>JADMIO010987862.1_pt1 | contig 160056 bp, 155 predicted proteins | sample 8958161 | NCBI WGS metagenome assembly JADMIO01 (sample SAMN16585339, study PRJNA669376) | soil metagenome | isolation source: Crop rotation soil | place: USA: Cullars Rotation, Alabama | collected 2011 | reverse complement strand
CCGCGACAACTTGTCCACGTGGAATTCTAAGCTTAGGATCCCAATGTGCTGGAAAAAGTGCGTGCTGTGCATCCGCGGATCGCTCAGGATTGAGGCGCCGCTGGCGCGCAGCCGCTGGCAGAAGTCGACATCCTCGCAGGTGTGAAGCGAAACATCGAAGCCGCCAATTGCGTGGAATGCTTCGCGCCGGATGGCCATATTGCCACTGGCCAGCCAGTCGGTGGGGACAATGCCGGTGCTGCGACGGCGCAACCGATCGTAGTGGCGCTGCACCCAGGTGCCACCCGGAGGAGCGGTGTACGGCGCGCCCACCGCGGCGGCGTCGTGAGTCTGGATGGTCTCGACGGCACTGCGCAACCAGGCGCGGTCAATCTGGTGATCGGAATCGACGAAAGCAACAATGTCGCCGGCAGCTGCGGCGGCGGCCTCGTTGCGCATTTCACTCGGCCGGCGCTGCGGCAGTGACAACACGCTGGCGCCGGCTTCACGCGCGACGGCCGGCGACGCGTCCGTGGATCCATTGTCGGCCACGATCAGTTCGATGCGGTTGGCGGGGTAGTCGAGGGCACGAACACTGGCTAGGCACAGCCGCAGGCCCGCCGCGTTGTTGCGAACCGGGATCACGAACGAGACGAGCGGTAGTAAATCCACGGTTAGGCTCGCGGGACGATCGGTGTCGGTCTCAACAGGGGATGTGACTGTGGCGCGGGCGCAGGGGCGAGCGCGGGTTCCGCCGCGAGCACCGGCGCCAGCGCCGCGTGCTTCTCCGCAACAGCGGTGAGTGCCAGGCTCAGACCGAAGAAATGCCAGAGCATCTCGCAGTACTGCCACGGCACAAAGCTGCCGCCGACGATGAACGGTACGAACCCTGTCTGCAGCGCCACCGCGTAGAACCGGAATTCAATTGGCAGTTCACCCTTACGGACGCGCCGGATTACCTTTTCGCACGCCCACAGAGAGGACAGCAGCAACCCGATGTAGAGCGCGAGGCCCGTGTATCCGAGCTCCGCTAGTACGCCGAACCATGAGCTGTGCACCGAGCGTCCCGTGCCGAACGCGCCGCGGAGAAAGTCGTAGTCATCGAAGTAGGCGTTGTAGGCATTGAACCCGACGCCAACAATCGGATTGGCGGCGGCCATTGCCTGGGCGACTCTCCAGAAATGCAGGCGGCTGAGCGAAGAGACTTCATCGCCGTCCTCGATGTTGGTATTTTCTTCGGTCACCTGGTCCTGGGCGGTCTTGATCGTCGACATACGATCCCAGAACTCCTGTGGCAGCACGCTGAGAACAGCGGTAGAAACCACCGCGGCGCCGATCAGCCCCGCACTCTTCCGTTTCGACCGCAAGACCGAGACGATCAGCAGGGCGCCGGCTGACAAGAAGCCGCCACGGGAAAACGTCGAGATTGCCCGGTAGGTAACGCCGACAGCGAAGAACCGATGCGTCCACTTCTCCCACCGCTTGGTGGCGGTCTGCGCCAGCGCCACCAGCACCGGTACCAGCATCAGCATGCCGACGGCGACACCGTTGTTGTCGCCGAGCATCGGTAGCGTGTTCTCGTTCTTCTGGGCAGGGTGCAGCAGCATGACCACCCAACCCTGCTTTGCCGCTTCGAATCCGAGAGAGACGCCGATTACCAGCAGCGCGATGCGCAGCTGCGACACGTTGGTGATCACTGCCGACATCAAGTAGGAGACGAGGATGGCCTTGATGAAGTCCTGCCACTGCAGCCACTGCGGATGATCCGACGCCATCGTCGAGATCACAGTTAGAGCCAGGAACGAAAAAATCAGACCGGTACGAAAATCGAACCGCAGACTCGAACCGATCGAGCGCACCAGCAGGATGATCCCGAAAATCAGCGAGAGGTTCATGGCGCGAATCAGTTCGCCGTCCCACACCCAGGTTTCCGGCCTGAAGTAAGCCACCCACAAATAGAGCAGCAACGCGCCAAACGCCCCGCGCTTGACGGCGTAATACCCGCCGAAAATCAGGATCAGAAAGACGAGAATCAGTCGAAGCACAGATACCTCTCGCGAACTAAAGTCATCGATCCTGATAACTTTAGTCCTTGCTCCGGCGCCCCCTCAGGCTCGCCAGCGCGCAACGGCCCATTTCGACCGGCTCCCGCGTTGTCTGTTGGCCGGACGTTTGCGTTGTAGACCGCTGGATGACGAGTATCTTGCAAAGACAGAGCCGGACTAAGGGTCCCCGCGGCGCCGTCTTGTTAACGGCGAACTTTCCCCCTGCGATCGGTGGCAGTGCCGTCCTCCTGGAATCCATCTATTCGCGCGTACAAGGCGTCGATGTGGTCGTGATGACAGACGCCTTGGCCGCTCCGCACCAGGACGCGGCGACGACGTTGAAAGTTGTCCGGCGCGCAGTAGCGACGCCGCGATGGGGCGTGCTCGATCCGGCTGGACTTCGTCACCACCTGCGCGTCGCCGGACAGGTGCGCCGCCTCGCCGCTCCGCACCGTGCGATCGTTCACTGCGGGAGAGCGTTGCCCGAAGGGGTAGCCGCGTGGCTGGGTCGGACCCTTGGCGGTCCTGAGTACGCCTGCTGGTCGCATGGGGAAGACATTGCGACGGCCCATCAATCGCGTGAGTTGACCTGGCTGATGACCCGCGTCTACCGCAATGCCGCCACCAACATCGTCAACAGCCGGAACACCGGACGTCTCCTCGAAGCGCTCGGCGTGCCGGCGGAGCGTATCCACGTCGCCTATCCGGGTGTCGACGCGACGCGGTTTCGTCCCGATATCGAGGGGAGTGACATCCGCAGGCGATTTGCGGCGCAGGGCGAGACCGTGTTGCTGTCGGTCGGCCGCCTGCAGCGGCGCAAAGGGCACGACCTGGCCATCCGCGCGATCAGCCGGCTAGATCGATCCGCGCCAGTGCAGTATCTGATTGCCGGCGATGGCGACGAACGGCAACGCTTGGAGGCGCTTGCCCGGGAGCGGGGCGTGGCGGAACGCGTACATTTTCTCGGCGAGGTACGGGCGGCCGATCTGCCGCGTTACTACGCCGCCTGCGATATTTTCCTGTTGCCGAATCGCATCGATACCGACGGCGACATCGAAGGGTTTGGCATCGTATTCCTGGAGGCTGCGTCGACGGAACGTCCAGCCATCGGCGGGCGTAGTGGCGGCGTCCCCGAGGCAATCGCCGATGGTGAAACAGGAGTACTCGTCAGCGGCACCGACGAGGAGGAGCTGACGTCCGCGATCCAGCGGCTGGCCGCGTCCGAATCGCTAAGGCGGGCGATGGGCACCGCCGGCCGCCAGCGGGTGCGCCGCGAGTTCACCTGGGAGCGCGCCGCCGAGACGGTCCGTGCCATACACGTGGCGGTTGCCTCGGCCATCGACGGGGAGCGCGGCGCATGAGCGTGGAGCGCCAACAGCCCACGGTCATGCAGCTGGTGCTCAGCCTGGAGCCCGGGGGCACCGAGCGCCTAGTGATCGAGATCGTCAAGCGCCTCTCCGAACAATTCCGGATGCTCGTGTGTTGCCTCGATCAGCAGGGCGACTGGGCCGGAGAGTTGATCGATCGGGGAGTGCCGGTGGTGGCGTTGCATCGGCGCGCCGGGTTTCGGCCGTCGCTCGGCCTGCAAGTGGCGCGGCTGGCCGCGGCCCACAACACGTCGATCGTGCATTGTCACCATTACTCGCCGTTCGTCTACGGCCGGATTGCCTCGCTGATGACGCGCGTTGGCGTGGTGTTCACCGAGCATGGCCGCCTGTCGGATGCGCCGCCCACCTTGAAACGCCGCCTCGCCAACCGGCTCTTCCGGCAAGCTTCGGCACCGGTGTTCGCCGTTTCCGAGGCGCTGAAGCAGCATGTCGTGGCGGAAGGGTTCACGCGTGTCGGGGTGATTTACAACGGCATCGATCCGGGCGAACCGCCCGGGACTGTCGAACGCGCCGAGGTCCGTCGCGAACTCGATCTCGCCGACGATGACTTTGTCATTGGCACGACGGCGCGACTGGATCCGGTGAAGGATCTGCCGACTCTCGTCGCCGCCGTGGCGCAGATGCGATCGCAGAGTGGCCGTGGAACGCTCGTGATCGTGGGCGACGGTCCGGATCGGAGCGTCATTGAACAGTCCATCCGCGACCATGCCCTCGCACCCCACGTGCGGCTGACGGGATACCGTCAGGATGCCCGACGGCTGATGGCGGCGTTCGACGTCTACGCCAACAGCTCCATCAGCGAGGGTGTATCCCTGACGATCCTCGAGGCGATGGCCGCCGTGCTTCCCGTCGCCGCCACCGGCGTCGGCGGAACGCCGGAAGTCGTGCTCGACGACGTCACTGGGACGCTCGTCGCGGCGCGAAATGCCGGCAGTATGGCGGCCGCCCTGGCCTCGCTCGCGGATCCAGAGCGCCGCCGCCGCCTTGGCGAAGCCGGCCGCCGCCGGGTGGAGTCGGCTTTCAGCATCGACCGCATGGTGCAGGACTACGCCCGCGAATACACACGGCTGGGGGTGCACTGATGTGCGGCATCTGTGGCGTGATGGCGCTCGATGGCATGTTAGCCCCAGAGATTCGCGCCGCTATGCCGGCGATGACGAGCGCTATCGCGCATCGTGGACCGGACGACGGCCGCGTTCACGACGCCGGCGGCGCCATGCTCGGACATCGCCGCCTCTCGATCATCGATCGCGCCGGCGGCGCCCAACCGCTTACCAACGAGGATCGCTCGCGCTGGATCGTCTTCAACGGCGAGATCTACAACCACCACACCCTGCGTCAGCAACTGGTGGATCGCGGACACCAGTTCCGTACCATGTCGGACACCGAGACGATTCTGCATGGCTACGAAGAGTACGGGCCGGCGGTGGTCGATCGGCTCGACGGGATGTTCGCCTTTGCCGTCTACGACACCCGTGCCCGCGAGTTGTTCATTGCCCGCGATCGGCTGGGAAAGAAACCGCTGTTCTATGCCGTGCTCGGTGGCGTGCTGCACTTCGCCAGCGAGATCAAGGCGCTGTATCCCAGCCCGGTGTGGGACGGTTCCCTCGACGTTGCCGCGCTCGAGGACTACCTGGCGCTCGGATACATCCTGGCGCCGCAGACCATCTATCGCCACGTCCGCAAGCTTGAGCCTGGACACTGGCTGCGTGTCGTCAACGGTCGTGTCGAGGAGCGGCAGTACTGGGACGTTACGGAGTTCGATCAGCCGATCGACGACGCACACGCGCTCACAGAACTCGAATCGCGCGTGCGGGCGGCGGTCACGCAGCGGCTTGAAAGCGAAGTGCCGCTCGGCGCGTTTCTATCCGGCGGCATCGACTCGGGGCTGGTGGCGTCGTTCATGGCGGAGACCCTCGGCTCCGACATCACCACCACTTCGGTCGGCTTCAGCGACGCAGCGCACAACGAGCTGGCCGCGGCCGGCGAGACAGCGCGCCATTTCGGCACCACGCACCACGAGGCCGTCGTCGAGCCGCGGCTGGACGACGTGCTCGACCGGATTGTCGCGGCGTTCGACGAGCCGTTTGCCGATCCGTCTGCGATTCCGACTTACTACCTGTCGCGCATGGCGCGGCAACATGTGACCGTCGCGCTCAGCGGCGACGGTGGTGATGAAACGTTCGGCGGCTACGATTTCCGGTATCTCCCGCACGCCTGGGAGAGTCAGGTGCGGCAGGTGGCGGGCGCGGTCGGCCGCCGCGCGCTCGGCTGGGCCGGGTCACACTGGCCGCGCAATCCACGGATGCCGCGTGCCTTCCGTCTCGCGCCGGTGTTGGAGAACATCGCGCGCGATCCCGCGTCGGCGTACTACTACGACCTCTGTTTCGTGAAGCCAAACACCGTACGCACGCTGATGGGCCTGCCAGCCGTCGATCTCGCGGCGACACATGCCTTCGCCGCGGTGACCGATCCCTATCGGCGCTGCCAGTCGTCGAGCAGTCTCCAGCGAGCCATGTATGCGGATCTCAAGGTCTATCTGCCGAACGATGTCCTGGTTAAGGTCGATCGCATGAGCATGCAACACGGTCTTGAGGTTCGGTGCCCGTTGCTTGACCGGAGCGTGGTCGAATGGGGCTTCCGCACCCCAATCGACATCAAGATGCCGGGTCTGCGGCCGAAGCATCTTTTGAAGTCGCTCGCGTCCCGCCGATTGCCCGAACGTATCCTCTCGCTGCCGAAACGTGGCTTTTCGGCGCCGGCGCAGGCCTGGATTGCCGAGGACTACGCGGAAAGGTTCCGCGTCGAGGTGCTCAGCCCGCGATCGCCAATCGCCGGAATGTTGGACATGCATCTCGTCAACCGTATGTTCGACGAGCATCGGCGGGGCCATCGCCTGCACACGCAGGCCCTCTGGGCCATCTGGATGCTGGAGCGCTGGGCGTCGACAGTGAACGGCGGAACCCTGGTCGGTGACGCAGGTCGAACGCCCGTCGCCACGACCTCCTGACGGTCGTCGCCTTGGCTGGGAAACCAACGGCAATGAAATACACGTTGCTCGAACCGCTGCGCGGCTTGGCGGCGTTGTGGGTCTTTACCTTTCACTTCGCTTTTTCAGAAGCCGTGAGAGAGAGGTTCCCGGCGTTCCACGCATTGTGCAAGCTAGGCGATCTCGGGGTGGCGATGTTCTTCGTCATCTCGGGGTTTTGTATCGCTGCATCGGCTCGGAGCACGCTTCGCAAACACGAACCGGTTGGACGATTTCTCTATCGGCGGATTCGTCGCATTTATCCCCCGTACTGGTTTTCGATACTCGTCGTCGCTGCCCTGCCCTTTGTCATCGAACTCATGAGTGCGTTGAAGACCGGGCTGTACTTGCCACCCTCGGGCGACAACGTTAGCTACGGTTTCATGCATTACCGTCCGATCGAGTGGCTGCGTGTGACAACCCTCGCGCAGGTGTTTGTCCCGATGCCGGCGGCAGCGAGCCTGCAGCACAAGTTCGCGACCATCAACTCCGTCTACTGGACGCTGGCGATCGAAGTACAGTTCTATCTGGTCGTCGGTGTTGCCGTTTGGTTGCGGCCCTTCTTCTCTCGCGTTCTGGCGGCGGTGACGCTGCTCTCCGTCCCGTTGTTGTTCCTTCCTTCAGCGTACGTGACAGGTCTGTTTCTCCCTTACTGGCCGATGTTTGCCGTGGGCGTAATCCTGTACTACCTGTGTGAGCATGGCTATGTGCCCTCACGCCTTTTTGGACGGAGTGCCGCGGCGTTTTCCGCCATCCTGGTCTTGGTGTGCGGTATGAGCCTCTTCTGGTACGCCCTCAACAGGCCTCCGTTAAGTCCGTTATCCTTTGCGGTCTGTTTTGGCGTGATGCTCTATGCGGCTGAGGGGCTGGAGGCGTCCTTCCGGCAGGCGCTCTCTTCTCGTTTCCTTATCATGCGGTGGCTCATGCAGTTGCTGATGACATTGGGTGCTATGTCATATTCCCTCTATCTCCTGCATGCCAAGCTGCAGTTTTTGTCCATGCAAATGATTCGGCAGGTGTTTGCGACCAACACCATGGCGCATGATCTGAGCGTTATTGTTCTGACCATGCTGACCTGCTATCTCTTTCATGTGCTGTGTGAAAGGCCGTTCATGGGATCGAGGGACCTTCGTCCGGAACAGGCTGTTCCGGCGCGACGTGCGACCAGCGAAGCTCTCGCCTGAAATCCGCGGTGACCGTTAGCGGGTGGCCTGGAGCCGGTCGACGACCGAGGCGGCCAAATTCTTCAAGCGGCCGCCGCGCACACGTCTGAGGACGTGGATCTTCTGCTCCTCGACTTCTTTCCAGACCGGGATCATGCCGGTCTGGCGCACCATTGGCAGCCAGTCGCCCGCCGATGAGATGTGCATCGGTCGATCGGGGTGTGTGGAGTCGTCGTAGAGATTCGCAAACAGGTAGCCACCCGGTTTCAAATACGATTCGAGCTGGCGCAGCATTTCCAGCTGGTCCGGGACATGTTCAAGGACGTCGAAGCAGGTGATCACGTCGAAGTAGTGACGGGGTGGCTGAACGCCGCCTATCCCGAGATCGATCGGGCGAGGCACGAAACCGCGCCGTTTCATCCGGAAGACGACAAACGCGAGTAGCTCATTGGCGATGTCGGCGGAATGTACCTCGCAGCCGGCCATGCTCAGCGCCAGCGATCCGCTGCCGATCCCCGAGCCGAAGTCCAGCGCCCGCGTTAATCCCTCCCGCTTCGCAAATAGCGCGGCGCGGGCATAGCTGAGTGGCAGCTCGCCGAAGCTCCGGCCGCAGTGCCAGTTCGCGAGCTCGTAAGCTTCGACGAACTGGTTGCGATAGAACTCCTTAACCGCTGCTTGGTCCGAGGATTGGACTTCACGTTCGTGCCAGAGGGCCTTGAAGGCATCGGTGCCGCCCGTCATCTTGTCGAGGACGACGGTCGTCGATTCACCGGTATACGCGCCCAGCTCCCGTGCGATTGCCTCGGGCAGGCCGATGCCCTCCGGATCGATGACCTGGGTCCAGAACTCGCGCAACGACTGATCAGACACGCACTAACTCCTCGCGTGCGGCTTCGACGCGGCGTACTGTCATCGCTGGCTGGATCTCGACAACTCCATCGTACGAGAGGTTCTCACACACCGTAAGGCTGGCGGCATTTTCGGCGACCAGGAGAAATCGATTCTGGCGCGGGTCGCGGACGTGCAGGTTGATGCGATAGTGGCCACGGGAGAAGTGAGCGGTGAAGTCAAGGTCCACCGTGAAGATATCGCCCTGTCGCGCCGTGATGAGCGGATCGCCGAGTTCCTCGGTGGTGACCCCGTAGCAATAGAAGAGATCGCGGGTGCGCTCGACTTCGATGCCAATACTGAACGGCCCCGCGTCGCGCAGGCATCGCAGCGTCGCCTGGACACGACAGCGCGTGTGCGGCTCCAGCGCGTTCATCGACTGGCCTCCCGCGGCTTGCTGGGTCACGGAGACCAATTCGAGCGCTGGATCCTGAGTGCCATTGCGCGTACTCGCGGTCTGCGCGGTGCGGGCGTAGGCCTCGAGCGCCGCCTCGGTCTTGCCTGCGAACACCTGCTGACCCCGGCCCAGCACTACGGTCCGATTGCACAGTGCCGCTACCGCCTGGAGGTTGTGTGATACGAAGACGAGGGCCATGCCTTGCGCCAATCGTTCTTTCATGCAGGCGATGCAGCGGGCCTGAAAGCTGATGTCACCAACGCTCAGCACTTCGTCGACGATGAAGGCGTCGGGTTCCAGATGGGCGGCGATGGAGAAGCCAAGGCGGGCCGACATTCCCGAGCTGTAGCGCTTAACCGGCGTATCGATGAACGAGGCGACGCCGGCGAAATCGACGATCTCGTCGAAACGGCGCGCGACGTCGCGTTGCGACATCCCCATGATCGATCCCTGCAGGAAGACGTTTTCCCGCCCCGTCAGGTCCGGATGAAAACCCGCCGCGACTTCGATCAACGCGCCGACGCGACCGCGCACTTCAGCCCGGCCACGCGTCGGCCGCAAGATCTTCGTCAATAGCTTGAGTGTCGTCGATTTGCCCGCGCCATTCGGTCCGATGATGCCGAGCGCTTCGCCGCGGTTGACGGCAAAGGATAAGTTTTGCACCGCCCAGAATTCCTGGTCCTGGAGTTCGTCGGTGCGGCGGGGCCGGAAGATACGTCCGATCGCCGAAGGGATGAGATCGCGCAGGCTGTCGTGCCGCTCGCCCTTGCGGAACTTCTTCCAGACCCCGTCGAAGACTACGGCAGCGTCGCCCACCTAGACATTCTCCGCGAACTGGAATTCGGCGCGATGGAAGGCGAGCCAGGCGCCCAGCAGCGCTACCACCGCTACGGCGGCGGCAAAAGTGAACGCGCGTGCGTCCGGGAAAGTTCCGCGCAGCAACACCGCCCGGTAGCCGTCGATGATCGGGGTCATCGGATTGATGCGCATGACAAGCCCCAACTTGCCACCGACAAGATCAACCGGGTAGACCACTGACGTCGCGAACATCCAGACACTGAGCACGATTTCGAAAAGGTACTTCACGTCTCGGTAGAACAGGTTCGCCATCGCCAGCAGCAACGCCACGGCGGTAGTGAACGCAAGATGGACCGCAATCAGGACGGGGAGCATAAGGAGGGCGCTGGTGACCGGGGTGCGGTAGTAGACCATCGCACCGACCAAGACGAGGCTGCCCACGGCGAAGTCCACGAAGGAGACTGCTACCGCGCTGACGGGAAACAGCTCGCGCGGGAAATACACCTTGGTCACCAGATTCGTGTTGCTTGTGAGCGAGGTCACCGCGAAGCGCTGCGCGGAGGCGAAGAAATTCCACGTCAACAGGCCGCAGAACGCGAATAGCGGATAGGGCAGACCGGTGTCGACGGGTGCCACGCGCATGAAGATGACGGAGAACACCGCGGTGTTGACCAGCGGCATGAACACCGCCCAGCCGAACCCCATCACCGTCTGCTTGTAGCGCAGGAGCAGGTCGCGGGCGGTGATGCGAAACAGTAATTCGCGGTAGTCCACCTGCTCGTGGATCATCTCGCGGAAGTCGGCTGTCAGTGTCTGAAAACGCGACATTACGAGTGGATGAGCAAGGACCTCGCCATAATAAACTCCGAGGGCTCGGAGGATCGGGCGCCAAACCGGGCTGGAATTCCTCGAGTCGCGACAAAATGTCTCCCGTGGCGTGGACTTTTCCTCTCACGGTTCTCAAAGCGATCGGTCCGCCGGGTTCTCTCGGGTGTTTGGTGCTTTGCGTCGCGATTGCGTTGCTTCTTCGTCGCCGCCGGCCCGCAGTCGCGCGGCTCTGGTTAGCGGCCGTGGCCGTCGCGTATCTGGTGCTCAGCCTGCCGATCGTTGCCGCTGCGACGATCGGGTTGCTGCCGGCTTACTCCGCAGCTGAGGAGCGGCCGAATGAACCGCTCGACGTCCTCGTAGTCCTGGATGGCGACAATTACACTGGACGGGCAGCGGAAGCCGGGCGGATCTACCGGCGGGCCGCACCAGCGAGGGTCATCGTGTCGGGCGAGGACTGGTTCGTTCGCCGCGTGATCGGCGCGGGCGTGCCGCTGGACAGGATCGAACGGGAGAGCGATTCGCGTACAACCCGCGAACAGATGTTCTTTCTCCGCGACCTTCAGGCGCGGCAACCACGCCAGCAGGTTGCCGCCATTGCGTCGCGCCTGCAGGCACCGAGGATCGCGGCGCTGGCCATGGCGATGGGGTTTCGGCTGGACCTGCGTCCCTCGCCGACCGACCCGGAGGTTGCGGCCGCCGGTGTCCGCCGTTTCATCCCTAGGTATCGCCTTTCGGCCGTCGCCGGCGACGCGCTCTATGAGTGGGTGGCTCTGGCCTACTACCGGCGCCAGGGGTGGATTTGAGCCGTCCACGGAAGGATCCAGAGTCCGCACCCTGCTGAAGAAAGTCAGCTTCAGCGGTGTCAATGTCGCGGCCGGCGATCGTCTTCGCCGTCTGAACCTCACACCTAAGTGACTGCACCGGCATAAGTAAGCGGCACAAGGTCGCCCTGTCGTCCCGTGTCACATGCTGGCAGCCTAGTTGCTGTAGAGCATGCGTCCGGTGCCGGAAGTTTCCAGCCCGGATCTATCGGATTGAGGCAGATGATGTTTAAGGGATTGGTTACCGGTATCGTAGCGCTGTTCGCGGCCGTGGCTTTCGCGGCGCCGGCGCAGGCCGGATTCAAGATCGAGATTTCAGACGGTCTTGGCAACAGCATCACCCTGCAGGACCAGCTCGGCGTCATCGCCTCCACGGGCAGTGCCACGAGCATGACCGGCGACTTCAACCCGATGCTCAATCAGATGTCGTTCGCGGCATTGACTGTGGGCAACTTCAGCATTTCGACCGAGGCGGCCACCAATAATTCACCGGGCACATCCCTCGACGGCCGGTTGGCGTCTACTACCACGTCGGTAGTCAATAACGGCGGCAACGGCACGCTGACCATTACCACCACCGCCACCGGATTCCTCAATCCAGGGGCAGCTGGCATGGACATGGTCCTGAGCAGCGACGGCGCGATTACGGGGGTCGGCGTGGCCTCGAACGGGTCGGTCGCCACCTTTGAGAGCTTTGCCAACTCGCCCGGTGTAGAGTTCGGAACCGCCAACGGTACCACCGGTGCCGTCTGTACGCTCGGGGCGCAGCTGACCGCCGCCTGTTCGAGCGGAGTGATCGACGACTTGGTTGTCAACTGGTTCCGTGGCGCAGGGAATTATTCGCTGACCAACCGCGTGATTCTTGATCTCACCGCCGGCGCCGAGGTGAACACTTCGATCGTCACCATGGCCACTGTTCCCGAGCCGGGCTCGCTCGTGCTCCTCGGCACTGGATTGTTCGGCCTCGCTCGCGTCGCCCGTCGCCGCCGCCGGAGCGGGCCGGCACCCTCGTAGAGTCCGCCAAAAACCTCTCGGCCCCGACGGTTCGGGAAGAAAGTCTGCCCATGAGCAGACTTTGTCGTTTTCGCGGGTTGCTTCTACTCAGTAAACCATTACAACAGAATGAGTTAGCGATCTTCGCCCAGGCGGACGCGGATTTGCTCAGACCGGTCCAGTCCGATGAGGAGTGAACACCCGTGACGTCCAGTCGTACGACTCTCTACGTAACGCTGGCCCTGCTCGTGGCCGGCTTCGGGTGGCTCTACGCCGACGTCATCCAGTTGCTGGTCCGTGATTGGGCCACCGATGACAACTACTCCCACGGGTTCCTGATCGTGCCCATCGCCGCTTATCTCGCTTGGGAGCGGCGGGGGAAGCTGGCTGCTGAGCCGATGCGTCCCAATTGGTTCGGCATGGTTGTGGTACTGGGCAGCATCGGCGTGCTGGCCGTCGGCGTCCTCGGGGCAGAGATGTTCCTGACGCGCCTGTCGATGCTCGGCGTGCTGGGCGGCGGCATCCTCTTCCTGGGCGGGTGGCGGCACCTGCGGACGCTGACCTTCCCGCTGGCGTTCCTGCTGCTGATGATTCCGATTCCGTCACTGCTCTTCAACCAGATTGCGTTCCCCTTGCAGTTGCTCGCATCGCGCGTCGGCGAGGCCAGCCTGTCGGCCGCCGGCATTCCTGTGCTGCGCGAAGGCAACGTCATCATCCTGGCGAATACATCGCTCGAGGTCGCTGAAGCGTGTAGCGGCATTCGCTCGCTCATCTCTCTGCTGGCGCTCGGCATTGTCTTTGGCTATTTCACCGACCGCCGCACCGGCGTGCGGGTCACAGTGGCGCTGCTGACGATTCCAATCGCAGTGGTGACCAACGGCATGCGTGTCGCCGGAACCGGCTTTGCCGCGCACTTCTATGGCAGTGAAGCCGCCGAAGGCTTCTTCCATACGTTCTCCGGCTGGCTGGTATTTGCCGCGGCCCTGGGTATCCTCGGTGCGATGCAGCATCTGTTGCAGCGGCTGCATCCGGCGCCAATCCTGCCGGCGTCCACGGCGACGGTGGAGGTGTAGCCATGCGAGTGCGCATGGCGTGTCTGGCGTTGATTCTGATGGCCTCGGCGGCAGCCATCTCGGCTGCGGCGGCGCGCGCAACAACCGCCGTTCCCATTCGTGAGTCGCTGCATGATTTCCCGATGACGCTTGGGGAGTGGCGTGGCCGCGCCGGCGTGCCGTTCGAACAGAAGATTCTCGATGTGCTCGGTGTGGACGACTATGCCAACCTCAGTTACACGAGCAGCAGCGTCGCCTTTAATCGGCCGGTCGGCCTCTACATCGGTTACTGGGGCAGCCAGGCGCGCGGCGACACGATTCACTCGCCGCTGAATTGTCTGCCCGGCGCCGGCTGGGAACCGGTATCGAACGGCGAACTCGCCGTGAACGCCGGTGGACGCGATCTGCTCGTCAACCGCTACGTCATTCGCAAAGGGCTCGATCGCTACCTGGTGCTCTACTGGTACCAAAGCCATGGCCGGGTCGTCGCCGATGAATACACCAGCCGGGCCTACATGGTGTGGGATGCGCTGCGCGACCATCGCACGGACGCGGCGCTCATTCGCGTACTGGTGCCGATCGGCGACGCCGAGGCGACCGACATCGATGCCGAGCACACCGCCATTGCCTTCGTCCAGTCGATGTTCCCGAGGCTGGGAGACTACCTTCCGTCGTAGGGTTCTGCAGATGCGCATGGCCAGCCGCTCCGCCCCCCCACGCCGAGGCAGTTGCGTTCTGATTGCGGCCATTGCGTGCGCCGTTGTCGCAGCGATCGGCTGTAGCGTTGATCCGGAGATCGCCAAGCAGGAATTCATCAAATCGGGCGACGCCTACTTCGCCCAGAAGAAATACCCCGACGCCGTAGTCGAGTACCGCCGCGCGGTGCAGCTCGATTCCCGCTTTGCCGACGCCCGGTTCAAGCTGGCGCAGTCCTACGAATTGTCAGGCGATCTGGCGTCGGCCGTCCGTGAATATATCCGCACCGCCGATCTGAGACCCGATAATACGACCGCCCAGCTGAGAGCCGGCTACGGGCTGCTCCTCGCCGGCAACTTTCAGGACGCCCGAACCCGGGCCGAGCTGATCCTGAAGAACGACCTGCGCAACGTCGAGGCGCACGTGCTGCTCGGCAGCGCGCTCGGCGGCCTGCAGGACACGCAAAAAGCCATCGATTCGATCGAACAGGCCATTGAGCTCGATCCGTCACAGAGCACGACCTACATCACGTTGGGGGCGCTGCAGTCGTCCGGCGGCGATCGCAACCGGGCGGAGCTGTCGCTGAAAAACGCCCTCGAGATTGCCCCCAAGTCGGTGCCGGCGCTGATGGCGCTGGGCAATTTCTACTGGGGGCAGGATCGCTTCGCCCTCGCTGAAGACCTGTTCAAGCGCGCGCTCGACCTCGACCCGAAGAACACGATGGCGGTGCGAACGCTCGCGAATTTCTATCTCACCACCAACCGGGCGGCGGAGGCGGAGCAGTATCTGAAGCGCGCGGTGGAAGCCGCAGACGATCGGACGGCGCCCGAGCTGACGCTGGCCGACTACTACATCGCGGTGAAACGGACGCCGGAAGCGGTGGCTTTGCTCACCAAGGCCGCGGCGCGTCCCTCCGGCTTCGGCCCGGCCCAGTCACGTCTGGCGACGCTAGCGCTGGCCGACAATCGCCGCGACGACGCCCTCAAGCTGGTGGACGCCGTGCTGGCGAAGGATCCGGGGCAGCCGCGCGCGCTGGTCGTCAAGGCGCAGATCCTGATGGCCGACAAACAGCCGGACGCGGCGTTGGCGCTGCTGCGCTCGGCGGCGGCCGCGGATCGCCGCTGGTCGATCCCTCCCTATGCGATGGGGGTCGTCTATGTGGCGACGAATCAGTCCGACGAAGCGATTCGTGCCTTCAACGAAGCCGTGGCCATCAACCCGCTCGCGGCGGAAGCGCAGGTCCGACTTGCCGAGCTCCACCTCGCCGCGGGACGCATCGACACCGGTGTGCAGTTTGCCGAACAGGCGCTGAAGATTCGCCCGACGGACGCGAAGGCTGCGCTGTTGCTGCTGCGCGGTTTGATCACCGCCAAGAATTTCGCTCGCGCCCAGCAACTGGTGACGTCGCTGATGGCGTTCAAGCCCGCCTTCGCCGGCGCCCAGACCGCGCTGGGCGAGTTGAAGGTGGCGCAGGGCGATCGCAAGGCCGCGCGCGCCGCCTTTGAGAAAGCGCTGGCATTGCAGCCCGACGCGCTCGATCCGCTCAGCGGCCTGGTGGCGCTGGACATGTTCGAAGGGAAGTTCGTCGAGGCGCGCGAGCGGTTGAACCGGGCGCTGGTGCGCCGGCCCAAAGACCCGGGCCTCGTCTTCCTCTCCGCGCAGGCCTATTACGGCCTGCAGCAGTTCGAAGACGCGGAGAAGGCACTGACGCAAACGGTCGAGTTGAATCCCGCGCACGTCCAGGCGTATTCGATGCTGGCGACGGTGTATGCCGCGCAGCGGAAACTGCCGGAGGCGCAGCACCAGTTCGAGCGGTTGGTGGCACAAGATCCGAAGTCAGTGCATGGACGCACCATGATTGGGGTGCTCTATCAGCTGCAGAACAATCCGGCAGCGGCGGAGAAGGCGTACGAGGGAGCGCTGCAGGTCGATCCGCGCGCGCCGGTGGCGGCCAACAACTTGGCGTATATGTACTCGACCAGCGCGAACGGCAATCTCGACATCGCGCTTCAACTCGCGCAGTCAGCCAAGGAACAATTGCCGACCGACGCCGAAATCAACGACACGCTTGGGTGGGTCTACTATCGCAAGAACCTGGCGACGCTGGCGGTGCCGCCGCTCGAACTGAGCGTCGGGCAGAATCCGAACAACGTCATGTATCAGTTCCACCTCGGGCTGGCGTACGCGAAAGCCGGGGAGAAGACCAAGGCCCGCGGATCGCTCGAGAAGGCGCTGTCGTTGAGCGCTTCGTTCCCCGGCGCCGACGAGGCGCGCAAGGTCCTCAGCTCGCTGTAGGGTTCGCGCCGCCGGTGCCGTCCGCCGCCTCCCGCAGGAGATCGATGACCGGGGCCAGCCGCCGGTCCCACGCTAGGCCAGCGAGGTCAGCGCCGGCGACAACGGCGCGCCGCTCCTCAGGCGACAGCTCAAGCAGCGCCACCAGCGAATCGGCAAATAGATCGGCGGTTGCCGCGACGCGGCAGGCCGGGAGCACCTCCGGCGGCAATCCTTCCGCCACCACCGGCGTGACCACTGACGGCAATCCCGCACCGACCGCTTCGAGCACTTTGTTCTGAATGCCGCGCGCGACCAGTAACGGCGCCGCGCCGACTGCCGCCTTCCACAGGAATGGACGCACGTCAGGAACACGGCCGGTGACTTCTACCCGTCTGTTCTCGCTGGCCAGCCGGCGCACGCGGTTCGTTGGCTCCGAGCCGACCAGTTGCAGCCGCGCGTCGGGGCAACGTGTCAGGACCTGTGGCCAGACCTGCGTTGCGAGCCAGACGGCCGCTTCCTCATTCGGGGAGTAGTTCATCACTCCGCAGAAAACGACGGTGCGGCTATCGGCGGGCGGACCTGGCGGCGCGAAATGCGCCAGCTCCACGCCCGACGGCACCGCGCGCACGCGTGCGCCCGGCGCCAGCGTCCGCAGCGCCGCCGCTTCTTTCTCATTGACGACAACCGCCGCGTGCGCCCGCTGGGCCAGCCGCGCCTCGAAGCGGCCGAGGGTGCGCGCCTCACGCACGTAGACCAGCCGCAGCGGCGACAGGCCGCGCTGCCCGAGCGTGCGCCATTTCTCGGAATCGACGTCGAGGAAATCGACGACGAGAGGAACGGTGTCGAGAGGCGGCTCCAAGGCGACACGGCCGATGCCCGAGCAATACGCCAAGACCACGTCCGGCGGGTGCGCGCGCACGTGGGCCTCGAGGGTCTGGTGCATGGCGGGCGCGTCGAGCAGCAGGTGCGTCAACGGCGTCGGGCCAACCAGGCCGGCGACACCGCGCACAAGGTTGCGGCGGTGTGGTACTCGGACGATCGTGACCGTTGCGGCCAGGTCGCCCAGTTCCGCGACATGCGACGCCTCCTCGTCGCTGTGCACCAGCGAGACCAGGTCGACCGCCGCGTGCGGCCGCAGCACCTTCAGCAGGTGGTACGCGCGAATGCGATCGCCGCGGTTCGGCGCGTAGGGGAGGCGATGAGTGAGGAACAGGACCCGCACGATGTCATGGTAGATGTCTGATGACGCGCGGGCCAAGCGCGTTCGCCGCGAATAGCGGCAGCCGCTGCCAGGCGGCGATGAACCGCTGCACCCGTGGGTTCGACGTGCCCTGTTCCGGTACGTCGCGGCGCGACAGCAGGGAGTACTCCCAGTGCAGAGGAAAATCGGTGCAGCCCCACTGCTGCTTGAAGTGATGGGTGCCGCCGCCAGGCGTGGACCGCCCGAAGTCGAACACGCGGTAGCCCTCCGTCGCCGCCCGCTCGAGCATTGCCCAATAGAGCAGCATGTTCGGGCAGAGGTGACGATATTCACGTAGCGAGGAAGCCCACGGCACCAGCACCGTATCGCGCCATGACAGCGCGATGCCTCCGGCCAGCGCTGTCGTCCCCTGGCGGACGACCCAGACGCGTGCGATATCGCTGAAGCGACGCAGCGTCTCAATAAAGAGTGCCCGTGGAAACACCGGTGTGCCGAGATCGCGCATGTTGCGCGCGAACGCGCCGTAAAACTCGTCGACCAGCTCCGCGCCGCCCGCGTGCACGGTCAGCGATTCCTTTTGCGCCTTGCGGACCTGATTGCGGACTTTCTTGTCGAGTGCCGTCCAGAGCGCATCAGCCGATCCCGGTAGCGATAATCGCGCTCCGACTTTGTGCTCGCGGCACGGCAACTCAGGGAGATGCCGATCGATATTGCGCAGTTCGACGTGGCTGGCACCGAACTCACGGCCAATCGTCTCGGCGCGCGCGACCAGCGCCCTCGCTACCGCGGTATCCGCCGCGATCAGTCCGGCATAGTTGGCAAACGGGAGCGAGAGCAGCGACCGGCCGAACAGGGCCGACCGAAATCGAACCAGCGGTAGGGCACCGACAATGCGGCCCTCGCGATGCGCAGTCAGATAGACCGGTTGATGGCCAAAGACGTCAGCAAAGATGTGCTGCCATCCGGACAGCTGCTCGACCGATGCCGCTGGCATTGCCGCGACGAACGCATCCCACTCGTGGTCCGAGACGTTATCAGCGACGGTAATCGCGTCAGCCACGGGGGGAACGTGAGGCAGGGGAAACACGGATGCCACAGCCGTGGTGCTCACGGCGTCACCAGGCGTACGGCAGCGACATCGCCACGGCGTCGACGTCAGCCGGTTGCTGCTGTGCCTCGGCGACGAGCCGATCGATCGCATCGAAGCGGAAGTCGGTGAGCAGACGGCGCAACCGCGCCTCGGTGTCGTGAAGATTACGGTAGTGACGGAAGCGGCTCAGCCTACCGGCTTCGAGACGCGGCTGTTGCGGATCGATCTCCCATGGGTGCAGGTAGAAGACCGCTGGTCGCTGCTCGACGCGGTTGACGCGAGCGATTCCCCATCGCGTCCACCAGTACGGCAGGATGCGGAAGTAGCCGCCGCCTGCAACCGGCAGGTTGAGCGGACCGATCCGTGTCGTCGAACCGGGGACCTCGGTGAGCGAGCCCGCGGCCCGGTGGATCCGGTAGGGACGACGATCGGACACGGGAATGCCGTAGCGATCGTGCCGAATCGGAAAGATACTCGAGTCGTACTCGTAGCCTTCTTCGACGAGCACGTCGATCGCCCACAGGGAGCGGGGCGTAATCGAATAACTGGGGGCGCGATAGCCGCGCACTGTGCGTCCCGACGCGTCTTCCAGAAGCGCCTTGGCCCGCCGTACGTCGTCGCGAAACGAGGCAGGCGTCTGGTCGTAGACCAGACGGTGGGCGTAACCGTGTGATGCGATCTCATGGCCACGGCTGGCGATGGTGCGCACCAGATCCGAGTGCCGTTCGCCGACGCAGCCGAGGACGAAGAAGGTACTGCGGACGTCGTACTCCGCGAAAATGTCGAGCAGCCGTTCGGTGTTGGCGATGACACGGCTCTCCATTGTCGACCAGTGCGTTCGCGGCACGATGCCGTCGAACACGCTGACGTGGAAGTAATCCTCCACGTCGATGCTCATCGCATTGACGACAGTCGCCTGCGGTTCGCTGCTCATGCGCCTCGATGCAGGACGACGGTCTTGATGGTGCTGAAGATCACGAACAGGTCGAGGGCGACCGACAGATTCTTGATGTAGAACAGGTCGTACTGCAGCTTCTGCAGCGCGTCCTCGGTGCTGGCGCCGTAGGTGTATTTGACCTGGGCCCAGCCGGTCAGGCCCGGCCGCACCAGGTGACGCTCGCCGTAGAAGCGGATCTGCTGTGTCAGCTGGGAAACGAATTCCGGGCGCTCCGGCCGCGGGCCGACCAGGCTCATGTCGCCGATGACGATGTTCCAGAACTGCGGCAGCTCGTCGAGACGCGTGCGCCGCATCCAGTGGCCGAGCCGCGTCACGCGAGGATCGCCGGCCTTCGCCGCCCAGACGGGGCCCGTGTTCGCTTCGGCATTCACCACCATCGAGCGGAACTTGTGGACGACGAAGATTCGGCCGCGCAACCCGACGCGGCGTTGGTGATAGAACACCGGACCCGATGAGGTGCACTTGATGGCGGCGGCGAGCAGCAACATCACCGGGATCGCCAGGAGTAACCCGATGCCGCCGAATACGACGTCCATCAATCGCTTGATTGCCGCCGACAATCGGCTCTTCTTGAAGCCGTTCGAGAAGATCAGCCAACTCGGTCGCAAGTTTTCGACGGCGATCTTGCCGGTATAGGCCTCGTAGACGGAAGGCAGATGGTCGAACGCCACGCCGTCCATCTTCATTTCCAGGAGCTTGTCCATCGGCAGCTTGCCACGGGCATCGGCGAGGCTGACGACGACGCGATCGACCGCGCGGGCGCGCACGATCGACGGAATGTCTTCGATGGTGCCGATGACGCCGGGGTTGATGACCGGCGTGCCGACGCGGGCCGGATCCGAATCGACGAACCCGACGATCTCGACACCGAGCTGATGGCGCCGCTCCCAGATCTCACGCGCCAGGTCGATGGCGGCGGGATTGGTGCCGACCAGCAGCAGACGTTCGCGCGGCCCACGGCGACTGAGCCACTCGAAGGCCACGCGCCAGGCGGTGACGAGAATCACCACCAGCGACGCGGCAATCATGAACACACCGCGGCCAATCACCAGCGTTGGGATCCAGAAATAGAGTGCCGCGAGCATGAACGACGCGGCGCCAAGTGCCTGGATGATGCGGATGAAGAGCTCGCGCCGATCCGAGAGGAGTCTCAGATCGTACAAATCGAGATAGTAGAGCGATCCCTGCGTGACGCCGGCAATGATCAATGCGTTGCGCAGTCCGTTGTCGTGCAGCATCACGTCCCAGGTCCATCCGCCCAGACGCACCCAGGCCCCGAGCGTGACGGCGCAGACGATCAGCACCGCCTCACAGGCGACCAGAACCACGGATCGGACGGTGGGAAGCTGCAGAGCCATGATCGTTACGCGTCGACCGTTTCCTGAACCTCGGGTTCCGCAGGGAAGGGCGCCGAGATGTCGCCGGAGTTGTCTCCGGGACTGTCGACCGCTGCTTCCTCCGCGGCCGGAATACTCTCGGCGGCCGGCTTACGGAAGCGCGACAGGCGTGACGTGAGGCCGGAGGCCAAGCCAGCGCCCATGGAGGTGAGGCGTGCCGGCCACGACTTGTTGTGTGCGGTCACATCCTTGGCGCCGTAGTAGTAGTAGCCGCCGTAGTACTGGTGACTGGCCGCGCGCGGGCCGATGAGGGCGCTATTGAGCACGACGCCGAGGATGCGTTCACGCCCGAGCGAGTCGCTGGCTTTCTTGACGATCTCGTACGAGGTCGCCTCCGCGCGCACCACGAGAATCACCCCGTCGGCAAGAGATGCCAGCAGTCGCGAGTCCGTCAACAGGGCGACGGGCGGCGTGTCGATGATCACCCAGTCGAAGGTCTCTCTCGCTTCGACGATCAGCCGCTGGAACCGCTCCGAGATCAGGCCGGCCATCGGGTCCGAGTTGGGGTGGCCAGCCGGGAGGATCGACAGGTGCTCCGAGACCTGGCGGATCGGCAGCGGCCGTTCTTCCTCGGCGGCGAGTCCCTCGCACAGGCCGGTGGAGTTGTCGACGTTGAAAATGGTATGCACCGTCGGTCGGCGCAGGTCGGCGTCGATCAGCAGCACCCGGCGCCGGTACGACTCGCTGAGCGTCATCGCCAGGTTCGCGGACGTCAACGTCTTGCCTTCACCGGGGAGCGCGCTGGTCACGGTCACGACACGGAGGCCGTGCTGCATCTGGCCATGGTGCAATGTCGCGGCGAGACGCCGGTATTGTTCACGCGAGTTCGCCTGCAGCCCCTTGTCGATGACCACCTTCGCGGCGACGTGTCCGCTCAGCCGCTCGAACAGCGAGCTGCGCGGGCGTGGCGCGCTGCCATCAGCGGCCGGCACCGACGCCGGGTTGACACGAGCAGGCGCGGCACCGCCGATGCGCGGTCCTGGAGCGGCGGCCATGGCCGCCGGCGCCGCGACCAGCGAGCTGTCTGGTGCTCCGGCGGGAAGCCGGCGTGGCGTCTCCGGCGGCCAGCCGGCATCGTCCCCACCGGCCTCGCCGAGGAACTGGTTGGCCAGATCCATGGCGTCAAGCGGTTGCGACGCGAAGAATTGATCCGCGAGCGCAGCGGCGTCGAGCGGCTCGTTCGATGAGGGCGTCGGCGCTGGGGTCGGCAACGCGGGCTGCTGACCGGCAGCGGCCGCCCGGCGGACGGCGTCGTCGATGCGGCTCATGTCGTGCGCTGCTTCAGGAAGGCCGCGAAGCGGCGCTTGGGTTTTGCCGAGGCGACCGCACTGGCGGGGCCTACTTTGTCGGTTCGTTCCTTCGGAGCCGCTGTCGCTTGCTCGGCGGAAGGCGTCGGGAGCGAAACGGATTCGGCCACGGTCAGGAGCTCGGACCGTGCGGCGGATGACTCGATCGGCTGGTCGGTCGGTGCCGGCGCAATCGGGACGAGCGCGACGCTCGTCTCGGCGGGTACCTCAACGTTCGTTGTTGCGGCCGTCGCGACCGCGGCGCTTGGCGCAACCCCGGCTGCCGGTGCGGCTGTTGGCGCGGTGGTCACCGCGAGTGCAACACCCGACGAATCCGCAAGGCCGTGATCGAGGTCGAAATCACGGCACACGTCCCGCACCGTCTTGACCGACACCGGGCGCTCCCCGGCGGCGAAGGCCGTAACCATCGCATTGTCCGCCAGCACGCTGATGGTGCGCGGGATGCCCCCAGAGCGTTCGTGGATTAGTGCCACCGCTTCGCGCGTGAACACCTGCGTGCCGACGCCGCCAGCAACTTGGATGCGGCCGGCGATGTAGCCGGCGCACTCCGCCGCGGTGAGCGGCTGCAGCTCGCAGCGCAGCGACACGCGCTGCTTCAACTGGCGCAGGCCATGACTGTTGAGGCGCTCGGCCAGCTCCGGCTGGCCCGCGACAATCACCGACATGGCGCTGGCGCCCTCATCATTCACTTCGATGTTGGCCAGCAGGCGGATCTCTTCGAGCAGATCCGGCGGCAGGCTCTGGGCCTCGTCGACGATCAGCACCGAGGCTTCGTTGCGCGCATGGCGTTGGCGGAGCAAGTCCTCGAGCTCGAGCAGCATGACCGCCTTCGATTTGCGCGCTCGCGCGCTGAGGTCGAAGCGGGTACTAAGCATTTCGACGAACTCCGGACGCGTCAGCGCCGGGTTGTGCAGGTGCACGCAGTGGACCTGCGACGATTGGCGGGCGAGTGCCGTACGGATGACTGTAGTCTTGCCCGTGCCGGCTTCGCCGACTAGCAGTGTGATCCCCTTGCGGCTCGAGATTGCGTAGCCGAGGTTGCTGAGCGCCTCACGGTGAGACGTCGTCAGGATCAGGAACCGCGGATTTGGCGCCAGGTCAAAGGGACGCTCCCGAAAACCGAAGAAGGATTCGTACATAAACGTTTCAGCGCAAAAAGGTGTAGGCCACCAGGCCGAGGCAGAGCATCACCGTACTACCGAGGCCGACGCCGAGCAGCACCTGCCGCTGGGTTCGACGTTTGCTCTCAACCTTCGAGAGCATCATGGGAATGACGGCGAGTACAGGCAGGCCGAGTACGGTCATCACGTCGTCATCGGTCTTGACGCTGGCGTCGCGATACTCGAGAAACCCGATCATCCCGAGGCCCAGGGCCAGCCCCGCCGCCATTCCCATCAGGTTGAGCTGATTGCGGTTTGGGCTATAGGGCCGTTCCGGCAGGCGTGCCGGATCGAGCAGCTTGAACTGCTCGCCGATCTGCCGCCGTTCCAGGTTGGCGGCCATCTTCGAGTCTTCCTTCTTCTCGAGCAGCTTGGTGTACATCGCTTTGAGCGGCTCGTACTCACGCATCAACTCCGACAGCTCTGACTCGCGGGCCGGTGACTTCTCGACGCGTGCCTGGTACGACCCGTTGACTTTGCGTAGCCGCACCTCTTCCTGCTGCTTGGCGGCGATCTGGCGATCGAGCTGTTCGATCTCCTGCTTCAGGCTCTGCAGGCGGCTCAAACGCGCGACCTGTGCCGGCGTCACCTTGCGCGCCGGCTCGGCGGAGCCGAGCGGCGCGTCGGCTTCTTCCTGCGCCACGCGCTGTTCCAGATCGCGGATCTGACGCTTGGCAATGCCGATGTCTGGATGGTCAGGCTTGTAGCGCTGTTCCATCTGCTTCAGCGCGGTCTGCATGGCGGCCAGCCGTTGCCGGGCGGTGCCTGTCGTCGCTGTCGCCGGTGCCGCAGACGTCCCATCATCCGGGTCCGGCAGGGCCTGGGTGTCGACAATCTGCCGTTCGAGCAGCAGCCGGCGATCCTTGTCGCGGTTCAGCGATTCAACCACCGACTGAACCTGCATTTCGGTGTTCTTGATTGCCTGGAGATTCGAGTCGAGCTGTGTCGGCAGCTCGCCGGCGTACTGCTTGCGATATTCCTCGAGCTTCTTCTCGTGCTCGACCAGCCGCCGCCGCGCATCTTCGAGTTGCGCTTCGAGGAACTGGTTGGTTCCTTCGGCCTGGACTTCGCGATCGCGCAGGTTTTCTTCGATGAAGAGCGCCGCCAGGCGGTCGGTGACGCGCATGACCGTGCGCGGATTGCCGCCGCTGAAGCTGACGCGAAACGCGTCGCCCTTTACGACCTGCACCTGCACGTCGCGTGTGCGCATGCGCTCGACGATGTCTTCCATGATCGTCGTCTTGCGCTCTTCCTCGTAGAGGTTGAAGTCCTGGATAATCCGCTCGAGCCGCGTGCGGCTCATGATCTGCTGCGTGATTGACTGCAGGCGGTCTTCAATCTTCGCGGTCACCGTCGACTTGATGTAGCTCTCCGGAATGCGCTGCGGCACGACGAGGATCAGTGTTTCCGAGCGGTAGACATCGGGCAGCTTACGCGCATACACCGCCATCGCCGCTGACACAACGGCAAACGGCACCGCCACCAGCCAGAATCGCCGGCGCAGGATCCTGAGGACGTCTTCGGGTGTGTACTTTTTACCGGGAAGCATGGGGCCTCTGGCTGCGCTGATAGAGTGGCGCCCACAGCGCCAGGTTGACGTCGAAGGTGTGGCGACCTCCTTCGCGGCTGTAGTTCTGGAGCTCGGGCGCCGTGGTTGCGAATGCCTGCGAGTAGTGCCCGTAGTGGGTGGTCACCGCGATGTAGCGCGTGATCGCCGCCGACAGGCTGATCGATGTGTTGACGCTGCGATAGTCCTTCTTGACGCCGAGCCCGCGCCGGATACCGACTAGACCGGCGGCGGCGCCGATGCTCGCCGACGCCTGCACCCGTCGCGTGATCGTGCCCGAGGCGCCGGCCGACATCGAATCGGACAATACCGGTTCTCTAAATTGGTTGACGAAAGAGAAGTCGCGGCCGAACGTCAGCGCGGCGACCCATGTCCGCCAGATCTCGTGGTTAAGCCGAGCGCTACCAACGAGCTGGTACTGGGTCTTGCCGTGGTTGCCGACGCCGGAAGATCCGCTACTGAATGCCAGCGTCGTCTTCCGGCTGAAGGACAGCGCGCGGCTAAAGTCGATGCCAGCGTCATATGACTCGGACGGAGAGCCATGGACGAGGCCTTCATCATCCCGGTACTGTGACAACTGGCGTCCGTAACCGGCCCGAAGCCCCAGCCCCCTGCCGATGGTCCACGTCGCCAACGCCTTGCCGCTGCGGCGAATGACATCGCGCGTTGGCTCGTTGTAGCGGCTGCCGCCGTAGGCGAGGTTCCCGCTCAGTGCAAGACGGCGGTTCATAGTGTGCGCGATCCCTAACTGGGCGCCGTAGCCGATGTACGACTCGCGCAGGGCGACCCGCTGCAGATCGATGGTGTCGGTGCTGCCCGGTTCCGCCTCGAACAGCGGTGCGGCCGCCGGTAGCGTACTGTACGGCTGGCGCGTTCCATTGAAGCTGCCGTCGATGTGCGTGTGCTTAGTCAGGGGCCACCCAAGCACCACTGACGCGCCGTCGCCAGCCATCACGCGCGGAGTGGCGTCGGGCAGATAGCGGCCGGACATCGACCAGGAGGCCTGCAAATCGAGCTTCGAGCGCTTCAGCGAGTACGAGAAGCCGCCCGACCCTTGTCCGTTGGTGCTGTAGCCACCGGCACCCACGGGCGAGGCCGAGCCGTCGGCTGGCAGCCGTTGGCTGAGTGCGACCCCGCCGAGCGACAACGTGGCCGTCAATAACTGTTCCGTCTCGCCGACGCCACCGCCGAAAATACCGCGATACGGCCGTTCCGGCCGCGCGGTGGCTGGCTGCTGCGCCCGAGCGTGCGCTGACCAGAGCACCACCGTACCGACAGTCAGCATCCAGGCGGCTCGCAGAGGAAACCTGTTCATGAAATCAAGGGACGACCACGGTGTCGCCGGGCTTCAACTCGAGGTTCTGCTTCGGGTTCTTCCGCTTGATGACGTCCTGGTAGTTGAAGCGGTAGGTCTGCTGACCGGAAGGCTCGCTACGCATCACGATGATGTTCTTGCTATCCGCGAACTCCAGTACGCCGCCAGCCATGGCAATCAGCTGCAAGACCGTCGTCGGTCCGCCGAGCGCATAGGGACCGGGTTTGTTGACCTGCCCGGTGATGAACACCTTGCGGCTGCGGATCTCCTTAACCACCACCGTCACCGACGGCTCCTCGACAAACTTGGTCGCCGCAGTCATGAGCTCGGTGCGGAGCTGCTCCGGCGTCAGGCCGGCGGCGACCACGTCGTTGAGCAGCGGCAGTGTGATCTTGCCGTCGGGTCGGACGGCGACGTCGCCGGTCATCGCCTCGTCACGCCAGAAGACGATGCGCAGCACGTCGTCGGGACCAATGACGTAGTCGGTGGGGGGCGTGACGCCTGGCGCTGCTGCCGTTGCCGGTGCTGCCGCCGGTCCGGTCGGAACGGCCGGCAGGGGCGTCGGTGCGGGTGGAGTCTGCGCGAATGCCGAGACCGCCGCCGCCGCAATCAGCAGCAGCGACACGATCAGCAGCAGCGCGGAGCGGAGCGCCGGCGCCGGCTCGTTCGGGATTCCAATCGCGTTCGACGGATAGCTCGTCATGGCCAACCCTAGCGGTATTCCTTGAACGGCACCTGGCAATCGTGCTTCCGCAGGAAGTTCAGGAACCGTTTGTATTCGTTCTGTTCCATGTTGAAGAGACGGGCGACGATCTTGTAGTTGCCGCGCGCTTCCTCGAGTCCCTTGCGCACCAGATCGCGTACGTGACCGCGAGTGATGTCGCGTTGCATGTAGAGGGGGTAAACGGCGGTCCAGAACGACTGGCGCTCGTCGAGCAGCTTCTGCAGCAGTTCATCAGCGACCGTACGCCGGCGTTCATTGGTGCGCGTGTCACCGCCATTGCCCACGGCCGAGGCCGTGCGCACTTCGAGCGGCAGCGCCTCGCGGCCGACGCGCGCGGTCCGCGCGGTCACGACGATGCGCTCGACCACGTTCGCTAATTCGCGGACATTACCCGGCCAGGAGTAGTCGGTGAGCAGCGCCATCGCTTCCGGCGCGATCTCGCGGGCGACGCAACCGGGTGCCTTAGTGAAAATCGAGAAGAAGTAGTCGACCAGCGCCGGAATGTCCTCGCGCCGTTCGCGCAGCGACGGCACCACGAGGTGGATGACATTCAGGCGATAGAAGAGATCTTCGCGGAACGTCCCCTGCGCGATCATTTCGCGGAGGTTGCGGTTGGTCGCGGCGATGACGCGCACATCCACGCGTCCGACGACGCGATCGGCGCCGACCTTCTGCAGCTCGCCGGTTTCGAGGAAGCGCAGCAGCAGACCCTGCATCCGCAGCGTCATCTCGCCGATTTCATCGAGGAATACCGTGCCGTAGTTGGCCAGTTCGAGCTTGCCCTGCTTGTCGCGGTAGGCGCCCGTAAAACTGCCCTTCACATGTCCGAACAGCTCCGGTTCGAGCAGCGTTTCGGGGAGGCCGGCGCAGTTCACTGCGACGAATGGGCGGGTGGCGCGATCGCTGCCGGCGTGAACACCCTGCGCGACCAGCTCTTTGCCGGAGCCGCTCTCGCCGGTGATGAGCACCTTCGCGCCGGAACGCGCGACACGCTCGATTTCTTCCTTGAGTTCGAGCATCGCCGGGCTGTTGCCGACCAGCCTGCTGGGACCGTCGTGTCTCATGAGCTCAACGCACCTTGAAGCGTCCACCGCGAAGAAAACGCGCTCCGCAGTCGCGAATTGGTTGTTCGGGATGCCACGGTAGATGCCGCGGACACAACCCCATCGGTGCAAGGAAATGGCCAGCTCAAGTTTTCAGTGTTTTCAACAACGTAACATACTGATTATAAGTATGTTATGTGTTGTGACCTACCGCAGGAATTGATGTGGGGACAAAAGTTCGCGAGGTTTAGGAAGGCCCGATCGCTAGGAACAAAAGTCACCCTTGGAACGGACTTCGTCAGAGAGATCTTTTGGACTTTGTGTACACTTAGTTCTTCCAAATGACGCCAATGTGACTAATTTGTACCTTCAAGTCATGCTATCGACTCAAAAAGACGTTGACATTTTTCCTCGCAGAGCTGATAGTCCCTTCTCAGCCGGGCAAGAACTCCGCGGTCTGGTTGAGTTAGCTCTTCTTACGAGCGGATCTTTTTCCAGTTAGGTGCAAAAGCTCATGTATTCGCAATTGGCGATGGTTGGAACGAGTGCCGGAATCAGAAATGTGCGCGAGGAGATCGAATACGCCGCGCGCTTCGACGCGAAGATTCTGATCACCGGCGAGAGTGGTGTCGGCAAAGAGATCGTCGCCCGCTCGATTCATCAGCAGAGCGCGCGCCGCAATGCTCCGCTCGTCACCATCAATTGCGCCGGCATTCCCGACACGCTGCTCGAGTCAGAGCTGTTCGGGCATGTAAAGGGGAGCTTCACCGACGCCTCTCGCGACAAGCGCGGCTGGCTCGAACAGGCGCACCAGGGCACGATTTTCATGGACGAAGTCGGCGAGATGAGCCTGCGCATGCAGGGCGCGCTGCTGCGTTTCCTGGAAACCGGTGAAATTCATCGTGTCGGGTCGGATCGCGCGCTGCCGCCGCTCAACGTGCGCGTGATCGCGGCGACCAATCGCAAGCTGCTCGACGCGGTGGCCGACAAATCGTTCCGCGAAGATCTCTATTACCGCCTCAACGTCATCCACATCGAAGTGCCGCCACTGCGCGAGCGCCGGGAGGATGTGTTGCCGCTGCTCATGTACTTCCTCGGGCGTCACCATGCGCCGAACACGATGCAGGTGTCCGCCCAGGCCGAGGGACTGCTGACCGGCTATGAGTGGCCGGGGAATGTCCGCGAGCTCAAGAACGTCGCGGAACGGCTGGCGCTCCGCGTCCGCGGGCATGTCATCAACGCCAGCGACCTCCCGGCGGAGCTCGCCGGCCGCACAGTCCGCCCAACCGTTTCCCGGGCGCCGGTCGCCTCTTCCACTGCAGAAGCGCTGCTCGATTGCATGCTGACGCAGGGGCAGTCGTTCTGGTCGGTCGTGTACGAGCCGTTCGTGGCTCGCGACCTCACCCGTCGCGATCTCCGCGAACTCATTCAACGCGGGCTCGAGCACACGCGCGGCAACTACAAGCTGTTGGTCACGACGTTCAATATGGCGGCGGACGACTACAAGCGCTTTCTCAACTTCCTGCGCAAGCACCAGTGCCATGTGCCGTTCCAGCAGTTCCGTCAGGTGCCTGGGCGAATCGCCCGCGACACGCACGAATCGATCGCCATCACCGCGTAGCGGCGGGCGCCGCATCCGTTGGGGTAATCCCTACGGCATGTCGATGCTGGTGACCGGGGCTGCCGGCGAGAGGTGGCGGTCGGTGGCTCAGGATTCACGCGGCTGCGCAATCGCCGCGGCGTCGACAAACGATCGCCAGTCGGCGAAATCGTGGGGGCTCGCTGGGGAAAAGCGCAGGCCGTAGAGCACCTGCTGCCGCACCGCCCCATCCTGCGCCGACATCCAGATCCACGTCGCATCCAACGTGACGTCGCACGACGGCACACGCAGCACGAACGATCGCGGCAGATGGTTCACGCGCCGCGGCAGGGCGAGCCTGGCGCCGTCGTAGCTGACGTCCATCAGCGTCCCCTTGACGTCGTTCGCGTAGACGACGGTCGGCCAGATGCGTTTACGCTGCCGGCGGCGTCCCGCAGTCGCGGCGCTCATCGTCGTCGAAATCGCATCGACCAACTTGGCGGCCGCGAGCGGCCGCTGCACGTACACCGCATGCGCACGGAGGGCTTCCAGTTCCAGCACGGGATCCGCGTCGCCGACGACGATGGCACGCAGCTGCGGATTGCGGCAGCAGCCGCGGATGACCAGGTGCAGTCCGTTGTAGGCGCCGAGACGGATGTCGGTGACGAGCAGATCTGGTGCGTCCTCGAGGATCCGCTTGGCGTCGGCAAAGCCGTCCGACGCGATCACTTCGTAGCCAGAAGGCAGGATCGCCAGGGCGATCTCATCACGTTGGACCGAATCGCTGGAGACGATGAGGGCGCGCCGACGAGGGGTCATATGGGCTTGCGATAGCACGAGTGCGGTTCGGAGGGTGCAATGGATCTGCCACTATCGGGTGGCGATGCCGAGCGAAGGGGCGCTAGAACGGGCGTAAATTGGGCAATTTGGGCGCAGGCCGACGGGGCGGTCGATTAATAGTCCGCCCTCAGGGACGATAAAGTGTGCCGGGAAGCTGACAAGTAACGGAACCTGGCGGGTTGTATTTCAGCGAAACGACGTCCGGCGACCGGCTCCGGCGCGAGCCGTCGACAGGTTCCAGACAAGGGCCAGACCCATCCCCCACCCGTTGCCGGACCGCCGTTTCTCATCGAGCAGTTGTTCGGCCATCTCGAGGATTTCCTGGTCTGGCGCTTCCTCGGGAAGGTAGATCGCGTCGAGCGCGGCGGCATCGCGCGACAGCACGGAATCGGGCGGGCCGAGCACGATGGTCGGCGTGCCGGCGACTTTCGCTCGGAGCGCCACGTGCAGACCGTTATATGCACCGAGCTTCAGGTCGGTAATTACCAGCCGCGGCCCGAGCGCGAGCTGCTTTTTCGCGGCGTCGAATGTGTCGGCGATCGTCACACGGTAGCCTGCATTGGCGAGCATCGCGCTGAATCGCGTGGCGCGCTTCTCGGACTCGCTGACGATCAACACGGCTTTGCCTTGGCCCATAGATTAGATCTACCTATGCGGTTCGTTTAGCAATAGCTCTGCCATAGCGGCAGGGGCAGATTACAGGAAATTCGACCCATTTTGTTAGACTCTCGTCTCCAAGTCGTCCAATATCCCGTCAAAAGGGACACATCGCTGGCGCGCACCGCACACTCTCGACGCATGACAAGTGGCCTTCGCGGGTGTGTTCTCACCCTGCTTACGTTTCTGATCGCGGTCGGCCCCGCGTATGCGCAAGCCCGTGCCTGCACCTCGATTCTGGAGAATTTCCATGTCCGCGGCGTGATGAAGGATTACTACCTTTGGTACAAAGAGGTGCCCTCTCTCAATCCGGGGGCACGCCGCACGCCCGAGGCGTATCTCGACGCCGTCCGTTATCGCCCGCTCGATCAAACCTTCACCTACATCACCAGCGAGAAAGAGAATCAGGCGTTTTACGGTGAAAGCCAATTTGTCGGTTTCGGTTTCTCGACGCTGCTGACGGCGTCCGGCGAGCTGCGCGTCACCCAAGTCTTTGCCGACAGCCCGGCCGATCGCGGTGGGCTCCGGCGCGGCGATAGGATTGTCGACGTCGACGACCGTCCACTTGGGGACATCATCGCGGCGGGCGCCCTGGGCACGATATTCGGTGCCGCCGACATCGGCGTCCGCCGCACGATCGGAGTCGCGCGTTCCGAAGGAACGCTGCGGGTGCAGATGGCCAAAGCGATGGTGACCATTCCTACGGTTTCCCTCACCCGAACGATTGATGTCGATGGCCGACGCGTCGGGTACATCTTCTTTCGCAATTTCGTGACGCCGTCGGTTGATGCCCTGAATGCGGCGTTTGCGGAACTGCAGCGCAGCGGCGCCACGGAGCTCGTGCTCGATTTGCGGTACAACGGCGGCGGGCTGGTGTCGGTGGCGCAGCATCTCGCCAGTCTCATCGGCGGCGCGCGCACGAACGGGCAGGTATTCGCCGAATACGTCCACAACGATCGGCACCAAGCGCTCAATCATGTCGTCCGGTTCGAGGCCACGCCGAATGCGCTCACCTTGTCTCGAGTCATCGTCATCAGCACGCGGGCCACGGCGTCGGCGAGCGAGCTTGTGGCCAACGCGCTGCGACCGTTCATGCCGGTCGTACTGATTGGCGATCGCACCTACGGCAAGCCGGTCGGCCAGTACAGCTTCACGTTCTGCCAGAAAGTGCTGGCCGCAGTTTCCTTCTCACTGCGAAATGCCGCTGGTCAGGGCGATTACTTCGACGGTCTGCCACCGACGTGCCGAGTTGACGACGATGTCGATCATCAGCTCGGCGAGCTGGAAGAGCGATTGCTGGCGGAAGCCCTGGTCGTCATCCGCACCGGCGCGTGTTCGCCGCCTTTACTTCATGCTTCGAACGTCGGCACGTCTCGCGCCGCCACGAAGATTCCCGAGGGGTGGAGCGCGCTTATCGGGGCGAACTAGCTGAATCAGCGGGCGGCGATGGGTTGAAGCGGTCGAGCAGTCCTTTCAATCGTTCCCGCACTTCGTTTCGCAATCCCCGTTTGATTGCAGCGGCCGCATCGATGGACAGGCGCGGCGCGTCGAGGGTGCCGCGCAACGTCGCCGGCAGCACAATGCGATTGCCTTCGCGGGTATAGCGATAGAGATCGGCGCCGGCCTGCGTGGAGAGCTCCTCGGAGAGCGAGAGGTCGGCGTGGCCGTCAAGCGCGTCGGTCCGCAGCGAGAGCGATCCCTGGGCAACGATGTCGGCGTCGCGAGACTGCAGCGACAGCGCGGGCGCGTCGAGCACCTGGTTCGCCAGAGAGAACCGCGCGTCCATCCGCGTAAAGGTGTCGGTCGCCGACGGCGTCTCTGGCGCCGGCTTACCGAAGAACAGCACGACGGTTCGGACCAAGTTCAGGCGCCGGATGGTGCCGTTGACAATGCTGACGGTGCCGGTCCCGCGGGCCGAGGCCAGCATCGCCGAGAAATCGGCGCCGCGGCCCGAGAAGCTGCCATTGCCGGACAACTTCCCGGTGATCGTGTCCGGCGTGCCGCCGAACGCGGCGAGTTGCGCGACATCGACGTCACGCACCCGCGACGTCAGCGCCAGCGAGGCGACTTCGCGCAAGCCCACGTCCAGGTCACCTTCGTAGCGCCCACCGAACAGGACGAATCGCATGGGCGAGAGGCTGACGCGATCGCCCTGGACGCGCACGGTGGCGAAGAACTGCGGCACCGTCAGGCCGGCCGCGGTCACCGAATCGGCGCTCACGCGCGCCACAATCCGACCAGACGGCGAAGCGGCTCTTGAAGGGCGGGCGCCGTCGCGCGGACTGAAGGCGTCGGCGAGCGCCATCAGGTCGTCCAGATCGAGCCGATCGGCCGTCACTTCGAGTTGTGCGTCGACGTTTGGTTCAAGCCGCACAACCCCTTTTGCGGCAATCGTGGTGTTCCGTGACGAGGCGGTCAGGTTGCTCACGGCCAGGCGTGAGGCGGTGAGTGCCGAATCAGCCGAGAGCGAAATCTCCCGGCCGCGACTCGCAATCACAACCTTGTCGAGCGCAATCGAGCGAATCGAGACCACTTCGAGAGCCGGCGTTGATGCGTCTGTCGCCGGTTCCCGCGCGGTGGGAATCTCGAACGGCAGCGGCATCTCGATGCGACTGTTCGCGATATGGATGTCGGCCTCGTCGAGCCGCCGCGACAAGAGCGCTCGTAGGCTGGCGGAGACATCGACATCCGCCAGCGTGACCCGCGCCGGCTCGCCGACGCGGACGTTGCGCAAGCGGATGCCGATGCGAGGCAACACCTGTGCCCTGGCGGTTTCGATGTGCACGGGTTGCCCCAGGAACGCGGTTGCCTGCCGTTCCAGCGTCAGGCGGGTACCATCGCCGGCAAGCAGCCAATAGACGAGGGCGGCGATCGCCGCGCCGGCGACAACAAGCAGAGCGACGATGCCGATGACGACGCGCCGAAGCATGGGCATCAGCCTATACGATTGGAACGATGCCTGATCTCCCAGGCCAGACCAACGCGTCTGCTATTCTCCCTGCGAGCGGGATGTCCATCGCCGTACATGAGGCCGCCGCGCGCGCGCTCGACGCGCAGCGCGACTTTCTCTGGGGTTTTTGCTATCGGATGACCGGCGGCGCCGTCGATGCCGACGCGCTGGTGCAGGAAACCTTCGTCCGCGCGCTCGAACGCCCACCGGTGGATCTCGTCGGGGGGTGGCATCCATGCCTCGCACGTTTTGCCGCTTCTCTCTCCATCGATGCCTTGCGCATGCGTCAGCGTCGCGATTACGTGGGCCCGTGGCTGCCGGCGCCGATCGAAACCGGCAGCGCCGCGGACGAGAGCGATGCTTCCGCCGCGCCGCGAGAGGGTGTGACCTACAGCGAAGTGGAAAGCCTGAGCATCGCGTTTCTGATTGCGCTTGAAGCGCTGACGCCTCGGCAACGCGCCGTGTTGATCCTGCGGTCGGTGTTCGGTTATTCGGTGCAGCAGACGGCCCACGCGCTGGACCTGACGTTTCTCAGGGTGAGAGCGACCCTGCAGAAGGCCTTGCCGATGATGGCTGAGTACAATCGCCGGCAGGTGCGGCCGACGCGAGAAACGCAGACGCGCGTCGCTTCACTATTGCGCGAGTTCCTGCATCACCTGCAGTACCTCAATAGGTCCGGGATCGAAGCTATGCTGGCTCCCGACGCGCGGGCGCTCAGCGACAGCGGCGGCGAGTTCGTCGCGCCCATCGTGCCGGTGGTGAAGCGCGACAAGATTGTGCGCCAGCTGATGAAACTCGCAGAGAAGAGCGGTCCGCCAACCCGCTATGCGTTTCGCATGTTGAACGCCTTACCCGCGCTTGTCGCCGAGGTGCCGGCGCCGGCAGTCTGGGCCCAACGGTTCGTGTTCCGTATCGAGATCAACGCTGAGGGACGCATTTCCGAGCTGCACACGATTCTCGCCACGCCGAAGCTCGCGGCGGTGAGCTTCGAGCCGTGACGATGCGCCGTCTGTTCGCCGCCCTCGCCCTCTGCGCCATGACAGCCACGCTCCTGGCGCAAGATGCCGCGCCGGAACTTCGTTGGGGCGGCGATGCCGAGGGGGGCGCTCCGTTTGTCGAGGCTGACCCTAATGACCCGTCAACGGTAGTCGGGTTCGACGTCGAGGTCGCTCAGCTCCTGGCGTCCGGGCTCGGCCGCACGTCGAGATTCATCCAGACGGGATTCACGACACTCGACGCCGCGGTGGCTCGCGGCGACTTCGACATCGCGCTCAGCGGCATCGAGGACAGCCCTGCCCGGCAGGCACGTGCGGCGGTGACGATCCCGTACTACGAGTTCCGTGAAATTCTCACCATTCGTGCCGGCGACGCTGGCCGCTTCCGTTCGCTTGCGGATCTGCGCGGCCGACGCGTGGCGACGCTCGGCGCCACACTCGCCGCCGATCTGCTGACCGCGGCCCAGCGTGACTACGCCGTCACGCCGGTCATCTACGAAGACGACGTGCATCCGTACAGCGATCTCGTCCTCGGGCGCGTCGATGCCGTCGTCCTCGATCAGGTGCTGGCCGAGCGCGGCGTGCGCCGTAACGCCGGCCTCGTGAATCAGCCGGCGCCCCTCGCGGTAGGACACTACGTCGGCGTGCTGGCGGCGCCGCAGATCGAACTGCGCGATCGCATGAACGAGATCCTGCGCGGCGCCATGCGCGACGGCCGACTCGAGGCCATCTTCAGGCGCTGGAATCTGTGGAACGAAGACCAGCCGAAGCTCTATGCGCGGCTGCTCGATGGCGATGCGGCGCCGGCGCCAGCCGCCGCGGCGCCCGTCGACACGCCCGGTGCCTGGGCGCTCACGATCCGCTATCTGCCGTCGTTGTTGAAGGCCGCCGTGCTCACCCTGGTGCTGTCCTGTTTTTCGATGGCGCTTGCCGTAGCCGTCGGAGTGCTGATCGCCAGCGGCCGTGTCTACGGACACCCCATGGTCCGGTCGCTGCTCACGGTCTACGTTGAAGTGGTGCGCGGCACGCCGTTGTTGTTGCAGCTGTTCGTGCTCTATTTCGGCCTTGCGGCGGTGGTGCAATTGCCGGCCTTTGCCGCCGGCCTGATCGGTCTCGGTCTCAACTACGCCGCTTACGAGAGCGAGATTTATCGCGGTGCGCTCGAAGCGGTTGCGAAGGGACAGCTCGATGCCGCCCGCACCCTCGGATTCAGCGAACGTCAGATTCTCCTGCTCGTGCGCGGTCCGCAGGCGTTTCGCCTGGCGCTGGCGCCGATGACCAACGATTTCGTCGCGCTGCTCAAGGACAGCTCCCTCGTGTCCGTCATCACCGTCGTCGAGTTGACGAAACAGACGCAGATCTTCGCGGCCAACATCGGTAGCTGGGTCCTGCCTGGCGCCTTGTGTGCGGCGCTCTACCTGGCGCTGTCGCTGCCGCTGGCGCGGCTGGCGCGCCGCATCGAGCAAGGGTGGCGGCGGGAATGAGCGTACTCACCGTCGACCGCGTGGTCCTCGAGCGGGCCGGCCGCCGCATTCTCGACGAGGTGTCGTTCGAGGTAGAGGCCGGCAGCATCACGGCACTGATGGGTGCGTCGGGGACCGGCAAGACGACGATCCTGCGCGCCATAGCTCGACTCGAGCGGGTTGAACACGGTCGCATCGATACCACGGGGCGCGTCGGCATGGTGCTGCAGTTCCATCACCTGTTTGCCCACATGACGGCGCTGCACAACGTCTGGCTGGCGCCGGTGCACGTGTTGCGGATCGCACGCGACACCGCCGAACAGCAGGCGCGTGAGTTGCTGACGGCGCTCGGCGTCGGCCATCGCGCCGATGCGTATCCGCACGAGCTGTCCGGCGGGGAAGCCCAGCGTGTGGCGATTGCGCGGGCGCTTGCCGTCGAGCCGACGATCCTGCTGATGGACGAGCCGACCGCGTCGCTCGATCCTGCCCGCCGCGGCGAGCTGGCGGCGACGCTGCGGCAGTTGGCCACGCGCGGGCGGGCCATCCTCGTCGCGACCCACGACACCGATTTCGCGCAAGCGTGCGCCGATCGCGTGCTCAGGCTCGATGCCGGCCGCGTCGTGCGCGAGGCAACGGCCGGTAAGGTATCCTGATCGCCCGCATGCCGCAGGCCGCATTGGATAAAAGCGAAAAAAGCGAAAAACGCAGCGTTCAGACCGACGCCCTTTACGTCGAGCTCGATTCCGACAGAAAGATCCGGCACCGCAACAAGCTGTATTACCGGTTCAATCATTGGCCGATCTGGATCTTCGTCTTCTTCATCGCCCCCGGTCCCTGGACCTTCGATCTCTTCGACACCGGCTTCAACATGCGGCTGTCGATCTGGTTAGGGTGCGTGCTGGTCGGTACCGGCATTGCCGGCATGCGCGGCCGCCTGCCCGGATGTGAGCCGGCGCCTTACATCATTCGCTTCACCGAAGACCGTCCGAATCCGCTCTATCGCCGGGTCTGCTACACGACCGCGTGGGGCGAAGTGGTGGCGTTCGCCGTGTTGAACATCGCCGGGCTGACCTGGGCCGTCATCAGCGGCGAGTGGCGGCTGCGGCAGATGTACGACGTCGCCTATTTCCCGATCGCCGGCACGTTCTGGTTGCTCGGGGCGCTGGGTTACCTGCCGCGCGTCAAGCTGTCTACTCGCGGTGAGGGACACGAACGGCGCTATTTCTATGGCTCGGTCTGGGCCGTCGCGCTCGCGCAGCCGGTGCTCTGGCTGCTCTGGAAGGTGCTGCCGATCGGCCGTGCCGGCGACGTCACCAAACTTGTCGTGTTCGTCGGCATGCTGGTAGTGGTCGGCTACATGTCTCGTCTCGGGCTGCTGCCGAGAACACGTCCGATCGTCCCGGGCGAGCTGGCCGTGTCCGATTGATGCCCATCCGTTCCGACGTGGTTAAGGCCAAGGTCAACGGTCAACGGTCAAAGGCAAGTAAGAAGGGTTCACGGCCGGAAGGTCACGAGGGCTGGGACGAGTACGCGCCGTTCTACGACTGGGAGAACGCGCGCACGCTGGGACGCCGCGACCTGCCGTTTTGGCGCAACCTGGCGACGCACGCGGGCGGTCCGGTGCTGGAGCTCGGATGTGGGACCGGCCGGTTGACGCTGCCGCTTGGCCGCGCCGGTGTGTCGATCGTCGGGATCGATCGCTCGACGCCGATGCTCGAGCGCGCCCGGCAGCGCGTCACGCGCGCGCGCCTGGCGTCGACCATCCATCTCGTGCGTGGCGACATCCGCCACTTGCCGTTCCGGCGCAAGTTCGCCATGGTGATGGCGCCCTATGGGATGCTGCAGTCGCTGTTGCGGGAGAAAGATCTCACCGCGACACTCGCTGCCGTGTACGAGGCGACCGAACGCGGCGGCACCTTCGGCGTCGAGCTCGTGGCCGACTTGCCGTCGTGGGATGAATACCGGAAGCGGATCAGCCTGACCGGTTGGCGCGCGCGCCGCGGCGGTGCCCGTGTCACGCTCGTCGAAACCGTCAGGCAGGATCGGGCGCGGCACCTGACCATCTTCGATCAGGAGTTCAGCGAGCGCCGGGGCCGCACGACGCGTACCCATCGCTTCGCGCTGACGTTTCGCACGCTCTCGGTGCCGCAGATGGCGCGGCGGCTCGAGCGCGCCGGCTTTGAAATCACCGCCCTGCTGGGTGATTACCGCGGCGGCGCCTGGGATCCGCGCGCCGAGGTGTGGATGATCATGGCTCGCCGGCCGTGAGGGCCATCTGTTAGTATTGAAGACCTGTTTTTCCTCGTATTTTCTGGAGTCTAGGCATGTCTGGCCATTCCAAGTGGCACACAATCAAGCACAAGAAGGGGGCCGCTGACGCCAAGCGGGGGAAGATTTTCACCCGCATCATCAAGGAACTGTCGGTCGCCGCTCGTGGCGGCGGCGGCGATCCCGAGATGAACCCGCGGCTTCGTACGATCATCGCCGATGCCAAGGCCAACAACATGCCGCGCGAGAACATCGAGCGCGCGATCCGCCGCGGCACCGGCGAAGAGCCTGGGGTGCAGTACGAGGAAATCACGTACGAAGCGTACGGCCCCGGCGGCGTCGCGATGTTGATTCAGACCCTGACCGACAACAAGAACCGGACGGTCGGCGAAATCCGCCACATGCTCGGCAAGCACAGCGGCAACCTGGCCGCCGAGAACAGCGTGGCCTGGATGTTCTCCCGCAAGGGTCAGGTGATGGTCGAAAAGGGGAAGGCGGTCGACGAAGACGCGCTGCTCGCGGCCGCGCTCGACGCCGGCGCCGACGACATGAGCGACGACGAGGGGGGCTTCGAGATCATCTGCGCGCCCGAAAATTTCGAGAAGGTACGCGACGCGGTCAAGGCGCTTGGCATCGAGCCGGCGAGCGCGGCGGTCGCGATGATTCCGCAGAACTACGTGAAGCTCGAGGGCAAGGACGCGGCGGCGATGCTGCGGCTGATGGAGGCGCTCGACGATCACGACGATGTGCAGAACGTCTGGGCGAACTTCGATATCGAGGAAAAGGAGATCGAGGCGCTCGCGTGAAGATCTTCGGCATCGACCCCGGCTCCGAGCGCACCGGCTACGGCTGCGTGGAGACGGACGGACGCCGGCATCATCTCGTGGCTTGCGGGGCCATCACGGCCCCGGCCGCCAGCACCCTTCCGCAGCGGCTCGCCGGCATTCATCGCGAGCTCACCGCCTTGCTCCTGACGGCCCGGCCCGACTGTGTGGCGATTGAAAGTATCTTCCATGCGAACAATGCCCGCAGCGCCTTGAAGCTTGGCCATGCGCGAGGCGTTGCCATGCTGGCCGCCGTGCAGGCGGGCTGCGAGGTCGTCGAGTACACGCCCGCTGAGATCAAACGCGCCGTGGTCGGTTACGGCCGCGCCGAGAAGCACCAGGTGCAGCAGATGATCAAGCTCCTGCTTGGGCTCGCCGTCGTGCCGACGCCGCATGACGCGGCCGACGCGCTGGCGGTGGCGATCTGCCACCTGCATTCGATGCCGCCGGTCCGCCTGAAGGCGGACACGACGACGGAATCCGCAGTGTCCGGCTTTAGCCGGACCTCGAAACCGCGGTCCTGGCGTCAGTACCGGCCATCGACACCCGGATGATCGGACTGCTGCGCGGCCGCATTCTGGAAAAGCAGCCAAACAAGATCATCGTGGATGTCCAGGGCGTCGGCTACGAGCTGCTGGTGCCGTTGTCGACCTACTACGATCTCGGCGATGAGGGCGCGGACGTCAGTCTGCGCGTGCACACGCACGTGCGCGAGGACGCGCTGCAACTGTACGGGTTTCGCACCACCCTCGAACAGCAGTTGTTCGAACGGTTGATCGGCATCAGCGGCATCGGACCGAAGCTGGCCGTCGCCGTGCTCTCCGGCATCGAGACGCGCGAGCTGGTGGCCGCCGTTCAGCGCGGCGACGTGGCGCGCCTCACGCGCGTGCCTGGCGTCGGCAAGAAAACCTCAGAGCGCATCGTCCTCGAGCTCAAGGATCGGCTGGCGCAGCTTGCTGTTCCCGTGGCCGCGACCGCCGACGCACCGGCGGAAGGGCGATTGCGTGACGATTTACTCTCGGCGCTGCAGAATCTGGGTTATCAGCGCCCGCTTGCGGAAAAGGCCATCGGCGCCGTGCTCGCCGCCGACGGCGATGCGACATTCGATCGCGCGCTCCGCGCCGCGCTGCGGGAGCTGATGCGGTGAGCGACCCGCGTGTGATGACGGCGGGACCGACCGCGGACGAGGCGCTCTACGAGGCCGGGCTTCGGCCGCGGACCCTGAACGACTACATCGGCCAGGAGCGCGTCCGCGACAACCTGCAGGTGTCGATCGCCGCCGCCCGCGGACGTGACGAGGCGCTCGATCACGTGCTGCTCTACGGTCCTCCGGGGTTGGGCAAGACCACGCTCGCCTACGTCATCGGCAACGAGTTGGGCGTCCAGGTGCGTGCCACCGCCGGGCCGGTCATTGAAAAACCGGGCGATCTCGCGGCGATGCTCACTAACCTGCAGCAACACGAAGTGCTCTTCATCGACGAGATTCACCGGATGGCGCCATCGATCGAAGAGATCCTCTACCCGGCGATGGAGGACTACGAGCTCGACATCGTCATCGGATCCGGGCCGAGCGCCCGTTCCGTCAAAGTGCCGCTGCAGAAGTTCACGCTGATCGGCGCCACCACGCGTGCCGGGCTGCTCACCGCGCCGCTCCGCGCGAGGTTCGGCATCGTTCATCGCCTCGACTTCTACGCCGCGGCCGATATCGAGGAGATCGTGCGCCGCTCGGCGCGTATTCTCGGCGTCGAGATCGACGATGCGGCGGCGGGGGAGGTTGCGCGCCGCTCGCGCGGCACCCCCCGCATCGCCAATCGTCTGTTGCGGCGGGTGCGAGACTACGCCCAGGTGCGGGCGGACGGCCGCATCAACCTGGCGGTATCTGAGGCCGCCATGCAGCTGCTCGAGGTCGACGACCACGGATTCGACGAGGTCGATCGGAAGCTGCTGCGCACGATCATCGACAAGTTCAGCGGCGGCCCGGTCGGCGTCAATAGCCTAGCCGCCGCCATCAACGAAGAGCGCGACGCCATCGAAGACATGTACGAGCCATTTCTCATACAAGCCGGTTTTCTCGACCGGACACCGCGCGGTCGCGTCGCGACGGCGCGCGCCTATGAGTATTTCGGGCTGACCGCCCCACGGAGGGATCCAGGACTGTGGTAACTGCCGCTCACGCGCCGCGCCCCGTGCGCCGCGCCCGTATTTCCAGCCTCGCGACTTACGTGCCGCCTCATGTGCTGACCAACGCCGATCTCGAGAAGATGGTGGAAACCAGCGACGAGTGGATTCTGCAGCGAACCGGCATCCGCGAACGGCACATCGCCGGCCCCGGTGTCGCGACGTCGGATCTCGCGAAGGTCGCCTCGCTCGAGGCGATTGCGCGCGCCGGCCTCACACCCGACGACATCGACTTCATCGTCGTCGGCACGACCACGCCGGACATGCCGTTTCCGAGCACCGCCTGCATGCTGCAGGCGAAGATCGGCGCCAACAACGCGTGGGGTTTCGATCTGTCGGCCGCCTGCTCCGGCTTCACCTACGCGCTGACAACCGCGTCGCAGATCGTTGCCGCCGGGGGCAGCCAGCGCGCGCTGGTCGTCGGCGCCGACGTGATGTCGAGCATCATCGACTACACCGATCGGACGACGTGCGTGCTGTTTGGCGACGGCGCCGGCGCGGCGGTGGTCGAAGTGTCGGATGACCCGGCGATCGGCATCATCGATTTCGAGAACTACGTCGACGGCTCGCAGGGCCAGGCGCTGCGGATGCCGGCCGGTGGCAGCCTGCTGCCGGCGTCACACGACACGGTGGACAACCGGATGCACTACGTCAAGCAGGACGGCGCCGCGGTGTTCAAGTTCGCCGTCCGCAACACCGAGGAAGTCTGCCGGCGGCTGATGGAGCGCAACCAGGTTACCGGCGACGACATCAATCTGTTCGTTTCGCACCAAGCCAATCGCCGCATCATCACGTCTGCCGCCGAAAAGCTTGGCTTGAGTGAAAGCAAGGTCGTCATCAACATCGAACGGTTCGGCAACACCACCGCGGGCACCATTCCGCTGGCGCTCAACGACGCGATTGCGGACAAGCGACTGAAGAAGGGCGACCTGTTGTTGATCGCATCCGTGGGTGCGGGCTTTACCGTGGGCGCGCTGCTGATGCGATGGGGTCTGAAGGAGTAGCCCGCTCCCGCGTCTTCCTGTTGTCGCCGGCCAACTGCCGTGGCGCGCGGGGAAAGATGATTGTGTCGCCGAGCGCGGCGTTTCCGCTCGCCCAGCAGTTGCGTGGCGGGGAGGGCGCCCTGCTCGGCGACGTCTTCAGTTTCGTCAGCGGTCTCTATTTCCGCGGCAAGCTCGCCTACGCGCGCCGGTTCGCCCAGCCTCCCGATCTCGCCGATCCCGTAACCGCCGGCGGCGTACTGGTGATCACGCCGAATGCCGGTCTCCGCGCCAGCGATACTCGCGTCACGCTCGCCTCCTTCCGGGCATTTGCCGACGTCGACATCGATCTAGAGAATCGCGCCTATCGGCTGCCGCTCGAACGGGGTGCGCGGGCGTTGCTTGCCGCCATCGGCCCCGACTGCGACGTCGTCCTGCTCGGCAGCATCGCGTCGGGGAAATATGTCGAGATGCTGTTGCCGATCTTCGGCCGTCGCCTGATGTTTCCGTCCGACTTCGTCGGGCGTGGGGACATGAGTCGCGGCGGGTTGATGCTGCGCTGCGTCGCCGCCGGCACCGAGCTCAGCTACGAACCGGTCGCGGGGGCCGTCCGCCGCGGCAGCCGGCCGCCAAAGTTGGCACCGCTCCGGAAATCGCAATCCGCCTGATGCCTGTCGTCCGCCTGCCAACCGATGTCGACAATGCTGTCCTACGAATCGCCGGGAAGGACGTGCGGCTAACGAACTTGCGGAAGCCGTTTTGGCCTGAACGCGGCATCACCAAGGGCGATCTCCTTCAGTACTACGCCGATGTTTCGGCGCTTTTGCTGCCGCACATCCGCGATCGCGCGATGGTGATGAAGCGCTACCCGCACGGCGCCGCCGGCGAGTTTTTCTTCATGAAGCGGGCGCCGGTGCCGCGTCCGTCCTGGATCCGTACCTGCGCCATCCCACACAGCTCCGGTAAGGTGATCGATTTCCCGGTCATCGACGATGTCCCGTCGCTCTTGTGGGTGATCAATCTCGGGTGCATCGATCTGAATCAGTGGTACGCGCGCTGCGACGACGTCGACCGGCCTGATTACGTGCATTTCGATCTGGATCCGGGAATCGGCGCCACCTTCGACAAGGTGCGCGAAACCGCGTTGATCGTTCGCGCGGCCCTGGAGTCGCTGGGGATGCGTCCGCTGGTCAAGACCAGCGGATCGAAGGGGTTGCACGTCTACGTGCCGATTGTCCGCGGCCCCGAGCAGAAGATGGTCTGGACCTTTGCCAAGGCGCTTGCGGTTGAGCTGGCAGCCCGGCATCGCGCGCTGATGACGTCTGAATATCGCGTCGCCAAGCGTCCCCGCGGCCGCGTGCTGGTCGACTACAACCAGAACGCGTGGGGGCGCACGCTGGCCAGCATCTACTCAGTCCGGCCCACGCCCGTCGCCAGCGTTTCGACACCGCTGACCTGGAAGGAAGTCGAGAAGAACGTTCAGATCGCCGACTTCCGCATAGACAATGTTCGCGAACGGTTCGCGAAGATGGGTGATCTATGGAAACCGCTACTCACCACGCGCGGTCGAACCCGCCTCGAGGCCTTTCTCCCTCCGGCAAAGTGAAAAGTGTTAGTACGGAAGAGCTCGGCCGTGTTCATCTTTTTGTCACGGTAATCCGCGTCTAAGTCGATTTTCCGCTCGTCGAGTTGGATCAGTTTGTGCTCAGGCGTTCGCTACCCCGGCCGGTGCCGGGGCCATGCGACTCGCAGGAGGACGCGTTGACCGTCGAGCACGAATCGTCGCCTTCACCCATCCCGGCCCCCGACCCCGACTTTCACGTCGTCGGCATCGGCGCTTCCGCGGGCGGGCTCGAGTCGCTCGAGCGGCTGTTCACCCATCTGCCGCCGGACACGGGGATGGCGTTTGTGATCCTTCAGCACCTGTCTCCCGACTTCAAGAGCCTGATGGACGAGCTGCTGTCGCGCCGCACCTCGATGCGCGTGCTGCAGGCCGAGCACAACACGGTTGTCGAGCCGAACACCGTCTACCTGCTGCCACCGATGAAGGAAATGATCATCCGGCAGCGGACGCTCCTGCTCAACGACAAGGATCCGCGCCACGGGCTGACATTGCCGATCGATCTGTTTTTTCGATCGCTGGCCGCCGACGCCGGGTCGCGCGCGGTGGCGATTGTCCTATCGGGCACCGGCAGCGACGGTTCGCGTGGCGTCAAGGAAGTCAGCCGGGTCGGCGGCGTGGTGTTCTGTGAAAGCCCCGACACCGCGCAGTTCAACGGCATGCCGCTCAGCGCCATGCGCACGGGAGTCGTCGATCACGTGCTCTCACCGGAAGAGATCGCCGCCACGGTGGCCGCGATTGGCGCACCGGTCGCCAGGACAGCTGCGCCGGGCGGGCCGGCGGACGAAGATCGGGGCGTCGACGCGGTGCTGCGGCTGCTGCGCGACGAGTACGGCATCGACTTTTCGCATTACAAAGCCAGCACCGTGTCGCGGCGTATCGAGCGGCGGCTCGCGCTCAACCGATCGCTCGACATCGAAATGTACATCGAGCAGCTGCGCAGCGATCCCCGCGAGCTCAGCTCGCTCTACGAAGATCTGTTGATTGGCGTCACCCGCTTTTTCCGCGACGATGCGGCGTTCGACACGCTCGAGCATCAGATCATCCCCGAGCTCGTCGAACGAACGCCGCCGGAGGAGCAGATTCGTGTCTGGGTGCCGGGCTGTGCCACCGGGCAAGAGGCGTACTCGATCGCCATGCTGTTGTACGAACGTCTCAGCGCCAGGAATCGTCCGCTGAACATCAAAATTCTCGCGACCGACGTGCACAAGGCCTCGCTCGAGGTCGCCAGCAGCGGCGTGTACAGCGAAATGCAACTGGCGGGTGTCAGTCCCGAGCGGCTGCAGCGCTTCTTCACCTTGAAATCAAGCGGCTACCAGATCTCGCAAACCCTCCGCGAGTCGATCGTCTTCGCGTCCCACAATCTCATCAGGGATGCACCGTTTACGAAGCTGGATCTGATTACCTGCCGGAATCTATTGATCTACTTCCAACCTCACGCCCAGAAGACCGTTCTGACGCTCTTTCATTTCGCGCTCAAACCGGGCGGGTTCTTGTTTCTTGGCTCGAGCGAAAGCCCAGGCGGGCTGGTCGACGAGTTCGACACCATCGACGAGCACGCCAAGATCTATCGCAAGCGGCGCGACATCAGCCTGCCGCGCGACTTGAAGCTGCCGCTGCCACGCACCAGCGCCGCGGCGCGCATGCGCATTCCCGCCATCCCGCGGCCCAACGCCGTCAGCCCACAGCAACTGGCGCTCTACGACCGATTGCTCGATCGCTTCATGCCGCCAAGCTTTCTGCTCGACGATCAGGGTGCATTGGTCGATACCTTCGGCAGCGCCGAAACGCTGCTCAAGGTCAAAGGGCGCCGGCCGTCGCAATACCTCATCGACATGCTCGATGACGATCTGAAGCCGGTGGTGTCGGGCATCCTGCAGCGCGTCAGGCGCGACGTCGAAAGCGTCCGGTATCCGGCGGTGCCGTTGCCTGGCCGTGAGGGACGATTCTCACTGGTGGCCGAAGCGATTCGCGATCCGCATGGCGCCCTCATGAATGTCCTGATCTCATTGACCGACGCCGAAACGATCTCGACGCCGGTGCTGGTGCCGCCGTTCGCCGATATTCCCGGTCCCGCCGCGGCGCTGGACATGTCACAGCTTGCCGGCGACGTGGCGTTGCTGTCACACGACCACGTCCACTCACTCGAAGCCGAGCTGGCGTACACGAAGGAGCATCTGCAAGCCGCCGTTCAAGAACACGAAACCGCCAACGAGGAATTGCAGGCCACCAACGAGGAATTGATTGCCGCCAACGAAGAGCTGCAGAGCACGAACGAAGAACTGCACTCGGTGAACGAGGAGCTCTACACCGTCAACGCCGAGTATCAGAAGAAGAATGTCGAGCTCCAGGAGGCCAACAGCGACATCGAGCATCTGTTGAACGGCACCGATGTCGCGACGATGTTTCTAGACCGCCAGGGGTGCATTCGCCGCTTTACTCCGCGCATTGCCGAAACGTTCCGCGTCATTCCGCAGGATGTCGGTCGGCCGCTCCGCACCTTTGCCCACGACTTGACCTACCAGACGCTCTCTGCCGACATCGAGCAGGTGCTGCAGGGCGGACAGCTGGTCGAAACACAGACCTTTGACAAGCGTGGACGGTGCTATTTCCTGCGCATCCTGCCGTACCGCGCCCGGCGTACCGATCAGGGAGATGGCGGCCCGGTGTCCCCGGTGTCGGCGACCCCCGATGGGGTGGTGCTGACGCTGACCGACGTCTCGCCGCTCGAACAGGCCCGCGCGCGGCTGGCGCAGCTCTCGGCGATCGTCGAATCGTCCGACGATGCGATCGCCGGCAAGTCGCTCGACGGCATCATCACGAGCTGGAACGCCGGCGCGGAACGCTTGTTTGGTTATTCGGCGCACGAAGCCATCGGCCGCCATGCCAGCTTTTTGTACCCGCCCGGCCACAAGGACGAGATCGAAACGATCCTCGCCCGCGTGCGCAGTGGTGCGCCGCTGGAACGGCGCGAAACGAAGCGTCTTCGCAAAGACGGGTCGCTCGTCGACGTGTCGGTGACGTATTCACCGATTCTGAACGACGAGGCTGTCGTCGGGCTGTCGGCCATCTCGCGCGATATTACGCAATTGATGCGCGCGCGCCAGGAGATTGCCGAGCGCGAGGAGCGCATCCGCCTGCTGCTCGACTCCACCGCCGAAGCGGTATACGGCATCGACCTGAGTGGCGTCTGTATCTTCTGCAACTCGGCGTGCGCGCGGCTGACCGGCCACGAATCGCCGGCGGTGCTGGTGGGGCGGCAGATGCATCCGCTGATACATCACAGCAAGGCCGACGGCTCGCCCTATGCCCCCGAACTGTCACCGGTGTTTCAGGCGATTCGCAATCGCGAGGGTACCCACGTCGACGATGAGGTGATCTGGCGTGCCGATGGCACCTCGTTCCCAGCCGAATACTGGAGTCATCCCATTCTTCGCAACGGCGAAGTCATCGGCGCCGTCGTCACGTTCCTCGACGTCACTGAGCGGCGCCAGGCGGAGGCGGAAATCCAGGAAGGCGTGCGCCGCCGTGAGCAGTTCCTCGCCATGCTCTCGCACGAGCTGCGCAATCCGCTCGCGGCCATCCTCAGCGCCACGCGGGTGTTGGCCGGCCGGCAATGGGTCGACCAGGCGTGCGAGGAAGCCGGTCACGTCATTTCGCGTCAGGCCAATCACATGGCGCGCCTGCTCGACGATCTGCTCGACGTGGCCAGAATCACTCGCGGCCGCATTGCCCTGCGCAAGGAAATTGTCGATCTTCGCGACGCGGCGCAGTCGGCCATCGAGTCGCTCGGGCCGCTGCTCGCCGAACGCGACACCCGCCTCGAGGTCGACATCACCGACGAGCCGATTCCCATTTACGGCGATCCCGCCCGGTTACAGCAGGTGCAGGCGAATCTGCTGAGTAATGCCTCCAAGTACACGCGGCGCGGCGGGCGCGTCCAGTTCACCCTCCGTCGCGACGGCGACGACGCCCTGATTCAGGTAATCGATGATGGTCGCGGCATTGAGGCCGAGATGCTGCCGCGCATTTTCGAGCTGTTTGTCCAGGGCACGCAGTCGATCGCACGCTCCGAGGGCGGACTCGGCATCGGGCTGACGCTACTGCGATCACTTGTCGAGCTGCATGATGGGCAGGTCGACGCGCGGAGCGATGGTCCCGGCAAGGGGAGCACCTTCACCGTGCGGTTGCCACTGGCGAAGGCATCGGCCATTCACGAAGACAGCGAAGCGGCCGACCGGGAAACACCGGTGCAAACCGTGGCCGTGATTGAAGACCAGCCCGACGCCCGGCGCATGATGCAGATTCTGCTCGAAGGGCAGGGCATGCACGTGTCGACCGCGGCGAACGGTCTGGAGGGGGCTGAACTTATCGAACGGACGCGTCCGGATCTCGCTCTCATCGATCTGGGACTTCCGGTCATGAGCGGGTTCGACGTTGCACGGCGTATCCGCCGGAATCCGGCCTATCGCGCGACCCGACTGGTCGCGCTGAGCGGTTACGGCCAGGATGGCGATGTGCAGGCCGCCCTCGAAGCCGGCTTCGACGAACATGTCACCAAGCCGCCGGATCCCGTGCGGATCGAACAGCTCCTGGCGGGACAGACCAATCGTGCACGGAGGCGCGACGAGTAATGGGAACCGTCGGCGTCCGGCGATCGAGAGTTGCCTCGACGAAATGGTCCAGGTTACCGTGGGGAGATGAAATCATCGGTATTGTCGATTGCAGAAGTCGCCACGAATGCCGGTATTCTGCCCGAGGAGTTCGAGCTGTTCGGTCCGGGACGCGGCAAGGTGACGCTCTCACTGTTGCAACGCCTCCAGGCCCAGCCCGATGGCAAGCTCGTCATCGTCACCGCCATCACGCCGACAAAAGCTGGCGAAGGCAAAACCACCACGAGCATCGCCTTGACACAGGGACTCGGGCGCATTGGCAAGAAGGTCATGCTTTGCCTGCGCGAGCCGTCGGTGGGCCCGGTGTTCGGGATCAAGGGCGGCGGCACCGGCGGCGGCCTGGCGCAAATCGTGCCGATGGAGTCGATCAATCTTCATTTCACCGGCGACTTTCACGCCGTCTCGGCCGCGCATAACCTGCTGGCGGCCGCACTCGACGCGTCGATCTATCACGGCAACCCCCTCGGGATCGATCCGTCGACGATCATCTGGCCGCGAACGGTCGACATGAACGACCGGCAGCTGCGCTACGGCGTCGGCGGCCTCGGCGGCAAGACGCACGGCATTCCGCGCGAGCAGGAATTTGTCATCACCGCCGCCTCAGAAGTAATGGCCGCGCTCGCGCTCGCTGCCGATCTGCACGACCTCCGCGGCCGTCTGGGGCGCATCGTCGTGGCGACGACGGAGAACGGGACGCCGGTCACCGCGGAGTCGTTGCAAGTGGCTGGCGCGATGGCGGTCATCCTGAAGGACGCAATTAAGCCCAATCTCGTACAGACCATGGAAGGGCAGCCGGTGCTGGTGCACGCCGGGCCTTTCGGCAACATCGCGCATGGAGCGAACTCCCTGATCGCCGACCGCATGGCGCTGAAGCTGGCGGACTACGTCATCACCGAGGCCGGCTTTGCCAGCGATCTCGGGTTCCAGAAGTTCTGCGATATCGTGTGTCGAACCGGCCGCCTGCGGCCGAGCGCGGCGGTGCTGGTGACGACTGTCCGTGCCACCAAGTCGCACGGCGGCATGGCGTTCGCCGAGTTGGAGCGGGAGGATCTCGATGCCATCCGTCGCGGCGCCGAGAATCTCGCCGCCCATATCCAGATCGTCCGGCAGTACGGATTGCCTTGTGTCGTCGCCGTCAACAGCTTCCCGACCGACACCGCGCGGGAAGTGGCGCTTGTCGGCGAGCTGGCTACCAAGGCGGGTGCCGAGATCGTGACGGTGCACAACGGTTTCGGCAAGGGCGGTGCCGGCGCCGAGGATCTGGCCCGCGCCGTCGTCGCGGCGGCGGATCGGCCACACCAGTTCGCCTGCCTGACGCCCGACGGTACCCCCGTCGTCCAGCAAATCGAGGCGATCGCGACCAAGGTGTACGGTGCCGCCGGCATCGAGCTGCACGTGCAAGCGCGGCGCGACCTGGCGCGGGTCGAGGCGCTCGGTCTCGGCAACGCGCCGGTGTGCATGGCGAAGACCCATCTGTCGCTCTCACACGACCCGGCGCTGCGTAACCGGCCTGCCGGCTTCGTGCTGCCGGTCCGCCGTTTGGCGCCGAGCGCCGCCGCCGGCTTCGTCGTGGCGCTATGCGGCGAAATTCAGCGCATGCCTGGTCTCGGCAAGACGCCGGCGTTCATGCGAATGGACATCAACGAGCACGGAAACACCGTCGGTTTGACCTAAGGCCATCCGGGCGGACAACGCGGCTACTCGCCGAGGAGCTCACCGATCGGTTTCAGGTCGTCGACGCGATCACAGAAGGCTTTCACCACGACGAGCATCGGTACGGCGAGCAGCGTCCCCCAGAGTCCCCACACGAAACTCCAGAAGATGAGGCCGATGAACACCGCGATCTCATTCGTCCGCGCGGTGCGACTGGTCAGCCAGGGCGTCAGGAGCCAGCCCTCGATGCTGGTGATCGCCAGGGAGACCGCCGCCACGTAGACGCCCATCGACAGCGTGCCGAATTGCAGGACGGCGACGACGAAGGTGCCTGCGGCGACGATAACCGGACCAAAGTACGGAATGCTGTTGAACACACCGGCAGCCGCGCCCCAGACTCCGGCCTGATTCACGCCCATCCATCGGAACGCCAGCCAGGTGACCACGCCCACCACGACGCTGGTGACGACGCGGACGAACAGGAAGCGCCCGATCTGCGTGTTGATCTCCTGCAGAATGTGTATGGTGATCTTCTTCTGCTCGAGCGAGGGGCCGGCCAATTTCACAAGCTTGCGCTTGAAGAGATCGCCGGACGCAAGTAGGAAGAAGACGAAGAAGACGACGAGCACCACCTGGCCGGCGAACGCGATGAGGCTGGCCGACCCCCACGAGAGGTACTCGCGGACGTTGATCGTCGGCTCTTCGATCTGGACGCGCTGCACGCCGGCGCTCACCGGATTGCGCCCGGCGGCTTCGTCGGCGGTCTTCTGCAGTTCGTCGGCGGCTTGACGCACCTGCGCGATCGCGCCGCTGTCGCTGCGGCCGCGTCGCAGGGCTTGTCGCACTTTGACCGCCGCTTCCGGCATTTCCGCAACGACGGCCGCGACATCGTCGGTGAGGGTGTAGACGATGTACGCCGCTGATCCGGTCAGCGTCACCATCACGAGGGTCGATGCGACCAACCGCGGCAGATGCACGCGCATGAGGGCGAGAACAATCGGTTCGAGCGCGTAGCTGATGAGTACGCTCAGCACGATCGGAATGAAGACCTCGCGTGCCCAGTAGAGCATCGCCATCGTTGCCGAGATGGCGACCACCGTTAGCGCCACGTTGCGCGCCTTCACGTCGACCGGCACCGTCGTCATGCGGTTGGCGTCTCCGGTGGCGCCACGGCGCGGCCCGACTGGGCCTGCAGCATCTTGTTGATCGCGACCGCGGCCTTGGCGCCTTCGGCGGCGGCGACCACGGCGAACTGCACGTCGCGCGACGCGTCGCCGACGACGTACACGCCGGCGACGCAGGTCTGCCCGAGCAGGTCGGTCTTGACGACTCCCTTGCGGGTGAATTCGCAGCCCAGGCGCTTGGCCAGATCGGATTGCATGGTCTGACCGCTGCTGAAGAACAGCGCGTCGCATTGGCGAAGTCCGCCACCGGCGAACACCAGGCGTTTGGCCTGGCCGTCGTCATGTTCGAGCCGATCGATGTGCTGCTCCACAATCGGGATCGCTTCACGTTTCAACTGTTCGCGGTGCTTCCTGCCGATGCGCGCGCGCCCGTTCGAACAGATGGCGACGTCGGGACTCCACGTCTTCAGCGAGAGCGCGAGCGCGGCCGCGTTGGGGCCGACGCCGAGCACGATCAGACGCTGGTCGCGCACCTCCCAGCCGTCGCAGTACGGGCAGTGATGGACGGAGATGCCGTAACAGTCGGCGAGGCCGGGAACGTTCGGCAGGGTGTCGATCACTCCCGTGGCAATCAGCACCGTTTGGGATTGCAGGGTCTCGCCCGAGTCGAGCGCGACGTCGAAGCTCCGGTCGCGCGGGGCGATGCCGATGACGGTGGTCTGCCGTGGTGCGACGCCGTACCGCCGCAATTCTTCTCGACCGATGCGAAGCAGGTCCAAGGGGGCGATGCCGTCGCGGGTGAGGTATCCGTGCAGCGCGCGTGAGGCGGCGTTACGCGGGGCGCCGGCGTCGCAGATGACGACGCTCCGCCGGCAGCGTCCGAGGACAAGCGCCGCGCTGAGGCCGGCCGGGCCTCCACCGACAATGACGACGTCGTACATTCCTGCTCAGCCGGTGCAAAGGCTCGGCCACGCAAGTGGCGAGTGACGAATTACGATGGACGAGGTAGGGCGACGTGGACGTTTCTGAATTTGATTTCGAGCTTCCCGAGGCGCTGATTGCGCAAGAGCCGCCCGAGCAGCGTGGGCGTTCACGCCTACTCGTGCTGGATCGCGCGACGGGAGCCGTTGCCCATGACATGTTCGCCAACCTCGTTCGGCACCTGCGGGCTGGCGATCTGCTCGTTGTCAACGATACGCGTGTGTTTCCGGCACGGCTGTTGGGGCGCCGCGTGCCGAGTGGCGGGGCCGTCGAATGCCTGCTGGTGGGGGAAATCCCAAAGCCGGAATCCCAAAGCCCAGATCCCACGGTTCAGGAATGGGAGGCGTTGATGCATCCCGGCCAGAAGCTGAAGCCGGGCTCACGCGTGGTGTTTGAACGCGCCGGCGGCGTCATTCATGGCGAGGTACTGGCGCAACGGTTCTTTGGTCGCCGTACCATTCGGCTCTGGACCGAAGACGGCGGCCCCGTCGCGGCGGCGATCGATCGGATCGGACACATACCGCTACCGCCGTACATCAAACGCGACGATCGCGCGACCGATCGCGATCGCTATCAAACCGTGTATGCACGCGAACGCGGATCGATTGCCGCGCCGACCGCAGGGCTGCACTTCACGCCGGAGCTGTTCGAGCAGTTGGCCGCGCGCGGCGTGGAGAAGGCCGCCGTGACGCTGCATGTCGGCTACGGCACCTTCAAACCGGTACGCGTGACGCGAGTCGAGGAGCACGAAGTCGATGCGGAGACATTCTCGGTGTCGGCCGCGACGGCGGCGGCGCTCACTCGCGCGCGGCGCGAGCACCGCCGCATCATCGCGGTCGGCACGACGACGGTGCGCACGCTCGAGTCGCTGGAGTTGCGCGACGATGGCGAGGTGCTGCCGTCCGCGCGGGCGACGCGCCTGTTCATTCACCCAGGCCATAGTTTCCGGCTGGTCGACGGCATGATCACCAACTTCCATTTGCCGAAGTCATCGCTGCTGATGCTGGTATCGGCATTGGCCGGACGCGGGCCGGTTCTGGCGGCGTACGCGGACGCCGTCGCGCGCGGCTATCGTTTCTACAGTTATGGCGACGCGATGCTGGTAATCTGACCACTGATGCCGTTCCCATACGAGGAGTTCGATCTCTCGGGCGTGCGGACATATCCTTTGTCGTCGCGCCGTAGCAAAGCCAGGGCGGAGGACTTCGCCAAGCCGGTTGCGCGCGGCGCGTCGTTTCGCGACTGGTACGACGCCCTGCCGGCCATTCTCGGCGCCGCCGATATCCGCCGCGTCGTCGAGGCCCTCGTCACCGCGCGGAAGAACGGACACGGTATCGTCTGGGGAATCGGCGCGCACGTGATCAAGACCGGCGTGTCGCCGGTGCTCATCGACCTGATGGCGCGCGGCTATGTGTCGGCGCTGGCGATGAACGGCGCCGGCTTGATTCACGACTTCGAGATTGCGTTGAGCGGGGCCACCTCCGAGGATGTCGACGAAGCGCTGGGGTCGGGGCGTTTTGGCATGGCGGAAGAAACCGGTCGACTGCTCAACGACGCCATCGCCCACGGCATGCGCGAACAGCGCGGGCTGGGGCAGGCGGTCGCGGCGTTCCTCGCCGAACGCAATCCGCCGCATGCCGATCGCAGCCTCGCCGTCGCCGCCCACCGGCACGGCGTGCCGCTGACGGTGCATGTGGCGCTTGGCACCGACATCATCCATATGCACCCGGCCGCATCGGGCGCGGCGATTGGCGATACGAGCTTGCGCGACTTCCGCTACTTCACATCGTCTGTCGCGCGCCTGACGCGCGGGGTCTACATGAACTGTGGGTCGGCCGTGGTTCTGCCGGAGGTGTTTCTCAAGGCGGTGGCGTTGGCGCGCAATGCCGGCACGTCGCTGGAAGGACTGACCACGGTGAACGTCGATTTCATGCGGATGTACCGACCGCAGACCAACGTGCTGACGCGGCCGATTGTCGGCACCGGTGGCGCGGGCATTTCACTGATCGGGCACCATGAGGTGCTGATTCCGCTGATAGCCGCTGCGGTGTTGAATGCGGAGTAGGCGGAGTAGGTAGAGTGGGCAGCGCGGGTTGAATAGGGTGCGCGTCCATTCCACTGACTCGGCCTACTCTGCCGTGTAGTACACTCGAAGGTTCGTGCCGGAGTAGCTCAGCCGGTTAGAGCACGCGTCTCATAAGCGCGGGGTCGGCAGTTCGAGTCTGCCCTCCGGCACCACGTTTCCAAGGCACAAGGCTCAGGGCGTAACGCTCAAGGCTCAAGTGAAGTCTGAAGTGCCCGTTGGGCTTTGAGCCTTGTGCCTTGAGCCTTGTGCCTTTAACTAGCGCGCTTCACCAACACGTCCGCCGCACGATTCGCCGACATGCCCTGATTCCAGCAGGCGCACGCGTACTCGTCGGTCTTTCCGGCGGCTCGGATTCCGTCGCGCTCACGCTGTTGCTGCGCGAGCTTGCTGAATACGGCGAGTTCGCGCTGGCCGGCGTCGCGCATTTCAACCATCAACTGCGCCCGACGGCCGCGCGCGACGAGGCGTTCTGCCGCGCCTTTGCCGCCGCCCACCATCTGCCGATCCTGGTCGACACCGCCGACGTGCGCGCCGCCGCCGCCGGACTGTCGCTCGAAGACGCCGCCCGCAGGGCGCGCTATGCCTTTCTCGATCGCGCGGCCGCGGCCCAGCGCGCCGATCGCGTCGCCGTCGGGCACACCGAAGACGACCAGGCCGAGACGTTTCTGATGAAACTGATGCGGGGAGCTGGCCTGGCTGGTTTGGGCGGCATCTACCCGCGGCGGGGAAGTGTGATCCGCCCGCTGCTCGACGTGTCGCGCGCCGATCTGCGCGCCTATCTGACCGAGCGTGGCGCGACATGGGTTGAGGACGAGACCAACATGGACCTCGACAACCCCCGCAACCGTATTCGACATCGCGTCCTCCCCGAACTCGATCTGGCCCTGGACGGCCGGTCGCGAACAAATTTGGCCCGTGCCGCCGGGCTCGCGCGCGAAGACGGCGAGTGGCTCGACCGGCTCGCCGATGAGCAGTGGAGTGCCTTGGCGTGTGAAACCGTGTCGGGGCTTGAACTGGATGCCCAGGCGGTAACCCGGCTCGCGCCCCCGCTGGCCCGCCGGGTGCTGCTCAAAGCCCTCAGGACGATGGCCTCCGGACGAGAGGTGGGGCAGGACCACGTCGATGCCGTAATGGCTGTGGCGTCAAGCGGTTCCGGCGGCGTCGATGTGCCCGGCGGCCGCGTGGAACCAAAGGCCGGAAAGCTAGTCTTATTAAGGCAGAAGGCTGGCCCGAAGTGATACTCTGTTCGATACCCGTTTGGGGGAGATTTTGATTTGAATTCGACCTTGAGAAGTCTCGTGTTCTGGATCGTGCTGGTTGCGGTCGGCGGCCTCGTGTGGAATTTTTCCACGAGGTTCCAGGCAAGCAATAAGCCCGAGACCTTCAGCGAGTTCATGGGAAAGGTCGACGCTGGGCAGGTCGCCAAGGTTGTCATCACCGGCAACGAAATTACCTACACCAGCAAGACCAACGAGAACTTCCGTACCTATGCGCCGCCTCAGTACGAGGGGCTGGCGAACAAGCTCATTGAGCGCAACGTCGTGGTTCAGGCGCGCGAACCGACCGCCAGCCCATGGGCGGCCCTGCTCTATTCATGGGCACCCCTGCTGTTGATGATCGGCTTCTGGATCTTCTTCATGCGCCAGATGCAGAGCGGCGGCAACAAGGCGCTGTCGTTCGGCAAGAGCAAGGCGAAGCTGTCGTCGAGCGCACAGAAGAAGGTGACCTTCAAGGATGTCGCCGGCGTCGACGAGGCGAAAGACGAGCTCCAGGAGATCATCGAGTTCCTGCGCGAGCCGCAGAAATTCCAGAAACTGGGCGGCCGCATTCCGAAGGGCGTCCTGCTGATGGGGCCGCCGGGAACCGGCAAGACGCTGCTGGCGCGCGCCGTCGCCGGTGAAGCCAACGTCCCGTTCTTTTCGATCAGCGGTTCCGACTTCGTCGAAATGTTCGTCGGTGTCGGCGCCTCGCGCGTGCGCGACTTGTTCGAGCAGGGAAAGAAGAACGCCCCGTGCATTGTCTTCATCGATGAAATCGACGCCGTCGGTCGCCATCGCGGCGCCGGCCTTGGCGGCGGCCACGACGAGCGCGAGCAGACGCTGAACCAGCTGCTCGTCGAGATGGACGGTTTCGAGTCGAACGAAGGCGTCATCCTCGTCGCCGCGACCAACCGTCCCGACGTGCTCGACCCGGCGCTGCTGCGTCCGGGCCGTTTCGATCGCCGCATCGTCGTCAATCGTCCGGACGTCAAGGGACGCGAAGGCATCCTCGCGGTGCACACCAAGAAGATTCCGCTCGCCGACGATGTCGACGTGGCGGTGCTGGCCCGCGGCACGTCGGGGTTCTCGGGCGCCGATCTGGCGAACCTGGTCAACGAGGCGGCGCTCAACGCCGCCCGCTTCAACGGCAAGGTCGTCAAGATGGCGGACTTCGAGTTCGCCAAGGACAAAGTGCTGATGGGCGCCGAGCGCCGTTCGATGATCATCAGCGAGAACGAGAAGAAGGTGACGGCCATCCACGAGTCGGGGCACGCCCTGCTCGCCGTGATGCTGCCGCACGCCGATCCGATCCACAAAGTCACGATCATCCCGCGCGGCATGGCGCTCGGCTTGACGACGATGCTGCCGATCGACGAGAAGCACAACTACTCGCGCGAATATCTGCAGGATCAGATCGCGATTCTGCTGGGCGGTCGTATCGCCGAAGAGATCACCGTCGGCAGCATCACGACGGGCGCCGGCAACGATCTCGAACGCGCCACCGACCTGGCGCGCAAAATGGTCTGCGAGTGGGGCATGAGCGACGCGATGGGGCCGCTCACGTTCGGCAAGAAAGAAGAGCAGATCTTCCTCGGCCGCGAGATTGCGCAGCACCAGGACTACAGCGAAGACACCGCTCTCAAGATCGACCACGAGGTGAAGCGTTTCGTCACCGACTCGTATGCGCGCGCGCAAAACCTGCTGATGCAGTACAAGCCGCAGCTCGTGGCGATGGCCGAGGCGCTGCTGGCGCACGAGACGCTCGACGCCGATCAGGTGCGCCGCATCGTCGCCGGAGAAACGCTTGAGTCGCCGGCGCCCCCTGCCGGCACCGTGCCCCCGGTCGCGCCGCCACGCGAAGCCAGGCCGGCGAAGGAACGGGCGTCGATTGTCCCGCCCATTCCGCCAAGGCCGGTGACCCAGGAATAACTTGGCAGGTAGGAAGTAAGAAGCTACGAGGTAGGACGTAGGTTTGAACGTAGCGCCCGCCCGGCTGGCGGGCGCTGCTGCGTACACCTTCCACTTATCTCCTACCTCCTAACCTCCTACCTCCTACCTCCTACCTCCTACCTGCGATAAGGTTGCCCGATGCACCCCAGGCGTCGATTTACGCTGCAGCTTCCTGATGGCCAGGCGCTGGAATTAGGTACCAGGACTCTGATCATGGGCGTCGTCAATGTGACCCCCGACTCCTTTTCGGATGGCGGCGAACGGTTCGATCCGGCGCGCGCCATTGAGGCTGGCGTTCGGATGGCCGAGCAGGGAGCCGATGTGATCGATGTCGGCGGCGAGTCGACCAAGCCTGGGGCGGATGCGGTCTCCGCTGACGAGGAATATCGCCGGGTGCTGCCGGTCATCGAAGGGCTCCGGGCGCGCGTCTCGATCCCGATTTCCATCGACACCTACAAGGCCGCCACGGCGGAAGCGGCGTTGGCGGCAGGCGCGTCGATGGTCAACGACGTCAGCGGCCTGCGCTACGAGCCGGCGCTGGCGGGGGTCGTCGCCCGGCATGGCGCGCCGATCGTGTTGATGCACACGCGTGGACGATCAAAAACGATGTATGAGCAGGCGACTTACACCGACGTGGTCGACGAGGTGCTCGACGAACTGCGCGAAAGCATCGCGTTCGCCACCGGCGCCGGCGTGCCGAAATCGTGCGTGCTTGTCGATCCGGGTCTCGGCTTCGCGAAGGAGGCGGCGCACAGCTACGAGGCGCTCGCCCGGCTGGATGAATTCAGCGAACTTGGTTGCCCCATCCTGGTCGGCCCGTCACGGAAGTCGTTCCTGACGAAAGCTATCGGGCGTAACGTCGCGGCCGCCGATCGAGATTGGGCGACGGCCGGCGCCGTCGCCGCCGCCAGCCTGGCCGGCGCGCACATCGTTCGTGTGCATGCGGTGTCCGACATGCTGCAGGTCGCCCGCGTCGCCGACGAGATTCGGCGGTATCATCGCGCCTGATGGAACTCATCTCCGAGCTCCTTCGCCGTCCGGCTATTGCCTGGTGGGACGTGCTCGACATCGCGCTCGTCTCGTTTCTCATCTACGAGCTGCTGCTGTTCATTCGCGGCACCCGCGCGGTGCAGATGGCGCTCAGTGGCGGCTTCCTGCTCGGCCTCTACTTCGTCTCGCAGTGGCTGCAGCTCGAGACCGTCAACTGGGTCATCCGCAATCTCGCTACCTACATCGTGTTCGCGATCATCGTGCTGTTCCAGGCCGACATCCGACGGGCGCTGGCGCACTTCGGCCGCGCGCCGTTCTTCCGGTATCTCGAACGGCTGGAGGCGACGACCGAGGCGATCGAGGAGCTGGTGGTATCGGCGACGAATCTGGCGGCCAGACGCATCGGCGCGATCATCGTGATCGAGCGGCAGATCGGCCTGCGCAACTACATCGAAGGCGGCATCCCGCTCGATTCGATGATCACCTACGACCTGCTCGGCAGCATCTTCCAGCCCGGCTCGCCATTGCACGATGGCGCGGTGATCGTGCAGGGTGACCGCATTGCCGCCGCCGCTTGCTTCCTGCCGCTGTCGGTCAATCCGCTGGTCAGCCGCGATCTCGGCACCCGCCATCGCGCGGCGCTGGGATTGACGGAAGAAAACGATTCGGTCGCGATCGTCGTCTCGGAGGAGACGGGCAACATTTCGCTGGCACTGAACGGGTCGCTCGAACGCGGTCTGACGACGGATGCGCTCCGTTCCCGGCTCAGGATTCTTCTTGGCATTCGCCGCGAGCGTTCGGCTCGTCCGCAAACGACTGGATCGCTCGCCTGATGGCATATAAAGGCTTTCGCCATCACCTCGGACTGAAACTCATTTCGATTGCGCTGGCGGCGTTGCTCTGGCTGCTCGTGTCGGGTGAGCAGATTGTCGAGCGCGCGCTCCGCATTCCACTTGAATTCACGAACCTGCCCAGCCAGCTTGAGTTGGTCGGCGACGCGCCAAACGTAGTTGACGTCCGGGTGCGCGGTTCGTCGGGGGCGTTGAGCCGCATCGCCGCGGGGGAGTTGGTGGCCGTGATCGATTTGCGGACCGCTCGTGCGGGGCGTCGCCTATTCCACCTTACCGGCGAGGATGTGCGGACGCCGTTCGGCATCGACGTCGTCCAGGTTACGCCCTCGAGCGTTTCGATCACCTTTGAACCATCTGCCGCCAAGGTGGTGCCCGTGGTTCCTTCACTCGATGGCGAGCCGGCCGCCGGCTACGTCGTCGGCACAGTAACTGCAGAGCCATCGACGGTCGAAGTGATCGGAGCGGTGAGTGCGTTGCGCCAACTCACGGAAGCGATTACCGAGCCGGTGTCGGTGACCGGCGCCACGGCGGCGGTGAATGAGTCGGTCACGGTCGGGGTGGCCGATTCCTCGGTTCGCCTGCGTACGCCGCAGAGCGCCCGTGTATCGGTGAGTATTTCGCCGGCTCCGGTTGAGTGGTCGATCGCGCAAGTCGAGATCAAGAGTGGCGGTCGGCCGGCACAGATGACGCCGCGTCACGTCATCGTCCGCGTGCGCGGTCCGCGTGAGCTGGTTGGCAGCGATGCCGCCTCGTTCGAAGCGTCAGTCGATGTCATAGGATTGCGGCCGGGGCAGTACTTGCTGCCGGTGCACGTCGTGGCGCCGTCGCGTGTCGGCGTCGTGAGCATCGAGCCGGCGCAGGTGCGTGTACGGGTGAGATAGATAGGAGACCATGGGTCGCTTTTTTGGAACTGATGGCGTTCGCGGTAAAGCGGGCGTCGCACCGCTCGACGAGTCGACGGTTCGCCGGCTTGGGGCCGCGCTGGTCCGGGCGCTCTCCCACGGCGATGCGCCTGTCCGCTTCCTGGTTGGACGCGACACGCGCGAATCGGGCGAGTGGATCGAGCGCGAGTTGGCGCGTGGCGTGCGCGCGCAGGGCGGCGAGTTGATCAGCGCCGGAATTATTCCGACGCCCGCAATCGCCTATCTCACGCCGCGGAAAGGTTTCACCGCGGGGCTGGTCATTTCCGCCTCGCACAACCCGTTCGAGGACAACGGCATCAAAGTGTTCTCCGGCGCCGGTGAAAAGTTCACGGCGGCGCTCGAAGACCAGGTCGAATCCTCCATGTTGACGGAGGCCGCCCTCGGCTGGACCACCCCGCCGCCGCTGGGGAAACCGGTGGAGGTGCTCGATTACCGTCCGGACTACGTCGCACACCTCAAGGAGATTGTGTCTGCCGACGCGCGCGTGCGCGGCATGCGTGTCGCGATCGATTGCGCCAATGGGGCGACGACGACGATCGCCCCGAAGCTGTTTCACGACCTCGGCGTCGACGCGCGTTGCGTCGGCTGCGAGCCGGACGGCCGCAACATCAATCTCCGGTGCGGATCGACGGCGCCCGAGCAGCTCGCCCGCGTCGTGGTGGACGGCGGCTACCGGCTGGGCATCGCCTACGATGGCGACGGCGATCGCGCCATCTTCGTCGATGCATCGGGCCAGGTGGTCGACGGCGACGCGGTCATGCTGCTCTGCGCGAAGCAGCTCAAGTCCGAAGGGCGCCTCAAAGGGAACGCCATCGTCGCGACCGTGATGAGCAACATCGGGCTCGAGATTGCTCTGCGCGAAGCAGGAATCGGGCTGGTCCGCTGTCCGGTCGGCGACAAGCACGTGATGGAGGAGATGCTCAAGCGCGATCTCGCGCTTGGCGGCGAGCAGTCCGGTCACGTCATCTTCTCCGACTACCTGTTTACCGGCGACGGATTGGCGACGTCACTGCATGTCATCAGGACCATGCTGGCGTCGGGGCGAGAGTTGAAGGACCTGGCGTCGGAGCTGACAGTCTATCCACAGGTGCTGGTCAACGTGCGCATGGAACGGAAGGCCGATCTGGCGTCGCTGCCGGAAGTCGCCGCGGTAATGCAGGCAGTCGAGTCGCGGCTGGCTGGACACGGCCGGCTGCTGGTGCGCTACTCGGGAACCGAGCCGCTGCTGCGGGTGATGCTCGAGGGACGGGATCAGTCGGAGATCACGCAGTGGGCGAATGAGATCGTGGATGCCGTGAGAAAACACGCCCCCGTGTAACAATGCACAAGGCTCACGCCACAAAGCTCAATGCCCAAGATGTTGTGTGGGCCTTGGGCTCTGAGCTGTGAGCCTTGGGCCTTGTTGTGGTCAAGCTCTCAGTCAACGTCAATAAGATCGCCACCGTTCGCAACGCGCGCGGCGGCAGCGTTCCGTCAGTGATCGAGGCCGTGCGCGTCTGTGTCGAGGCCGGCGTGCCGGGCATTACCGTCCATCCCCGGGCCGACGCGCGCCATATCACGACCGATGACGTGCATGAGATTGGCGCGTTTCTGCGAGCGCTGCCGCGGCATGTCGAATACAACATTGAAGGCGATCCACGCCCCGAACTGCTGCGCCTGGTGCATGACGTCAAGCCTGATCAATGCACGCTGGTACCGGTGCGTGAAGGTGAGGTCACGAGCGAAGCGGGGTGGCCGGCCAGCACGCCGATCGCTCGGTTGAGCGGCATCGTCCGTGATCTGAAAGCCGCCGGTGTCCGCGTCAGCATCTTTGTCGATCCTGCCGATGCGCCGATCCGGTGGGCCGCGGCGTTGGGCGCCGATCGCGTCGAGCTCTATACCGAACCGTTTGCCCGCGCGTTCGCGCTCGGTGCGGTTGAAGCGCGCGCGTCCATGGGGGTCTACAGCCAGGCGGCGACGCTCGCCGCCTCGCTCGGCATGGGGGTGAACGCGGGGCACGATCTGGATCTGGACAATCTGGTCCTCTTCCGCTCGTTGCCGCACCTCGACGAGGTGTCGATCGGTCACGCGCTCATCAGCCAGGCGCTGTTTGTCGGCCTTCGCCGCAGCGTCGATCAGTATCTGCAGGTGTTGCAGGCGTGACGCGGTCTTCGGTCACGGCCGCGATCGTACTTGCGGTGGTGATGGTCTGGCTTGGCGACGCCGATCTTGCCGGGGCCGCGCGCAGCGTTACTTTTCGCGCCGCCGACGGTCGCACGGTCAACGCGTTGTTGAACGAAGCGTCGCAACGGCCGGCGGCGGCGGTCGTGCTGGTGCCGATGCTGGGGCGGCCGAAGGAAGACTGGCAGGTCACCGGCCAGCGCCTGGCCGATGCCAACATCACGGCGCTGCTGATCGATCTGCCCGGCTCGGTGCTGCCGGAGGATCCGAAGGCGAGTGCGGGCTGGGCCGAGGAGATTCGTGCGGCGCTCGCGTTTCTCGAATCGCGTTCCGAGGTCAAAGGCGGATCGATCGGAGTCGCCGGTGCGTCGCTCGGCGCCAATCTGACCGCCCTGGCGGCGGCGACCGATCCGCGCGTGAAATCGATTGCCCTGATCTCGCCCTCGCTCGACTATCGTGGACTGCGCATCGAGTCGGCGATGAAGCAGTACGGCGGCCGGCCGGCGCTGTTGATGGCCGGGCGGCAGGATTTCTACGCCGCGCGCTCCGCGCGTGTGCTGGCGCAGGAGCCCCCCGGCATCCGCGAGCTGCAATGGTCGGAGCTCGCCGCCCATGGCACGGCCCTGCTCTCGCGCGAGCCCGACTTGGTGCGGTCGCTGGTCGAATGGTTCCAGCGGACGCTCGGGTGAAATAAGATCAGGGCGCAGGGGGCCACGGCCTCAGGGCGCACAGACATGAAAGCAGAATCGATCGTGTTCGCGGTCGCCGGGATGTGCTTTGGCGTCATCCTCGGCTGGGTGATCGGCTCACAACAGGCGTCGTCTCGCCCCGCCGCGGCGCCGCAGGCGGCGGCTGCGGCCGCGCCCGCCGCGCCGGCGCAACAGGCGCCGGCGCTCGACCAAGCCAAAGTGCAGGCGCTGACCACGATCCTCAACAGCGATCCGAAGAACGTCGGGGCGCAGGTGCAGTTGGCGAATACCTATTTCGATGCCGAGCGCTATCCGGAGGCGATCACGTTCTACGAGCGGGCGCTCAAGCTCGATCCGAAGAACATCGACGCCAGCACCGACCTGGGCGTGAGCTACTACTACACCAATCGGGCGGACGAGGCGTTGAAGCAGTTCGGTTATTCACTGTCGCTCAACCCGCAACATACGAAGACGCTGCTCAATCAGGGGATCGTGCTGGCGTTCGGCAAACAGGATCTGAACGGCGCGGCGACGGCCTGGAAGCGGGTGGTGGCCATCGCCCCGGGCAGTCAGGAGGCGCAGGCGGCGCAGCGCGGGCTCGACGGCATTGCCGCGTCGCAGAGCGGACGGAGCGGGACGACACCGTCGAGCGGGAGCTGACATGGTTCGCGCCCTTCTGCTCGGCATCCTGATCATCATCATCGCGCGTTCCTTCTGGCGCGTTGTCGATGGGATGATTGAGGCGGCTGGCGGAACGCGCCGGCGCGGCCGCAGCCCGGTGCCGGCGGTGAAGCTGCAGCGGGATCCCGTCTGCGGCACGTTCGTGGCGCCGGCGACGTCGCTGTCGCTGACCAGGGGGAATACCACGCTGTACTTCTGCTCCGAGGAGTGCCGCGCGCAATATGGAAAATCGGCCCGGGCATAATGCACGCCGCCCCGGTACCTTGCACGCTGCACCGTGCACGGTGCACGCAGCATGAGCACACGCGCTGAAGAACAGATTCGCGCCGACATGGTCGAAGCCGGCCGCCGGCTGTACGCGCGCGCCTACGTGGCCAGCAACGACGGCAACATCAGCGCCAGACTGGACGACTCGCGGATCATCACGACCCCCAAGAGCGTGTCGAAGGGATTCATGACCCCCGACATGATGGTGGTCGTCGACTACAGCGGCAATAAAATCTCGGGCGATCGAGACGCGTCGACGGAGCTGCCGATGCATCTCGAGGTGTATCGCAACCGGCCCGACGCGCACGCGGTCGTGCATGCGCATCCGCCGCTGGCGACCGGCTTCGCGGTCGCCGGCATTCCGCTGACCAAGGCGGTGCTCGCCGAGGTCATCACCACCCTCGGCAGCATTCCGATTGCGGCCTATGGCACGCCGTCGACCGCCGAGCTCCCGGAAGCGGTGCGCAAATACATCAAGGCGCACGACGGCATGCTGCTCGCCAATCACGGCGCCGTGACCTGCGGCCCGAACGTCATGGCGGCGTATTACAAGATGGAGACGATCGAGCACTTCGCCAAGATCAGCCTCGTGGCGCGGCAGCTCGGTGGTGAGAACCTGATCTCGCGCGACGAGGTTGAACGGCTGCAGGGGCTGCGCGGCTTCTACGGCATTCCGGCGCCGGCGCCGCTGTGCACCGATCCGGCCGCAGTCGCGCCGGCGGACCAGGCGCTCTGCCAGGTGCTGGAGGCGCCGGAGTCGTCTGAGCGCCTGGTGCCCGACGTGTCGACCATGCTGCAGCGCGCAAGCAGGGACGGCGAAATTCGGCTAACATACGGCGAACTCACGGCCTTGATTGCCGATGCGGTGAGGAATCTTCGCGAGTGACGACTTATGAAGGACGAAGGACGAGTTGATTTCGAATTACACTCGTCCCTCGTAACTCGTTACTCGAAATTTACGAGGTTGAAATGGGCGAAGCGCTGGGGATGATTGAGACCAAGGGTCTCGTCGCCATGATCGAGGCGGCCGACGCAATGGTCAAAGCCGCCAAGGTCACGCTGGTCGGCTGGGAAAAGATTGGCGCCGGTTATGTGACCGCGATCGTGCGCGGTGACGTCGCCGCCGTGAAGGCCGCCACCGACGCCGGTGCCGCCGCGGCGCGCCGCGTCGGCGAGCTCGTGTCGGTGCACGTGATTCCTCGTCCGCACGCCAGCCTCGAAGACGCCCTGCCGATCGGCAAGACCGCCGCCACGAAGTAGTTCCGGGGCCTTCGTGATCCGGACCACGAGATGATCCTCGCCCGCATTGTCGGCACGGTCGTCGCCACGCGGAAGGATCCGCGGCTCGTCAGCAGCAAGCTGCTGGTGGCGCGTCCCATGGACCCGCACGGCAAATCCGAAGGCAACTATCTGGTCGCCGTCGACACCGTCGATGCCGGCGTCGGCGAGACCGTGCTGATTGTCAGCGGCAGCTCCGCCCGCATGGCGTCGGGGATGAAGGATTGTCCCGTCGACGCCGCCGTGGTCGGCATCATCGACACCATCGACGTCGCCGCCGGCGACTGAGGCCCATGCAGCTCGCCAAAGTGATCGGCGACGTCGTGGCGACGCGGAAGGACGAGCAGCTTACCGGCATCCGATTGATGGTGCTGCAGCCGATCGCGCCTGACGGCGCGGCCGCCGGCCGTACACTGGTGGCCGTCGATGCCATCGGTGCCGGCGTCGGTGAGACGGTGTTTTTCGTGCGCGGCAAGGAAGCCGCCTTTCCGTTCTATCCCGCCGCCGAGCCGCCCGTCGACGCGGGCATCGTCGGCATCGTGGATCATTGGGATCTTGAGTAGCGGGGTAGCGGCCCCGCAACCTATTTATGCAAATTGCCCGCGTGGTCGGTACCGTCGTCGCGACGCAGAAGCACCAGAAGTTCGAGGGGGCCAAGCTCCTGCTCGTGCAGCCGGTGACGCTCGACGACCGGCCGAAGGGAGTGGCGCTGCTGGCGGTCGACGCCGTCGGCGCCGGCATTCACGAGAAGGTGCTGGTGGTGATCGAGGGGCGTGCCGCCGGCGAGGCGCTCGGCCGCAAGGCGGCGCCGGTCGACGCCGCCATCATCGGCATCATCGATCAGGTGGACGTGCACGAATGACCGAGCCCGAACTGCGCGCACTGGTGCGTGACGCGATCGCGCGGCATACAGGCGGAGGCGCGACTGCGTCGCTCGCCCCTTTGCACGCTGCACCCATGCGCCCTGCGCCTTCGCACCAGATGTTCATCCTCCCGGTCGGCATGGACTCCGACGGCCCCTGCATCATCGAACCCGCCGTACAGTGCAATCACTGCGGCTATTGCAAGTCCTACGGCCACTGAAGAAACCCGCTATTCTCCTCTCCAGGAAACTGCCGGCGCTGGTGATGCAGCGGCTCGAGGACGTCGCCGACATCGAGCAGCTCGACGGCACCGCTGACACCTACCAATCATTAATCGCGCGCATTGCCGGCAAGCAGGCGCTCATTTCGATGGTGACCGATCGCGTTGACAGCGCGGTCATTGCCGCGGCCGACAGTCTCAAGGTGATTGCCAACGTCGCCGTCGGCTACAACAACATCGACGTGGCGGCGGCGCGGGCCCGTGGCATTGTCGTCACGAACACGCCAGACGTGTTGACCGGCGCGACCGCCGACCTGACCTGGGCGCTCATTCTCAGCATCACGCGCCGGGTGAGCGAGGGGGAGCGGCTGGTGCGGCGCGGCGAGTGGACCGGTTGGGCCTTCGATCAGCTCCTCGGCATGGAGCTGCGCGATCGGCAGCTGGGAATCATCGGTTACGGCCGCATCGGCCGCGCGGTGGGTGAGCGCGCCGCCGCTTTCGGCATGCGCGTCGCGCACACTGGCCGCGACGCCGAAGCCGTGCCGCTCGATCGCCTGTTAGTGACCTCGGACGTCGTGTCGATCCATGTGCCGCTCAAGGACGACACGCGCCATCTGATCGACCAGGCCGCGTTTGCCAGGATGAAGCGGAGCGCCTATTTGATTAACACCGCGCGCGGTCCGGTGGTGGACGAAGCGGCGCTCGTCTGGGCGCTGAAGAACCGCGTCATCTCGGGCGCGGCGCTCGACGTCTACGAGCATGAGCCGCAGATGCAGCAGGAATTGCTGGCGCTCGAGAACGTCGTGCTGGCCCCGCACCTGGGGAGCGCGACGATCGAGACGCGGACCGCGATGGCCGACCTGGCCGCCCGCAACGCGCTCGCCGTCCTCGCCGGCGCGCCGCCGCTTACACCGGTTACCTAGAGACGTAGCGTCGGCTGGCTTTAGCCGGACGTGGCCCTCATCGCGCTCAGAGACCGCCGCTGCCTGCCGCGTCGCCAGAGGCGCGCTCGACGATCGCCGAATAGAGCGGATCGGCCGACGCCGCCTTCGCCGCCAGATCGACGTCGAAGGACGTCCGGTCGACAAACGGGCCGTACGGCAGGTAGTGCCAGAGCGCCGCCAATGCGGGATCCCGCGAAGCGTTGAACAGTGACTCGCCATGCGCGATGGCGTCGAGCGGACAGAGCGAGATGGTATGTCCCTCTACTATGCGACGACCAGGCCGTGCTGCCGGTGAGGGGTCGACTGGAAAGCCGTCTGATGTCGAAGGTGATGAGGCTATGTCAGACACCAGGCGTATCATAGCGAGAGGGACCTGCAGTTTACGGCTGTCTTTGCGCGGCCGTTGTCATTCCCTCGTCTAGATGAAGAAGGCAGTTCCCGCCAACGTCAATGCCGTGATGCGCTCGTTGGCGAAGGCCATCACAGGTCTTGAGCTCCCGGCGGTTGAAAAGATCTCGGAAGCGCAGACGGAAGAGCCGTTTCAGATCCTGATCGCGACGCTGCTGTCTGCTCGCACCCAGGACGCGACCACGCATGCCGCCTCGACTCGCCTCTTCGCTCGCGCTCGTACTCCGCGCATCATGGCGGCGCTCCCGGTGCGAGAAATCGAGAAGCTCATTTACCCGGTGAGCTTCTATCGCAACAAGGCGCGGCACGTGAAGGCATGTTGCGCGATGTTGGTCGATCGCTTCCACGGCCGAGTTCCGCAGACAATGGAGGAGCTCGTGATGTTGCCGGGGGTGGGACGGAAGACGGCCAACCTAGTGATGATCCTGGCGTTCAAGAGCCGCCGGAATATCTGCGTCGACACCCACGTGCATCGCATTGCCAATCGATTCGGCTGGGTGCGCACCAGGATGCCCGAAGAAACCGAGCAGGCGCTGTATCGGGCGACAGATGCTCGCTGGTGGCCGCTGATTAACTTGTACCTGGTGACGTGGGGCCAAAATGTCTGCCGCCCCATCTCGCCGCGCTGCGGGGATTGCGCGATTGCCGACGAGTGTCCGAGAATCGGTGTACGTATGTCTGGCGCCGCGCCGCGGCGTCGGCAACCAAGGAGTTGACGATGCGTCAGGTGGTGATCGCGGTTCTCGCCCTCGTCCTGGTCTCGAGCCATGCCTTCGCGCAGACGGCGCCCCAGGGGCGCCGCGCCGGCGCGCCTGCTGGCCGCCGGGCCACGGCGCCACCACGAGCGGGTGGCGCGGCCGCCGCCGTGCCGCAGACGCCGAAATCACCGGACGCGGGCCCGGTCATCGTGTTCGAGACGGCCAAGGGAAAGTGGGAGATCGAAACGTATCCGAACGAGGCGCCCAAAACGGTCGCCCACATTCTGGCGCTGGTGCGCCGCAACTTTTACAACGGCCAGCGTGTGCACCGCGTCGTTCCCGGTTTCGTCATTCAGTACGGCGATCCGCAGTCACGCGACATGACGAAGAAGGATCGGTGGGGCACGGCCGGAAGCGGGACGCCGATTGGCGTCGCCGAGTTCAATCCGAAGCGGACGCACATCCTCGGCGCGGTCGCCATGGCGCATGCCGGTGACGCCAAGCTGGCTGACAGCCAGATGTACATCACGCTGGCGCCGACGCCGCGCCTCAACGGTAGCTACACGGTGTTCGGCAAAGTGATCTCCGGGATGGACGTCGTGCAAAAAATCGAAGTCAACGACATCATCCGGCGAGCCACCGTGAGAGTTGAAGCGCCCGCCCGGTAAAAAGCCTCAGACCCAAGGCCTCGGGCCTCGGTAATGCTGACCATCAACGAAATCTTCCACTCGGTGCAGGGTGAGTCCACCTATGCCGGCCGCTCCTGCGTGTTCGTGCGCCTGACCGCCTGTGACCTGCGCTGCTCATGGTGCGACACGCCGTACGCCTTTCACGAAGGACGCAAGCGCGCGCTCGACGACATTCTGGCCGAGGTTGATCGCTATGACTGTCCGCTGGTGGAGGTGACCGGTGGAGAGCCGCTCCTGCAGGAGGACGTGTACCCGTTGATGCAGGCACTTGTCGACCGCGGTCGCCAGGTTCTGCTCGAGACCGGCGGCCACCGCAGCACCGCGCGGGTACCGTCGGCGGTGACGACGATTCTCGATGTGAAGTGTCCCGGGAGCGGTGAATCGGCGAAGAACGACTGGTCGAATTTGGATCGCCTGCGGCCGCACGACGAGGTGAAGTTCGTCATCGCGGATCGCATCGACTACGACTTTGCCCGCGACGTCGTTGCGCGGCATGCCCTGGCGGAACGCGCCGCTGCCATCCATTTCTCGCCGGTCCATGGCGCGCTCGCGCCGCGGCTGCTCTCCGAGTGGGTGCTCGCCGATCGATTGCCGGTGCGCGTGCAGCTGCAACTGCACAAGGTCATCTGGGATCCGGGTACACGCGGTGTCTGACGCACACCCCGCCGCCGCTTCCGCGGGGCGTGCCGTCGTCCTGCTGAGCGGCGGGCTCGACTCCTATACCGCCGCGGCCATTGTGCAGCGCCAGGGATTCCGGTTGTCGGCGTTGACCGTGTCGTACGGTCAGCGGCACGCTCACGAACTGATCGCCGCGCGTGCGGTCGCGCGCGCGCTGGGTGTCGATCGGCACGTGGAGCTGAGCGTCGACCTGTCCGCCTTCGGCGGCTCCTCGCTGACGACGACGGATCCGGTGCCGAAGGATCGCGCGATTATTCCCGACGAAATCCCGACGACGTATGTGCCGGCGCGCAACACCATCTTTCTCTCGCTTGCGCTCGGGTGGGCCGAAGTATTGGGCGCGCACGATATCGTCATTGGCGTGAACGCGCTCGACTACTCCGGTTATCCGGATTGTCGGCCTGAATTTGTCGCGGCCTTCGAGCGGCTCGCGGCGCTGGCCACCGCCGAAGGCGTGCGCGGGCGGCCGTTTCGTATCCACGCGCCGCTCCAATCGATGACCAAAGCGGACATTATTCGCAACGGCGTGACGCTCGGGCTCGACTATGGCCTGACGCATAGCTGCTACGACCCGGATCCGCACGGTCGCCCCTGCGGGCGGTGCGACAGCTGCACATTGCGCGCGGCCGGCTTTGCACAGGCTGGCGTTGTCGATCCCGCCGTAAGGCGCTAGTGGCGCGTCTGCTCGAAAGAGGGCGGAGACGGTTCACTAGGACGCCCGAAACGCTGCTAGGATCTATCTCCCCGCATGCGCTGGTTTGGTGCTCTGCCGCTTCGGCGTCAGCTCTTTATCTCCATCGGGCTCTTGCTGTTGCCGCTGTTGGTCGCGGCGGCCTGGTCAGGCCGGACGACCCTGCGCGAGCGCCAAAATGATCTACGCGACCAAGCGCGCCTCGTCGCGGTTACGACGGCCGCCTATGTCGAAGCCGATCTCGCCAGTCTCGATCGAATAGCGAACACCCTCTCGCTGAATCCGTACGTTCGCACGCTCGATGGCGTCAACGCGGCACCGGTACTGCGAAGCGTCGTCGAGAACAGTTCCGCGATTCTCGCTCTCGTGCTCGTCCGTCCAGATGGATCCGAGGTGACGCGCTTCAACAACAGCAACGACTTGCAGAACGATCGGGTGGCGGCCCCCACGGCGGTGATCAGCAAGGGCGGACGTGCGGTCATGCCGATGGCGCAGACGCGCAGCGGTTTGCACTATACGAGCATCGGTTACCCGGTGAGGACTGGCGAGGGCGTCGTGGTTGGCGCGCTCTGGATGCTGGTGAGCCTGGAGTCGATACAGAGCGCGTTTACCAGGCTGCCGCTGCCCGTGGATTCGGTCGTGACCATCACCGATGCCTCGAACATCGTGCTGGCGCGCAGCCTTCAGCCAGAAAAGTATGTCGGCGTCGCACTGCATGGCGGCGCGCACTTTTCAGACGGCGAGGATTCGGTCACTCACACCGGTAGCGATGGCGTCTTCAGGATGTACGGGCGGGCGCCGATCGTCGGCGGGCCGTGGACGCTCAGCGTCGGCATTCCGATGCGTGTCGCCTACGACAAGATGATGGGGCTGTGGCGGCGAAGCTTGACAATTTTCGGGATCGGCCTGGTCGGCTGGCTGGCCGCCGCGATTGCGCTCTCGAAACGGCTCTCGTCGTCGGTACAGGAGCTCGACGGCGCCGCGCAGCGTATCGCCGCCGGCGACTTCACGCCGATCAAGGCCGCGGTGATGCCGAATCGCGAATTCCAGGAATTGCAGGACGCGTTCGTGCAGATGCTGCAGCGCTTCAATGAAACCACGGGCGAACTGGATCGACACCTCGCCGAGGAGCGCCGCATCCGCCAAGAGCTGCAGTCGCTACAGCGGCAGGTCATCCGCCAGGAGCGGCTCGCCGCCGTCGGACAACTGGTCTCCGGGGTCGCGCACGAGATCAACAATCCGCTGCAAGCGATTCTCGGCTTCGCCGAGTTGCTGCAGGTGCAGGGCGATGTGCCGGACTCGATCAAGCCCGATTTGCGTTTGATCCAAAAGGAGAGCGCCCGCGCCTGCGCCATCATTCGCAACCTGGCGATATTCGCGCGCCAGCAGCCGGGGGAGGCCGCGCCGATGGGCTTCGGTGACGTGATCTCCGCGGTCGTCGAACTGCGTCAACGCCGCCTCGAAGCCGAAAACATCATGCTCGAGATTGACGATCGATCGTCGTCGCTGGTGCTGGCCGTGTTGGCGGAGCTGCAGCAGGTGGCGCTCAATTTTGTCGTCAACGCCGAACAGGCGATTATGGGATCGGGCCGCCTGCCCGGGCAGATCACGATCCGCGCCTACGACGTGGATGGTTACGTACGCTTCGAGGTCGAGGACACTGGTCCCGGCGTTCCGCCGGAAGACGAGTCGAGGCTGTTCCAGCCGTTCTTCACCACCAAGCCGGTCGGCATGGGCACCGGTCTCGGCCTGTCGGTGAGCTACGGCATTGTCGACTCCCTCTGCGGGCGCATCGGCTACCGGCGCGCACCGGCCGGCGGCTCCATCTTCTACTTCGAGCTTCCCGCCATGCAGTCGGAGGGCGGCGCCGCCGACTCGTGATGGCGGACGCCGGCGGACGAGAGGATCTCGCTTCGCTACGGTATCGCCCGGCTGAACTCGGCGAGCCGGACGACGATGGCGTCGATCGCGGCTTGGGCCTGGGCGCCGGTGCCTTCGAAGTTGTTCACGATGATCGTGAAGGCCAGCGGCTCGCCGTCGCGAGTGCGCACGTAGCCGGCCAGCGAGCGGATGTTCGACATGGTGCCGGTCTTGGCCCGCACGTTTCCCGCCGCCGCCGTTCCCGTGAAGCGATTGTCGAGCGTGCCGTCGTGCCCCGCGAGCGGGAGCGCCGACATCCACGGTGATGTCTCCGAGGGGTCGTACATCCGCAGCAGGATGGCCAGAATGGCGTCGGCGGCAATCGTATCCCGCCGCGAGAGCCCCGAACCGTCGACCGGCTGCAGGGCGTCGGTCCCGAGGCTCCACTCCGGCAGCCGTCGCCGAACGGCCTCGAGCGCATCGTCGTTGCTGCGTCCTCCCATCGGGCCGGTGGCCAGCCGAAAGATGCCCTCGGCGTACATGTCGATGCTGTCCTTCAGCATTGCTTGCGCGATGTCGGCCAGGCGGTGGGAGCGCGAGGTGTAAAGCACGCGCGCGTTGGCGCGGTCAGGTGCCGGCTGGGCATCGTCGATATCGACCGCAGCGCCGGTTACCTCGATGCCATGGGCAATCAGCTCGTGGCGTAGTACCCCGGCGGTCCATACCGTCGGGTTGCCGGCGGAAACCGAGAGCCGCGCCGGCGGCGCGCCGACCGGCAGCGAGCCGGCGATGGTGAGCCCGCTCTCTCCCTGACGCTGCTCGGCCCAGACGAATGCACGTGATCCGATCGCGCCGGTGGTAGTGCGGTTGATGAGCGGCCGTGCGACGGCGTGTGGTTCGACCGACAGCCGCGCGGGAATGCCGCTGGTCCCGGCCGGTGTGATGGTCACCGCCATCTTGTTCTCGGCATAGTTCAGCGCGCCGTAGAGCGCACCATAGCCGTAGCCGAGATCGTCCCACGACCACATCGCGCCCGGCCGTGGATCCTCGAACGCATCGTCATCACCGACGATGCGGCCGCGAATGCGGCGAATGCCAGCCGCTTTTAGGGCCTCAATCCAGAGCGAGAAGTCATCGCCCGCTCGTCCACCGAGCGCGGGATCGCCGGAGCCGACGACGATCAGGTCGCCCCGCAGCACGCCGTCGACCACCGGGCCGGTCGCGTGGAGTCGTGTTTCAAAGGTGTAGTCCCAGCCCACGGCCTCGACCGCCGCCGCGGCCGCCAGAAGTTTTTCGAGCGACGCGGGAACGAGGAAGGTGGCGGGGTTGTGCTCGTAGACCCGCTCGTTCGTCGCAATCGAGTGGACGACGATGCCCCAGGTGCCGCGGCGAACGCCGGGCTCGCTGATGGTCTTGCCGATGAAGTCGCTGAGGGAAGTGGTCTGCGCGCTGGCGACACAAGCAAAACTCAAAATGCAAAATGCGAAAGAGAACCTCCGCAGCAGCTCCCTTTTTGAATTTTGCATTTTGAATTTTGAATTATCGCAAGGCGTCCAGTGCCTTCATCACGTCGTCCAGCCCCGCGCCGGCGAGCTTCAGTGCGCCAGGTTCGTCGGGGCGGCTGGCCACGACTGAGGCGCCTGAGCGGGCAATCGTCACGGTTTCGCTGCGGTTTTCGCCCTTGTTCTCGCCGAACTGCACAGTCACGGTGAGCGCGGGCGCTTTAAGAGCGGGGTCGGCACGATCCTCGAAACTGGCGACGCGCAGGTTCGACAGCTTGGTCAGGAGGTCTTCGACCTTCGTCGCGTCGGCGTCTTTTCCAGCCGTGTTGTGCCAGGTGTCCTTGCCGTCCTGCGCCGTGACCTTTTCGAACGCGAGAGTTTCAGCGCCGCGCTTCGCCTCGACCTTCTTGGCGCTGAACGCGCGCGCGTCGAACAGGTCGCGGCGCCGGTAATCGGCGAGCGGCTTGGCGAGATCGGACACGATGGTGGGAGCGACCATGACGATCATCGGCCGCGCCGCATCCTTGGCGTAGGTTTCCGCGTTATCCGTCCGCCCCAGCATGATCGTCGCCTTGGCGCTGCCCATGAGGATCGACGCCGAGGCCGACGGCTTGTCCAGGCCGTAGGTCCTGAGCTCCGCCGGCGTCGCGCTCGGGGCGACGAACTTGTGCATCAGCGTCGCCGAGAGGCTGGTGAGCAAGCCTTCGATCGACGCGTAGTCCGCCCGCATCATCGCCGGCTTCACGATCGTCCAATCAGCGCCCTTGCGCGAGAACTGGAACGAGCGATCGCCCTGCATGATCTCGAGACCGTCGACCTTGTCGCGATCGAACTTCAGGATCGTTTTGTCGCGGAGATCGAAGGCCGAGCGCCGGAAGGTGTCTTCGATCATCGACGACACGAGAAACACCTGCTTCTCACCCGGCTTCTTCGCATAGACGTCGCCGCCGGTCGGCGTCTTGTCGCCGACCAGCAGGTGCACCGGATCTTTTCCTGACTTGGTGCGGAATGCGATGTCGAGGCGTGGCGGCCCGAGGCCGTACTGATCGAGGTTGGTGGGGTTCTCGTCGATGACGCGCTGCACGTCGAGTGCGGCCAGGCTCGATGCCATGTTGTTCAGTTCGGAATTATCCCCCTCGGCTTCCACCGGTTCGACGAGCTTCCACGCGTTGTCCGTTCGCTGTGCCTTCGTGGCGTCGCCATCCGTGACCGTGATCTGCAATTCCTGAATGTCCTCGGCCTTGACAGCGAACGCCTTCGGCTTGGCGTCGGCCGGCGTGTCGGGCTTCTTGTTCTCGACGAAATAGATGTAGCCGCCGAGGCCGGCGAGGACCGCGATCAGCAGAATCGTTGTGGTGAGGCCTCGCACCTAGCGCCTCCGCCACCAGGCCCAGACGCCGGTGCCGAACACCAGTGCCGGAACCAGGAAAATCGAAATCAACATCACGCCTTGCTGCTGGCGCGCGGTCATCGTGACGCGTCGGTCGTTGGCCGCCACCGGACGGATGGCAATCAGGTTTTCCTGCTGCGCCAGCCAGTTGACCGCATTCGCGAACAGGTTCGGGTTGCCGGCGATGCCGCCGTAGGCGTTGCTGGGAAAATCCGAATCACCGAAGACCACCATCCGCGATTCCGGTTTCGGCGCGTCCGCATCGCCGGGTGTCGCGGGTGTGTTTGCCTCGACCGGCGCCGCCACCGCGGCCGCCACGACGACGGGGCCGGCGATGTCGCCCTTCTCCGGTTCCATCTTCACGCCGGCGCTGGAACTGAGGGTCGCCAGGTTCGTTTCAGCCCAGCTGCGCGCGCCCGTTTCCACCAGCGGCTGCGCGACGTGGCCGTTGGTGCCCCCGGCAATCACCTGCAGGGCCCGCGACACGGGGTAAATCGTCAGCGTCGAGAAGCGCTCCGTGATCGGATGTGGCGGGTAGTTGGCGGCCACGGCCAGGCTCGGCTCGTTGGTGGCGCCGCTGATGTCGACGACGACGTTGTTATTGAGATCGATGCCCCAGTCCTTGACCAACGCCTGCAGGTTCGACAGCGGCGGCGCCTTGTCGAGCGACGGATCGATCATGATCATCACTTTGCCCGCCTTGGCCATGAAGCGGCGCAGCGCCTCGACTTCCTCGGGCAGCAGATCGCTGGTCGGTCCGGCGACAATGACTTCGGTGGCGTCCGCGGGCACGTCCTTTTGTTGCGCCAGCACGAGCTTGTCGACCTTGTAGTTGTCGCGTTTCAGCGTCTCGGCGACGGCGCTATAGCCGTCGCGTTCGGTGCGCGTCGGGTCTTTTTCGCCATGCCCCTGCACGAAATAGACGCTGCGCTCCTTGCCGGAGACCACTTTGATCAGGGCATTGGTCAGATCCTGCTCGCTGTCGGACGTCGCCCGTTCGCGGCGCCCCTTGTACTCGACGACCACCGTGCCGTACTGATCGATCTGATATTCCTTGGCGACGACCGGCTTGGTGTCGGGATCGATGTACTCCGCGGTGACCCGCTTGGATTGATAAGCGTATTCGCCGAGGCGATCGCGAAACCGATCGAGGTTGGTCTGGCGATCGAACGCCGTCATCTTGACCGGCGCGTCGAGGTTGTCGAGGACTTTGATCGTCTGCGCCGAGAGGCTGTTGGCTTTATTGGCCGTCAGGTCCCAGCGTTTGTTCTCGCGCGTCGACAGGTAGTTGACGGCGACGACCACGCCGAGCGCCACGAACACGCTGACCGTCGCCAGCGCCCCATAGCGCGCCTGCCGCCGCCTGAAGAAAGCGACCATCTCCCGCCATTGTCCGGCGGTGTAGAGCAGGACGGCGACCAGGCCGCCCCATGCCGTGTAGACGGCGTACTGATCCCATTCGGGCTTGATGAAGCGGATGGCGACGGCGCCGAAGACGAGCGCCGTGCCGATCCAGCCGACGATACCGAGGATGTTTTGCAGCATGAGTCCGTCCTATCCGCGCCAGCGTTCGCTGTCGACCGCGCGCACCGTCAAGTACAGGCTGAACGCGATGAACGAGAGGTAGTAGACGAGATGCTTGGTGTCGAGCACCCCCTTGGTGAAGTCACCCAGGTGCTCGGTGATGGCCAGGTAATTCAGCACGCTCTGCGTGGTCGGGCCGGTGAACGAGGCGATCCAGTTGATCACCCAGAACATCAGGAACACCGCAAACGTGATCATCCCGGCGACGATCTGGTTTTTGGTCAGGCTCGACACGAACAGCCCGAGCGACAGGAAGCAGCCGCCCATCAGCAGCACGCCGAGATAGCCGGTGACCACCGGACGCCATTCCGGATTGCCGAAGACGAACAGGATGCCGATGTGGACGAGGGTGACTGCCATCATCGCCGCGTAGAGCACGAGCGCGCCGATGAACTTGCCGATCACGATTTGGAAGTCGGTGAGCGGCGCCGTCAGCAGCAGCTCGATCGTGCCGGAGCGCTTCTCCTCTGAATAAATGCGCATCGTCACCAGCGGCAGCGTGAAGAGCAGGATGACGCTGACGTTCATGAACAGCGGTCCGATGAGCATGTCGTTGACGTTGACTGTGTCCGGCCCGCCGCCCAGCCCGGCCTGCATCGCCATGCGATCGAAGTAATAGAGCAGACTGATGAAGAAGTACCCGAAGAGGATCGACGCGAAGCCGATGACGATGTAGGCGATCGGCGACGCGAAGTAGCCTTTCAGCTCCTTGTGCGCGATGGCGAGGATGTTATTCATGGGTCTCCTGTGTCGTGAGCTGCAGGAAGATGTCTTCGAGGCTCAAGCGCATGGGCCTCAGCTCGAGCAGGCCCCAGCCCCTGCCGACGACAGCCGCCGCGAGATCGCGGCGGATATCGCGCCCCGCCTCGCTCACGACTTCCAGGCCGACGGCGCTGTTGCGTGAGTCGGTCACCGCCACCTGGGTCACCCCCGGCAGCGCCGCAATGGTCTCCCTGGCATCGGCGCCGCCCGCGTCGATCTGCACATACATCGTTTCCGACCCGCGCAGCTTCGCCGTCAAGTTGTCCGGCGTATCGACGGCCACGACATGGCCTTTATTGATGATGACGACACGCTGACACGTCTGGCTGACTTCCGGCAGGATGTGCGTGCTGAGAATGATGGTGTGATCGCCGGCCAGCTCCTTGATGAGCTGACGCGTTTCGATAATCTGTTTTGGGTCGAGCCCCGCGGTCGGTTCGTCGAGGATGAGAACGTCGGGATTGTGCAGCAGCGCCTGGGCGAGCCCGACGCGCTGCTTGTATCCCTTGGACAGCTTGCCGCAGTGCCGGCTCGCCATGTCGGCGATGCGCGTGCGCTCCATGACCGTGTTGATCCGCGCCGTGCGTTCGGCGCGCGGAACGCCTTTGATCTTGGCGACGAAGGTCAGGTAATCGCGGACCCGCATGTCGGGATAGAGCGGCGGCGTCTCCGGGAGATAGCCGGTGCGGCGTTTGGCTTCGAGCGGCTGCTCGAACACGTCGTAGCCGGCAACCAGCGCTTTGCCCTCGGTGGGGGGCATGTAGCCGGTCAGCACGCGCATCGTCGTGGTCTTGCCCGCGCCGTTCGGACCGAGGAAGCCGAGAATCTCTCCTCGCTCGACCTTGAAGCTGACATCGTCAACCGCCGTAAAGGGGCCGTACTGCTTGGTGAGGTGCTGGACCTCGATCACTGATTGCCTCCGGGAATGAATAGTCGCCCGTAACCTCTAGATTCAGCACATTTTATGCGCTGACCCAACCAAAAATCTTAGCCGAAGCGCATGCGAAGATACAGACATGGACGTTCAACCCGCCTGCTCGGTCTGTGAGCTGCACGCCGAGGCGGTGTTCCGCGTCGAAGGGATGGACTGCCGCGAGGAGGTCGTGCTCCTCGAGCGTCGTCTCACGCCGCTTCCTGGTCTGGAGGCGATATCGGCTGATCTCATCGGTCAGCGCCTGCACGTGAAATATGACGCGGCCCTGTTGACCACGTCGGCGATGGTCGATGCGGTCGGCGGCACCGGGATGCGCATATGGCTCGAACACGAGGAGCCGACCGGCGTCGACACGGCCGCGCGGTGGCGCTCGCGCGTCTTTGCCGCGACCGGGGCGACGCTGGCGCTCGGCATTGGGCTGTCGCTCGCCGGCGTGCCGGCTGCGGCCCGCGCGTTCTACCTCGTGGCCACCATGCTTGGGGCGCTATACCCCGCTCGCCGCGCCATGGTGTCACTTCGCTCCCGCGCGCTCGACATCAACGGCCTGATGGTGATTGCCGCCACGGGTGCGCTGCTGCTCGGCGACTGGCTCGAAGCGGCGAGCGTGGTGTTCCTGTTCTCGGCGGCACAGTGGCTGGAAGTCCGGACGATGGAGCGGGCGCGCCAGGCCATTCGCGCGCTCATCGACCTGGCACCACGGGAGGCGCTCGTGCGTCGCGATGGCGAAGAGCGCCGGATGCCGGTCGACGACGTGCACGTCGGCGACGTCATCGTCATCCGTCCGGGCGACAAGGTGCCGCTGGATGGGGTGGTCACGAGCGGCGCGAGCGACGTCAACGAGGCGCCGATCACCGGCGAATCGCTGCCCGTGGCCAAGGCGGCCGGCGCGGAGCTGTTCGCGGGGACCATCAACGGGCACGGCGCGCTCGAAGTGGTTGTGCGGCGCCTGGTGCGCGACACGCGGCTGGCGCAAGTCATTCATCTCGTCGAAACGGCGCAGGCGAGCCGTGCGCCGGTGCAGACGTTCGTCGACCGCTTCGCCCGCGTCTACACGCCGGCGGTCGTGCTGATCGCGATTGCCGTCGGCACCATTCCCTGGCTCGCGGGCGCCGTCGACCCGGCGGTGTGGGCGTACCGCGCATTGGTGCTGCTCGTCATCGCCTGCCCGTGCGCGCTCGTCATCTCCACACCGGTGTCGATTGTGGCCGCGCTCTCGGCCGCCGCGCGCAACGGCGTCATCATCAAAGGGGGCGCGCATCTCGAGAAGCTGGCGCGGGTCACCACGGTGGCGTTCGACAAGACCGGCACGGTCACCACCGGTGAACTTCGGGTCAGCGCCATCGTGCCATTCGGGGCGGCGTCCGCGGACAAGGTGTTGCGCTACGCCGCCGCGGTCGAAGCGCGCGCATCGCATCCGATTGCGACGGCCATTCTCAACGAAGCCAGAGACGCGGGCATGACCCCGCCGGCGGTGACCGGCTTTGTTTCCCTTCCGGGTCTCGGCGCCGAGGCGTTCGTCGAGACACGGCGGGTCATCGTCGGCAACGCCCGCCTGATGCAGAGTCGCGGCATCGTGCTTCCCGAGGCGACGCGTCTCGATGGCATCGAGTCGTCCGGCCAGTCCGCGGTGATCGTGGCGCTCGAAAACATGCCGCTCGGCGCGATCGCCCTTGCCGATCGGCCGCGCGACACGGCGCGCGAGGCGATCGAACTGCTGCGCGCGCACGGGGTGACGCGCGTGACGATGCTGACCGGCGATCACGACGCGACCGCCCGAACCGTGGCCGCGCCGCTCGGCATCGACGACTATCGGGCCGGCCTGCTCCCCGAACAGAAGCACGAGATCGTGACGTCGCTCCGGCGGGCGGGTGAAACGGTGATGATGGTCGGCGACGGCGTGAACGACACGCCGGCGCTGGCGGCCGCCGACGTCGGCGTCGCCATGGGGGCGGCCGGTTCCGATGTGGCGCTCGAAACGGCGGACGTCGCGTTGATGTCGGACGAACTGCTCAAGCTGCCCTACGCCATTCGGCTGGCGCGGGCGACATTACGAAACGTTCGCACGAATGTCGCGCTGTCGCTCGTCATGAAACTCGCGTTTCTGGCGCTGAGCGTGGCCGGCCTGGCCACCCTCTGGATGGCCGTACTCGCCGACACCGGCGCGACGCTGATTGTCGTCGCCAACGCGCTGCGCCTGCTGCGTACGAGATAGCCACAAAGCACTCGAAGAAAAACTTTTGTGTTCTTTACAAGCGAAGATCCATATAGATCGATCCGTAGGGGTCCGGCTCGTCGATTGGCCGGCTCGCCTTCTTAAAGCCCAGACGCTCGTATAAGCGGATCGCCGTCTCGTTGGCAGGATCGACATTCAGACTACCGACGGCGTGGCCGTCCACCCGCGCGCGATCGAGCAGACCGCGAACCAGCGTGGCGCCGAGCCCCTGCCGCCGGTGTGTCGGCGAAACGATCAGGCGCGCCAGATGCGCGCGGCCGCCGGCTTTCGGCACGATTTGTCCGAAGCCGACGATGTCTGGGCCGGCCTTGAGCACGAATCCGGGTTGCTGTGAGAAATCGATCGAGACGGCCAGCGCGGCGAGTCGCAGCGGAAACTGCACGCGCGTGCCGGCCCAGAGGCGGCACTCGTCAGCGGTGTGAATCCATGTTGCGACCCGCTCGAGATCGCGCAGGGACGCCGGCCGCAGCATGCGGCGAGTACACCACGAAATTCACGACCCTTTCGTGTGTTTTGTTTCTACGCTTTGCGGTTGGAAAAGAAGTGGGCATGGACGAACTGGTCGAGGGCGGCCTGGTGCTCAGGCGTCAGGGCGATAAACCGCATCCCCATGCCGATGCGGCGATCGATCCAGGCAACGCGACCTTCGGCCTCGATGTCCTTGCTGTCGCCAGGCAGATGAAAACGCACCTTGAGCGTCGCGCCGACGTCGAGCGGACTGGTCGTGCGGATCGCCAGGCCGGCGGTGCCGATGTTGAGCGTGACCGCGGCGGCGATGGTGTTGGCGTAGCGATACGAAATCGGAATGCCCAGCGTGACGCGCGGACTCGAGCGGCGGTTGCGCTGATCCGGGAAGAGGTGCGGGGCCAACGACGGCAAGATGTGCTGCGCCGCGGTGTACTCATTGATGTAACCCGAGACGCCAAGCGCCGCGAGCTCGCGCACCTCGTCCGCATTGGCAATGGTCCCGCTGAAGACGACGATCGGCGGCCGGGCGGCGTCAATCTTGCGCAAGGCGCGGATCAAGCTCACGCCGTGCGCTTGCGGCAGCCGCAAATCGAGGACAATCAGATCGATGTTGTTCGGATCCTCTCGGACGCGGGCGATCAGTTCCTGCCCGGTGCTTGCCGTGCACGCGCGGTGGCCGGCCGCTTCCAGCGCGGCGCGGAAGCGATCTCTGACGAAAGCGGTGTCGTCGGCCACCACCACAGTCCGGGCGGCAACCGAGAGGGTCGCTGGCACGTTTCGTCTATCGGAAGCGGAGGCCGACGACCTTAGGGCAAATTGCAGGGGATCTTCCGATCTCGCTATAATTCGACCCTTCGGGCAGCCTTTTTGCTGCCGTGGAGCCCGTATGGCGACCTGCCCAGAATGTGAATTCGACGAGATTGACACCGAGGACTTCGAAGAAGGAGACACCTTGAACTGTCCCGAGTGCGGCAAGACCCTCGTCATGACAGGCGCCGACGAAGTTGACGTCGCCGCCGACGATGACGACGATGACGACGACCTCCTCGACGACGAGGAGGAAGACGACGACGATGACGACGACGAGGACGACCTCGACGACGACGACGAAGTCGAGGATCTCGACGAGTAACCTGGCGGCGGCGGGCGGCGACAGGCTTGCCGCCAGGGAACAGCGGCTTCACGACCTGCTCGGGTCGTACGAGTCAATGGTCGTCGCCTTCAGCGGCGGCGTTGATAGCGCCTACCTGGCCGTCGCCGCCACGCGCTTTCTCGGCGATCGCGTCCTGTGCGTGACCGCCGACAGCCCCAGCTATCCCGATCATCATCGCCAGCTTGCGCGGCGCGTGGCGCGCGAAGCCGGCCTGCGGCATGAAATCGTGCGCACCGCAGAGCTCGAACGTCCCGAGTATCGCGCCAACCCGATCAACCGCTGCTACTTCTGCAAGCACGAGCTCTACACGACGCTCTCGACCCTGGCGCGCGAACGCGGCTACGCCGTGGTGGCCGACGGCAGTAATGCCGACGATCGCGGCGACTACCGGCCGGGCCGGCAGGCCGCGCGCGAATTCGGCGTGCGCAGTCCGCTCGACGAGGCGGAGTTGACCAAGGCCGACATTCGCGAGCTGTCGCGCCGCGCCGGGATGACAACGTGGGATGAACCGGCCTCGGCGTGCCTGTCGTCGCGCATTCCGTATCAATCCGAGGTGACCGACGCGAAGCTCCGAACGATCGAGTGCGCCGAATCGGCGCTGCGCGACATGGGGTTTCGGATCTTCCGCGTGCGCCATCACGACGCGCAGGCACGGGTGGAGATCGGGCGCGACGAGCTTGCGCGGGCACTCGACCCCGTCATGCGCGACCGCATCGCGACCGTGCTCATGGCACTTGGGTACCATGAGGTCGAGATCGACCCACGTGGATATAGGATGGGCAGCCTGAATGAAGGTGTCCGTCTCACTCCCGCGTAGCACTCGCCTGGGCGTAGCGGCGCTCGCGATCGGTTACCTGCTCGCGCACGTTCCTTTCCTCCCCCCATCACTCGAAGACATCGACTCGATCAACTTCGCGCTCGGCCTGCGTCATTTCGATCCGGCGCTGCACCAGCCGCATCCGCCGGGCTATCCGGTCTACATCGCCGCGGGACGCCTCTCGCTGGCGGTGATCTCGCGACTGGCGCCGACATTGCCGCCGGCGCGGAGCGAGGCGCTCGCCCTGGCAATCTGGTCGCTGCTGGCCGGCGCGCTTGCCATCATCGCTGCCGCGCGGCTGTTTCATGCCGTCGAGAGTCGCCGCGCGTCCACCGACGCGGCGACGACGGCACGTGTGGCCATCTGGGGGGCGGCGCTGCTCGCCGTCGCGCCGTTGTTTTGGATGTCCGGTTTACGACCGATGAGCGACATGCCGGGGCTGGCGGCGGTGCTTTGGGCGCAGACGTTGCTGCTCGAAGGGGCGCGCGGGGGGCGGCGGCTGGCGCTTGGTGCGGTGTTGGCCGGACTCGCCGCGGGCATCCGCATTCAAACCCTGCCGCTGACGCTGCCGATCCTGCTGCTGGCAATGATCGAGCGGCGCACGCTGCGGCCGATTGCCTGGCTGGCCGGCGGCATCGTCGCGTGGGCCGTGCCGCTCGTCATCGCCACCGGCGGCGTGGCTGCGTATCGTCGCGCGCTTGGCACGCAGGCCGCCGAGGACTTCGGCTGGGTCGACATGCTCTGGTCGAACCCGACACCACGCCGGCTCGCGTTCTCGGTGTACGAAACCTTCGTGCTGCCGTGGGCGTCGACGCCGCTGGCCGTGGTCATTGCCATTGCGGCGTTGGCCGGCTTGCTCGTCGCGTGTTTCCGTGCCCGCGGCCCGCTGGCGGTGATGCTGCTCGCCTTCGCACCCTACCTCCCGTATCACCTGTTGTTCCAGGAAACGATCACGGTTCGCTACGCGCTGCCGGTGCTGCCGCTGGTGGCATGGCTGGCCGTGCGTGGACTGCTGCTGGCACGGCGCGCTTTCCCCGCAGTGGCCGTGCCGGTGGTTGGCGCCGCGGCGATCGTCGCCATCGCTGGTGGCGTGGCGTATGCGAGCGCGGCGCACCCGGCGTTCCGCGCCATCGACGCGGCGAACCGGCGCGCGGAAACGGCGCCACCGGCCGCCACCTACTCGCACTACAGCGTGCGGCGGCCGCTGCAGGTGGCGGCGACGCCGACGCTGCACGTGGTGGAACCGCGCCGCAGCTACGAGTGGCTGGGACTGGCTGACTACTGGCGCGACGGCGGCTCGATGCCCGTCTGGTTCCTGGCCGATGCCAAGCGTACCGATCTCGCCCTGATCGATCCGGAGAGCCGGCGCGATGTCGTGCGCTACGACTGGCCGGCCGGCGCACGCGCCGAGTTGAGTGGCACCCGACCCATCGCCGTCGATTGGTATCGGCTGTCGCCGCCAGGTTGGTTTGCCGGGGAAGGATGGTCGCTGACGCCGGAAGTGGGCGGTATTACACGCGCCACTGATGCCGGCCCCGATCGGCAGCCCATTGTTGCCTGGGTGCGCCGGCGATCAGCGCCGATGCACCTGGTGGTTGGCGGTCGTCATCTCGGCGATCCGGGTGAGCCCGACGCCGAGTGCGAGCTGGCCATCGACGGCGTACTGATCGATCGCTGGCGGTTGTCGGTTGGCGAGCGGAACTTTCTGCGCTTCGTCGAGCTGCCGCAGGGACTCCCCGCCGGCGCCACCGCCTATGCGCGGCTGACGATTACCGCGCGGGCCGCGTCGGCGACGGGCCGGGCCGAGGTGGCCATCCGTCAGTTCGACGTGCAGCCGGCATCGCGCCTGGTCTATGGGTTCGGGGAAGGGTGGCATGAGGAGGAATACGCCGTTGAGACGGGACTGCGCTGGCGCTGGACGAGCGAGCGCTCTGTGCTTCGCCTCAAGGGGCCGCCCCAGGCGGTGCGCCTCACATTACGCGGCGAATCGCCTCTCAAATACGTCGATCGGGTGCCGACCGTAACCGTCGCGGCCGGGGATCGCATTGTCGGGACGTTCAAGCCGGCAGCGGATTTCGAGTGGTCGGTCGTCATTCCCGCCGAAGCGTGGCAGGCGTCGGCCGGTGCCGTGGCCATTGCCACCGATCGGATCTATCTGCCCGGTCCTGCGGAGGGGACCAACGACACGCGGCACCTGGGGCTGCGGCTCTACGACGTGCAGGTAAATGGCATTCAACCATGATTGACAGGGGATCGCCCGAACGCTAAGCTCGTCGCCGGCTCCACGTACGCACGAAAAATTCAGGAGAGTTGCGCTCATGAGACTTCGCCGATGGGTGTGGACCACCAGTTTGGTCCTCGCGCTGGTGATGATTGCGGCTTGTGCGAAGAAGGTGCCGCCGCCGGCTCCGCCGCCGCCCGCGCCACCGCCGCCAGTAGCCGCGCCGGCTCCGCCGCCGCCGCCACCACCGCCGCCGCCGCCGCCGGCTCCCGCGCCGAGGGCACTGAGCGAAGATGAAATCTTCGCGCAGAAGTCGCTCGCGCAGCTGAATGCCGAGATGCCGCTGGCGGATGTGTTCTTCGACTACGACATGTCGGTGCTGAAGCCGGAGGCGCGCGCCATCCTGCAGAGGAACGTCGACTGGATGAAGCGGTGGACGTCGACCCGGGTGACCGTCGAAGGGCACGCCGACGCGCGCGGCACGTCGGAATACAACCTGGCGCTCGGCGATCGCCGCGCTACCGTGGTGCGCGACTACATGGTCAGCCTCGGCATTGCCGCCGATCGGTTGCTGGCCGTGAGCAAGGGTGAAGAATCGCCCGTGTGCACGGACGACAACGAAGCCTGCTGGTCACGGAATCGCCGCGCCCACGGCGTGATTACCGCCAAGTAGGTTGAATAGGTTGAATGCGTGGAATAGGTGGAATGGGTTCGCCCATTCCACCCACTCCGCTCACTCTGCTTACTCCGCTTACTCCGCCTACTCCGCCTAGGTCGCCCGCCTAGCGCGCAAGTTCCAATTCCTGCACGATCGCTTCTGCCGCCGCGCGCGGATCGGGAGCACCAATGATCGGTCGCCCGACCACGATGTAGCTCGCGCCAGCCCTTACGGCCTCTCCAGGTCCCATCGTTCGGCTCTGATCGTTTTTTTCGGCCCCTGCTGACGCGCCGCGAATCCCCGGCGTGACGATGGCGAATCCCGGCCCACACGCGTCGCGTATCGCCGGCGTTTCCAGCGGCGAGGCGACCACGCCGTGCATGCCGGCCTCTTTCGCCATCAGCGCCAGCGCGCGCACCTGATCGAGCAGCGGCCGTTCGACGCCGGTTTCCTTCAACGTGCCTTCGTCCATGCTGGTCAGGACGGTGACGGCAATCATCAACGGCGCCGGCCGTCGCAGCCGCGCCGCCATGTCGGCGCCGGCATGGGCGGCCGCCCGCATCATCGGCATTCCGCCCGAGGCGTGGACGTTGATCATCCAGGCGCCGGTGGCGACCGCCGATTCCACCGCCTGCGCCACCGTGTTGGGAATGTCGTGAAACTTCAGGTCGAGAAAGACGCGGTGGCCGGCGTGCGCGAGGCTGCGGACCAACGCCGGTCCCTCGCTCGTGAATAGACGGCTACCTACCTTCACGCCGCCGACGACGTCGCGAAGGCGTGCGGCCAGGTCGAGTGCGCGCTCGCCGCTGTCGACGTCGAGGGCTACCAGCAGACGCTGGCGTGGATGGTCACTGGACATCGGCTCCTATTGCCTCGTGGAGGTGGGTGAACCCATCGCGCTGCAGACGCGAGGAGATCGTGTTCAGAATTTCGGCGACGACTCCAGGGCCCTCATAAATCAACGCGGTATAGATCTGAATCAACGACGCGCCCGATCGGATCCGTTCGTAGGCATCGTCTCCGTTCGAGATCCCGCCGACGCCGACGATCGGCACGCGTCCCTTGAAATGCGCGAACAGCCGGCGGCACGCGTCATTCGCCATGGCCTTGAGCGGGGCGCCGCTCAAGCCGCCGGGTTCGCATGTCAGGGCCGCCGGTGATGCCAGACCCGGCCGCGCAATCGTGGTATTGGTGGCGATGACGCCGGCAGCGCCACCCTCGACGGCGGCGTCAACGGAAGCCAGCAGATCCGCAGGCGCGAGATCCGGCGCTACTTTCACAATGACCGGGATCGGTCGAGGCGACACGGCTCGTACCCGTGCGACGACCTGTTCGATTAACGCCCGCAGGACGCGTGCCTCCTGCAGATCGCGCAGCCCCGTCGTGTTGGGCGAGCTGACATTCACGGCAAAGTAGTCGGCCTGCGCATGCAGCACCTCGACGGCTCGCAGATAGTCATCAATCGCGCGGTCATTGGGCGTGTCCTTGTTCTTGCCGATGTTGATCCCAACTCGAATGCGCGACCGTCGCGCGCGCGCCAGATGGGCGGCGACCGCGGCGGCCCCATCGCTGTTGAACCCGAAGCGATTGATGATGGCGCGGTCGTTCGGCAGGCGGAACAGTCGTGGCCGCGGGTTGCCGGGCTGTGGCCGCGGGGTAACCGTGCCGATTTCGGCAAACCCGAAACCGAGCGCCTGCCACGCGAGCCCCGCCGTGCCCTGCTTGTCGAGCCCCGCCGCAAGACCAAGCGGATTGGGAAAATCGAGACCGCACATCCTCTGGCGCAGCGCCGGCGATTCGGATCGCCCGGCGGTTCGCGCGGCGGCCCACGCCCCCGCCGGCGACGACAGCCCCGACAACGTCAAGTCGTGCGCGTGCTCGGCGTCGAGCGTAAAGAGGAGCGGTCGCAACAGGGTTCGATAAACGCTCAACTAGACGAATGGTATACTTACCCAGTCTCTTTAACCGCGGTCCCGAGAGTCCGCGAAGAGGTTTCATGGTCACTCCAGTATTCTCAGCGCGGGCGGTCCGCTGATGCCCGTCGTCATGGATGCGGACCGCATCGGCCGCACACTCACCCGCATCGCCCACGAAATCGTCGAACGCAACAAAGGCGTTGATGGCGTCGCCCTGGTCGGCATTCGCACGCGCGGCGTGCACATCGCCCGGCGGCTGGCGCGCACGCTCAAGGACATCACCGGCGACGACGTGGCAACCGGCGCCCTCGACATCACCCTCTACCGCGACGATCTGATGCGCAATGCGGTCGGCCCGCAGCCGCTGGTGCGCCGCACCGAAATTCAGTTCTCCATCGACGGTCGCACGATCCTGCTCGTGGACGATGTGCTCTATACCGGACGGACGACGCGAGCGGCGCTCGACGCGCTCATCGACTTCGGCCGGCCGAAGGAGATTCAGCTCGTGGTGCTCGTCGATCGCGGCCACCGCGAGCTGCCGATCAAGGCCGACTACGTCGGCAAGAACCTGCCGACGTCACGCGAAGAGAGCGTGCAGGTACGGCTGCAGGAATCAGACGGGCAGGACGAAGTCGTGCTGCGACAGCCGGAGGTGACGGCATGAGCGCGCCGGCCACACCACAGCTGCAGCCGGAGGTGACGACGCTGCGGCACAAGGATCTGCTCGGCATTGCCGACCTCTCGCCGGCCGAAATCACGCTTGTTCTTGACACCGCCGAGGCGATGAAAGAGGTCGGCCTGCGGCCGATCAAGAAAGTGCCGGCGCTGCGAGGCAAGACGGTGGTCAACCTGTTCTTCGAGCCGAGCACGCGTACCCGCACGTCGTTCGAGATTGCCGAGAAGCGCCTCAGCGCCGACACCCTGAACATCGCCATTGCCCAGTCGAGCGTCGTCAAGGGCGAGACGCTGGCCGATACGGCGATGAATCTGGAAGCGATGAACCCGGACATGATTGTGCTGCGCCATTCCGCGTCCGGCGCATGCCACCTGCTATCGCGCATCTGCAAGTCGGCCATCATCAACGCCGGCGACGGCCTGCACGAACATCCGACGCAGGCGCTGCTCGACGCCTTCACCATCCGCGAGCGGAAGAAACGGTTGTCGGGGTTGAAGGTGGCGATCGTCGGCGACCTGCTGCACAGCCGTGTGCTGCGCTCCAACATCTACCTGCTGACGAAGATGGGCGCCGAGGTCTGGATTTGCGGGCCGCCGACACTGGTGCCGGCCGACATTCGCCGCCTCGGTGTGCAGGTGACCAGCCACGTCGATGTCGCCGTGCGCGACGCCGACGTGGTGATGATGCTGCGCATTCAACTCGAGCGGATGGAGGGGGCCTACTTCCCGTCGCTGCGCGAGTACTTCAACGTGTTCGGCATGACCGAACAGCGGCTGCGCCTGGCCAAGCCGGACGTACTGATCATGCATCCGGGGCCGATGAATCGCGGTGTCGAGATTGCGTCCGAAGTGGCCGACGGTCCGTATTCGGTAATCCTCGACCAGGTCCACAACGGCGTGGCGGTGCGGATGGCCGTGCTCTATCTCCTCGCCGGCGGAGCGGAACATGAAGACGCTGCTTAAGGGCGGGCGGGTGATTGACCCCGCAAACGGCATCGACGGCGTGCACGACGTGCTGATCGAGGGCGACCGCATCGCGCGCGTCGGCCGCGATCTTCCCGTCGACGGCGCCTCAGTCGTGGCGATCCCGTCCGGGTTCATCGTCGCGCCTGGACTCATCGACATCCACGTCCACCTGCGCGAGCCGGGGCAGGAGCACAAGGAAACGGTGGCCACCGGCACGGCCGCGGCGGTGGCGGGAGGTTTCACCGCCGTCGCCTGCATGCCGAACACGTCGCCGGTCAACGACAACGCCAACGTCACGTCGTACATCCTCGCCAAGGCGGCCGAGGCGAACCTCGCGCGCGTCTATCCGATCGGCTGCGTCTCGCGGGGGCAGAAGGGCGAGCTGCTCGCCGACATCGCCGAACTGCGGCAGGCCGGCTGCGTCGCGATTACAGACGATGGGCATCCGACGGCGACGGCGCTGCTGCTGCGGCGCGCGCTCGAATATGCGGCGATGTTCGGCATGCCGGTCATCGAGCACTGCGAGGACCAGACGCTGAAGGGAGAAGGGGTCGCCCACGAAGGCTTCTACGCCTCTTCACTTGGGCTGCGCGGGATCCCGGGCGCGTGCGAAGCGCTCGGCGTGGAGCGCGGCGTGCTGATGGCCGAGCTCACGGGCTCGCACTTTCACGTGGCGCACATGAGCGCGCGGGCGTCGCTGCGCGCGGTGCGGAAGGCGAAGGAGGCCGGGATCAAGGTGACGTGCGAGGTCGCTCCGCATCACTTCACCCTCACCGACGAGGCGCTCGGATCGCCGATTCCGTACGACACCAACACGAAGATGAACCCGCCGCTGCGCGAGGTGGCGGATCGCGACGCCATGCTGGCGGGCATCGCCGACGGCACCGTCGATGTCATCGCCACCGACCACGCCCCACATCACTATGACGAGAAGCACGTCGAATTCGATCGCGCGCCGTTCGGCATCGTCGGCCTCGAAACAGCGGTGCCGCTGGCGTTCGAGCGGCTGGTCCACGCCGGCGTGATCAATCTGAAGCGGCTGATCGAGTTGATGTCGACCAACCCCGCGCGCATTCTCAACGTGCCGGGCGGCACGCTCGGCGAAGGCGCCGCCGCCGACGTCACGATCCTGGCGCCTGACATGAAGGTGCACATCGACGTAGCGAAGCTCCGTTCGCGCTCGAAGAATACGCCGTTCGGCGGCTGGGAGCTGCGCGGCGGCGTCGCCGCGACGATCGTCGGCGGCCGCGCGGTCTACGTGAATCCTGAGGGGAAGTTATCGCTGTAGCGGCAGCGTAAGGACCGGGCGAACACGCCGCCAAGGACCTCGCTCTGCCGTAGCCGCGTCAACGGCCGTCGGCGAGGGCTGCTATTCTAGGGGTTCGTGCCTACCGCGGTCCGGGCTATTCAAGCCGACATCACGACGCTCGAGATCGATGCGATCGTCAACGCCGCCAACACCTCGCTGCTCGGGGGCGGCGGTGTCGACGGTGCCATTCATCGCGCGGCGGGGAAGAAGCTCCTCGAAGAATGCGAAGCGCTCGGCGGCTGTGCGACGGGCGACGCGAAGATGACCGGCGGCTACAAGCTGCCGGCAAAACACGTCATTCACGCGGTCGGCCCGGTCTGGAAGAGCGGAAAGAAGCGCGAGCCCGAGCTGCTGGCGTCGTGCTACCGGCGGTCGCTTGAACTGGCCACCGAGCATTACCTGAAGTCGATCGCGTTCCCGGCGATCAGTACCGGCATCTACGGCTATCCGATCGAGTTGGCGGCGCGCGTCGCCGTTGAGACGGTCCTGGCGTTTACCGCGAATGACACGTCGCTGCGCGAAGTGATCTTCTGCTGCTTCTCGGCCGGCGACCTGGCGGTCTACGAGACGTTGCTGCGCCCCGCGTAATGTGGGCCAGCGCCTAGCGGCGCGGCGCCAGCCGAATCGTGGCGTCCCCGTAGCGCCACTGCACCAACGCTTCGGCAAACTGCGGCTCGACCTGCCGATTCAGTCTCGGGTCTTCGACAATCACGGCATAGGGCCGTACGTCGGCGCCATGAATCTCGTCAAAGACGGCGGCGTACTGCCGGTAGATCTCGGTATAGGCAACGAAGTGGTCGACGTTGGTGCGGGCGAAGAGCGCGAAACGCACGGCGATGACGCCAGTGAGCAATATGACGACGACGCGTCCGGCCGCCAGCCCCAACCTGCGTTGCGTGAGGTCTGAGAGGCTGACAATCCCTTCCGCCAGCAGCAGCGAGAAACCGACGGCGGGCAGATAGAGATAGCGCGAGGCGTTGCCCCAGGTGAAGAACACGAACGGCAGCAGCGTCAACAACAGCCATGCCACCGCGAAGCGCACGCGTGGCCGCCGGCTGGCGAGGCACACCGCCAGCGTTGCCGAAATCAACAGATAGTTCACCAGGTTCTTTCGTCCCACGACCAGATCGACGAGATAGTCGAGTGCATGCGGGAGCCCGTGCCAGCCGATGGCGTACGTGCCCTGCTGCACGACGACGTGCGTTCGGTTGACCAGGAAATCAGCCAGTAGATACGCAGCGGTCAACAGCGCGAACGGCAGGTAGCGCCGCGCGGCGGTGCCGTCGATCCGAAAGTCGTCGACGAAAGCCCAGTCGGCCGCGAGCAGCAGTGGCAGAAACATGACTGCGCTCTCGTGAGTCAGGAGCGCGAGGGCAAAGGCGACCACTGAGCCGATCCGCCACGGCAGGCTCCCCGTGCGGCGATAGAGGAGCCATGCAATCAGCGTGAGGCAGCCGAAACAGGTGGCGACGGCTTCGATCAGTCCACCAACCCACGTTATGCCCTCGGTGTCACCCGGCTGGACGACAAAGAGCAGTGCCGCGACCAATGCCAGGAGCAGCCGCCCGGACGCGATGCGTACCAGCACGAGGACGAGCAGGCCATTGGCCACGTGCAGCACGATGTTGGCGGCATGGAACAGCAGCGGCGACCCATCGAAGAGCGGCGTCGCCACGCTGAAATACGCTTCGATCACCGGTCGAAAGAAGCGGCTGAGCCCGATCGGCCAGACGATTTCCTGCCAGTGGAAGGTGGACTTGGTGACAAGCCACTGGAAGTCGTCGGCGGCAAAGTAGGCGAAGAGTGCGCGGTGGTAGACAATGACGACGGCAATGGCAATCAGCGCGGCCGCGGCGATCTCCAGGCGTTTCATCGTGTCGTCATCATACAAAGAGCGTCTCGACGGGTTGTACACGACTTTCGATCACACCGAATCGGCCACCGATCCCGTGCACATCGTCCGCCGGTATTCGACGCGCGAGGATCGCGAGGTCGTCGGGTTCTGTGCGGCGGCGCTGGCGTTCGGCCGCGTCGCCAGCGTGCTGCAGTCGATCGAAGCGCTGCTGGCGGTAATGGGCCCGCATCCGGCCGCGTTCGTGCGGCGCTTCGATCCGGTGCGCGACAGCGCCCGCATCGAGCCGCTGGTGCACCGCTGGATTCGCGGCCGCGACCTGGTGGCGCTGCTGCTGATCCTGCGGCGCATGCTGCGCGAGTCAGGCTCGATCGAGAATTTCTTCCTCGCCGGCGACGATCCGGCCGCCGCCGACGTCGGCGGGGCGCTCGATTCGTTGTCGACGCGCGCGCTCGACACGGATCTACGCGATGCCTACGGCCGCATGCCGAAGCGGCCAGGGGTCTGCTATTTTTTTCCGCGTCCGTCGGCCGGCAGCGCCTGCAAGCGTCTCAATCTGTTCCTGCGCTGGATGGTCCGCCGCGATGCCATCGACATGGGCGTCTGGACCAAGGTGTCGCCGTCGCGCTTGATCGTGCCGCTCGACACCCACGTCATCCGTGTGGGGCAGTGTCTGCGCCTGACGCGATATATCAGCCCGGGGTGGAAGATGGCGGCCGAGATTACCGCCTCACTGCGCGCAATCGATCCGGTCGATCCGGTGCGCTACGACTTCTCGCTCTGTCACGTCGGGATGATGAACGCGTGCGGCTTCAACCGCGCGCAGCGTGACTCGCAGTGCCCGCTGAAGGGGCTGTGCCAGCCAGTCGTTCGTAGACGGCGGCGGTCCCCTCGACCATCTTCTCGACGGTGAACTGCTCGCGCGCGCGCCGTAGCGCGGCTTCGCCCATGCGGCGGCGGGCGCCCTCGTTCTTCAACAGAAACACCAGGCGGTCGGCCATCGCGTGGTGATCTCGCGGCGCCACGAGGTAGCCAGTTTCGCCGTCGACCATCACTTCGGGAATGCCGCCGGCGGTGGTCGCGACCGCGGCCTTGGAGGCGGCCATCGCATCGACCAGCGCGGTGCACATCCCTTCGCTCACCGAGCTCATCGCGAACAGATCGAACCCCTTGGTCAGCTCCAGCGCGTCGACGCGGAAGCCGGCCAGGAATACGTGCCGTTCGAGATGCTTGTCCTTGATCTGCTTCTCGAGCGATGCGCGCAGCTCGCCGTCGCCGACGATCACGAACCGCACGTCGGGGACCTCGCGCACGACCAGCGCGGCTGCGTCAATCAGGTGATGCTGCCCCTTGTGCGGCACCAGCGCCGCGACGTTGCCGACAACCGGCGATCCGTGTGGCAGGTAGAAGGCGCCGTGCACGTCGGCCGGCGCCATCCGCACGATCCGCTCGACATCCACCCCCTCGTTGACGACGGTGATCTTGGCGCGGGGGATGCCGTCGGCGACGAGCCGATTGCGGATGGCGTCGCTGTTGGCGATGAAGCAGTCGACCTGCGAGTACTTCCAGCGCGAGAACGAGTTGTGCCCGATTCGGAACTCGATGCGCCGCGACGCCACCAGCGGCGGTCGCGGGGTCGGCGCGGCGATGGAGAGCGCCATCGCCGCCACGGCCACGCCGTGCGGATCGTGGGCGTGAATCACGTCGGGCCGCATGAGCTTGAGCAGCCGCGACAGCCGCCACGCCGCGGCGAGATCGACCTCGCTTTTTGGCGCCAGCGGAATCAAGTCCATCCCTTCGCTCATGCGCTTGAGCAGTTCGCCTCCCGGATGCGCCATGAGCATCGCGCGTTGACCGATGGCGCGCAGACCGGTGACGGTATACAACACCTGACTCTGCCCGCCTCGCCACGTCCGCGCGGTATCTATGTGGAGAGAGAACATGGGTCAAAACCCAGATCCCAAATCCCAAATCCCAATCCCGAATTCCAAGAAATTCCAAATGTCATCGTTGTGATTTGGGATCCGGGCTTTGGGCTTTGGGCTTTCCCTGTAGTTCGTGGAGCTTGGCGAATTTCAGGAACACCGAATAGCTGTTGAGAATCGAGATCAGCAGCCCCACCGTGCCGTCCATGAAGCCGCGGCGCAGGAGGTAGTTGCGGAGAAACGCCGCCGGGGGATGCAGCAGGAGCTGCAGATAGCCGCTGCGCCGTCCGTGCTCGAGCATCTGCTTCGCGGCCAGCGACGAGTACTGGTTGATGCGATCGAGGTGATCGCGCAGGTCCCGGTAGGAATAGTGCTCGATCTCGTGCTGCAACTGGCCGACGGGACCGTCGGCCTTGACCGACTCGTGCACGTAACGCCCCTGCCAGCGCGCCGTCCGGCGGTTGTACAGGCGCGTCTGGAAGTCGGGATAGAAGTCGGTGGTGCGAATCCAGCGCCCGAGATGAAAGGTCACCCGCGGAATGCGGAACGCGCGCTCCAGCGGTTCACGCGCCAGTCGTTGCGTGATTTCGGCCGCGAGCGGCGGCGGCACCCGTTCGTCGGCATCGAGCGACAGGATCCAGTCGTGCGTGGCGAGGCTGGCGGCGTAGTTCTTCTGATCGACGTAGCCGGACCAGTCGCGAATGGATACGCGCGCCTGCTTCGACCGCGCGATGTCGACGGTGCCGTCGGTGCTGCCCGAGTCGACGACGATCACTTCATCCGCCCAGGCGACGCTGTCGATGGCGGCGGCGATGTGCTCCGCCTCGTTGAGGGTAATGATCGTGACCGAGACGCCTGGCACGCAGGCATCTTACCCAACAGAACCCGGAACCCGGAACCCGGAACGCGATTCGGAGGGGCTTACCGCCCCTCGCCCGGTTACGGCGCGGCGGCGCCGGCCAGCGGCGCTTCCTGCACGGTTTCGAGGTCGACGATCGACCGGTTGTAGTCGAGGATGGCGCGCAGCTCGTTGTTGCGGGCGAGCGCGAGGTCGCGCTGCGCCTGGAAGACGATGAAGCTGGTCGACGTACCGGCGGTGAACTTCTTCTGCTCGGCGTCGAGACGGCGATCCGCCAGCTCGCGTGACGAGCGGGTCGTCTGCACGCGCTGCTGGTTGGTGCTCACCTGTCGCGCGGCGTTGCGCACCTGGGTGACGACTTGCAGCTCCTGGTTCTTGATGCGCGTCTGTGACTGCGTGTACTGCAGACGCGCGCGCGCCAGATTCGCTTGTTGGGTGCTGTGCCCGAGCGGATAGCTGATGTTCAGCCCCAACGTCCAACTCGGAAACTGGTTGCCGAACAGATCCCCCAGCACCGAGCCGAAGCCGACGCTCGTTTGGCCGATGATCGGACCGGGAAAGCCCTGGCCGCGCACGAACTGGGTACCGCCGAGGCCGGTGAGACCGTAGTCGAAGCTGGCGGTCACGTCAGGCAGCGTCTGGTTGCGCGCGTAGCGGATGCTGATGTCGCTGGCATCGAGGTTCTTGCGCGCCTGCTCGAGGTCGGTTCGCTTGGTGAGCGCATTGCGCACGGCGGCGTCGACGTCGACGGCAATCGGCTGGAAGCTTGCCAGGTCGCTCGGGACAATCCGCGCCGTCCAGAAGTCGGGCGCCGACGGGTCGTAGATGAGCGCGCGCAACGTGTCTTGGGCGGTTTCAATCTGCGACTGGGCGAGGATTACGGCTTCCTGCCGTGTCGCGACTTCCGACTGCGCTTCGACTTCATCGATGGGCGGCGTGGTGCCGATCTCGATGCGCGACCGCGTGTTGCGCAGCGACTCCTGCGCCAGGTCGAGCGACTGCTGCGAGACTTGCAGCGACGCGATCGCGTAGGCAAGGTCCCAGTACGCATTGCGCACGGTCCGCGCCGTTGTCGCCAGCGTCTGTTGCAGTTGCACGTCGGAAATGTCGCGGTTGGTACGGCTGATGTCGAGCTGTTGCCGGAGGTTGTCGATGCTGTAGTTGCGCAACAGCGGTTGCTGAATATGGAGCGACAGCGAGGACTGCAACTGCGGCGAGAAGTTCGAGAACAGGTTGTTGCTGGTCGTCCGCGAGCTGTCCCAGCCGACGGTGTAGCTGCCGCCCCAGGGCAGCGTCTGCTGCAGGCCGACGTTGCTGGCCAGCCGCCCCTGGGTGACGCCGTTCTGGGCACCCGACAAGGAACTGGAGCTCGGGGACTCGGTGTTCGCTTTCTGCGCCGTCGTCGTGAACGCCGGCGCCCATGCGGCCCGCGCGAGCGCCACGCTCAGATCCTGGATTTGCGGATCGATGCGGGCGACGCGGATCCCCAGATTGTTTTCCACCGCCAGCCGCACGGCCTCATCGATGGTGAGCTGGCGCGTCGGCGCGCCGGCGGCGGGCGGGGCGGGCGCCTGCTGGGCGGCCACGGGCAGGGCCGCGGCCAGCGCCACGAGCGCGGCGAACAGAACGGAACGGATGGCGATCATGCAGCTTTCTCCGAAAAATGAGGGTGACGAGGCTTATGACGCAGGTGGCCGGTCAGATGTTCGCCAAAAAACACGAATGTATGATGACACCGTGACCAGTGACGACGTTCTGACGCTCTTTCGGCGCGTGGGCGCCCTGCTCGAGGGGCACTTCCGGCTCACCTCCGGCCTTCATAGCCCACGCTACCTCCAATGCGCGCTGGTACTCCAGCACCCGCAGGCGGCCGCGGCGTGCGGCGCGGCCATCGCGGCGACGGTGAAGGATCTGGGCGTGCAGACCGTGCTCTCGCCCGCGCTTGGCGGCATTGTCATCGGCCAGGAAGTCGGGCGGGCGCTCGATGTCCGGGCCATTTTCGCCGAACGGCAGGACGGCGCGTTGACACTGCGGCGCGGTTTTGCGCTGTCGCCCGGCGAACGCGTGCTGGTGGTCGAGGACGTCGTCACGACCGGCGGCTCGACGCGCGAAACCATCGCCGTCGCGCGCGCGGCCGGCGCCGACGTCGTGGCGGCGGCGTCGATCATCGATCGCAGCGGCGGCCAGCAACAAACGATTGACGTGCCGTATCACGCGCTGGCGACGCTGACGGTGCCGGCCTATCCGCCCGATGCGTGCCCGCTGTGCGCGGCTGGAACGCCGGTGGTGAAGCCCGGCTCACGTGCTTGAGGAATCTCAAGATCACCCTGGCGTACGACGGTTCCGCGTTCGTCGGCTGGCAGCGGCAGGCCGAAGGAGAGTCGATACAGGGACTCCTGGAGGCGGCGCTGGCCCGGCTCGAAGGCGCCCCGGTGACCGTACACGGGGCAGGGCGTACCGATGCCGGCGTGCACGCACTGGGACAGGTTGCGAGCGTACACCTCACGGCCACGCATGACCCCCCGACCGTTCTACGAGCGCTGAACGGGCAGCTGCCGGCGGCGATCCGCGTGCTCGCGGTCGACGAAGCGGCGCCGGATTTCCACGCCCGCTTCAGCGCCCGCCGCAAGACCTACCGCTATCAGATTCACAACGCGGCGATCGTCGACCCGTTTACGCGCGCCTACGCCTGGCATATTCCCGAACCGCTCGACGTCAGCGCCATGCAGATGGCGGCGAGTGCTCTTGTCGGCACGCACGACTTCGCGGCGTTTCAAAGTGCCGGGACCGACATGCCCAACAGCGTGAGGACCATGACGCGCGCCGAGATTGGCGGCGGCGAACGCCTGTCGTTCGAGATCACCGGTACCGGATTTCTGCGTCACATGGTTCGGGCCGTCGTCGGCACAGTGGTGGAGGTGGGGCGAGGACGCCGATCACCCGATGCGCTGGCGCAGTTGCTTGATGGTGGCCGCCGCGCCGAGGCCGGCGCCACCGCGCCGCCGCACGGGCTGTTCCTGGTGTCGGTGGATTATGATTAGTGGCCTGTTTCAACTAATGTCGTGCGCCGGACGACAGGCCTTCGACCGCAACTCTCCTGGCCGCGACAACGGCGCGGTCAGCCCTGATGTTGGCCGAGCAGTCCATGAACGCTTGAGATTCACGGAGATGCGGGATGTCGCTTGAGCAGCTCCTGGCCGCGATTCCGGCCGGCAGCCCCGACGAGACACTCGCGCGCGAAGTGCAGTTCGACCGGCTGCCCGCGCACGTCGCCATCATCATGGACGGCAACGGCCGCTGGGCGGCGCAGCGCCATCTGCCGCGGGTCGAAGGGCATCGCGCCGGCACCGCGTCGGTGCGCGACACGGTCGAGACCGGCGCTCGCCTCGGCCTCCAGGTTCTGACGCTCTACGCCTTTTCGATCGAAAACTGGAAACGGCCGGCCACCGAAGTCAGCACCCTGATGCTGCTGCTCAAGCGCTATCTGCGCTCGGAGCTGAACACGCTGCTGCGCAACGACATTCGCTTCGAGGTGATCGGCCGCATTGACGCATTGCCGTCCGACGTGCAGGACGAACTGCGGCAGGCGATTGCGCGCACCGCCAACAACAAGGGGATGCTGTTCAATATCGCCCTCAACTACGGCGGCCGCGCCGAGATCGTCGATGCCGCGCGCCGGGCCATGGAAGCGGGTATCTCGCCACAGGATCTGGATGAAGCGCGTTTTGCCGATTTTCTCTATACCGCGCGCCAGCCCGATCCCGATCTGCTGATTCGCACCAGCGGCGAGATGCGCGTCAGCAACTTTCTGCTCTGGCAGATCGCCTACGCCGAGATCTACGTAACCGACACGCTATGGCCCGACTTCCGCTGCCGTCATCTGCTCGAAGCGGTGCTGGCGTATCAAAAGCGTGAGCGCCGCTACGGCGGCATCGGTGCCTCCACCGCCGCCATCGGAGCGAAATGACGCGTGTCATCAGCGGGGTCGCCCTCGCTGCCGTTGCGCTGGCCGCCATTCTCTATCTGCCACTCATCGGTCTCCGGCTGCTCGCTTGTGTTGTTGCAGTCCTTGCCGCGCATGAGTACCTGCGTATCGTCGGCAACCGGTCGACGCTGCCGATTCTGGTACTGGTGGCACTGGTCTGCTGGTTCGTGCCGATGCCCGGCGATCGCAACGTGACCTGGCTGCTGTTGCTTGGCGTCGCGTGGCTGGCGATCGAAGTGCTGTGGGGCGGCCTAGGCGTGCAGGACGCCGGCGCCCGATTCCTGGCGCCGTGGTACGTCGGCCTGCCGCTCGGCATGCTGGTGGCCGTGCATGGAGTCGGCGGGCCGCGTCTGACGTTGCTGCTGCTTGGTACGATCGTGGTCAGCGACTCGGCGCAGTACTACACCGGCCGCATGTTCGGCCGGCGACCGCTGGCGCCGGCAATTAGTCCGAAGAAGACCGTGGAAGGAGCCATCGGCGGCGTCGTGCTCGGCACGCTGTTCGTCGTGGTGGCGGCACCGCGGTTTTATTTTTACGGTGCGCCACTGGGCCTGGCCGTCCTCGGCCTGTCGGTTGTGGTGCTCGGCATCTGTGGCGACCTGTTCGAGTCGCGGCTCAAGCGTGCGGCGAACGTCAAGGACAGCTCGGCGCTGATCCCCGGGCATGGCGGCGTCCTCGATCGCATCGACGCGCTGCTCTTCGCCATTCCCGCCTTCTACATCTATCTGCGAGTGACGCAGTGAAGCGTCTTGCCATTCTCGGGTCCACCGGCTCCATCGGCCGCAGCGCGCTGGCCGTGGTCGACGCCCACCCGTCGCGGTTGCGCGTGGTGTCGCTCGCCGCCGGTGACAACGCATCGCGGCTTGCCGAACAGATCGCCAAGTACCGGCCGGAAATCGTGGGGATGGCGTCGGGCGAGGCGGTCGATCGCCTGCGGGCGGCGATCGGCGCCGGCTTCGCCCCGCCGATGGCCACCGGTGCCGAAGGACTCATCGCCGTCGCCACGCATCCGTCGGTCGACATCGTCATTTGCGCGTCGGCTGGCACGGCCGGCCTCGAGGCGGTGCTGGCCGCCATCGACGCGGGCAAGACGATTGCGCTCGCCAACAAGGAAGTGCTGGTGATGGCGGGGGAGCTGGTGATGCGCGCGGCGCGGAAGCGCGGTGTCGCCATTCTGCCGGTCGACAGCGAGCACAACGCCATTCACCAGTGCCTGCACGGCCGCGCCGCGAGCGAAGTGCGCCGGCTGATTCTCACGGCTTCGGGCGGCCCGTTCCGCGACATGCCCGCCGACGCGCTGAGCGGCGTCGGCCCGGAGGCGGCGCTGCAGCACCCGACCTGGCAGATGGGGCGCAAGATCACCATCGATTCCGCCACGCTGATGAACAAAGGGCTGGAGGTGATCGAAGCCCACTGGCTGTTCGGCGCGCGTCCCGATCAGATCGACGTCGTCATTCATCCGCAGTCGATCGTGCATTCGCTGGTGGAGCTGGTGGACGGATCGGTCATCGCCCAACTCGGCGTCACCGACATGCGATTGCCTATTCAGTACGCCTGCTCGTATCCCGATCGCTGGGAGGCGGCGTTGCCGTCGCTCGACCTGGCGCGCGCGGGGCGGCTCGATTTCCTGCCACCCGATGCCGCGCGCTTCCCTTGCCTGTCGCTCGCGTACCGCGCCCTGAAGGCCGGCGGCACCCTCGCGGTCGTCCTCAACGCCGCCAACGAGGTGGCGGTCGAGACCTTCCTGGACGGAAAGCTCGGCTTTACCTCGATTCCGCGCGTCATCGAACGAACGATGGACGCGCATCGTATCGAAGCGGTGGATTCGCTCGGGGTGGTGCGGCGAATCGACGGCTGGGCCCGGGAACAAGCCCGGCTCGCGGCCCGGGAGTTAGAATTAACGGTCTGAGGTTGGTGCGTGAATAGTCTCCAAACATTGCTCGCGTTCCTGTTTGTCCTGGGCGTGCTCGTGTTCGTCCACGAGCTCGGTCACTTCCTGGCTGCCCGGCGCATCGGCATACGCGTGCTGACGTTCTCGCTCGGCTTCGGCCCGAAGCTCCTGAAGACTCGCCGCGGCGACACCGAGTACTGCATCAGCGCCATCCCGCTTGGCGGCTACGTGAAGATGGCCGGCGAGTCGCCCGACGATCCGCGCAGCGGCGCCCCCGACGAGTTCATGTCCAAGAGCAAATGGGAGCGTTTCCAGGTGCTCATCATGGGCCCGCTGATGAACATCGTGCTCGCCGTCGTGGTACTGGCGTTCGTGCTGATGCAGGGGGCCGACGTGCCCGCCTATCAGGACCAGCCGCCGGTCGTCGGCGCGGTGACGGCCGGGGGCCCTGCCGCCAAGGCCGGCGTCGAGCCGGGCGATCGCATTCTGACGGTGGCGGGCACCGCGGTCGACACCTGGGATCGGCTGTTCATGGAGATCGGCACGCGGCCGAACCGCGACGTCAGCGTGACGCTGCTGCGCAACGGCCAGACGATGGCCGTGAGCCTTCGCCCGGAGGCGACGACGCGCTATGAGATTGGCGACATCGGCATCATGCCCGACGTCGGTCCGATCGTCCGCTCGCTGTTCCCGGGCGACCCGGCCGAGCGCGCCGGCCTGAAGACGGGCGACGAAGTGATTGCCGTCAATGGCGAACGTGTCGCATTTTCCCGTCAGTTGTCCGATGCCTTGAAGAAACATGCAAAGCAGCCGGTCGATCTGACGGTGCGCCGTGGCGGCAACGAAATGCATTTCACCATGACGCCCGATGCGCGTCCCGGGTATCCGGCCTGGATCGGCATCACGATGGGCGAAGCGACCAAGAGCTTCCGCCCAAGCCCGCTCGAAGCCGCGCGTCTGAGCGTCGTGCGCACGTGGGAGGGCTCCGGCCTCATCTTCAGAACGCTCGGCGGGCTTTTCGTCGGACAAACGTCGATCAAGCAGTTGCAAGGTCCGGTGGCGATTGCGCAGCTCTCGGGCGAGTCGCTCAAAATTTCGTGGGTCGCACTCTTTTCGCTGATGGCGACGTTGAGCCTGAACCTCGGCATCCTCAACCTGCTGCCGATCCCGATGCTCGACGGCGGTCACATCCTCATCATGGGTCTTGAAGGCGTGGCCCGCCGCGACTTCAGCATGCAGGTGAAGGAGAAGATGCTCCTGGCCGGCTTCGTCCTGATCCTGATGTTGATGGTCACCGTCATCTACAACGATCTGACCCGGATCAGCTGGATTGAACGGCTGATCCCGTGGCGAAACTAGCCCGCCCACGAATCCGGACTCCTAGGAACGCCGCTAAGGTGTTCCGGCAGACGTTGGCACGAAGCCCGCAGGAGAGTCCGAATCGAGAGAGTCGAGGAGGCTACATGCATCGTATTCACAGGATGATCGCGCTGGTCGCGTTGGTTGCCGGGCTGTCGATGCCCGCCGCCGCGCAAGTCGCGAACTTGACGCAGGCCGACATTCAACGGCTACAGGACAACGCCTACCAGGCCGGCACCGACGTGCAGCAGCTGCGCGGCCGAGACGCCGCGCGCGCCGGGCAGCTGCAGACGCAGCTCGACGATCTGCGGGACGAAGTCATCTACCTGAAGGTCAAGCTACGCAAGGATGGGGTGACGCGCGCCGAGTTCAACGACGTGCGCGATCGCATCGAGGGGGTGCGCACCGACGCGCGCAATGAGTTCACGCGGCTAACGGCCCCGCCGCCGGCGACGACGGCGCGGCAGGGAACCGGCGTGGGTGCGCGTACGGCCACCGGCGAGGTTCCGGTCGGCACCGAGATCGACGTGCGGCTGCAGAACGCGCTCAACTCGGGCACCGCCATGGTCGAAGATCGCTTCGAAGCGACGACGCTGGCCGACATCGCCGTCAACGGCCGTCTGCTCATTCCCGCCGGATCGGTCATGCGCGGGGTGGTCACGGACGTGAAGGCGGCCGGCCGCATCAATCGCACCGGCAGCCTGAGCGTGAGCTTCGATCAGGTGACGATCAACGGCCGTCCCTATGCCATGCGGGGCACGATGACGCAGGCGATCGAGAGTGAGGGGATCAAGGGCGACGTCGGCCGCGGCGCGGCTGGCGCTGGTGTCGGCGCCATTCTGGGCGGCATTCTCGGCGGCGTCAAAGGGGCGGTGATCGGCGCGGTCATCGGCGGTGGCGGCACCATCGCGGCCACGGAAGGCAAGCAGGTGGAGCTGCCGCAGGGCTCAACCCTGCGCGTGCGCTTCGACTCGCCGCTTCAGGTCGGGGCAGCCGCTCGGTGATCAGAGGGCGGGCGTGGCTCGGGCTCCTGTTGCTGGCGATGTTGCTGGCCACGGCGGGCGCGGCCCACGCCCAGCGCATCTTCGCCGGTTTCTACGGCAGCTCGCCGCCGCGCTTTCCTGCCGCCAACACCTTCCGCGGCGAATTCAACTTCTGCCGCGCCATCTTTACCAGCAACCGCCGCGAAAAGCGCGGTTGGAGTACCGACTATCCCGGCGCCGAAATCAATTTCAGCATTCGCCTGTCCGAACTCACCAAAACGCGGGTGACGATGCAGCAAGGTGAGGGTGACGCGGAGTACGTCACCGTTCGTCTTACCGACGAAGCGCTATTCCAGTGTCCGTTTCTGCTGATGGAAGATGCCGGGACAGCGTATTTCTCGGATGTGGAAGTGGAACGGTTCCGCGAGTACTTGCAGAAGGGCGGCTTTGTCTTCGTGTCGGATTATTGGGGACCGCAAGCGAAAGAACAGTTCGACGACCAAATCGGCCGCGTCCTGCCGCGGGCGCAGTACCCGATCGTCGAGCTGCCACTCGACCATCCGGTCTGGCACACGCTGTTCGATCTCAAGGCCATCCCGCAGATGCCGTCGATTCAGGCCTGGCGTCGCAGCGGCGGTGGCCAGACCGACCGCGGCGTGGCGCCCGGGATGCAGTCGGCGCGCGGCATTGCCGATGCCCACGGTCGGCTGATGGTGGTGATGGTGCACGATTCCGACATTCCGGACGGCTGGGAGCGCGAAGGCGAGGAGCACGATTACTTCTTTCGCTTCTCGCCCGATTCCTATTCAGTGGGTATCGACGTCGTCCTCTATGCGATGACGCACTGACGACAAGGCACAAGGCTTGAGCATTGGGCCTTGTGCATTTACCGCGCAGCGTCCGGCGTCGCGCGATAGACGACGTGCTCGAAACCGTTGAACCAGACTGTGGGTCCGGCGGTCATCCCAATGCGCTCGGCGACACGCTGTGATGGCGTGTTCGCCGGGCGAACCAGCGAAATCACCTCCGGATACTTCCACCGCGTGAACGCGGCGTCGCGGACGGCGATGCCGCCTTCAGTGGCGTAGCCCTTTCCCCAATAAGGGCGATCGAGCAGCCAGCCGATTTCCGCGCGCGCCTGCCCGGCAATGGTCTGCAGAATCAGGCCGATCTGTCCAACCGGTGTGCCGGTCGCTTTTTCCAACGCGAGCCAGAGACCATGGCCGTCGGTGTGATAGCGCTCGATCTGCCGGTGCAGCCACTGGTCGGCCGCGTCGCGGCTGAAGCGCCTGTCGTAGTGGTGGCTGACCTCCGGGTCGGCCATCATCGAGGCGAGGAAGTCGAGATCGCCGGGCACCAGCTCGCGCAGGGTCAGGCGTTCGGTGTCGAGAATCGTTTTTCCGGAAGCAACCACGAACACGATCTAGCCACAAGCACCCAAAGATCACAAAAGGTTTCTCGGCGAACGTTGTATGCTTCGCCCGCATGAGCCGGGTTGCGGCGCCGCGCGTCGTCAACATTGCCGATCTGCGGACGCTGGCGAAGCGCCGGTTGCCGCGGGGAGTGTTCGACTACATCGATGGCGGCGCCGATGGCGAGGCCACCTTGCGCGAGAACAGCCGCGCCTTCGAGCAGGTGACATTCCGGCCGCGGTCGGCGGTGGCCACCACCTCCTGCGATCTTGGGGTCCGCGTGCTCGGCCTGCCGCTACAGCTGCCATTCTTGCTCGCGCCCGTCGGCAGCAGCCGCCTGTTCTATCCACGCGGCGAGGAAGTCGCCGCGCGCGCGGCCGGTGACGCCGGAACGGCCTATGCGCTCTCGACGCTTTCCGGGTGCTTGATGGAAGACGTACGCGCCGCGACGAGCCGGCCCGTGTTCTATCAGCTCTATCTCCTGGGTGGCCGCGATGTGGCGCTGGCGGCGATTGCCCGTGCTCGTGCGACGGGCTTCAACGCGCTCGTGGTGACTATCGACACGCCGGTTGCCGGACTCCGCGAGCGTGATGTCCGCAATGGCATCAGGGAGCTGCTCAGTTTCGATCCGCTGGCCATGGCTCCGTTCCTGCCGCAGCTGCTGCGGCGGCCGCGATGGCTGGCCGGCTTCTTGAGAGACGGCGGCCTGATGAAATTCCCCAACGTCGTGCTGCCGGACATCGGGCCGATGCCGTACACCGACGTTGGGGCCGCGCTCGAGCAGTCGATGGTGTCCTGGCCGGACCTGCGCTGGATCCGCGAGGCCTGGCAGGGCCCCATCGTCGTCAAGGGTGTGCATACCAGCGACGATGCGAGGCGCGCAGTCGACGCGGGGGCGCAGGCGATCGTCGTGTCGAATCATGGCGGGCGGCAGCTCGATGGTGTACCGGCGACGCTGCGCATGCTGCCGGAGGTGCTGGATGCCGTTGATGGCCGCGTCGAGGTGCTGCTGGACGGCGGCATTCGCCGCGGCGGCGACGTGGTAAAGGCGCTCTGCCTCGGTGCCCGGGCCGTGCTGGTCGGGCGCGCCTACGTATATGGGCTCGCTGCGGCAGGGGGCGCGGGTGTGACCCGCGCCATCGAAATTCTCCGCAGTGACATCGTCCGCACGCTCAAGCTGCTTGGCTGCAGCTCGGTCGCGGCCCTTGACCGCTCGTATGTGAATGTCGAGTTCGCGCCAACGCGCGAGCCCGTGCCGCCGCCCACATGACCCAGAACTACCTGCCGCTCGGATCGCTTGCGCTCTCGAGCAGCGTCGCGGCGCTACCGCTGCTCGTGGCGGCAGCGATGCTGGGGGTGTTCCGGGTGCCGGCGTGGAAGGCCGCGGTCGGCGCGCTGGCGACGGCGCTGGTGGTGGCCGTGGCCGTGTATGGGATGCCGATCCCGCTGGCGCTGGCCGCGATGGGAGACGGTGCGGCGTTCGGGCTGATGCCGATTGGCTGGCTGGTCTATTCCGCCATCCTCCTGTTCGACGTGACCGTCGAAGCGGGTTGCTTCGACGCGTTCAAGGAATCGCTGCGTCGAGTCAGCGGTGATCCGCGGCTACTGGTGCTGCTGATTGCGTTCTGCTTCGGTGCGTTCATCGAAGGTACGTCTGGGTTCGCCACTCCTGTGGCGCTCTCGGCGTCACTTCTCACCGCGCTCGGACTGCCCGCGTTCCAGGCTGCCGCCCTGTCGTTGATGGCCAATACCGCGCCGGTTGCCTTCGGCGCGCTGGCGACTCCGATCGTCACGCTGGCCGGAGTCACGTCGATCCCGTTGGCGACGTTGAGCGCCGCGGTCGGCCGCCTCTGCCCCCTGATCGCCGCCGTCATTCCGATGTACTTGATGGTGCTGATGTCTGGCTGGAGCGGCGCTATGGCCGTATGGCCGGCCGCGCTGTTGTGCGGCCTGAGTTTCGGCCTGGCGCAGTTCGTGGTGTCGAACTATCTGGGGCCGTACCTCACGGATGTGATTAGCGCCTTGGCGTCGGCAGTGGTGCTGCTGGCGTTTCTGCGGATGTGGCAACCAGCGAGCGGGGTCGGATCCGAATACCGATCGGGCACGGGGTCTCGAATCGGTTCTGACCCCACCATGCCGATGCTGCGCGCCTGGACGCCGTACATCGTGCTGGTGCTGTTGGTTGCGGTCTGGGGCTCGCCGGTGACAGCCCGCATCCTCGACACGACGACGCTCCGCATCAACGTGCCGCTGCTGCACAACGCCGTCATCCGCGTTCCGCCGGTCACACCCACCCCTTCGGTCTATGCAGCCGTGTTCGTCTTCAATTGGCTCTCCACGGCCGGCACCGCCACGTTCCTTGCGGCATTCATCGCCGGTCTGCTCACGGGCGTCGGCCCTGTCGCCTTCGCCCGGTTGATGGTCAAGACGCTGCGGCGGCTGCTGGTTCCGGAGCTGACGTTCGCGGCGCTGCTCGCGCTGGCGTACGTAATGAACTACAGCGGCGCGACGGCCACGCTCGGCCTGCTGCTGGCCGGCACCGGCGTGATGTTCCCGTTCTTCAGTGCGTTCTTAGGCTGGCTAGGCGTGTTTCTGACCGGCAGCGACACGTCGGCCAATGCGCTGTTCGGGAACCTCCAGGTGATCAGCGCGCGCACGCTCGGCCTCAATCCGGTGCTGATGGCTGCGGTGAACTCGAGCGCCGGCGTGCTCGGAAAGATGGTGTCGCTGCAGAGCATTGCCGTGGCCACGGCGGCCACCGGCATGTCGCGCGACGAGGAGGCGAAGCTGTTTCGCTTCACGCTACGCCACAGCTTGGGACTGACTGTCGCGATGGGACTGATCGCGATGCTCTGCGCCTACGTGTTCATCGGGTTCGTGCCGAGCTGACGTCCTTCATCGCGCCGATGGCGGCGTCGATGGTTTTCTTCACGTGGCGGTCGGTGTGGGCCGCCGACAGGAACCACGCTTCAAACTGCGAGGGTGGGGGATAGACGCCGCGCGCGAGCATGCCGCGGAAGAACGTCGCGTACGCGGCGGTACTCGCGGCGGTGGCCGAGGCGTAGTCGCGCACGGGGGCGGCGGTGAAGAAGGGCGTGGCGAGGGAGCCGAACGCGTTGACTTGAAGCGGTACGCGCGCCGCCCGTGCGGCGTCGGCCAGCCCGCCGGCGAGCATCGTGCCGAGTCGCGCGAGCTCCTTATAGAGCGTGGGTGTGAGGCGCTTGAGCGCCCACAAGCCGGCGGTCATCGCCACCGGGTTGCCGGACAGCGTGCCGGCCTGGTAGACGGGTCCCGCCGGAGCCACCAGCGACATGATGTCGGCCCGCCCGCCATAGGCGCCGACGGGGAGGCCGCCGCCGATGATCTTGCCAAGACAGGTCATGTCCGGCGTGACGCCGAATAGGTGCTGGGCGCCGCCGGCCGAGGCGCGGAATCCGGAGATCACCTCGTCGAAAATCAGCACGCTGCCGTTGCGCGTGCAGAGATCGCGCAGCCCCTGCAGAAAGCCGTCGGCCGGCGGCACGACGCCGATGTTGCCGGCAATCGGCTCGACAATCACCGCGGCGATCGCGCCGCGGTGCGCGGCGAAGAGCGCGGCCACCGATGCCAAGTCGTTGTAGCGTGCGATCAGCGTATCGGCGCTGACCGCCGCCGGCACGCCGGGACTCGTCGGCGTGCCGAGCGTCAGTGCGCCCGAGCCGGCCTTGACCAGGAAGGCGTCGCCGTGTCCGTGGTAGCACCCCTCGAACTTGATGATGCGGTCGCGTTTGGTGAATGCGCGCGCGACCCGAATCGCGCTCATCGTCGCCTCGGTGCCGGAGCTGACGAAGCGCACCCGCTCGATCGAGGGCATCAACTGTCGCACGCGTTCGCCGAGCTCGATCTCGAGCGGACTGGGCGCGCCGAAGCTGGTGCCGGCTTTCGCCGCGGCGGCGATGGCCCGGATCAGTCCCGCCGGTGCGTGGCCGTGCAGCAGCGGGCCCCACGACATGACGTAGTCGATGTACGTATTGCCGTCGACATCCGTGATGGTCGCGCCGGCCGCGCGGCGGATGAAGAGCGGTGCGCCGCCGACGGCCTGAAACGCGCGAACCGGGCTGTCGACTCCGCCGGGGAGGATTTGCGTGGCGCGGGCAAACAGTTTCTGCGAAGCACGAGGTTTCTTCATCGAATGAGACGCGCCGCCTCTCTCGCATAGTAGGTGATGATGATGTCGGCGCCGGCGCGTTTGATGGCGGTCAGCGTCTCCAGCATCGCTCGCGGCTCGTCGATCCAGCCGTTCCTGCCCGCCGCCTTCAGCATCGAGTATTCGCCGCTGACGTGATACGCGGCGGTCGGCTGGCCGAAGCGCGCCTTCACTCGCGTAATCACGTCGAGATAGGTGACCGCCGGCTTGACCATGATGATGTCGGCGCCTTCGGCCAGATCGATCTCGACTTCGCGCAGCGCTTCTTCGACGTTGGCCGGGTCCATCTGGTGGCTGCGGCGATCGCCGAACTGCGGCGTCGAGTCGGCGGCGTCGCGAAACGGCCCGTAGAACGCGGAACAGTACTTCACCGCATACGAGACGATGCCGACGCGCTCGAAGCCGCGCTCGTCGAGCGCGGTGCGAATGGCGCCGACGCGGCCGTCCATCATGTCCGAGGGGGCCACGAAGTCGGCGCCGGCCACCGCGTGCGACAGCGCCGCGTTCACCAGGTGCGCGACGGTGACGTCGTTGACAATCTCGTCGCCGTCGAGGATGCCGCAGTGCCCGTGCGAGGTGTATTCGCAGAGGCAGACGTCGGTCATCACGATCAGATCGGGCACTTCGCGCTTGAGCGCGCGCACGGCGGCCTGCACCGGCGCGTCGGGGTCGGCGGCGGCGGAACCGGTTGCGTCCTTGGCCGCCGGCAGGCCGAACAGCAGCACGCCCGGTACGCCTTCGTCGCGCGCCGCCTTCGCCTCGATCACCGCTTCGTCCACCGACAGCTGGAACACGCCAGGCATCGAGCTGACTTCGCGCCGCACCCCGCGCCCCTCGACGATGAACAGCGGATAGATGAAGTTGGCCGGCGAGAGACGTGTTTCACGCACGAGCCCGCGGATGGCCTCGGTCCGGCGCAGGCGGCGCGGTCGACGGGTCAATGTCAGCCGGGTTGAGGTGCTCACAGCCATAACTAGATCCTAGTTTGCGCTCTTTGTGACTAATCCGTCTTCGTTCTCGTCACGGCAAAGTGTCCGGCGATCGCTTCGACCAGGGCTGCCATCGTGTAGGTCCTCGGCTGGATCATTGTCTTGACCCCGAGCTGGGTCGCCGCCTCGCCGGTCACCGGGCCGATGACCGCCACGACCGTGTTCTGCAGCAGATCCGCGGCCTGTTCCTCGCCGTACACTCTGGCGAAATTCCGTACCGCCGACGCGCTGGTGAACGTGACCGCATCGATCTGTCCGTTCAGCAACATGCCGTAGATGTCGGGGTCTCCCTCGCGTTCGGTGTCGTCCAGCACCGTGCGATAGGCGACGACCTCGGTCACCATGGCGCCGCGTTCCCGTAGTGCATCCGCGATCAGCTCGCGGCCGATGTCGGCCCGGGGGAGCAGCACGCGCGCGCCGTTGAGCGAGCCGCGCGGCGCCAGTGCCGCCACCACGGCCTCGGCCCGGAACTCGTCCGGCACGAGATCGACCTTGATGCCGTGTTCGGCCAGTTTTTCGGCGGTGCCGCTGCCGACCGCGCAGAGCAGCGGACCCTTGAGCGAGCGGACATCACGGTTGCTTTCGAGCAGTGCCGCCATGAATGCCTCGACGGCGTTGGCGCTGGCGAAGATGATCCAGTCGAACGCCTCGGGCTCGGAGGCGGCGTGCCGCAGCGGCGCCGGATCGTCAGATGGCACGATCCGGATCATCGGCGCCTCGATCGGCTCCGCGCCAAGCGCGGCCAGCCGGTCGCTCAGCTCGGCGGCCTGCTCGCGTGGCCGCGTCACCAGCACACGGCGGCCGAACAGCGGCCGCGCGTCGAACCAGCGCAAGTGCTCGCGGAAGCCGATCACCCGTCCGGCAATAAGCACGCCGGTGCCTCGCCGTCCGCGCTGATGCACCAGCTCGCTCAGCGCGCCGATCGTGCTCCCCACCGTTTCTTGTGTCGGCAGCGTGCCGTCGAACACGAACAGCGCGCGCATGTCCGGCGACCAGCCGTGAGCCAGAAGCGACTCGAGCACGTGCGGCAGCTGCTGCGATGTCAGGTAGCAGATGACCGTGCCATCGAGCTGACCGATGCTCGTCCAGTCGATGTTCGGTTGATTCCGGTTCTCACCCTCGTAGCCGCGGACCAGCGTGATGGTGTCGCCGCCGCCCGGATACGTGATCGGGACGCCGGCGTAGGTTGGGACCGCAATGCCGGCCGGCACGCCGGGCACCACTTCATAGGGCACCCCCTGCTCATGCAGGAAGAGCGCTTCTTCGGCGCCACGCTCGAAGACGAACGGATCGCCCCACTTCAGGCGGACGACCGTCTTCCCCTCGCGCGCCTTGTCGGTCAGCAAATAGCTGACAGCCGCCTGCGCCGTCCCTTCGGCCGTCGTGTGACCGACATCGATCAGCTCGGCCCCTTCGCGGGCCCGTTTCAGGATGGATTTCGGGATCTGCGGATCGTGGACAACGACATCGGCCCGCTGCAGACACGACAGTCCGCGCACGGTCAGCAGGCCAGGATCGCCTGGGCCGGCACCAACGATGTAGATCACGGCTGCAGCCCTTCGACCGCGGCCTGCGCGCGCTCGACCTCGGCGAGAATCTCTCCGGCGCCCTGTTTCAGCAGTTCATCCGCCGCGGTGGCGCCGACGTCGGCCGGCGCGGAAGCGCTGCCCCGCCGGTCGGCGCGAACGGCGCGGGCGCCGTCGAGCGAGATGACAACGGCCGTCAACTGGATCGCCTCGCCGGTGACCGCGGCGTAGGCCCCGATCGGCATCTGGCAGCCGCCGCCGAGCCGCGTGACGACGGCGCGCTCCGCGTCGAGGGCGATCCGGGCGTCGCGATCGTCAACCTGCGCCAACCGCTCCCGCATCTGCCCATCGTCGCTGCGGATTTCGATGGCGATGATGCCCTGGCCCGGCGCCGGCACACACGCCTGCACCGGAAGCGTCGCCGAAATGCGATCGCCCTGATCGAGGCGTCGCAGGCCGGCGGCCGCCAGCACGATGGCGTCGAATTCGCCGCTGTCGACCTTGCGCAGCCGCGTGTCGAGATTGCCGCGAATGGGAAGAAACGATCCGCCCGGGAACAGCCGGACGAGCTGCGCCGAACGACGCACGCTGCTGGTGCCGATGCGCGGCTCGCGGCCGAGGCGCGCGACCACCGCGTCGACGCCGAGTGCGCCGGAAACCCTGGGCAGCACGATCGCATCGCGCGGATCTTCGCGCTCGAGCACGGCGCCGATGTCGAGTCCGGCCGGCAACAGCGCCGGCATGTCTTTGCTGCTGTGCACGGCCAGGTCGATCTCGCGCGACAGCAGCGCGTCTTCGAGTTCCTTCACGAACAGCCGCTTGCCGCCAATCTGCGAGAGCTTCGCCTCCGACAGCCGATCGCCGGACGTCTTGATGACGACGACCTCGCACTCCAGGCCGGTTCGCGCCTTCAGCAGCGCCGCGACGGTGTTGGCCTGATACAGCGCGAGCTGGCTGCCGCGCGTGCCGAGCCGCAGAGGCGGCGACGCGCTACTTGTCACGCCGGTCTGAGGGGGTCACGGTGGCGGCGTCCGAATCGGCGCTGGTGGCGTCATCGGGGCGTAGCCGGAACAGGCGATTCATCGCTTCAGTGTAAGCGGCCTGCGTTTCTTCATCCGGCAGCGCCTTCAACTGCTCGGTCGGTTCGAGCAGGAGTTTTTCGACAATCAGGCGTGTCACCTCGTCGACGCGCGCCCGTGCGTCCGGGCTCAGCGCGCCGAGCTTGCCTTCGAGACGCTGCAGCTCCGATCGGCGGATGGCGTCGAAACGCTGGCGCAGCGCCACCACGGTTGGAATGGCGCCGCGCGAGCGCTGCCACGACCCGAAGCGTGTCAGCTCTTCGCCGACAATCGCCTCGGCCCGCTCGATTTCTGCGGCGCGGCGCGACAGGTTCTCGCTGACCACGCTCTGGAGGTCGTCGACGTTGTAGAGGAAGACCTGTTCGATTTCGCCGACCGCCGGCTCGACATCGCGGGGGACGGCGACGTCGATGATGAACAGGGGTCCGCTGCGGCGTGTCCCGGCCGGTTCAAGATGCGCGCGTGTGATGATCGGCCGCTGCGAGCCTGTGGCCGTGATCACGATATCGGTGGCGGCCAGGGCGGCGGTCATCTCCTCCCACGGCACGGCCCGTCCGGCCGTCGATTCGGCCAGTGCCTGGGCATGCGTGAGGGTGCGGCTGGTGACAACGATGTCGCCGACCCCCTGGCTGCGCAGATGCTGGGCGGTCAGCGTGCTGATCTCGCCGGCGCCAACCACGAGCACGCGCCGCCCCTGGAGCTTGCCGAAGATTTTCCGGGCGAGGGCGACGGCGGCAAAGCTGATCGAGACGGCGCCTTCACCGATCCCGGTCTCGGTGCGCACACGTTTGCCGACGTTGAACGACCAGTGAAACAGCTTGGTGAGCAGCGGCCCGGCGGCGCGGCGCTCGGCCGCCGTCTGATACGCGTCTTTCACCTGCCCGAGGATCTGTGGCTCGCCGACGACGAGCGAATCAAGTCCGGCGGCGACGCGAAACAGGTGACCGGCCGCGGCCGCGTCTTCCTTGATGAACAAGTGGGGCAGAAACGTTTCCGGCGACAGCTGGTGGTACTCGCTGAGAAACGCGATCAGCTCTTCGCGCGCTTGCGCCGGGTCGGTGCTGGCGACATAGATCTCCGAACGGTTGCAGGTCGAGATGACGACCGATTCGGCGGCCGACGGTCGCATCGCCAGGGCCTCGACGGCCTCGCCGAGATTGCGGCTCGAGAAGTCGAGCCGCTCTCGAAGATCGACCGGTGCCGTCCGGTGACTGACGCCCAGGAGGAAGAGATGCACGTCAGTAAAAGGTATGGCTCGTGGTGACGAAGTAATTAATCAGCAGGAAATTCAACAGCACGATGACGAACCCGACGGGCGACACCCATGCCGCGCGTCGTCCGCTCCACCCCCAGCGCCGCCGCGCGACGACGGCGAACGAGTAGACCACCCAGGTGAGCGCGGCGACGAAGATCTTCGGATCCTTCAGCACCATCGCCCGGATGTTCGAGTCGTTCGGCGCCAGCGCGCGCGCCTGCGCCGTCCAGATGACCCCGACGACGACGCCGATGGTGAGAAACAGCCAGCCCACCGTCACCGCACGCGAGTTCATCACGTCGAGCATCTGCAGCGACGGCAGCCGCGTGTAGAGGTAGCCGAGATGCTTCTTCTTGATCTCCTTGAACTGCAGCACGTAGGTCAGGCCGAGCATGCCGGCAAGACCGAAGCTCGCGTAGGCGAAGAGGAGCGACGACACGTGCACCCAGAACCACGGGCTGTCGAGCACCGGATCGGCCGACTCCATCCCAGGATAGAGCACCGGAATGAGCTGCAGCCCGATCACGATCGGCAGGATGAACACCCCCATCGCCCGTTCGTCGGTCGTGAGCTCGAGATAGAGATACGACAGTGTCAGCAGCCAGACGAATGTCGAGACCGCGCGCGAGAAGTTCGCGAACGGCACGTGCCGCACTTCCATCGTCTGCATGCCGATGGCGAAGGTGTGGGCGAGCAGGGCGATGAGCAGGAGTGTGGAGGCCGTGCGGCCGACCGCCGGCGACCGCCGGGCGAAGTGCACCGCGTAGGCAACGCCGGCGGCCGCGTAGAGGATGAGCGGAAGCAGGTTCACCGCGGCGCCGTCGGGGCGTAGTAGCCCCGTTTGGTGCGCGGTACCAGGTTTGGTCGCGAGACCTGCACGACGAGGCGGCGCCAGGCACCGTCGCGTTTGGCGTTCTTCGAGGTGTAGCCGAGCGTGTACTGGCTGGCGAGCTCGTCGGCTATCTGCGTATAGACGCCCTGCAGATCCTCGAGCTTGGCCGGGAAATACGACTTGCCGCCGGTTTCCTGGGCCAGCTGCCGCATGACGAACTCCGCTTCACGGAACCCCTTGGTCTGCGCCTCGAGTCCGCGCAGCGCAATCGTGAAGATGGCGACCTCGCTCCGTTTGGCGAGATCGAGCACCTCGTCGAACGAGATCAGGCTCGACGTGTCCTCGCCGTCGGAGAACACGATCAGCGCCTGGCGGCGGACGTCCTCTTCGTCGCGCGCCTTCACTTTCTTCAGCTCTTTCAGCGCGATGTAAATCGCGTTGTGCAGCGAGGTCGAGCCGCCGGCGGTGGCCTGGTTGATGGCGGTCTCCAGCTCGGACTGGTTCGCGGTGAAGGTCTTGCGGATCTCGACGCGGCTGTCGAAGTCGATGATCTGCGCCAGATCGGTCGGCTTGAGACGGTGGACGAAGTTGATGGCCGCCGACTGCAGCGTCGGCATCTTCTCCTCCATGCTGGCGCTGCTGTCGAGCAACAGCGACAGCGCCACCGGCTGCACTTTTCGGGTGAAGAACGTGAGGTCCTGCTTCACGCCGTCCTCGAACACCGCGAAGTCGTCCTGGCCCAAATCCGAGACGTACCGGCTCATCGGATCGGTGACCGTGACATTCAGCGACACCAACTCGACGCCGGCCCGGAACGGCGTCGTCGGCGTCTGCGGCTGCTGCTCCGGCGCCTGCGCCGAGGCGGTGCAGACGAGCGCGGTCAGCAGGGCGGCTACGAGGACACAGCGTTTCACCTCAGGCTCCGGTCTTCTGCCCGCGGGCGGGCATGGCGCGTACGGTGATGCGGGGACGGCTGGCGCGAACCTCGATTTTTTCCGGGGGAATGAGCGATTCCGGGCGTCCGTACACCACCTTGTATTGCGCGTTCAGCTCGCGTGCGAGCTGCTCGAGCGCCTGCGGCACGGCGCTGCTGCTCAGGAGCAGCCGTCGCTGACCGCCGGTCGCGGCCGGGCCGGTGGCGAGCACCAGCCCGCGATTGCGGAGCGCTTCGTCGTCGGTCTCGAAAAACATGCCGACCGTCAGCGCGTGCAACCCGGCGCCGGCGCGAGTCATGGCCTCAATGACGTCGCGGTAGTAGTAATTGGTGAACTCGGCGCCGTCGGTGATGATCGGGACGAGCACGGCGCGCGCGGTGTCGCGTCGTTCCAGCCCGCGCGACACTTCAACCAGCGCATCGAGCAGCGTCATGCCGCTGGAGGACGTCGTGAAGAGACGGCCGATGCCGTCATGCAGCTGCTTCTGACTGGCGGTGTAGTCCACCAGAATCGTCGGCCGTGCGGCGAGGCCGACGATCGCGATGTTGTGCTGTGCGCCGCTCGTCCCGAGCATGGCGGTGACGAAGCGCGTGAGCCCTTCGCGCAGCGGCGGGAGCAGAGCCTCCGAGGAGGCGCCGTTGTCGACGAGCAACGCGATGTCCATCGGCTCGATCGCGCGGGACACGCGCAAGACCTCGCGGCGGGCTCCGTCTTCGCGGACGACGAAGTCGTCCAGGCCGAGGCCGTCGACCGGATTGCCCTTGTCGTCGACGGCGCTGGCAAACACCGTCCGCTCACGGGCGTTACCCTGGGCGCCCAGATCGGCCTGGACGTGAACCAGCACGCCGACGGCCAGCGCCATGGCCAGCAGCAGCGCGGACCGGGGAAGACGGGTGCGCATGGGATGCTTCTGCAAGCGAGTATAGCGTTGAAATCGCTGATCAGTAGCGAGGTGGCGGGGGTGTGGAGTAGCGGTGTGTGCGTGGCTAAGTGGCTGAGTTATTGGGAGAAATCCCTGGCTACTTCGCAACATCGCCACCCCGCTACCTGCGGTTGGTGAAACCTTTCACAAAGCCAAGGTATACTGTCGAGCGGTCCTCCCGAGGAAATTGGTCGCAGGGCGGGCCGCGGTTTGCTTCTGGCGGAGATGATGGCCAAGAAGAACCGGAGTTTTTCGTACGGGCGCGCCGCGCGCTCCCTACAGGACAATGCCAGCCATTCGGGCGAGGTTGCTGCTGCCAGCTACAGCCTGGTCGGCGCCATTATTGTGCTCGGGGCGCTCGGCTACGGGTTCGATCGCTGGCAGGGCACGACACCCTGGGGTGTCGCGGCCGGCTTGATGCTGGGGATCATCGTCGGGTTCTACGAGCTGGTGAAAACAACCTGGCGACATTGATCCAACGGCGACAAATCCAACGGCTACGGCACGCATGACGCCGGTCGTCTGGATGGCCGGTGCCGGCCTGCTGCTCTGGCTGGTGCTGCGCGGTATGTTTGGCGCGGCCGTCGACCCGGAAGCGCGGTATGCGCTGCTCGCCCCGCTCGTCGCGACGTCGATGACATGGGTGGTCACGGCGCGCACGTATCGGCGGAATCCTCAGGGGCTGACGGCCGTGATGGTCGTCGGCATGCTGATTAAGGCGATCTTTTTTGCGGTTTACGTCGCGGCGATGCTGCGGGGGTTGGACATGCGCCCGCGGCCGTTCGTGCTCAGCTTTACGGTATTTTTCATCGTGCTCTATGGACTCGAGGCGCTGTTTCTCAAGCGCTTATTCGCAGACGGAATGAAACGATAGTTACGAGTGACGGGTTACGAAGGACGAGTTGAGGATTCCTCGTCCAGCGAGCTCGTCCCTCGTCAGTCGTCACTCGTAAATAGATTCATGTTTCAGCCACCACCAGAAGCCGCCGAACACGCCGCCGACGCGGGCGCCGCGGCGCATGAAGCCGCCGCCGAGGGCTTCAACGCCGGCGAAGTCATCATCGGGCACGTTTCCAACAGTAGCCACGAGCACCCGCTGATTGCGCTGCCGAAAGTGTTCGGCATCGACTTCTCGGTCACCAAGCATGTCTTCATGCTTTGGCTCATCGCCGTCGTGCTGTTTGTCGGCATTACCTGGGTGGTGCGCCGCTACATCCGCCAGGAGCGGATGATTCCGACCGGATTCATGGGCGTGCTCGAAATCGCCGTCGAGTTCATCCGCGACTCGATTGCCGTGCCCAATGTCGGCAACAAGTGGATGACGACCTGGACGCCCCTCCTACTGACGTTCTTCTTCTTCATCCTCGGCGCGAACCTGATTGGTCTCGTCCCGATCTTCGACGTGCTCGAACTGCTCAATCACACCGTCATCCACGCCGGCGAAGAATCATTCTTCGGCCGCATGCTCGAGGGCGGGGTGACCGCGACCGGCAACTTCAACGTCACCGCCGGCCTGGCGACCGTGTCGTTCATCGCCATCATCGTCGCCGGCACGCGCGCGCACGGTTTCGTCAAGCATTGGAAGAACCTGGTGCCGTCGGGGCTGGCGCTGCCGCTGACGATTGCGCTGATTCCGATCGAAGTCATGGGGATGTTCGTGCGGCCGTTCGCGCTGACGATGCGACTTGCGGCCAACATGACGGGCGGCCACATCGCGATTCTCGCGATCCTGTCGTTCGTCTTCATCTTCAATCAGATGCTCGGCGCCCTCGGCGGCGTCGGCATTGGCATGGTGTTCTCGGTCCCGCTCGCGGTGGCGCTCTCGGGGCTCGAGATCATCGTCGTCCTGGTTCAGGCGTACGTGTTCACACTCTTGACGGCTGTGTTCGTCGGCATGGCCATTCACGCTCATCACTGAGATACGACGGAGGAGAGAAAACGAAATGGCACCTTATGCACTTGCGTACATGGGCGCGGGAATCGGCCTCGGCCTGGCGGTCATCGGCGCGGGACTCGGCATCGGCCGGCTCGCGGGTTCGCTCGCGGAGGGCGTCGCCCGGCAGCCGAGCGCCGCGGCGCAGATCAGCGGTGCGGTCAACCTGCCGCTGTTCCTGCTCGAAGGCGTCGCGATTCTCGCGGAAGTGTTCGCGCTGCTCATCGTGCTGATGCGCGTCTGAGCGCGAGAGGACGTCTGCCATGAATCCATTGGTCCAGCCCGATCCAGGGCTTTATATCTGGACCATCGTCACGTTCCTCGTGCTGGTGGCGCTGCTGGCGAAGTTCGCCTGGCGACCGCTGCTGGCGGCGCTCGCCGAGCGGCAAGAGTCGATCCGCAAGTCGCTGGACGATGCGCGGAGCGCCAAGCAGGAGCTGGAGCGGCTGCACGTCGAGTCGGCGAAGATCCTGGCTGGCGCACGCACCGAGGCCGAGTCGATCATCCAGCGGACGCGCGAGGACGCGGCTCGCTTCGGCGACGAGCTCAAGGTCAAGGCGCGCGCCGACGCCGCGGCCATCGTCGCCAACGCCGAGAAGCAGATCCAGCAGGAAACGTCGCGGGCGCTGCAGGAGATCCGCCGCGAAGCGGTCGATCTCTCGCTGGCGATTGCATCGAAGCTGCTGCAGAAGAACGTGACGAAGGAAGACAACGAACGGCTGATCGAAGACACCTTCAAACAGCTCGAATCCTCGAGACGACCCAGTTAGACCTTCAATGCACAAGGCTCAAGGCTCAAAGCTCAAGGCTCAAGGTTTGAGCTTGATTGAGCCTTGTGCCTTGGGCCTTGGGCCTTGTGCCTTGGCCTTGTCCCCCGCATGACGCCGCTCCGGCGGCCGCTGCTGCTCGCCACTGCCGCCATCGTCGGCGCCATTCTGTTCGTCTATGCCGTCCGATCCGCCGGTGTTACCGAGATCGTCAGCGGCGTCCGGCGTATTGGCTGGGGCCTGCTCGTCATTGTCGCCATCGGCGGCGCCCGCTTCGTCGTGCGTGCGCAGTGCTGGCGCCTGTGCGTGCCATCGTCCACGCACCTGGGCTTCGGCCACGCCTTCGTCGCCTTCGTCGCCGGCGACGCCGTCGGCACGGTTACGCCGCTCGGCCTGCTGGCCAGCGAGCCGACCAAGGTGCTGCTCACCAGGCATCATCTCGCCACTCGTGAGTCGGTTGCCTCACTCGCGCTCGAAAACTTGGTCTACGCCGTTTCAGTGGTGGTGATGATTTCGGCTGGCATCGTCGTGCTGTTGGCGACAGTGGCGCTGCCCGCCGGCTGGCGCGAGGGGCTGCTCGCGGCATTGGCGGTGGCCGTTGCCGGGGTCATGGTCGTGCTCGTGACCATGCGGAGCGTGCCCCAAAGTACGGCGACGAGCGGCTGGCGGGGGAAGCTGGCGTCGCTTCGTCACGACCTGTCGCAGGTGCCCGGCGTCACCCTGATCAAGGTGCTGCTGCTCGATCTCGGCTATCACGCGCTGGCGGTGCTCGAAGTGTTCGTGACGCTCGAGTGGCTGCTCGGCGGCCGCAGCCCGACGATCGCGCAGGCGATCGTGTTCGAGGCGCTCAACCGCGTGGTGACGGTTGCGTTCAAGTTCGTCCCGTTCCGCGTCGGCATTGACGAAGCGCTGACCGGCGCGCTGGCGCCCGTACTGACGCTCAATCCGGTCGCCGGTGTCACGCTGGCCATCGTGCGCAAGGTCCGCAACCTGTTCTGGGCCGCCATCGGCCTCATCTTCGTCGCGACCCACCCCGCCAGATCGCGCTAGCTCGCTGCCTGGCATGAGCACGGAATTCCTCACGTCGGAAGGGTGCTACATCACCGAACTGTGGAACAGCCCATCGGATTCAGACGTGTCAATTGCCCGCGCCCGCGTCGAACCCGGCGTGATCACGCGCTGGCATCGCGTGGTCGATACGACCGAGCGCTACGTGATTGTGGAAGGAGAAGGGCGCGTGGAGGTGGGCGATGAACCGCCGCGCGACGTCGCCGCCGGCGACGTCGTCGTCATCCCGTCGTCGATCCGGCAGCGGATTGCCAACATCGGCGATCGCGATCTGATCTTCCTGGCCATCTGTACGCCGCGTTTCACGCCGGCGGCGTACGAAGAGCTCTAGTCAAAGCTGGGATTTGGGCTTTATCTGAACCGCCGCCGGGCCTCGGCGCGCAGCGCATCGGCTTTGGCGCGGTCGCCGATCAACGTCGAGAGGCGTGTCGCGGCGGCGTACCCCTCACTCGTGGGTGCGGCCTCGATTAGCGCATCGATCGTTTCGCGCGCGGCATCGTCGCGATTCTGGGCACGATACAGCGTGACGAGACTGGAGTAGGCCCGGATCGAGTCCGGGAAGGCGCGCAGCTCTTCGCGGAATTCCATCTCCGCCTCTGGATAGCGATCGAGCCGCGCCAGCGTGTCGCCGAGGGACACGTGCAGCTCGCTCAGCTCGCGCGCCCGTTCGCGCGTCGTCTTGACCGCCTCCTGGAACGCGGCCAGCGCCTCGTCATACTTCGCGTCCTCGTAAGCCAGGCGGCCACGCACAAATGCGGAGAGCGGCCGCGCCGGGTCCGCCTTCTCGGCGGCCGCCGCGTGCATGGCCGCGTCCGCCGCGTCGGGTTCGGCCAGCGCCACGCGGGCGGCCACGTCGTGGGCGTCGGCCATCAGCAACGGCTCCGCGGATCTATCGGCCAGGGCCACCGCCTCGATGGCCGCGGCTTTTGCCAGCTCAATCTGCCTGGCGCGTAGCCGTGTGCGCGCCATCGCCGTGGCGATGTCTGCATCGCCCGGCCGCAGCGTGGCGGCGGTCATGAACGCCGCCAACGCCTCCGCAAAGCGACCGCCCTTGGCCAGCAGTAATCCGATTTGAAACGGCAGCGGTGCCAGCTCCGGCCGCGTGTGGGCCAGGTTCGTCAACGCCGTCACCGCCGCCGGATAGTTGTGGCTGGCGACCAGCTTCACGATCGCTCGATGCGATTGCGCCAAGCGATCCTGGTCGACCTGTTCGATCGGCGTCACCGGCGGCTGGATGACGCGGAGACCCGGGAGATATCCCGCAGCGGCAAACGCCGTCTCGTCGGCCGGGGCGATGTCGGAGGGCACCGGCATGGTGTGACCCGCGAGCAGCCGATCGAGCGCGGCGGACAGTCGCTCCAGGCGCGACTGACCAGCCGCCTCCTCCGGGGCCATGTCGTCGATGCGCAGCAGGGTGTTGGTGGCCGAGCGCAACAGTCGGTAGCCCTCCTCCGTCAACGCGTAGACCGGCGTGCCGCCGAACCGCCACGCGGCCTCGAGCGACTCCGAGTAGATCGGCTGCGGCGTGACGGTGCCCTCGTCATCGTCCAGAATCGGCCGCAGCGATCGACCGCGCAGGCCGCCGGGAATGGGCGCGCGCACCAGGTCGAGCAGCGTCGGCACGATGTCGATCTGCTGTACCGGCGTGGCCACGCTGCGCCCGGCACCCTCGGCGTCGGGCTGCTTGACGATGAGGGGAATGGCGAGCGAGCGATCGTCGAGCCAGGCGCTGGCGGCACTGTCGCCGTGCGCCGCGGTGAAGACGATCGTCGACTGGTCGTAGAGCCTCTTCTCCTTCAGCAGTTGCACGACATTCGACACCACCGCGTCGGCGGCGCGATCGTCCACCTCGAGAAACAGGAAGTAGCGCTGCCCGTTCTGCATGCGCATCCATCGTTCGGCCATCGCATAGGTGCGAAGGCCATCGCGCTCGACGACCGGCGGGGCCTGCGGCGATGGCGGCGCCGGCATTTCGCCGTCGAAGAACTGGAAGCCCTGCGCCGTGCCCGTCTCCTTGCGCAGAAGAAACGACGACACGGCGCCGCCGGTCGTGAAGCCGCGGTTGCGCAGCTGCTCGGCCAGCGTGCGTGCCTGCGCCGGCAGCACGAAGCCGGCGTTGTCACGTACGCCATGCTCGAAGGGGAGCTGTCCCGTCAGGATCGAGACGCTGGCCGGCAGGGTCTGCGGCGAGTGCGCGTAGGCGCGGGTGAAGATGACGCTGTCGGCGGCGAGCGCATCGATGGCGGGCGTGTGGCCGGTGCTGGCGCCGTAGGCATGCAGTCCTCTGGCCTGCAGCGCCTCGATGGAGATGAGGACGATCGGTCCCTGGTGCGGCGGCGACTCGCGCGCGTACCACCAACCGATGCCCGCCGCGGCGGCGACGGCGACGAAGAACAGCGTAATGATGAGCGTGGCCTGCCAGCGGCGGCGCGTGGCAGGCATCGGGTTCGGCATGCGCAGCCGTTACTTCTTCAGGTTCTGGATCTGTGCCGACGCTTCAGCCGCAGCCGAGGAACCAGGATCGCTCTTGAGGACTTCCGAGTAGGCCGCCACGGCGCCGTCGTACGACGCCTGGCGCGCGGCGCCGTCGGTTTCCCGATCGCCCTTCTGCTTGAAGGTCTCGGCAATCAGCAGGTTCAGGGTCGTCAACTTCGCATTCTTCGATTGGATCTGTTGATAGGCGGCGAGCGCCTGATCGTAGCGTCCTTCGGCGCGCAATGCCTGCGCGGCGTTCAATTGGTCGGCGATGTTGCGCGTCAGCGCGCCGGGAATCGGCTCCGGCAGGCGGATGAGCGCGAAGCGGAGCGCGGCATTCTGGTTGGTGTTGGACCGGACTGGCGCCGTGCCGGTCGACGTCTCGAACCCAGGAGCATCCGCGCTGAACGACCAGATTCCAAGCTGCAGGCCGACCATCCCGAAGCGTCCCTTGTCGTCGGTAGTCGAGGTGATCTCCGACGGCGTCGCGCTCGAGTTGGTGGCCCTGACGACCGCGCCTTTGATCGGCTTGCCGTTCTGGTCCGTTACCGTGCCGACCGCGCGGCCCACCGACTGGGCGAATGCGGGCAGCGCGGCGCAGGTGATGAACAGAGCGGCAGCAAGGACTTGAAGGCGTCGCATGGCGGTTCCCCCTCGTGGATCGGGATATATCTTATAGCAGACGAATTTGCGGCACCTGATGCCAATTGGCACGCGATGGTTGGCGTTGGCGGCCTGGACGCTCGCCGGTGCCGGCGCGATCCTCGCGCAGGATCCGAACAGCAGCCAGATCGGGGTCAGAACCGTATCCGGATTCCCGGCCGGATCGGTGCTGGCGGGCATCGACGTGCTGCGTGCCGAGAACTTTGCGCGTCTGTCAGGCCGCCGCGTCGGCCTGCTCACCAATCTCGCCGCTCGCGCCGGCGACGGCCAGCTCACGGTCGACGTGCTGCGTGGTGCGAGCACGGTGCAACTCGTCGCCCTGTTCGCGCCCGAGCACGGTCTCGAGGCCACCGCCGACGGCGACGTCGCCTCGGGGCAGGATCGGCGTACCGGCCTGCCGGTCTATTCGCTGTACGGCGATACGCCGCGTCCCACCGCCGCGATGCTGCAGGGGATCGATACGCTGGTGATCGACCTGCCCGACGTCGGCGCCCGCTTCTACACCTACATGACGACCATGGCGTACGTCATGGAGGAGGCGGCGAAGAGCGGCGTCGCCGTGATGGTGCTCGATCGTCCCGACCCGATCAACGGCGTCAGCATCGAAGGTCCGGCCCTCGACGCGGATCTGGCCAGCTTCGTCGGCTATTTTCCGATGCCGGTGCGGCACGGCCTCACCCTCGGCGAGCTGGCGCGGCTGTTCAACGGCGAACGGAACCTGCGCGCCAACCTGACGGTCGTAGCGGCGCGCGGCTGGAAGCGTGAGATGTGGTTCGACGAGACCGGACTGCCATGGGCAAACCCGTCGCCGAACATGAGGAACCTGCGCGCGGCCGCGCTCTATCCGGGATTGGGTGCGATCGAGTGGACGAATATTTCAGTCGGCCGCGGCACCGACGCGCCGTTCGAACAGATCGGCGCGCCGTGGATCAACGCGCGGCAACTCGCCAGCGCGCTCAACGCCCGGCGCGTTCCCGGGGTGCGGTTCGTCGAGACGACATTCACGCCGAACGCCAGCGTCTACGCCGGCCAGGCATGCGCCGGCGTGACGATTGTCATTACCGATCGAGCGGCGTTGCGCCCGGTACGCATGGGGGTGGAAATCGTGGCCGCGCTGCTGCGCCTGCATCCCGACCGATTCGATGTCGGCCGGACGGTGCAGCTGCTCGGTTCGGCCGACACGTTGGCGCGATTGAAGAACGGCGAGGAGCCGGCGGTGATTGCCGCACTCTGGACGGCCGACGAATTCGCGTGGCGTGTCCGCCGCGCGAAGTACCTGCTCTACTGATACAGCATCCAGTACACGATCACGCCGGTCACCGACACATAGAGCCAGATCGGCAACGCCCAGCGCGCGATGCGGACGTGGCGCTCGAACTGCTCGCGCAGACCACGCCAGGCCGTGATCAGCGCGAAAAACGGCACCGTGAATGCCAGCAGGATGTGCGTGATCAAGATCGTGTAGTAGACGTAACGGATCGTCCCGACGCCGCCGTACGGCTTCGACCCGCCGATGCTGTAGTGGTAAATCAGATACGACGTCAGGAACGCGGTTGATGTGACCAGCGCCGCCAGCATGCAGCGCTTGTGCATGCGCCAGTGGCCACGGCGGATCAGAACATAGCCGGCGACGAGAAAGACTGCCGAGAGCGCATTCAGCGACGCGTTCAGCGCCGGCAGATCGGACACGTGCACGTCAGCCTTTCATAGCCAGAGGCGATCGAGGCAGAGCGCGCCCAGCAGCAGCGGCAGGTAAGTAATCGAATACAGAAACAGTTTGCGCGCGGTCGGTGCCGATCGTTCGCGCGCGAATTCCAGGCTCAGCCAGATCAGGATGAAGCCGAGCACGGTGGCGACGATCGAGTAAAACAGCCCGGCGAGGCCCACCAGCATCGGCATCAGGCTGATCGGCCAGAGCGCGGCCGAGTAAAGCAGCGCCTGCTGCCCGGTCTTGCGGCCATCCGGTTCCAGTGTCGGCAGCATCAGGATGCCCGCGGCCCGATAGTCGTCGCGGCAAAGCCACGCGATCGCCAGGAAGTGCGGAATCTGCCAGAAGAAGACGATCGCAAACAGCACGATGGCCGGCAACGTGATCTCGTTGCTGGCGGCGGCCCAGCCGATGAGTGGCGGCAGCGCGCCAGGAATGCCGCCGACGAGCGTCGACAGCGACGTGCGGCGCTTCAGCGGCGTGTAAACGACGACGTAGCTGACAAGAGTCAGGGCGGCGACCGTCGACGACAGCGCGTTCACCCTCCAGGCCAGTTCGACGAGACCGGCCATCGAGAGCAGCAGGCCGAAGAGTGCGCCCTCGGCAAGGCCAAGACGTCCCGCCGGTAACGGCCGCCCCGCGGTTCGTTTCATCAGGCTGTCGGTGTGGCGCTCCCAGACCTGGTTCAGCGCGGCCGCACCGCCGGCCACCAGCGCGGTGCCGACCAGCGTATGCACGAGGATCGCGACCGGTACGCCTTCTGGCGCTGCGAGATACAGGCCGGCGAGCGTCGTCAGCAGGACGAGAAAATTCAGCCGCGGCTTGGTCAGCGCCAGGAAATCGAGGGCGCGATGCGTGGGTCGATCGGCGACGACCGGCGGCGCGACGGCAGCGTCCGATTTCACGCGGCGAATCCCGAGCCGTAGGCCGGCTGTTGTTCAGATCCGGTGAACGCGCCGCGATAGGCGCGCAGCGTCAGCACCAGCGTCGTCACCAGAATCGACGCGCCGGTGACGACGTGCAGCGAGTTGATGATGAAGTGCAGCCGGGTCCAGATGTTGAAGGCGCCGAGCGTGATTTGCAGCGCCAGCAGCGCCAGCAGGAGGACCGCCGGGCGGCGCAGTTCAGGCCGCTGGCTGTGGTGATAGAAGACGTGTCCGGCCGTGGCCAGTACCACCACCGTTACGACGCCCGCGCCGATGCGATGCGCGAAGTGGATGGCAATGCCAGGCGTCCACTGCGGCGGCAGCAGGCCGCCGAAGACCCAGGGAAAATCCGGAATCGCCAAACCCGCGCCGGTGTGGCGCATCGTCGCCCCGACGACGATCTGCGCGAAGACGATGCCTGTGGTGGCCGCCGCGATCGCGCGCAGCAGCGGATCGCTCGGCGTGCCGCGGCCATCGCGCACGTAGCGCCGGGTCCAGCCCGGCGAAGTGACGAGCGCGATGGTTGTCGTCAGGCAGAAGACAATTTCGGCCAGGCTGGCATGCGCGACCGACACCGCCGGCGGCAGGAACATCAAGACCGTGATGCCGCCGAGAATGCCTTGGGCGATGACCGCCGCCAGCGCAATGTAGCCGAGATTGCGCACCCAGCGCCGCGGCTCCGCGCGCCACAGCCAGACGGCCAGCACGACGATGAGGAAGCCGACCGTGCTGGCAATGAGCCGGTGGCTGTGCTCGTAGAAGATGCCGCCGACCATGTTGTCGATCGGAAACGTCCACATGAACCAGCCATAGGTGTTCGGCCAGTCGGGAACGGAAAGACCGGAGCCCGTGCTGGTCACGAAACCGCCGGCTAGGATGAGAACGGCCGTCGCGGCGGCGACGAGCGCGGCAAAACGGGACAGCATGAAAAATCCCGCCTGGCCCTACGTCCCAGCGCTGCGGAATGAAAAGGAGATGTCCTTGGTTTCCTTCTCGCCGATCGTGACGCTCATCGTCTGCGCGCCCAGCGTTTCGTGCACCGCTTCAATCGTGTAGGTACCCGGCGGCAGCCCTTTCAGCTCGAACGAGCCGTCGGCGCCGGTGACGGCGTAAAACGGATGGTCGACGACACCGGCGTACGATTTCATCCAGCCGTGCACGTCGCACTTGAACGGCAGCAAGACTTCTTTGGCCGTGAAGATGTGCGTGGTCTTCATCCCCTGAATCGGCTGGCCAGTGTTGAATTCCTGGTTGGTCTTCGCCACCGCGTGAATGTTGTGCAGCGTTTTGTCGCTGTTGCGAATCTCGAGCGGCTGGCCGACCTGAATGCCGAACACGTGCGGCACGTAGTGGCAGCCCTGCTGATCGAGCGTCACCGGCGTCGTCGGCACCGGAAACTTGAGATTGCCGAGTCCGTCCTTTACGTAGACGAACACGTTCTGGAGCCCGTTGCCGCCGCCGACCAGCACCGCTTCCGTGGTCGCCACCGCCGCGGCGCCGGCCTGGGTGCAGTTCGGATCCGAACCCATCTTGATGGGCGTCGGTGTCGGCGCCACGCCCTCGAAGACAATATGGCCGGTAACGCTGCCTGCCGTGGCGGCATTGACCGGATTGGTAACCGGTACGGGGGTGGCGTCGCCGGCCGGCGTGCTCGCGGTATTGCCACCGCAGGCCGCCGTCAGCGCGGCGATAAGGAGAAGGCCATTCAGTCGCAACATATCTTTACTTCCCACCTCTGACTTCCAACCTCCTACCTATTGTAGGTGGCCTCCGGCTTCAGCGATCTTGCGCAGGACGCGGTCCTGCATCCACTTCGAATCCCACCATTCCACCGGATTGACCGGGTGTCCCGCGACCAGCACCGTGAAATGCAGGTGATCGCCGGCGGCCAGGCCGGTCGTGCCGCTGCGTCCAATTTCCTGGCCCTTCGCCACCGTGTCGCCGACTTTCGCGCCGATCGAAGAGAGATGGCCGTAGAGCGTTTGCACGCCAAGCCCGTGGTCGACGATGACGCAGTTGCCGTAGATGCCGAGATAGGCGGCATGCACGACCACTCCCTGCTGCGCCGCCAGAATCGGCACCTGCGACGTCACCGCCAGATCGAAGCCAAGATGCACCTGCTGATCGACTTGTTTGCCTTGCGAGTAGTAGGTCCGGTAATCGGCGAACTTGGCTTCGACCGCCGCGTTGGCCAGCGGTTGAAACGCGTCCGTCCAGAGCATCCTCGGCGCGCTCTTGCCGGCCAGCGCCGTGATTGTGTCCGCGTTGCGCCGCCGCAGCTCGCTGTTGATTTTGACGAACGACTCGACGACCTTGTCCGGCTCTGTCGAGAGCGACATCTCCGGCGTGTTCTCGACAATCGGCGGGACGACACGTCCCACCCAGTTGTCGATGTCGATGCGGCTCTTGCCGAACGGCTTGGGGAACGGAATGTGCTCGAGCCCAGACACTGCCTGATTGCCGGCGGCATCGCGCGCGAACACTTGGATCGGCGCCTTGAGATCCTGATCGGGCAGCAGCGCAAAGAACGCGACCCGCGTCGACGGATCGGCGATGCCGACACTCGATCCCGGGAACGCCGGGTAGCTCACGGTGCCGACGCGTACGCCGGCGTCGACGTCGGCCGGCGTGGCGGAAAAGACCACGAACTCGGCGCCGCCGTGGTTGATGTAATGGAACTTCGAGAGCACCGCCACGCGCGGCGGCTCCAGCCGTACCTGCACGTCGCGCACGGTCATCGACTGCGCCTGCCGCAGCCCGTAGAGCACTGGCCGCGCGGCGTGGACGACGATGCGGGCGGCGCCGCCTTGCAGTTCCGGCGTGGTCTGCTTGCCGATCCGCCGCATCACGTAGAGACGATCGGCCGTTTCTTTCCTCGTCGTTGCCTGCGCCGGCTGGTTTAGGGAGAACACCGGGAAAGTCTTGCCGTTCTGCTCGAGCGTGATGTCGAGCGTGGAGAGCTCGCCGCCCGGCGCGTCCGCCACCAACTCGAGCGGACTGCTTTGTCCGACGAAGCGTTCGGGCTGCCGCAGCGTCAGCGCCGGCCCCGCGGCCCGTCCGGCCCACAACCAGGCGCCGCCGATGACGATGGCGGCGATGACGATCAGGATGAGCAGAAACTTGAGCAGCGTGCGCACCAGAGAACTTTACTAGAATCCGGGGATGCGCCGCCTGGGGTTGGCCCTTGCTTTCGGCGGCTTCATTGCCGGACTGCTGACGTGGATCGGCACGCGTGACCTCGAAAACTACGAGACCGCCTTCTTCTCTCTGGACCGCGGCACGGCGGTCGAATCCGTCCGTGTGCTCGGTCATCCGGTCTACACGCTGGCGGTGGGATTTGGCGTGCGGTTGCCGCTGCACGCGAGCCTCGGGGCGTCGCCGGCGGCGGCGATTGCTCCGTACGTGCCAGCCCCCATCACTTACTGGCTGTTGCTCACTCTCGCCATCGGCGCGGCGACGCTGATCGTTCACCATGCTCTCGAGCCCTTGTCGGGGCGAGTGGTGCCATGGATTGCGTCGGTGCTGCTGTTCTGGTCGGTCCCGATGGTTTCCTACACCATTTACAACGATTGGCCGGAAGCCGCGACGACGTACTGCGCGGTGGTCGCCGCCGTCTTTGCGCCGCAGGCGCTGCTCGCGTTGCTGGGCGCCGGCGTTCGGCGCCGCAGCGCGCTCTCGCTGGTCGCCGTCATCTGGGCGCTGATCGCGCTGGCGCATCCCGGCTACTGGCCGCTGATTGCCATGGCGCTCGTGGCCGCGTCAGCGCTGGCGCTGTGGCGCTTCGACCATCCGTGGCGCGCGCGGTTCATCGTCGTCTGCGGACTGGGGCTGGTATCGGTTACCGCCGTGGCCTTGCCCGTTGCCGACATCGTCCGCGAGGTCTCGGTGCTCGGCGCCGACGCGTCGGTCATGACGCGGTTGATTGATCCCGCTGGCAGCGGCTTGATTGCCACCAATCTGTTCCCGTTCGCGCCGGTCGGGAGCAAGGTGCCGTTTACGTTTCTCGTACTAGCCTGCTGTGCCCTGGCGTTCGGCCTTCGAACAACCGAGCCCGCTCGCCGCAGCCTGATTGCCGGCGGTGTCGTCGCGTCAATCGCGTTTGGGATTCTCTCCACCACCGTGGCGCCGGGAGCCGGGCTGCTCACCGCGTCGAATGTCTGGTCGCTGCGCGATCCCGCCATCGCGTTCGCAGTGCTCGGCGCCGCGGCGGCCGCTGGCGCGTTGCGATGGGGCGCCCATCGTTTCGCGACCGGCGTCGCCATGGTGGTGTTGTCGGTCGCGGCACTGCAGGGACCGCTATTTGCAACGTGGTTGGTGCGTGCCAACGGCAACCATCCCGTCTGGACTCGCGATATGCGTAGCCCCGCCGCGCGCCTCGTCGAGCGCGGTATCGAACAGGACCGACTCAAACCCGGCGAGCGAGTAGCGCTGTGGCCTGGTGTTCGGAAGCGGATGCGTGACGCGCATCTGCTGCTGACGGATTTCGCCGACGCCGGCTCCGTGGTGGTCACCGCCGGAACCAAACAGCGCACGATGCGCACCCTCGTCACGCCCAACGATGTGCTCTTCAACCAGAGCACCGATCTTTCGGCAGCAATACTCTGCGACGCAGCCACCGTGCGCTTCTTGCATGTGCGCTACCTGCTGCGGCCAGCCGATGCCGGGTGTCCGGTATGGGAGGAAATGCCGGGTGTGCTGGTCGACGAGGAATGGCACCTCGCTGTGAGCCGAGAACGGGACGAGCGCGTCGGCGCACTTCCCGTCGCCCGTTTGGCGGAGCCGCTTGCTCGCGCCCCGGCCCTGGGCGCAGCAGGTTCGCCGCTCATCTCAAATCTGACACCGCTGGATGGCACATCTCTGCGGCTCGGTCCGCGTGGCGTCGAGCTGAGTCTCCTCGATCCGGCGATCGCCGCCGGCCGCGCCCTGGTTCTGCCGGTGGCGTACGACCACGCATGGCGCGCGTCATCGGGCAGGGTCATCAATGTCGGCGGATTCATCGCCGTGACCGGTGTCGATCAGCGGCAGGTGACTCTGGAGTTTGCGCCAGATGCCGCCAGCGTGCTGCACGCACTGTCGATGACGCTGGCCCAGGTGCTGGGCGTGCTTGGGCTCGTCGGGCTTGGCGCCGTAAAGGTGTTCACTCCGGGACAGCGCGAGATCGCTCCCGTCCCGTAAGCTCACAACATGCAGGAACCATCCACCACCGCCGCCGTTGCCGCTGCCGAGATGGACACACGCTGGCAAGCCTGGCGCGCCCGCGGCGCCGCCCACGACAAGAAACAGGCGACTCGATACCGTCAGGGGGCCGCGCTGCTCGCGCTGGCCGGGCTGATCTGGCTGCTTGTCCGGGTTCTCTGAGCCGGACGTTCCCCGCCAGTCACGTGTCGGTTGTGACGCCCGTTGAAGGGGCGGTTCTCCAACGCATTCTGAACACCGAGGCGGCGGAATCCACCGGCCTCCGCGGCGAGGCGTTCGCGCGCTTTGACGCCGCGGTGGGCGCCGTTCCCTGGGTGGCGCGGCACCAGCGCCGGCGCGCGCTCATGGCGGGCGTCGAGCTGCTCGCCAGCGCGCAGCAGTACAACCTGACCGGCGTCCTCGACAAGCATCCCGTCCGCATCTGCGGCATTGGGCAGGTGGTCGCCGATCCGCTGCATCGCGACGGCAATTACGCACAGGTGCTGATCGAACGGCTGGTCGAGCAAGCGGCCAGGGACGGTGTCGAGATGGTGCTCCTATTCTCGCCGCCGGAGGCGCCCGTAGCCGCGAATGGCTTCACTATTCTTCCGCTGCTCGATGTCGAGCTCACGGTGGCCGAGTCGTCGCGTCATGGCGCGCCGATGACGCTAATCCGCGGCGGCGAGGACCGCGACCTGGCGGCGATTGTCGCCATGGGACAAGCGCGCGGCCATCGCTGCCGGTTCCATGTCGATCGCGACGGCGAACTGGTGAAGTACGCCATCACTCGAAAACGGCTGCGCGCCGGCCTCGGGGCCGCCGGCGCCAGGCAGCTCCGGTTCGTGATCGCCGAAGAAGGCATTACCGCTGCCGCGTACGTGGTGATCAGCGTCTGCGAGGGAACCTGGACGATCGAGGAGTGCGGCGATCGCGATCCGTCTGGCGCGCGCGTCGGCGCCATTCTCCAAGGGCTGATCGCGTGCGAGCCGGCCGAACGTCGGCCGATCATTCGCGCCTGGTTGCCGCCAGGTTTCCTGCCGCCGCAGGTCACGATCGTGTCGACGCGTCCAGCCGCGCCGGTCGTGCAGACCCGATTCCTGAATGCCGCGCAGGGCAGCAGGCCACTCGCCAGCGCCGACGTCCTCTACTGGCACAGCGATCTTCTGTCCTGAACGGTTGTCGTGATCCTCCGCGTGCGAATTCTCTAGGCTTTCCGGCGGCGCGGGCCAGTCTCGCGCCTGCTTTCGGCGCGATTCCCTCATGGGCACCGTGCCATGATGGCTGTGGATGCCGCCGCCCCACAGACGAATCGACTACCCCAGCGTTCCGCTTCCTCGCTTCAACCTCACGACGTTCCTTGATTCGGCCGGTATTGCCCGCAAGATCATCAAGTACGCGCGAACGGCGGTGATTTTCTCGCAGGGCGATCTCGCCGAGCACGTGTTCTACATCCAGAAGGGGAACGTGAAGCTTTCGGTGCTGTCGAATGCCGGCAAGGAAGCGATCGTCGGTGTGCTGAGCTCCGGCGCCTTCTTTGGTGAAGGCTGCCTCGCCGGCCAGCCGCGGCGGATGGCCACGGCGTCGGCGATGAGCGCGGCGACGCTGCTGGTGGTGGAGAAGCCGCAGATGCTGCGCGTGCTGCACGAGGAGCCGGCGCTGGCCGATCGCTTCCTGCTGCACATGCTGGCGCGCAACATCCGCATCGAAGAGGATCTGATCGACCAGCTGTTCAACTCGAGTGAGAAGCGGTTGGCGCGCGCCCTGCTGCTGCTGGCACGCTACGGCACCGAGCACGAGCAGCTGCTGCTCCCGAAAGTGTCGCAGGAGACGCTGGCGAAGATCGTCGGCACGACCCGGTCACGGGTAAACTTCTTCATGAACAAGTTTCGCGACCTCGGCTTCCTCGAATACAACGGGGCCATCACCGTGCACCGTTCGCTGCTGACAGTCGTGCTGCACGACTAGCGAGTAAGCACCGCTTTCCTATTCACCGTCGCTCACCCCGCCCGCGAGAAGTTGGGATCCACCGGCTTGGCCAGATAGCCGTCGAATTCGCGCCGGTGGGCGGCTGGCGCGATGGCCGCATCGACGACGATCGCCGGAATCCGAGTAAGCCGGACGGTGAACTTGCTGCCGCATCCTTCGCCCTTGCTCGTGGCGTCGATCGTGCCGCCATGCAGCGCGATCAGTCGTTGCACGAGGCCGAGCCCGATGCCGAGGCCGCCGGCGGCACGATCGAGCGTCCGGTCCGCCTGCATATACATGTCAAATACATACGGCAGGAGCCGCGGCGAGATGCCGAGGCCGCTGTCTTCGACGCTTAGCACGACGTGTGCGCCTTCCGCGCGCAGCGCCACGGCGATGCGGCCGCCCGGCGGCGTGTATTTGACGGCGTTGGTGACGATGTTCGTGAGTACCTGTTCGATGCGCACCGCGTCCACGTCGGCCCAGAGCGACTCGCCGGCGATGTCGAGCCGCCAGTCAAAGCGGGCGTCCGTCATGAACACGGCCATGAGGCGCTGAACGGTCTGGGCAAGGTCGAGCGGCTGGCGCTGGAGACGGAGCTTGCCGGAGACCACGCGCTCCACATCCAGCAGATCTTCGATGAGGTGCTTGATGTGCGCGACCTGCCGCTTGATGACATCCGCGGCGCGGGCCGCGGCGGTTCCTGCTTCCTGGGTCAGCTCCAGCACCCCGGTGGCGCTGCTGATCGCGCCCAGAGGGTTGCGCAGTTCATGCGATAGCATCGCCAGGAACTCGTCCTTCGTCCGGTTGTCACGCTCGGCCCGCTCGCGGCTGCCCTGAGCTTCGAGCAGCTCGCGTAGATCGGTGACGATCAGATTCAGGTGGTCGCCGCCGGCCGCCGCCGTCGTACTGACCGAGAGACTGACGTCGAGGCTCGCGCCGGCGATGGTCAACGTCCCGCGTTGCCTGCCGTGCCCACTTTTCAACAGCGATGCGAACGCCTCTCGGTCCGTATCGGCGACAAAGCGGTGGATCTCGGTGCCGATCAGCGTCTCGAGCGGTTCGCCGACGAGCGCCGCGAAACGGGCGTTGGCATAGGTGATGTTGCCGGCGGCGGTGAGCACCACCGCGCCCTCTTGCATCTGTTCAACGAGGACGCGGTACGGCTCCTCGGCGCTGTGCAGGGTATAGATGCGATTGCCGCCGCCGTCCTCGATGACCAGCGCATCGATCGCACCCTGCCGAATCGCCTGGAGCGTCTCCTCGGCGTCGGCCAGACGTGCCCGCAGCAGCGCCTCGTCGCGGTCACCGTCGTCAATTCGGCTTCGAGTCACGCTCTAGTCCTCCCCTCCCGCACCGTCGCCCGCAGATACGAGGTCGAGCCCGACGAGCACGCGTTCGCGGTTCGACATGTCGCCGATGATTCGGCGCATCGGCAGCGGCAGCTTTTTGATCAGCGTCGGTGCGGCGATGATCTGTTCGCCTTTGGTTAGGATCGGCTGCTGATAGATGTCGACGACCTCGAGGTCGTAGCGATCACGGAGGTACTCGTCGCAGATCACCTGGAGATTTTTGACCGCCCGCGCTGATTTCGGCGTCATTCCCGTGACATAGAGCCGCAACACGTAGCGCGTGGCGGCGGGTGCGGTCGCCGCTTGCTTGAGTGATTTCCGCAGGCTGGCGCGCGCCCTGGGGGTCATGGCACGTTACCTCGCTCGCGAAGGTCGAGCCCGACGAGCACCCGTTCGGTGTTCGACAGGTCCCCGATGATTTTTTTTGATGGGTTCCGGCAGGCGCCGCACCAGTGTCGGCAGCGCCAGGATCTGATCCCCCTGACCGAGCTGCGGGTTCTCGAGCAGGTCGATGATCTCGATCTCGTAACGCCCGTGCAAATGCTCCTCGCAGATCTCCTTCAGGTTGCTGAAGGCGAGCACCGATTTCGGTGTCTTCCCGGCGACATAGAGACGGAGCTGATAGATTGCCCCCGGCGTCGCGTTGCTGCCGGCCGGCTCTTCAGAGTGCAGCATGTCGGCCTCTATCCTTGCGCCGGCGTTCGGCATGAATGCTCAGGCCGTCGTCGGTCAGGTCGAATTCGCCGAGCTCGTTCGAGTGCGCCATGCCGCGCGATTTCAGGACGTAGAGTCCGCGCCGGTGCTGGCCGCGCTCCTCGTCGTTGGTCAGGATGATCCAGGTGTCCATCAACGAAGAAATGGTGGTCTCGGTGCGTTCGATGGCGGTCTGGCCAGGCATCAGGCTGGTCAGCATCGCCGTGATGTTCTCGGTCTTGAGATGGTCGATCATCCGCGTCAGCATCGCCTGCACGTCGGCGTAGGTGCCCACCGTCATCAGGTTGGTCACCGGATCGATGACCGCCACGGTCGGCTGGAACTCCGCCACGCGGTTGTGCATCGACACCAGGTGCGTCTCGAGGCCGTAGCGCGACGGCCGATCGGCGTGGAATTGCAGGAGTCCAGCGGTGACCCACGGCTCGAGGTCGATGCCGATCGAGCGCATGTTGCGCAGCAGCTGCTGTGGCGACTCCTCGAAGAGAAAACAGAGGCAGCGTTCGCCCCTGCGGCACGCCGCGTCGAGAAAATGTGCGGCCAGGCTGGTCTTGCCCGTGCCGGCGCCGCCCGAGACCAGCACCGTGCTGCCGCGATAGAACCCCTTGTTCCCGAGCATCGCGTCGAGACCCTCGATGCCGCTCGAAATACGATCGAGCGGAGCGTTATGCTCGAGCGCCATCGACGACACCGGCAGGACGCTGAGACCGGTGCTGTCGATGAGGAACGGGTACTCGTTGGTGCCGTGATGGGAGCCGCGGTACTTGACCACGCGCAGCCGCCTGGTCGAGACCTGATTCTGGACGCGATGGTCGAGCAGGATGACGGCGTCCGACACATATTCTTCGAGTCCCTGCTTCGTCAGCTGACTGTGGCCCCGCTCGCCAGTGATGACGGCGGTCAATCCCTTGTCCTTCAGCCAGCGGAACAGTCGACGCAGCTCGGCGCGGAGCACCCCCTGGTCCTTGAGACCGGCAAATAGCGCCTCGATGGTATCGAGCACGACCCGCTTGGCGCCGATCGACGTGACGGCGTAGTCGAGTCTGACAAAGAGCCCTTCGAGGTCGTACTCGCCGGTTTCTTCGATCTCGCTACGCTCGATCCGTACGTAATCGATGGCCAGCTTGTTGGTGCGGATCAGCTCCGGAAGATCGAAGCCGAGCGAGGCCACGTCGCTGGCCATCTCATCCGCGTTCTCCTCGAAGGTCATCAGCACGCCAGGCTCGTCGAAGTGCACGGCGCCGTTGACCAGAAACGTGAGGGCAAGGAGGGTCTTGCCAGAGCCGGGGCCGCCGCAGACGAGCGTCGGCCGACCGCGTGGCAGTCCGCCAAGGGTGATCTCGTCGAGACCGCGCACGCCGGTAGGGGCCTTCGGCAGGTCGCGCCGCAACGAGGGAACGATGTCGATGTCTATTGCGCTCATACAAGGTTGCGGTTGTGGGCACACCACCAGACGCCGAATTAGAGTGACAGGTTGGCCGGTTCGCGCCTGTTAAACTTTGGACACCGTTAAACTTTGGACACCGCCTTCGTGGCATAGTGGAGCGCGACAGTATGCCGACAGCGAAGCGCCCATTGAAGCGGCGCGACGAGCCCGCGCCGTTCGACGTCGAAACCTATCTGGCGTCGGCCGGCTCCGCCCGGCGCATCGCGACCTATCGGACCGGAGCGAAGGTGTTCGTGCAAGGGGCGCCGACGGATGCCGTCATGTATCTCCAGCGGGGAGGGATCAAGCTTTCCGTGCTGTCTCGAATCGGCAAGGAAGCCGTCGTCGCCATGTTGGGGCCAGGTGATTTCTTCGGCGAGGGGGCGCTGGCGGGGCAGCCGACGCGAATTGCCACGGCCACCGCGCTGGTGCCCAGCACCGTGCTGATCATTGAACGTGACGCGATGGCGCGGCTGCTGCGGCAGGAGCATGCTTTCTCCGATCGCTTCATCCGCTTCATGCTGGCGCGCAACCTGCGCATCGAGGCCGACCTCGTCGATCAGCTGTTCAACTCGAGCGAGAAACGGCTGGCGCGCACGCTGCTGCTGCTGGCCCGTTACGGCGAGCCTCAGCATGGTGACTACGTGATGCCGCTGATTTCGCAGGAGACGCTCGCGGAGATGATCGGCGCGACGCGTACCCGCGTGAACTTCTTCATGAACAAGTTCCGCAAGCTCGGATTCATCGACTACAACGGACGACTCAAGGTCAATAGTTCGCTGTTGACAGTCGTGCTTCACGACTAGCAAATAAGCGTGCTTCACGACTAGCAAGTAAGCGTGCCGCACGACTAGCACCCTGCAGCCCGCCGGGTGTGCAATAGGAGACAGCGCTTCTCCCGCGATTGGCGTACGCTCGGTCATGACCTACAGGATTGCGGTGCCGGCGTGGTTCGTCGTCGCCGGCATAGTGACCCTGTGGGCGCCGACGGCCAGCGTGCTGGTGACACTGCTGGTGTTCGGGACCATTCTGCTGACGCCCCTCCTGTTCACGTTCGGCGGGTCCGCGAGATCGACTCTCTGGCCGATGGCGGCGCAGCAGCTGTGGCACTCGGTGCGCACGGAAAAGCGGGCGAGTCGTCTGCTGACTGCCGGCGCTGCGGACGACAGTAGGGACGACAACGCGGAAGCACTCAGCAGACTCGACAGCGACAAGGGATAAGTGGGTGTTCATCCTTGTGCTGGGAATGAATCGGACGTACTCTAACTAAGACCGCTTTCCTGAGTCCGCGCTCGCCGCTCCGGGCATCTCTCTCATCAAAGTGAATTTCTCGCAGACGCCGCCGTACGTGTCGGTGCGGAGCGTCACCCTATTTATTACTCCCTCCACGACGCGCTCAAGGTTGAGGTCTCTCACGATGACAGCTCCAGTCCACTCCCCGCCGTCGCTGATCGATCGCCTGCGGGAGCTGATTGCCGCACTCGACCGCCGGGCGCCGCGATCGGAGCATCCCGACGAACCGCACATTGCCCGTGACGCCGCGGCGCTCAAAGACCAAGCGCTCGTGCGCATCGCGGAGCTGGAGTCGTGATCAAGCGATTTGCCCTGCTCGGCAATCACCTGCCGCGCCATTGCGGCATTGCCACGTTCTCGACGCACCTCACTGACGCGCTGTCGGCGGCGCTCCCGGAGGCCGACGGCTTCGTGCTGGCGATGAACGACGCCAGCCGCCACCATGCCTATCCCGCGCGCGTGCGGTTCGAAATCAACGAGAGCGATCTCTCGTCGTACCGGCGCGCGGCCGACTTCCTGAACGTCAACCAGGTCGACGTGCTCTCGGTGCAGCACGAATACGGCATCTTCGGCGGCAAGGCCGGCGCGCACCTGCTGACGCTGCTGCGCGAGCTGCGCATGCCGATCGTGACGACACTGCACACCATCCTGTCCGATCCGAACCCGGCGCAGCGCGCGGTGATCGATGAGCTCGCGCAGCTCTCCGATCGCCTGGTCGTGATGAGCGAATCGGGCGCCGAGTTGCTCAAGCGCGTGCACGGCATCCCCGCGAGCCAGATCGATCTGATCCCGCACGGTATTCCTGACGTGCCGCGCGGCGGCGGCGCCAAAGAGCGCCTCGGCCTCGACGGTCGGACGGTGCTGATGACGTTCGGCCTGCTGTCGGCGGACAAGGGCATCGAGTACGTGATCGAGGCGCTGCCGACGATTCTCGCCGTCCACCCGGACACGGTGTATGTCGTCCTCGGCGCCACGCATCCTCACGTCGTCGAACACGAGGGTGAAGCCTATCGGCTGATGCTCGAGGCACGCGCGGCGCAGCTTGGCGTCGGCGGCAGCATCATTTTCCACAACCGCTTCGTCAGTCAGGACGAGCTCACCGAATTTCTCTCGGCGGCTGACATCTACATCACGCCGTATCTGCAGCCGGAGCAGATCACCTCGGGCACGCTGGCCTACGCCGTCGGCGCCGGCAAGGCCGTCATCTCGACGCCGTACATCTACGCGCGTGAACTGCTGGCCGACGGGCGCGGCGCGCTGGTGCCCTGGCGCGATTCGGCGGCCATCGCCTACGAAGTCATCTCGCTGGCGAGCGATCGCGAACGCTGCGACGCGATGTGCGCGCGCGCGGCGGCGCATGGCCTCGGCATGACCTGGCCGGCGGTGGCGCGCCAGTACGTCGAGAGCTTCGCGCGCGCGTGTGCGGGGGAGACGAACCGTCGCCGCGCGTCATTTCATACCCAGACACTCGCGAGCCGGCCGGCCGGATGGCCGGAGATCGATCTTCGCCACGTGCACGCGATGACCGACGACACCGGCCTGCTGCAGCACGCGGTGTTCAACATTCCGCGCTATGACGATGGCTATTGCCTGGACGACAACGCGAGGGCGCTGTTGTTGATGACGCTGCTCGATGATGCCGGCAGCGACACGCCGGCCGCCGTTCGCGCGCTGGCGTCGCGCTACCTCGCCTTCGTCAACCACGCCTTCGATCGGCCGTCGGGCCGTTTCAGGAATTTCCTGTCGTACGCACGCCACTGGTTGGAGTCGCCGGGCTCCGAGGACAGCCACGCGCGCGCCATCTGGGCGCTCGGCGCGGTCGTCGGCCGGGCAAACGATCCAGGCCGGCAAAGCCTGGCCGGCGATCTGTTCCATGCGGCCATGCCGGCGGTGGCGACGTTCTCGAGTCCGCGCGCATGGGCCTATGTGCTGCTGGGGCTCGACGAGTATCTGCGCGCGTTCCAGGGCGACAGCAGCGTGGCCGCGCTGCGCGCCGACTTTGCGGAGCGGCTATTCGGCCTGTTTCAGCGCACCAGCCGGCCCGAGTGGCCCTGGTTCGAGGATTCGGTGACCTATTGCAACGCCCGTCTGCCGCAGGCGCTCATCGTGTCGGGATCGCGGATGAACCGGCCGGACATGATCGACGCCGGCGTGCGGGCGCTCGAGTGGCTCGTGTCGGTGCAAGAGTCGCCCGAGGGCGACTTCGCGGCGATCGGATCGAACGGGTTCTACCATCGCGGTGGACCGCCGGCGGCCTTCGATCAGCAGCCGGTGGAAGCGCACGCCATGGCGGCAGCGTGTCTCGACGCCTTCCGCGTTACCGGCGACATGCGCTGGAGCGAGTACGCCAGCCGCGCCTTCAACTGGTTCCTCGGGCAGAACCATCTGCATCAATGGCTCTACGACGCGTCGACCGGCGGCTGCCGCGACGGCCTGCATCGCGACCGCGCGAACCGCAATGAGGGCGCCGAAGCGACGCTTTCATTCCTGCTCGCCCTGTGCGACATGCGCGCGACCGAGAGCGTCGATCACCGCCCCGTAGCCGCGCCGGCGCTGCAGCCCACGTCATGAGCATGTCCATCCACTACGAAACCCTGTTCACCCGTCACGGGCAGAACCCGATTCTGACCGCGGCCGACTGGCCGTACCCGGCGCACACGGTCTTCAATGCCGGGGCGACGCGGCTGCAGGACGGGACGACGCTGCTGCTGTGCCGCGTCGAGGATCGGACGGGACGCTCGCATCTCTGTGCCGCTCGCTCGCGTAACGGGACGTCTGACTGGGTCATCGACAGCACCCCGACCCTCTACGCCGATCCCGAGCATTACCCCGAGGAGCTCTGGGGCATCGAGGATCCTCGCATCACGTTCGTTCCGGAGCTCGGCAAGTACGTCATCGCCTACACGGCCTACAGCAAGGCCGGGCCCGGCGTGGCGCTCGCGCTGACGAGCGACTTCCACGCGTTCGAGCGCTGCGGCATGGTGATGCAGCCGGACGACAAGGACGCCGCCTTGCTGCCGCGGCGCGTCAACGGCCAGTTCGCGCTCATCCATCGTCCCGCCACCGATCTCACGGCCGACATCTGGATCTCCTTCTCGCCCGATCTGCGCAACTGGGGTGGCCACAAGCGCGTGCTTCCGGCACGACGCGGTTCCTGGTGGGATGCGAACAAGGTGGGCCTGTCGCCGCCGCTTATCGAGACACCGCGAGGCTGGCTGATGCTCTATCACGGCGTGCGCCAGACGGCCGCCGGTTGTCTCTACCGCCTCGGGGCGGCGCTGCTCGATCTCGAAACAGCCGAGAAGTGCCTGCTGCGCGGCGACTCGTGGATCTTCGGGCCGGAAACATCGTACGAACGCGAGGGCGATGTCGGCTACGTCGCCTTCCCTTGCGGCTACACGCTCGACGCCGACGGCGACCGCATCAACCTCTATTACGGCGCGGCGGACACGAGCATCGCATTGGCCACCGGCAGCATCGGCCAGATTCTCGACTGGCTCGATCGCCACGGAGCGCCGTCGTAATGCTGATTGCGGTGGCCATTGCGGCGGCGGTGCTCCTGGTGGTGATGGGCCGCCGCGTGCCCTGGAGCCTCGACACGGCGCAGCTCGGAAGCGTCAGCGAGCGCTGGCTCGCGGAGTACCGCGCCTCGCATCCTTCCTAGTCGTCAGCCGCGAACGGCGTGACGCGCGCTCGTCAGGCAGCGCGCTCGAAGGCGACGGTCATGGCCCGCAGGTTGGGCAGGGCCGTGCGTTGGGCTGCCGTCCACGCATCGGCATGGTCATGGCCGCTGACGCTGGCGCCGGTCCACCACATCGATTCGGACCGTGCGCTCGCCGGCAGGGCAAACCCGAGCAGCGCTTCGATCTGCGCGAAGGTCAGCACGACGTTCGAGGCGTAGCGATCGTTCAGATAGGTGTAGAGCGACAGATAGGCGCCGGGGACCTTTGGCGGGGCTTTCGGCCGCGGCACCACGCGGGGGCGCGGCTGGGGGGGTGGCGTTGCGCCGAACCAGCGGACGAGAACGCCAGCAAGCCAGGTCATCGTGTCACGCTATTCATACGACAACCTTACTCCGGTACTCGTCGAGCCGTGTCTTCTATAATTCGACTGTGCCGCCAGTGCCCCTGAACCTGGATACGTCGCCCGAAATCGAGCGGCGGCAAATTGAACGCTGGCGGCAGATGTCACCGGCCCAGAAAGCGGCAGTCGTGTCTGGGCTCACACAAGCCGTTCACGATCTGGCGTGTGCCGGTGTTCGCCTCAGGCATCGCCAGCTCGATTGCCGGTGAGCCTCGCTCCACGCTCGACATCGACGTCGTGGCCGCCCTTCACGAGTCTCACGTGGCCCTGCTCGTCGATGCGCTTTCGGCCGAATTCTATGTTGACGACGAGGCGGCCATAGGCCGCCATTTTATCGACGTTCAGACTCCCTCAATCGGTGGAATCATGTCGCAGGATTTCCACGACGTGTGAGTCATGAGCGAAGGTTGGTACCGGTACGGGGATTCGAACCCCGGTCCCGTGGCTGAGAACCACGTGTCCTGACCCCTAGACGATACCGGCTCGGGAATGCACCGCGCGCCCATTCGGGCCCGCGGCAACCCTTTGATGTTAGTGGATCGAAAACGGCGGGTAAAGCCCGACGCGTTAGCGACGGCCGCGGGCGCTGTTCCGGTAGCCGGCGTCGTAGCCCTGGCGGAAGCCGGCGCGATAGTTGTTCTTGTAGGCGTCGCGCGAGCCGTAGTCGCGGTAGTAGCCCTGATCGCCGCTGCGGTAATCGCGGTGCCCGACCGGATCATAGCGATCGCGATTCCGCCCGTCGCCGGTACCGCGCATGAAGCCGTCGGAATAGCCGCGCGCGAACGCCGGCTCTTCGTAAGCGCCGCGCCGATCCTGCGGCCGCACCGGCCGGGCGTTGGGAAACCCTGGACGCCGCGGTTCCACGCGCGGCACGTCACGCCCCTCCGCCTCATGCCCGCGCTGGTTCGCCACCACAATCACCGCGCGTGATTGGCCGGCGGCTGCCGGCGTCAGCGTACCCAGCAGCAGCGCCGAAACGAGCAAAAACGTCCAGATCGTCGAAAACATTATTGTTTCCAGGGCAGGTCGATCGGTCTGGCTGCAAACGATAGACCATGCCGATCTTCACGCCAACCGGCGCCGCGCGTGGGGCCGGTCCCTGCATTGTCCTCTTCTCCGGTCCGTTCAGTCTCCGGAAAGTGTTAGCGTCTCGGAACGATGGTCCACGTCATTCGCTCCATCGACGCCCACGTCGGCGGCGCTCCGGTTCGCCTGGTGATCGATGGCGCCCCCAGTCCCGCCGGCAAGACGATGGCGCAGCGGGCGGAGTGGTTGAAGCGCCATGCGGATCACCTACGCCGCAGTGTCCTGCTCGAACCGCGCGGCCACGCCGATCTGATTGGCGCCATGTTGACCGAGCCGATCACGCCCGCCGCCGACGCCGGGATCGTCTTCATGGACGCGGCAGGCTATCCGCCGCTCTCGGGCGCAGCCGTGATCGCCGCCACCACCATCGCGGTGGAGAAGCGGCTCATCACCGGAACGTCGCCGCGCCTGGCCTTTGACGCGCCGGCCGGCACGGTGCACGCAGAGGCGCACATGCAGAGTGCCGGCAGCCATGCCCGGGTCGATCGCGTGACGTTGACGAACGTGCCGTCATACGTGCTGATGGGCGGCCACGTCGTGACGATCGGCTCGCGCCACCTGCGTGTCGACATCGCCTTCGGCGGCGCGCTCCACGCGATCATCGACAGCGAAGCCGCGGGCATCTCACTCGAGGCCCCGGCGATTCCCGAACTGCGGCGACTGGCCGCGCAGATTCGTCACGCCGTCGATGCCATGGCCGAAGTCAAACGCCGCGGCGGCCTGCAGGGCGTCACGTTCACCGGCCCTCCCGCCGATCCGGAAGCACACCTGCGCAACGTGACGGTTTCGGCCAGCGGCGCGGTGGATCGCTCGGCCTCGGCCACCGGCACGTCGGCGGTCATGGCGGTGCTCGACGCGATGGGGCTGCTGCAGGGCGATCAGCCGTTCGTGCACGAGAGCCTCGTTGGCACGCTGCATCGCGGCCGTGTCGCGCGGCGCACGCAAGTCGGCGAAATTACCGCGATCGTGCCGGAGATCGACGGCTCGGCCTGGATCACCGGCGAGCACGTTTTCTATGTCGACGATGACGATCCGTTGAAGGATGGGATCGTGATGCGGACGACTACTGACTGAGAAACTGGCGGGCGAGGCGAGTGATCAGCGCGTTCAGCGGCTCGCCGTCAATCGCAAAACCCGCCGTATCGTCCGACCAGGATAGCTTGTAGCTTTTCGACATCGCCGACACCCAGATCTGCCGCACCGGCGCATTCGGGCTGACAATGAATTTTGCCGGTGCCGGTTGTTCGAACACCACCTGCAGCACGCCGTTCTGCGATTCGATCTCGAAGCCTTCCTGATCGGCGAGCGGTAGCAGCGCGCGATCCAGCTTCTCCAGTGCCTCGTCGGCCTTGATTCTGAACTCCTGCTCGGTCATGCGGCTACTTTCCGGTGAGACGTTCGGGTGAGGCGATGTAGGACTTGCGCGCGCGGGCGGTCTGTCCGGGCGCTTTCATCCGCACGGTCAGTTTGTGCTCCTTGCCGTCGAGCATGCCCGGCGTGAAGCCGAGCGTGTACTGGCTGTGCAGCTCTTGCGCCACGCGCGTGAAGGTCGGCGCCAGCTCGGTCGTCTTCTTCAACTCGAAGTAGCCGCCGCCCGTCTCTTCGGCCAGCCGCTTCAGATTGCGATCGGGCCGGGTCCGCACGACCCGCTGGCCGTTGAAGTACTCGGACTCGAGGCCGATCGAATAGATCATCATCTCGTCACGCCGCGCGCGATCCAGCACGTCGCCGAATCCAAGCCGGCTGTCGGTGTCGTCACCGTCGGTGAACGCGAGCACGACCCTGCGCCCCTCGATCCCGGTAAGCGCGTCCATGCTCGCGTCGATGGCGTCGTACAGGCGCGTCGGGTTGCCGTACTGCAGATCGCGAAGCGCCAGAATCAAGTCGTCGCGATCGCTGGTGAAGGCGCCGCTCAACTGAATCTTGTCGCTGAAGGCCCCGACTTGCCCCTTGTCGCTGGGCAGCAGCCGCAGCAGGAACTGCTCGGCCCCCTGGTCGAGGATCTTCAGGTTCGCCGTCATGCTGCCGCTGCGATCGAGCATCACGACCACGGTGATCGGCTGGATGTCGTTCTGAAAGAACGTGATCTCCTGCGGTTTGCCGTTGTCGAGCACGGTGAACTCGTCCTGTTCGAGGTTGGGGACGAGGCGTCCGTCGGCGTCGGTCACAGTCGTCACCACCGGCACAATCTGCGTGGTGGCGCGGAACTGCGCGTCGAGGCGTGAAAGGGGGAGCGGCGCCGCCAGCAGCAGGGCGGCGGTCACGGTCAACAGAGCGCGCATGCCGCGAGCTTAGCAACGGTTGTTCCGCCTGGGCAATCACCAATACGCGCTAAGATTGCCGTCATGCGTTCATTTTTTCTCGTGCTTCTTTGTGCTCTTACGGTGACATCGCTCGCCGCCGCGTCCCGAATTGCGGGCATCGTGGTCGACGCGTCCGGTGCTCCCGTCGCCAACGCGACCGTGACCATCGCCGGCCGCTCGGTGACGACTGGCGGGGACGGACGTTTTGACGTGGCCGATGCGCCGGACGGCGAGGTGACCGTTCAGGCAGCGGCTCCTGGATTTGCCGCGACTACATTGAGAATCACCGGTGGGACAGTCGAAGCGCGGCTGACGCTGGCGCCGGCGCCGCTTACCGAAGCGGTCGTCGTCACCGCCTCGCGCGGCGCCGCGCAGCTGTCGACCGCCACGGCGGCGACGGTGCTCACCTCCGCGGAACTGCTGAATTCGGCGGGCGGCGCGCTCGACGACATTCTCCGCAACACCCCCGGCTTCAGCCTGTTTCGTCGATCCTCCTCGCGTGTCGCCAATCCGACGACGCAGGGGGTCACGCTGCGCGGTGTCTCCGGATCGGGCGCCAGCCGCACGATGGTCCTGGCCGACGGCCTGCCGCTCAACGATCCGTTCGGAAGCTGGGTCTACTGGAACCGGGTGCCGGAAGCCGCCATCGAACGGGTCGAGGTGCTGCGCGGCGCCACCGGCGATCTCTATGGTGCGGATGCGCTCGGCGGCGTCGTGCAGGTGTTGACGTTTACGCCCGATCGCACGCGCCTGCGTATCGCCAGTGAAGGTGGATCCCACGACACGGCCCGCGGCTCGGCGTTCGGCACCGTTCGCCGCGGCAACTGGCAGGGTGAGGGCGCCGCCGAGTTCCTGCGCACCAGCGGCGTGTTCGTGCTCGGCGAGGAAGTGCGCGGCGCGGTCGACACGCGCGCGGATTCGGACTACGGCACCGGCTTTGCCGGCGTTCGCTATGCGCCGGGCACGTGGCAGGCCTCAGTGCGCCTGAACAGCTATGACGAGAACCGCGGCAACGGCACGCGGCTCACCTATAACAACACGGATGCGACGCAGGTGTCCGGAGAAGCCGGCGGCACTGTGGCCGACGGCGTCTGGCTCGTGCGCGCCTCGGCCGGCAAGCAGAAGTACTACCAGACTTTCAGCGCCGTGACCGCCCTGGCCGGCGTGCCGCGCGCCGCCGAGCGCTTCACGATGATCCAGAACATGCCGACTACGTTCGGCACCTACTCGGCGCAGTGGACGCGCGGCGTCGGCGCCGCGGCGCTGCTGGTCGGGTTCGAGGGGAAGGGCACCGATTCGACCGTCGAGGAAACGCGTTACGCCGCCAGCGGCGCCGTGACAGTGCCGCCGTTGACCGGTGGCGTCGAGCGGAACAACGCGCTGTTCGGCCGTGTCCGGCTGGCCGCGGCCGACAACCTCACGGTGGTGCTCGGCGGGCGCGGCGATTTCTGGCGCTCGACGCCGGCGATTACGACGCTGCCGACGCACACCGCCAACTTCTTCAGTCCGCGCGCGTCGGCCGAGTGGCGGCTCGCTGACGCCGCATCCGTGCACGCGTCGGTGTACCGCGCCTATCGCACGCCGACCCTCAACGAGTTGCATCGCGGCTTCAGCGTCGGGACCGCGGTGACCAATCCGAACCCCGAGCTCAATCCTGAGAAGCTGACCGGATTTGAAGGCGGGGTGCTGCTGACGCACGGCCGCGTCTCGGCGCGCGCCACCGCGTTCTGGAACGAGCTCAATGGCGCAGTGACCAACGTCACCATCGCCACCGTCGGCGCGGCGATTACGCGCCAGCGGCAGAACACCGACACGCTGCGGGCGAGCGGCATCGAGCTGGAGGGCGATTACCGGCCGACGACGCGGTGGAAGCTTTCCGGATTGATCGTTGGCACCAGCTCGCACGTGGTTCAGGCCCCCAAGCAGCCGCAGCTCGAGGGCAAGCGCACACAACAGGTGCCGGCCTATCAACTGGGCGGCACGGTTACCTACGTCGATCCCCACGGTTTCAGCGGCTCGCTCCAGGCGCGGGCGATCGGCGCGCAGTTCGACGATGACCTGAATACCCCGGCGCTGAAGCTGGCGCCGTTCGGCGTGGTCGATCTGTCGGCGAGCCAGGAACTGATTCGCGGCCTGAATGTCTACGGCTCGATCGAGAACCTGCTCGATAAGGACTACGACACGGCAAAGACGCCGCTGCGCAACATCGGCTGGCCGCGGACGTTCCGCATGGGCGTCCGGATTTTTCTGCCCTGAGAGGTGCGCGGGTGATCCGGTTCGTGGGTGCGTGGGTGCTGGCCGCTCTTGCGGCCCCCGCGCTGCACGCTCAGGACTCACTCGACACCATCGTTACGCGCGCCGCGCAGTACGTCGCTCAATACCAGCGCGATCTGGCGCTGGTAGTGGCCGAGGAGAAATACGAGCAGGAAGCCCGCTATTCGGCGCGGGCCCTCAACCGCTACAGCAACGCATTCGTGCAGCGGACGACGCTGCGTTCCGATTTCCTGCTCGTGCGCGGGCCTGACGGCTCGTGGATGCCGTTTCGCGACGTCTTCGAACGCGACGGCGCCGCCGTCCGCGATCGCGACCAACGGCTGGCCAGGCTATTTCTCGACGATTCCAGCACCGCAATCGAGCGGGCGCGCAAGATTGTCGACGAGAGTGCGCGTTACAACGTCGGAACCATCAGTCGGAACATCAACCTCCCAACATTGGCGCTGCTGTTTCTGACCGACAGATATCGAACGCGCTTCGAGTTCGTCGACAAGGGGCGGGAGGACAACGCCCGTGTGGTCCAGTACCGTGAGTTGGGCCGGCCGACCTACGTGTCGACGACCAATGGCCGCGACTTGCCGGTTTCGGGGCGCTACTGGATCGATGAGGCGACCGGGCGGGTGGAGCGATCGGAACTGGTCGCCAGCGATTCCGCGATCGAGGCGCGCATCGAGGTCACCTACCGCGACGACGAGAGCGCGGGTCTCTGGGTGCCCGCACGGATGAAGGAGGCCTACAAGCAGCGCGACGACGGCTCGGAAGTCACCGGTACGGCCACGTATTCTCGATTCCGTCGGTTCCAGGTGACGACAATCGAGGATCTGGCGAAGTGAGAATCACGCTTGCCGGCCACGGTATGATCCTCCCCATGCGGAAGGTGCTTACCGGTGCGGCCCTCGTGGCGCTGTTGGCCTGCTCGACCGAGGCGCAGCAGCCGGCGTCGGGCCAGGATGTCGCGGCGCGGATCGGCGATCGCGCCATTACCGTCAAGGAGCTTGACGAACACTGGCGCCAGAACGACCCGGCGGGGAGCGCCCAGGCCATCCAGGCGTTCTACGACGGCCGCCGCGCGGCGCTCGACGACATCATCGCCACCACCGTCATCGAGCAGGCGGCGAAGGCCAAAGGGATGACGGCGGCCGCCTTCACCGACGCCGAACTCGCCAGGCGCGCCATGCCGGTCAGCGACACCGAAATCGCGATCTTCTATGGCGAGAACCGCGGCCAGATGCAGGGGCGGTCGCTCGAGGAGATGAGCGGGGCGATCCGCAACTACCTGCAGAACCAGCGCCGCCAGGCGGCGCGCGAGGCATTGATCGCCGAGCTGCGCAAGGCGGGTCCTGCCGTGCGCGTGATGATCGAGGTTCCGCGGCAGCAGGTGGTGCTGGCGCCCGAGGATCCGGCGCTCGGTCCCGCCACGGCACCGATCACCCTGATCGAGTTCTCAGATTTCCAATGCCCATTCTGCCAGCGCGTCGCTCCCACGCTGAAGCAGATCAAGGCCCAGTACGGCGACAAGGTCCGCATTGTCTGGAAAGACTTCCCGCTGACGCAGATTCATCCGCAGGCGTTTGTCGCGGCGCAGGCGGGCAACTGCGCGCGCGAGCAGGGGAAGTTCTGGGAGTACCACGACGTCTTGTTCGCGAACCAGGGGGCGCTGCAGCCGGAGTTTCTGAAGAAGTACGCTACCGATGCCGGGATGGATGCGGCGAAGTTCGCCACCTGCCTCGATTCCGGACAGTTCGAAGCGAGAGTGACGACGGCGTTGCAAGCAGGTGGCCGGCTCGGCATCGGCTCGACGCCGACCGTTTTCATCAACGGCCGGATGGTTCAGGGTGCCCAGCCGCTCGAAGTGTTCACGGCCGTCATCGACGAAGAACTACAGCGAGCTACGAAGTAGCGAGGGAGAACCGCAACCCCGCTACCCCGCAACCTCGCTACCCGTCTACCAAGACGATCTTGCCGAGCGCTCCCGGCTCCATGACCGCTGTGTGCGCCTGCGGCGCCTCCTGCAGCGATAGTTCTTTTCCGATCACCGGTTGCAACACGCCGCTCTCGAGTCCGGCGACCAGCCCCGCGTGAATCTCGCGCAGTTCCGCCGGTGTCGTGTTGAACATCACCATCCCGACCACCGCCGCTTCTTTGGCCATGATCGGGCGCGGATCGATTTCTACCCGCCCCCGGTTGCCGACAATCGACACGCGGCCGCCGCGCGCCAGCAAGCCCAGGTCACGATCGAGATTCACATTGGCGAGCATCTCGACGATGACGTCGACGCCGTTCCCGCCGGTGGCGGCGCTGATGCGATCGGCGTAGTCGGCCTCGCGATGATTGAACACGTCGTGGGCGCCCTGCGCGCGCGCCAACTCGATGCCCGCCGGCGTCCCCGCCGTGCCGATCACGCGCAACCCGCGCGCGCGAGCCAATTGCACGACCGCCACGCCGACGCCGCCGCTGGCGCCGTGCACGAGCACGGTCTCACCCGGTTTCGCGGCGCCGCGCATGAACAGCGCTTTCCAGGCCGTCCCGTACGGAATGCCGAGCGCGGCCCCCTGCGGAAACGAGATCGCGCGCGGCAACGGCTCGACGTCCTGTTCGCCGGCCAGCGCCATCTGGGCATAGCCGCCGGATCCGGCGGCAACGCCGTGACCGTACACACGATCACCGGCCTTGAACCGGGTGACGCCCCGGCCTGTCGCGTCGACGATGCCGGCATAGTCGAAGCCTGGCGTGTAGGGGAGAGGGGGCGTGCGCGCGTAGCTTCCCGAGCGGATGTAGGTATCGACCGGGTTCACGCCAGCGGCGTGAATGCGGACGCGCAACTGACCCTCGCCGGGCGTCGGAGTCGGCAGCTCCTCGAGCCGCATGACTTCGGGCGCACCAAACTCGCGAACGATAATCGCCTTCATCGCACCTCTCACAGCATGTCAGGAATCGCCGGCGCGCGCGCCCCTTCGGGGAGCACCAGGTGGCGCGTGCGGCGGATCCACGCGATCAGCAGCACGATGGCGACGACGACGAGGCCAACCGAGAGCCCCACCCAGAGTCCACGGACACCCCACCCGAACGTGAAACACAGACTGTAGCCCACCGGTAAGCCGAGTACCCAGTGGCCGATGACGTTGGTCACCATCGGCGTGCGGGTATCGCCCAGGCCGCGGAGGACGCCTGTCGCCACCGCCTGGGTGCCGTCGAACAGTTGGAATGCCGCGGCAATCAGCAGCAGCGAGGCACCGATGTCGAGGACACGTGCGTCGGTGGTGAAGCCGCGCAGCAGCGCGTCCGGCCAGGCGAAGAGCGCGAGGCCGACGGCCGTCATGATCACGCCGCCGGTGGCCAACGCCAGCCACCCGGCGCGCACCGCGCGCGCGGCGTCGCGCGCGCCCACGGCGTGGCCGACACGCACGGCCGCGGCCGACGCCAGGCCGAGCGGGACCATGAATACGACGCTGGCGATGTTCAGGGCAATCTGATGCGAGGCGGACGAGATCGGATCGAGCCGCGCCGCCAGCGCGGTCGCCAGCGCGAACACGCCGACTTCGAGCGTGATTTGCGACGCCGCCGGCGCGCCGAGCTCGATCAGTCGTCTGATGCGAACCGGCTCGAAGACAAACGGCACGTGCGGATGCGCGCGGCCCAGCCGGCGATGCTCGCGGCGGATGGCGACGAATAGAAATAACGCCATGTACAGCCGCGCCATCGACGTCGCCCATGCCGAGCCGGTGATGCCCAGTTCGGGAAAGCCCCACTTGCCGTAAATCAGCAGCCAGTTGGCGGCGAAGTTCACCAGGTTGGCGGAGATCAGCGCCAGCATGATCGGCCGCACGACGTGCATGCCCTGCAGATAACGGCGGAAGGCGGCGTACAACAGCAGCGGCAGCGCGCCGAGCGAGATGATGCGCAGATAGGGACCGGCGAGCGCGCTGATGCTCGGATGCAGTCCCCAGCCATCGATGGTGAGAAACGCTCCCATCGTCATGAGCATCACGAACGGCGCCGCGACCAGCGCTAGGCAGACGCCATGCTGCAGCCAGCGCACACATTCGTCCCGCTGTCCGGCGCCGAACGCCTGCGAGACCAGGGCGTCGAGCCCGAGCATCAACCCCATGCCAAAAATGGCAATCGCCGTGAAGACACCGCTGCTCATGCCGGCCGCGCCGATGGCGGCCGGGCCGAGCGGACCGACCATCAGCGTGTCGACGACACCCATGCTCATCCAGCCGATTTCCGCCAGAATGACCGGGATTGCGAGTTTCACGAGCGCTTGAAATTCACGGCGCATGGCGACGGTCAGTGCCCAAGGCTCAAGGCCCAAGGCCCAAAAGATCATCTTGTCATGTTCGCGGCAGTAGTTGAGCATTGAGCCTTGTGACTTGAGCCTTGAGCTTTGTGCCTTTTATGTCTAACAGCCCGTACGGCAAGTATGTGGAAGGGGAGGATGTTGTCGCCTCCCTCGACTCGACCGCGCAGCGCATCAAGACGCTGGTTGGCGCCTGGTCACCAGACACGTTCCAGCGCAGCTACGCCGATGGCAAGTGGAGCGGGCGCCAGATCCTGATTCACCTGGCGCAGTCCGAAATGGTGTTCTCGAATCGCTTGCGCTTTCCGCTGGCGCAGGACGGCTACGTGGTGCAGCCCTACGAACAGGATCCCTGGATGGCGCTCGAGGCCGACGCCGACGCCCGCTCAGCGCTCGACGTCTACCTGGCGTTGCGGGCGATGAATCTCGCGCTCTGCCGGCGGCTCACCCCCGCGCAGCGCGCCAGGACCTTCATGCATCCCGAGCGCGGGCAAATTGACGTCAACTGGATCATGACGACGTTCGCAGGGCACGAGCGACATCATTTGGCGCAGCTCGAAGCGATTCGTTAGAAGGTTAGGCGGAACCCAAGCTGACCGACGCGCTGCTCCGGCTGCTGGAAGTCGCCGGAGTACGCGGTCGGCTGCATGAACGACGCGAGCGGCGCCCCTGCAGGCGTGACGCGCTGCGTCGTCAACGGCAGCGAGGGGTTGAGCGCGTTGAACAGGTTGAACACTTCGGCAATCGCTTCGACACGGGCGCGGCCGCCCAAACCAAAGGCGCGGCTGACGCGCAGATTGAGCTGCGAGGCGGGCGCGCGCCGGCTGCAGTTCACCGTCGTGCACGTGCCGATCTCCTTGAACGACGCCACGCCGGCGTCGTTGATCCCCGCGTAGCGATAGGCCTTGGCGGTAATGTCGTTGGCGTTGCCGTCGGCATTGAAGTCGATCCCCTCGACGGTCTGAATCGGCAGCCCCGAGCGATAGAGGAACACCGGGGCCACCCGCAGGCCCCAGGGTGCGTCGGCAATCATCGTGAACGTGAAACGATGCCGCGCGTCGGTGCGCGTCGACGGCGCATCCTGGATCGGCGCGAAGGGGGCGCGGGCATCCTGAATGAGGTTGGCGTCGAGCTCGTCGTAGGCGCTGCCAATGGTGCTCGAGGCCGACGACAGCGTGTACCACGCCGTGCCATCGAGACCGCGCGTGACGCGGCGGCGAACCGACAGGATGAGGGCGTTGTAGTCGCTGGTGCCGCCGTTGATGGCGACGCGGAACGACGAGTTGTTCGGCTGAATCGGCAGGTCGGCCAATAGACGCCGGCCGTTGACCAGCGTGTTGGCGCGCAGCCGCAGATTCAGATCGTGGCCGGTCACGTGCACGTAATCCGCGGTGACCGCCGTGCGCGGATCGACCTGATGCGCCCAGCCGAGCGTCGACTGCTTCGTGTAGGGCTGCTCGATGGTGGGCGACAAGACGAGACCCACGAGCAGCGGCAGGTTCGGGTTGACGCTGTTCTGCGCCGCGATCGATGACAGCGGATCGGACGCGAGAAACAGCGAACCGTCAGCCTTGCGGATGCCTGCCGGATTCTGGGCGATGAACACGAACCCGCTGCCGCCCGCGGCGTCGATGGCCGGCGTCAGCGCGTTGGCGTTGGTGTAGGCAAAGTCGGTGTAGATGCCCCAGCCGCCGCGGAGCACGTCGCTGCCGTCGCCGTGCAGATCGAACGCGAAACCGGCGCGCGGCTGAATGTTGTCGGTGTCGCCTTTGGGATCCTTGCCGAACGACGCGAGCGGGGTGCCGGCAAACCGTCCGGCGCGCCCCGCGGTCTGCAGCGCCACGAAATTCGGATTCCGGCTCTGATCGATCGGCATGCCGTCGACATAGTCCCACCGCAGTCCGAGGTTCAGTGTCAGGCGATCGGTGGCACGCCAGTCGTCTTTGACATACAGACCGTAGAGGTCGAGCGGAATGTTCACTGCCGACGCGCCGCCAACGACGGTGACCAGCGTGACCGGGCCGTTGAGGTCGTTCGACCCCATGGTGAACTGCCCGCTGCTGCCGGCGGTCGTGCTGATGAACAGGTGCGGTTCATGAATCCAGTTCACGCCGACCTTGAAGTCATGGGCCAGGCCGCCAAGTCGCGTCGTGCTCCATGAGAAGTCGTCGCGAAATTGCCATTTGTCCTGTTCGGTCGTCTGCGGCGCCACCGGGTTGGCGCCGGCCGTGACGCCGTTGGGAAACCGAAGGAACGGCCGATCGCTGCTGGCTGGAATCGCGTTGCGGAAGCGCGAGTACTGGAATACGAGCTCGTTCAGCCGCGCGCCGCCGATCACCCAGTTGTCGCCGGCGTTGAGCGAGTGGAACGTGTTGCGGCTCGTCGTCCAGGCGGACGGCGCGACGCGCAGCCCCGGTCCGTTCAATTGCGCGTTGTTGTCGAAGCCGTAGCGGAACGACGTGTAATGTGTCGGCGTCAGCGTGGCCGTCAGCTTGCCGCTGAACAGGTTTTCGCGCGTCGGCGTGTCGTAGACGCCGTCGTCGGCGGGAAAGATGCCGAGCGTATTGACCGCCTGACGCGTGTCCTGCTGCGTGCGCTCGTAGGCCGCGAAGTAATGCACCTTGTCGCGCACGATCGGGCCGCCGGTGCTGCCGCCGAACTGATAGCGGTGGTACGGCTGCTTGGCGCTGTTCGTCAGCTTCTCCGAGAACGTGCGAGCGTTCAGCGAATCGTCGCGCAGCAGCGTAAACCAGCTGCCGCGACGCGTGTTGGTGCCGCTCTTGGTGACGACGTTCAGCACGCCGCCGTTGCTGCGTCCGAACTCGGCGTCGAATCGCTGGGTCATGACGTTGAACTGCTCGACGGCTTCGAGTGGAAACAATTGCAGCAGCCCGCCGACGGTGTCGTCGTTGTTGTCGCCGCCGTCGACCAGGTAGTTGATGTTGCGGCCGTTGCCGCCGCTGATCTGCGGCGTGAACTGCGTCGCCTTGGTCAAATCGGCGTGGAAGCCGAGGCCGACTCCCGGCACCAGCATCGCCAGGTTGGCGAACTGCCGTCCGTTGAGCGGCAGCGACTCGATGCGCGAGAGGCTCACGACCTCGCCGAGCGACGACGACGTCGTCGGAATCAGCGGCGAGACGGCCGTCACCGTGACGGTGTCGGCGACCCGCGCCACCCGTAGCGTCAGCGTCAGATCCGTCGTCCGCGAGACGTCGACCTGGATGCCGCCCCGTTCGACTTGGGCGAAGCCCGTGAGGGCCGCCACGAGGTCATAGACGCCGACGGGCAGGCCGGTCAATCGGTAAATGCCTTCAACGTCGCTCATGCCGCTGCGGGTCAACCCGGTCGGCGCATTGGTGACCGACACGGTGACGCCGGGCACGGCGTTGCCCTGCTGGTCGACGACCCGGCCGATGATGCTGCCGGTGGTCTGCTGCGCGGTTGCCGGACGTGCGGCGACTGTGACGGCGAGGAAAAGACAGACAAAAATGGCTGAACGAAGGCGCTGGGGGTGCATCGGTCTGGTTATCGGACGAAATGGCCTGAAGGTTTGTCGTCAGGTATTGTCCTACAGCTGCGGCGGCTATGATGTCGCCAGCGCGATGAGTACCGGACAGGTCTTGTTCCTGACGTACGCCGCCGGCGTGGTCTGGGGGGCGATCATCGGCGATGCGAAGCCCACGGCGCGGATGGGGCTGGCCTTGCTCTGGCCGATCGGTCCGCTGGCGTTCGTGCTGACCGTCGCCATGTTGTTGCTCGCGGCGCCGGTCGCGTTCCTCGGCCGGGGCCGCTAGTCGTTCTTTTCGGTGTAGTGCTGCAGCAGCACCTGCTGCGCGTTGAACAGGTTGCCGTCCGGCTTCGGCTTCTCGTAGTGACCGGCCGAATCGAGCACCATGGCGCGGTCGGTGTCGTGGAGATACGACTGCAGCACGACATCCCGCAGGTGCTCCAGCATCTCGGTATCACGCACGGGAGCGAGCGTCTCGACGCGGCGATCGAGATTGCGCTCCATCAGATCGGCGCTGCCGATGTACATCTCCTCGTGGCCGCCGTTGCGGAACCAGTAGATGCGCGAGTGTTCGAGGAATCGGCCGACGATGGAGCGGACGGTGATCGTGTCGCTGACGCCGGGAATGCCTGGGCGCAGGCTGCAGATGCCGCGGACGATCAGGTCGATCTGCACGCCGGCCTGCGACGCGCGATAGAGCACCCGGATCATCTGGTCGTCGGTGATGGCGTTCACCTTGATGATCATGCGGGCCGGCCGCCCGGCGCGCGCGTGTTCCGCCTCTCGATCAATCAATTCGCCGAGCCGCGCCCGCAATTGCACCGGCGCTACGACCACCGCGCGGAATTCCTTCTGGTTCGAATAGCCGGTCAGGTAGTTGAAGACGTCGGACACGTCGGCGACGATGTCGGGATCGGCGGTGAACAGGCCGATGTCGGTGTAGATCTTCGCGGTGGTCGGATTGTAGTTGCCGGTGCCGGTATGGACGTAGCGGCGGATGCCGTCGGGCTCCTGCCGCACGATCAGGCAGAGCTTGGCGTGGGTCTTCAGGTCGGCGAAGCCGTAGACGACGTGGATCCCGTGCGACTCCAGCCGCCGCGCCCAGATGATGTTGTTCCGCTCGTCGAAGCGCGCCTTCAATTCGACCAGCACAGCCACCTGCTTGCCGGCCTCGGCGGCCTCGATCAACAGGTCGACCAGCGGCGAGTTGGCGCCGATGCGATACAGCGTCATCTTGATGGCGATGACATGCGGGTCGGCGACCGCGGCCTTCAGGAACGCCTCGACCGAGATGAACGAGTCAAACGGATGGTGGACGACGACGTCCTGGTAGCGAAGCTGATCGAAAATCACTTCCGGGTCGTCGCCCGGCCGCCAGATCGCCCGCGGTGAGAACGGCGCGTCTTTCAGCTCGGGCCGGTGAACGCGCGTCAGCTGCATCCAGTCGCTGAAGCCGAGGCGATCCGGTGTCTTCAGGATCACGTCTTCCTCGACCTCGAAGTTCTCGGCCAGGATGTTGAGGATGCGCGCCGGCATGTCGGACTCGACCTGCAGCAGCGAGATGGCGCCGTGGCGCAACTGCTTCAAGCTGCGATCGATCGATTCGAGCAGGTCGTCGGCTTCGGCTTCCTGAATCTCGAGATCGGCGTCGCGGATGATTTTGAACAGGTGCGCGCTCTTCAGCTGCGTTCCCGGAAAGAGCTCGTGCATGTTGGCGCGGATGACGTCTTCGATGAACGCGAACGTCATTTGGCCAGGCGCGCCCAGGGTTTCGGGAATGGGCACAAAACGCGGCAGCACGTCCGGCACCTTGACGCGGGCGAATTTCGTCCGCCCGCCGTGGCGTACGACCACCGCGAAGTTCTTGCTCAGATTCGAGATGAACGGGAACGGATGCCCCGGATCGAACGCGAGCGGCGTCAGCACCGGGCAGACGTCGCGCGAGAAATACCCGGTCAGGTACTCGCGGACGTCATCACTCCAGTTGTCGGGGTCGAGAAAGACGATCCGTTCGGCCGCGAGCAGCGGACGCAACTGGTTCCAGCATGCGGCCTGGTCCTGCAGCATGCGGCGCGCGCGGGTACGCATCGCCTCGAGCTGTTGCGCCGTGTTGTAGCCATCGGGCGCCACGTCCTCGATCTCTTCATGCATCGCTTTCTGCGTCGTCGCGACGCGGATCATGAAGAACTCGTCGAGGTTGCTCGCGTTGATCGAGAGGAACTTGACCCGCTCGAGCAGCGGATGCGCCGGGTCCAGCGCCTGTGACAAGACCCGCTCGTTGAAATCGAGCCAGCTCAGCTCTCGATTGATGTAGAGCGCCGGGTTCTTGAGGTCAGCGGGATCGATATCGCGCGGCGGCAGCACCCGCAAGTTTGGGCGCGCCGTCGGGCGGCGGGAACGGCGTTCGGGTTGTCGCCGAGCGGGAACTGCGGCGGTGTCGCTGGGGGTATCCATAACGGCGTCCGGAAAACGGGAGTCGGGGAGCATATCAAAGCCGTGTAACGGCCGAGGTTGCATCACGTTCCAACGGGAACTCTGCAGGAAGGATGCCGTTGTTTTCAGCGCCTCGCAGGCGCTCCAAGGGGCCGGCTGTCGCCATCGATGTACTGTGCCAGATCGCCGACGACCAGCCAGGTCACCTCGTTGGGATGGATAAAACGGCTGGCCGCTCTGGCGAGGTCGGCATCGGTGAGTCCGCGAACGCGACGCGCATAGGTCGCGAAGTAGTCATCGGCGTACGTGTAATTGAGGAGCTGGATGGGCGAAGCTCACGCGCTGTGAGCAAACGTATCGAGTCCTGCCGCGGGCGCTGACGCGGATGCCCGCGCGTTGAACTTGCTTTGGTAGTAGCGAGTCCAGATTGCGGTTCCGATGGAGCCGATGACCGATGGGGCCAGCCACGCCACGAGTTGCGGCAGGTGGAGGCTACCGGCGTTGGTGACGAAGAATGCGGTGACCGCCGCGATGCAGCCGCCCAGCATGCCGTTCATGTGGGCGAACCACCAATGCATGCGCGTCGTCGGAGGTCGCAGCCAGTAGCGCAAGCTGCTCACGCCGTTGAACATTCCGATCAGCGAGAACGCGGCGAACAGCGGCACCCGCGTCACGACGCCGAAGACGGCAATGCCGACGCTCGCCACGACGAGCAGTGCCGGCAGGCCGAGGTCCCACCAATGCCGATGCGCCGTGGTGCGCTGCTTCGCGCGCAGCACGCGCACGCCGGACGACACCGCCGCCGCCGTCAATACGGCGATGTAGAGCAGGAAGACCCCAGCCGCTTTGGCCTGCGGCCGCGGATCGAGAAAGAGGCGGCCACCGGCGAGCACCTTTCCAGCACAGTGGGATCCGAAGCTTGGAATTCACGTGACTTGAAGTCGCG
>JADMIO010789649.1_pt1 | contig 161709 bp, 157 predicted proteins | sample 8958161 | NCBI WGS metagenome assembly JADMIO01 (sample SAMN16585339, study PRJNA669376) | soil metagenome | isolation source: Crop rotation soil | place: USA: Cullars Rotation, Alabama | collected 2011 | reverse complement strand
GCGACAACTTGTCCACGTGGAATTCTAAGCTTAGGATCCCAATGTGCTGGAAAGCATCTCAGAAACCTGAGCGATCGCACGTGGTTGGTCGCGGCGATCGTCAGCTGGGGCATCGCGCTCTTTGAATATCTGCTTCAGGTGCCGGCGAATCGCATCGGGCACACGCAGCTCGAGCTCGGGCAGCTGAAGATCATCCAGGAAGTGATCACGTTGACCGTGTTCGTGCCCTTCGCCTGGCTGTACATGCGCGAGCCGGTCCGGCTCAACTACCTGTGGGCGGCGCTCTGCATGTGCGGCGCCGTTTTCTTCGTGTTCAAACGGTGAAAGCTTCGCGCCGCTTCCCCGAGTCGGTGGTTCTGGCGATTCATGAGAGCCAGGTGGTGGGGATTCGCGCCGGCATGAAGCCGCACCGCGTGATTGGTATCTGGGTTGTGGTCGTGTCGGGGCGTGTGTTCGTTCGTTCGTGGAGCCTGAAGCCGCGCAGCTGGTGGCGGACATTTCTGGACGATCCCCGCGGGATCATGACGGTCGGCAGCCGGCGCTTTTCAGTGCGCGCCGTTCAGCGAAGGGGCGCGCTTCTGAATAAAGCCGTCAGCCGCGCATATCTCGAAAAGTACGACACGCCGGGCGCGCTCAAGTTTGCGCGCGACCTGGGACATGCGAAATCCCGCGCGACGACCACCGAACTCGTTCCGAGGTGACGATTATGCGCATCAGCACTCTCGCGCTCCCGTTGTCGCTCGTCCTGCTGCCTTCGCTCGCGAATGCGCAGGCCGCCCCCAAGACATTCGATCTGAAGGCCTCGCCCACCACGGTGCATCGCGGGTTCTTCGATGCGTCGCTGAAACCTGTGCTGACCATCGACTCCGGCGACATCGTGCGGCTCGAGACCGTCTCGGGAAATCCGCGCTACTTCGAAAAGCTTGGCGTACCGAAGGACAAGATTCCGGCGGAGCTGTACGCGGCGTTCCAGGGAGTGGACAACGACGGCCGCGGGGATCACACGCTGAACGGTCCGATTGCGATTCGCGGCGCCGAGCCCGGCGACATGCTCGAGATCCGCATTCGATCGGTGGACGTGCGCCTGCCGATTGCCGGACAGGGTTTTGCGCCGAATCGCGGTGCGCTTCCCGAACAGTTTCCGTATCAAAAAGACCGCGTCACGTGGATTGACGTTCAGCGGAAAGTCGTCGAGTTCGCCCCCGGCATCGAGATCCCTGCGAAGCCGTTCTGGGGCGTCATCGCCGTCGCGCCGCCTGCGGCCATGGGCCGCGTGCCGAGCGGGCCGCCCAACATCTTCGGCGGAAATCTCGACAACAAGGATCTCGGTGCGGGCAGCACGCTCTATCTGCCGGTCCACGTGCCAGGCGCGCTGCTGTCGGTCGGCGACGGACACGCGGTGCAGGGCCACGGCGAAGTGAGCCTCTCAGCCGTCGAGACCTCACTCAAGGGCGAGATCCAGGTGGTGCTGCACAAGAACCGCCGGCTGCGATGGCCGCGCGCCGAGACGGCGACGCACTACATCACCATGGGGCTCGACACCGATCTCGATCAGGCCGCCAGGATCGCCACGAGCGAAATGCTGGATCTGATCGTCGAGACCAAGGGCCTGTCTCGGGAAGATGCATATCTGCTGGCGAGCATCGCCATGGATTTGATCGTGACGCAGGTCGTGGACGGGACCAAGGGCGTGCACGCGATGATGCCGAAGGCCATTTTCCAGAAGTAGAATTGGACCGATGTTGCGCAAGCTTGCGTGTTCGTTCTGCGGCAAGGCGGCCACCGAGGTCGCCAAGCTCGTGGCCGGGCCCCGCGTCCTCTTCCGCCGGCGAGTCTACATCTGCGACGAGTGCATCGCTTCTGCCCGGCGGATCATTGAAGACAGCAATCGAGATAGTCAAAGCACCGGATCCAACGCGACAACCGTCACAAACTGATGCCTGCTGACAAGCGCTCGAAGAAATCGTCGCGTCCCCTTGCCGGCAAGGTCGCCGTGGTCGCCGGCGCGACTCGCGGCGCCGGCCGCGGCATCGCCCGCGGGCTTGCGGAAGCCGGTGCGCTCGTCTACTGCACCGGACGCAGCGTCCGCGGCCATCTTTCACCGTACGGACGGCCGGAAACGATCGACGGCACCGTCGAGATGATCGAGGCGATCGGCGGCAAGGCGATCCTGGTTCGCGTGGATCACACCGTCGAGTCCGAGGTCGAGGCCCTGTTCGCGCTCGTTGACAAAGATCAGGGCCGGCTCGACATCCTCGTGGACAGTGTGGCGGGCGAAGATCCGATGATGTCGCAGTGGACGTCGTTCTGGAAAGCCGATCTCAAGAACGCCGAAGCCATTTTCCGGCAGGCGATCCTGTCGCGCATCATCACCGCGAAGCATGCCGCGCCCCTCATGATCCGGCAGGGCAGTGGCTTGATTGCCGAAGTCACCGAAAGCGACGTCATGTCGGGAGGCGGTACTCCCTTGTCGCAAACTGTGAAGCTTGCGGTCAAAGGACTGGCGCTCAACATGGCGGCGGAGCTCAAAGCACACGGCGTGACCGCGGTGGCGATCACTCCGGGGTTCCTTCGCTCCGAATCGATGCTGCAGAGCCAGGGTGTGACCGAAGCCAACTGGCGCGATGCCGGCAGCCACGACAAGAATTTTTTCGAATCCGAGTCGCCGCTCTTCGTCGGACGCGCGGTGGCCGCGCTGGCCCAGGATCCGAAGGTGTCGAAACATGCGGGCCAGCTTCTCAGCTCGTGGGAGCTGGCGCGCCAATACAAGTTCAACGACCACGACGGCCGCCGTCCCGACTGGGGCACGCTTGCGATCGACTTCTCGGGGTTGCCCGATACATTCGTGAGCAAATTCCGGACGGGCTGCGAGCTGCAGATCGAGTGGCTGAAGACGGTCGAGAAGCGGACGCGCAACCTTCTCGCGAAAGTCCCAAAGAAATCCGCCGCGAAAACCAAAGGCAAGCGCCTGAAATTCAGGAAGAAAGCCGAGTAGCAAACCATGACTGCTGACGCGCGCGTTCGAACCGTGGTGGCTGGCGTAGCGGTCCTGTGGTTCGCAACGGCGATCCCGGTACGCGCGGCCGAGATCACCGTGCTCTGCTCGAACGGCATCCGCGCGGTCATGCAGGAACTGGTGCCGCGGTTCGAGAAGGCCACGGGCCATCACGTGGTCATCACCTATGGCCTGGCCGCCGCGCTGAAACGTCAGATCGACGCCGGCGAACCTTTCGATCTCGCCATCCTCACGCCGCAGTTCATCGACGATGGGATCGAGAAGGGGAGATTGGTGCGGGAATCGCGAACCGAGCTCGCGCGCGCGGGTATGGCGATGGCGATCCGGAAGGGCGCGGCCAAGGCAGACGTCGCCACCACCGAAGCGCTGAAACGCACGCTGACGGCTTCGCCCGCCATCGCGTTCGCGAAGGAAGGGGCGGCGGGAACCTACTTCGTTGGTCTCATCGAGCGCCTCGGGCTCGCAAAAGATCTGCAGCCGAAGCTTCGGCCGGTAGCGACGGGTGTTGACGTTGCGGCGGCGGTCGCCAAGGGAGACGCATCGCTCGGCATCATGCCGCTCAGCGAGATTCTGCCGGTGCCCGGCATCGAAGTGCTCGGGCTCTTTCCGGCGGACATTCAGAGCCCCGTGATCATGGTGGCCGCGACACGCCGCGATTCACCACGCACCGCAGTCGCCAGCGAGTTGATCAAGTTCGTGACATCGCCATCCACGCTGCCGGTTCTGAAAGCGAATGGGATGGAACGCTAGCGTGCGGGCCGTTGCAGCCTCGGTCATCCTGGCCGGCTTGATCGTTGGATGTACTGGTTCGCCCGCCTCCCTCAAGATCTATTTCATCGACGTCGAAGGCGGCCAGTCCACGCTCGTCGTCACGCCGTCGCGCCAGACGCTGCTCGTCGATGCGGGCTTTCCGAGCGATGGCACGTTCCAGTCGAAGGCGGCCGATCCACAGAAGGCGCGCGACCCGCAGCGGATCCTTGCAGCGGCGCGCGACGCCGGCATCACGTCGATCGATGTCCTGCTCGTCACGCACTTCCATGCCGATCACGACGGCGGCGTGCCTGAACTGGCGAAGCTCCTTTCAATCCATACCTTCATCGATCACGACACCGTCAACGAAGAGACCGAGAAGGGAGTGCCTGGCACGCTGGACGCGTTCAAGCAGTACGAGGCCGTTCGCGCACAAGGCCTCCACCTCGTCCCGAATCCCGGCGATCGACTCCCGATCGTCGGCATCGAGGCGACCGTGGTGAGCTCGGCCACCTCGACGCTGAGGAAGCCGCTCAGTCGAACAGCCGCGGCGAGCCAGGCCTGCGGCACACCGGGACCAGCGGCGCAGGAAGCGTACGAGAACCCACGCTCGACCGGCATCCTGATCCAGTTCGGACAATTCCGTTTCCTCGACGTCGGGGATCTTTCCGGGCCGCCGCTCTTCGCGCTCGCCTGTCCCGAGAACATCATCGGACCGGTGGACGTCTACCTCGTGGCTCACCATGGCGGCACCGACGCAGCCGATCCAGCGACATTCGACGCCTTCAAGCCCCGCGTCGCCATCGTCAACAACGGTGCGACGAAAGGCGGCGGCCCTGAGACACTCGCGCTCCTTCGGCGAATCCAGGGCCTGGATACATTTCAGCTGCACCGGTCCGTCAATTCAGGGGCTCAAAACGCTCCGGACGATCGCCTCGCGAACCTCGACGAGCAGACCGCACATTGGATCAAGCTCGAAGCGCACACCGACGGCTCGTTCGAGATCACCAATGGCCGCACCGGTGCGACGACGAGATATTCGTCACGCTAGCGCCGTTTCTAGATTGAGGAAAAAAATCCATGGCGAGAGAAGGACCTGAACCCATCCTGCCCGCCCAGGATGTCCGCCGCGCCTGCGCGTTCTACGAATCTCTGGGCTTCAAGGCGGGATTTCACGATGACCGCTACGAGATTCTGAGGCGAGGGAACCTCGTCGTGCATCTCGAGCAGCAGAACGATCTGCCGCCAGCGAAAAACCGGACGAGCTGTTATTGGCGTGTGCTTGATGCTGATGCGCTCTATCGGGAATTCGCCGCCCTCGGACTCCCGCCCGAACTCGACTTGACCGAGCCACAGGATGAGCCCTGGGGCATGCGGGAGTTCACGGTCAAGGATCCGGCAGGAAATCTGGTTCGCATCGGCCACGAGCTGAAGGTTGCTCGCTAGACGTCTGGAACGATATCGCTCGCTGGATAGACGACGCGCTGCAATGATCATTCGCAAGGAGATCCCGGGAGACGTGGACGCCGTTCGCGTGGTGAACGAGCGTGCGTTCGGGCAGCCCGACGAAGCGAAGATCGTTGATGCGCTTCGTGGGCGCGTCGACGCGATCTCGCGGGTGGCGGTGATGGACGATCGCGTGGTTGGTCACATTCTCTTCACGCCGGTCTCGATCGACGACGCAGATCCGCGGCTGTCCGCGATGGGGTTGGCGCCAATGGCCGTGCTGCCCGAATTTCAACGGCGTGGCGTCGGCTCCGCGCTCGTGAACGCGGGTCTCGACGCCTGCCACGCCGCCGGCTGCGATCTCGTGGTCGTCCTCGGCCATCCGGAGTTTTACCCGCGGTTTGGATTCGTGGTTGCGGCCCATCACGGGTTGACCTGCGAATATCCCGTGCCGTCCGAGGCGTTCATGGCGATCGAGCTTCGTCCGGGAGCTCTGGCGGGTGCTCGTGGACTGGTGCGATACAGGCCTGAGTTCTCGTAGAATCGTCGCCTCATGCCGATCATCGAAACCCGCCGCCTCCAGCTGATACCCGCGTCGGAGGAAGCACTGCGGGGCGAGCTCTCAGGAATTCCGGCGCTGGCCGCCGCGCTTCGCTGTGAAGTGCCTTCGTCGTGGCCGCCCGACTTGTACGACACCGACGCCGTGAACTACTCGCTCAACTGGCTGCTCGCGCATCCGTCGCAGGGCGACTGGAGCTTCTACTACATCCTCCGGCGGGGGAAAGAGAACGGTCGTCCGGTGCTCATCGGGGCGGGCGGCTTCAAAGGTCCAGCCGACGCACAGGGCGTCGTCGAAGTCGGCTACTCGATCGTGCGGGATCAGCGGCGGCTCGGATATGCGACCGAGGCCGTTGAAGCGTGGCTGCGATTCGCGTTCGCATCGCCGGACGTGAAAATGGTGATCGGCCAGACGCTGCCGAGCCTGATTCCCTCGATCGGCGTGCTCGAGAAACTCGGATTTCGGTTCGCCGGCGCCGGTTCGGATCCGAGCGTGCCTGAAGGCGAGGAAGTGATTCGCTACGAGATGACTCGGGCCGAATTCGATCGCCGCTCGCACAAGGTGTAGGTGATCGCCTGCGGCGCCGGGCTTATCCACCGCCATTGCGGGCGGGGACGATCGACGCGGCAGTGTGGCCGGCGAGCGTGTTTTACCCCGCTTCGCGAGTCACGCGAGTTCGAAGTCGGCGCGGCTGGAACGCCCTCTCACCGCAGCAGCGCGATGACAATGCCGCGGACAGGGAGCCGCTCCGCACGGCTGCGCCTTGGAGGCGAGCGTCAACAATCGAGAGCACACAACACGAGCCGACGGACACCTCCGCGAGAGGTCAAGCTTGACCAGAGCGCCCTGGCATTAACCGATGTTTCCGGCGGCCGTGTTGTTCGCGAGCCGACAGGCGCGGCCGTGTGGAGTGGCTCCCTGTCCGCTACACATTGTTCGACGGAGGTGCGGGTGGAACGCCCTCTCGCCGCGGCCGATCAGTCATGCCGCGTCCAAGACCCGCCTCGGCCTATGTGCGAAGACCCAGCCTACTGGCGGATCTGCTGAATCAGGAAATCTACGACACGCTCGAATGGATCGAAGCCGAATGCGGCTGCGACTGATGGGCGCAGGTTCGAGTTGGCGTTGATGTCGTAGAACACGCGCCGGCCGTTGTCCGTCTCGAGGTACTCGATGCCGCCGACGTCGAGTTTTGCTGCTCGTACGATCTGCTTCGCAGTTTCGACAGCATCCGTCGGCACCTCGGGGAACGGAAAGAATTCCACAGGCGGCGCGGCTGCCTGATGGACCGGCACCGCGCACTCGCCTTCTCCTTCATCAGGATTGCAGACCGGCGAGGGACAGAGGTTGAACCGGCCATGCGTCTTCACGCGCATTGCGTAGAGCAGCTCGCCGCCAAGAAACTCGAGCCGGATGATGCCGTGCTCGGGATCGTGGGGCAGCAGTTCCTGCAGCAGGAACAGGTTGTCCGGCAGCCAGACAGACGGATCGGCCTTGAAGATCTGCTCGACGTCTTCAAGCGACTCGACAACCTGGATACGCGCGCCGCTGCCGCCCTGATCCGGTTTCAGCAGCGCGGGCCAGCGAATCCTGTCGCGATACGGTTTCAGTGCGGCGGCATCGTTGAACGTGATCGAAAAAGGCGTGTCGATGTTGAGCGTCTTCAACAGCGTGGCCTGGGCGCTCTTGCTCAACTCGAGCGCAAACACATCGGCCCCGTTGAGCACCCGCGCGCCGAGACGTTCCAGTGTCCGCATGAAGGCGAGCGCCAGCGGCACGGCCCGCGTGTTCCCGCGGACGTAGGCGCTCGGACTGGCCTGGTTGAAATACAGCCGGGCCCGCGGAGGATCGAGGTTGCTGAACGCCGCGCGCGTGACGTCGAACGGCTCGAACGACACGCCTCTGCGCTCGAGCGCCGCAAACAGCGGCTTCTGCCATTCAGGGTGCTCGTGAATCACGACGAGATCGGCTTGGCGGCTCACGTTATCGATTATCCTTCAGGCAACAACTGAGGTCTCCATGCGTCGAAACTTCTGTCTTGTCGCCGCGTCCGTCATCGCCACTGCGCATCTTGCGGGACAAGTCCCCCCGGATCCACTGGTGAAAGAAGGGACGGCCGTCAAGCTCGCTCCGCACACCTACGCGATTCCGGACGCCAACGTCGGTCTCGTGCCAAACGTCGGCATCATCGTCGGCTCCCGGGCGACGCTGGTGATCGACCCGGGTCTCGGCCGGAGAAACGGTGAGACCGTGTTGCGAGAGGTCGGGAAGGTCAGCAAGAACTCCGAGCTGTACATCGCCTCGACGCACTATCACGCCGAGCACACGACCGGCTACATTGCGTTCCCGGCGACGGCGAAGTACATCAACTCCAAGGTTCAGGAAGCCGAGTTCGCCGAAGGCGGCGTGCAGCAGATCAAGGTGTTCTCTGGACGTTCGCCGGCGACCGCCGAGATCCTGAAAGACGCGACTGGCAGGAAAGCGGACATTACCTTCGATCGCGACTACACACTCGACCTCGGCGGCGTACGCGTCCGCTTCGTCGTCGTTGGCCCCACGCACACGCGCGGAGATACGGGGTTCTTCGTGGAAGAAGACGGCGTGCTTTTCTCTGGCGACGTGGTGATGAACAACTCGTTTCTCGCCGCCACGCCCGTGTCGAGCATGAAGGCGTGGCTGGCTGCGTTCAACACCTTCGACGCGTTCAAGCCGAAGGTGATCGTACCGTCGCACGGCGCCATTGGCGACGGATCGTTGATTGCCGCCAACCGCGCGGTGATGAGCGAGGTCGAGGCGCGCGTGCGTCAGCTAAAAACTCAGGGGCGCTCGATCGACGAAGCGGCGACGACCGTTCAGACCGAAATGCAGGCCAAACATCCTGGATGGCCGAGGGTAAACGGATTGGTCCCCATCGCGCGAGCCGCCTACACCGAGGCGCAGTAGCGGCTTTGAGCGATCTCTGTTTCCTGACCGCACGCGAGCAGACACGCCTCGTCCGCGATCGCGAGGTGTCCGCGCGCGAGTTGATGGCCGCCCACCTCGATCGCATCGCGAAGGTCAATCCATTCGTCAACGCGATCGTGGCGAAGCTGGACGACGAGCGATGTCTTGCGCTGGCGGACGAAGCCGATCGGCGTCTTCAGCGACGCGAAATCGTCGGCCCCCTGCACGGGCTTCCGCATGCGTTCAAGGACTTCGAGCCCGCCGTTGGATTTCCGTTCACCATGGGATCGCCGGCGTTCAAAAACCTGATGCCGAAGGAAGACAGCGTGCTGGTGGAGCGGCTGAGGAAGGCCGGTGTCGTGCCGATCGGCAAGACGAACATTCCCGAGTTCGCCATGGGATCGCACACCTATAACAATGTCTACGGTCTCACTCGAAATCCGTACGACCTGACGAGGAGCGCGGGCGGCTCGAGCGGCGGCGCAGCGGTCGCCGTGGCAACCGGCATGCTGCCTCTCGCCGACGGCAGCGACCTTGGCGGATCGCTCAGAAATCCCGCCAGCTTCAACAACATCGTCGGCTTTCGTCCGAGTGTCGGGCTGGTGCCGACGGCTCCGTCGCTCGTGCCGTTCGTGGGATTCGGCGTCAAAGGTCCGCTCGCGCGAACCGTCGGCGACATCGCGCTGCTCACGAGTGTGATGGCTGGCGCCGATCCTCGCGATCCGGCGTGCTATCCCTCCAATCCCGCGGCGTTTTCATCGCCGCTGGAACCGTCGCTCGAGCGGCCGCGCGTTGCCTGGTGTCTTGATCTCGGAGGCTTGCCACTGGATCCGCGCGTTCGATCGGTTCTCGACAGTCAGCGCCGCACGTTCGAGAGCCTCGGCTGCCGCCTGGAGGAAGCCTGCCCCGACTTGTCGGATGCCGACGATGTCTTCGTGACGATTCGGCAGTGGAAGGCCTGGATTGCGCTCGGTCCGGTTCTGGAACGACATCGTGATCAGATGAAGCCAGAGGCGATCTGGGAAATCGAAAAAGGCGCCGCGTTGACCAGCAGCGAAGTGGCGAGAGCACTGTTGCGGCACGGTCAACTCCTCGCGCGGGTTCGCGAATTTCAGGAGCGCTTCGATTTCCTCGTGTGTGCGGTCAGCCAGGTGCCGCCCTTCGATGCGACGCTCGACTGGCCCCACGAGGTGGCCGGTGTCGCGATGGACACCTACGTGTCGTGGATGAAATCCGCGTACTGGATCAGTGCGACGATGAGTCCCGCGATCTCGGTGCCGGCGGGGTTCACGGACGAGGGACTTCCGGTCGGTCTTCAGATTGTCGGCGTCTACCGTCACGACTTCGACGTGCTGAAGATGGCCCGCGCATTCGAGCGCGCGACGAATTTCGCCGATAGGCGACCGGCCGTCGCGCTACAGTAGTCGCCCGCTCCCGTTGTTGATCCCAGCCAGGACACGAGGAAGAACACCGAGGAGGTCACTATGACCACCCCGCAGGACATCGCCCGGAAGGGCCTCGTCTACGACATCCCGGAAGCCGCGACAGTCGAAGTCCGCCGCGATCTCGAGTTCATCGGAGCGGACGGTGGAACGCTTTCGATGGACATTTACCTGCCGCCCGGCGCACGCGGATCGCTGCCTGTCGTTGTCCTCGTGAACGGTTACAAAGACGAGGGCGCGCAGAAGATATTTGGCTGCGGCTTCAAAGGGATGGAGTCGAACATCAGCTGGGCGCGGTTGATCGCCGCTTCAGGAATGGCTGCGGTGATGTACACCAACCGCGAGCCCGCGGCGGATTTTCTGGCAATCCTCTCGCACCTGCAGCGAAACGGCGCCGCGATCGGCATTGATGCCGGCAGGCTGGGCTTGTGGGCAAGCTCGGGCCACGTGCCGGTCGCCCTGTCTGCGTTGATGCGCGATGCGGCGATTTACCCGCGATGTGCGGCGTTGCTCTACGGGTTCACGCTCGATCTGGATGGCGGGGCTGGCGTGGCGAACAACGCGAAGCAGTTTGGATTCGCCACGCCGTGTGCGGGCAAGACCGTCGATGATCTGGCGCCCGATGTTCCGGTCTTCCTGGCCCGGGCCGGCAAGGATCAGTTTTCTGGGTTGAACGACGCGATGGATCGATTCGTGGCTCGGGGGCTTGCCGCCAATCTCCCGATCACGCTCGTGAATCATGCGTCGGGGCCGCACGCGTTTGATCTTTTCGATGCGAGCGACACGTCGCGAACGATCATCACGAACGTGATCGAGTTCCTGAAACGCCTGACCTGACAGTCGACGCGGTTAGTTCTGCGTGGTAGCGGCCACGGCTGGCCAGCCCTTGTCGATCGGCTTGCTCGAATCGGCGGTGATCTCCAGATCCGCGCAGTGGTGATACGAGTAGCCACCGGGCTGGTTGTAGCCGTGCTCGGCCATGAACTGGATGACCTGCAGCGTGCATTTCGGACAGCTGATGTTCGGCAGCTGGACGTCGGCTTCCCACGTCTGCGGCTGTGCGGGCCGGGTGTAGTGCTGGAAGAGGCCGTCGGCGATCACGGGGATCTGCGGCGGGCTCTGGATGCTGGCCCACACCGACTGCGGACCCTTCTCCGTCATGCGTTCCTGCGTGAACGGATCGGCCGGCAGTTCGGCGCGCGAGTTGACGGCGAGCGCCACCCGGTAGTGGCCCGGGTGATAGATCGTCTCGAGCACCTTGATGTGAATCTTCGATCCGCCGACGGCTTTGCCGATTGTCGTGCTCGATGCGGCCTTCGGATCGCCGCCGCACGGCGCCGCTTTCTGCGGGTCGCCGCGTTCGTTTTCCACGATCCAGGACGCCGGTTCGAGCAGCTTGAAGTGTGCGCTCACGGCAGCCGGCACCGCTCCGGCGAGGATCAGCGCGACGGCAATGCGGACAGACTTTTTCATGAACATGCCCCTTTGACGCCTCGAACGTTGACGAGGATTCATCGTTGCATATGATACGCGGCCGGGTCCGCTGGGGTATCGTTTTTGGATGCCTTCCCCCATGGACACCGTCGACCGCATTCGAGCCTTTCGCGCCCTCCATGAATCCGGCTGCTTCGTGATGCCCAACCCCTGGGACATCGGCAGCGCGCGCCTTCTGGCCGGTATGGGGTTCCGTGCGTTGGCCACCACCAGCGCCGGCATGGCGTGGTCGCTCGGGCGCGCCGACACACAGGTGCGGCTTGCGGATGTCCTGAATCATCTGCGCGTGATGTCGGCAGCGGTCGATCTTCCGTTCAACGCGGACTTCGAGAAAGGCTTTGCCGTTGAACCAGAAGGCGTCGAGAAAAACGTGGCTGCCGCGGCTGCAACCGGTATCGCCGGCCTCTCGATCGAGGACTCGACCGGGGACGCGGCCAAGCCGCTCTTTGATTTGGAGCTGGCCGTCGATCGGATTCGTGCCGCCCGGCGCGGCATCGATGCCAGCGGACGCGCCATCGTGCTGACCGGCCGCTCGGAGGGTTTTCTCGTCGGGCGTACCGATCTGCGGGAAACCATTCGCCGTTTGACGGCCTACGCTGAAGCGGGCGCGGATTGCTTGTACGCGCCGGGGCTGCGCTCGGCCGAGGATATCGCCGGCGTCGTGAAGGCTGTGGCGCCTCGTCCGGTCAACGTGCTCGCGAGTTCCGACTTCACCACGGTCGCCGAACTGGCGTCTCTGGGCGTGCGGCGTATCAGCGTCGGAGGAGCCCTTGCGCGAGCGGCATGGGCCGGATTTTTCCAGGCGGCGAAAGAGATCGCGGAGCAGGGCACGTTCATCAGCCTGTCGAAGGCCGTGCCTTCAACCGCGCTGAACGGACCGTTTCAATCGGAGTCGACATCATGACCCATCGTTCGACAGAAGAACTGGTGGCAGGCCTGATCGGAATCCGCCAGTCGCCGCGCGATCGCGGCACGCTTGATCTGATTGTCCGGCGTCCCGCAATCGGCGCGCGGGAAGTGCTGGAGCAAGGGCTGCTCGATATCGCCGACGGTCTGGTGGGCGACACATGGAAGGCGCGTTCGAGCTCGCGCACGCCCGACAGAACACCGCACCCGGACATGCAGTTGAACATCATGAACTCGCGCGCCATCGACCTCGTGGCGCAGACGAAGGAGCGATGGCCGCTGTCCGGGGATCAGCTGTTCATCGACATCGACCTGAGCGACGCCAATCTTCCCGCCGGCACGCGGCTCGAGCTCGGGTCGGCGGTGATCGAAGTGACGAACCAGCCGCATACCGGTTGTTCCAAGTTCGCGGCACGTTTCGGACGCGATGCGTTCAACTTCGTCAACTCGCCGGTCGGCACCGAACTGCACCTGCGCGGCATCAACGCGCGCGTAGTCCGGCCTGGCGCGATCAGGGTCGGGGATGTGGTGCGGAAAATCGTGAGCGATAACGGGGGCGGGTGAGATAACGGCAACGGAGCGGACGGAGAAAACGGTTCACACGGAGGAACGGAGCAACGGAGGACGAACGGAAAATACCGAGCGTGCGACCGGCGGCCGGCATCGCCGGCCGCGCGTGATCGTGACGAATCGAACGTAAATCACAACCCTCAAGATCGGTGTTGGGTTGTGTTTACGTTCGATCCGTCACGATCACTGCCCGCGAGCGGGCAGGTCGCACGCGCGCTGTCTTCTCCGTTTCGTGCTCCGTTTCTTCGTTGCTCCGCTGTTAACCGTTCCCTCCGTCTCCTCCGTTCTCTCCTGTGCGAGAATATTCAGCTCTCGCCATGACCGCGAATCAGTTCCGCAAGATCGCCCTCGCGATGGACGGTGCCATCGAAGGCGCGCACATGAGCCACCCCGACTTCCGTGCCTTCGGAAGAATCTTCGCGACGCTCCATCAGGGCGACAAGACCGGCATGGTGCAGCTGACACCGGAACAGCAGGCCGTTTTCGTGCGCGAGCATCCGGACGCGTTTCTGCCCGAGAGCGGCGCCTGGGGCCGCAACGGATCCACGCGCGTCGTGCTCGCATTGGTTGACGAGGAAACGCTCGGCGAAGCGATGACGCTGGCATGGCAGGGGGCCGCCGCTCGGGGAACTGCGAAGCGGCAACCGAAGAGAGCAGCAGGCAAACCACAACCACGAAAACGCGAAGGCACGAAGAAGGAGCCTTCCAAATCAAAACACTGATTGTCAGATGTTCGAAAAGACGTTCGTCGCCGGCTGGGGCGATATGGATTTCAACGCGCACATGCGGAACACGTCGTTCCTCGATCGCTCGGCGGACGTGCGCATGATGTTTTTCGCGTCGCAGCAGTTTTCGACCGACGAGTTCATCCGCCTGAAGCTCGGGCCCGTCATCATGAAAGACGAGGCCGAGTACTTCAAGGAAGTCCGGCTGCTCGACACGCTGCGAGCGACGCTCGCCCTCGCCGGCCTCGCGCCGGACGGCAGCCGCTTCGCCATGCGAAACGAGTTCTGGCGGCTGGACGGAAAGCTCGCGGCCAGGGTCACGAGCTCCGGCGGCTGGCTCGATCTCGTCGCGCGGAAGCTGGTGGTCCCGCCGGCCCCTCTGCTGGACTCGTTGCGCGCGCTCGAACGCACGGAGGATTTCGTGGAGCTTCCCTCGAGTATCCGGAAATGATCATGAGGAAATCAGCCCTGGTGCTCGTTGCGAGCCTGTTCGCGGTGATCTCGATCGCGGCCCAGGACAACCGCATCGACCGCGTGACACCCGCCGCGCCCGAGCTCGCACGCTACGGCAAGTACAACATCGGCGTTCGCACCATCACGGCGACCGACAAGAACCGGCCCGACATCCTGAATACCAAGGCCGGCGGTCCGACGGCCCGCTACGACCGTACCTTGACGCTCGAAGTCTGGTATCCCGCAGCACTCGCCACAGGACAGAAGCCCGGCGGCGACTATCGCGCCGTCACACGCGATCCCTCGCTCGTCGTGACGCTCCATGGCCAGGCCGTGCGCGATGCGGCGCCGCTCACGGCAGACGGCGCCTTTCCGCTGGTCATCGTGTCGCACGGGTATCCCGGCAATCGTTTTCTCATGAGCCACCTCTGCGAAAACCTCGCCAGCAAGGGTTTCGTGATCGCCGCGATCGACCACAAAGACAGCACCTACGACGATCAGAAGGAATTTGCGAGCACGCTCTACAACCGCGCGTTCGATCAACTCTTCGTGCTGAACGAGATCGCGCGTCTCGCGAAGCCGGGCTCCGGCAGCTTTCTCGGCGGCCTCGTCGACGCCGATCACACGGGCATCGTCGGCTACTCGATGGGCGGCTACGGTGTGGTGAATGTGGTTGGCGGCGGATACAGCAAGGCCAGCGAGAGCCTCGGACAGGCGCCTCCAAATCGCCTGCTGGCCGATCGCGGCGCCGCGAATCCCGAGTATCAGAAGACAATGGACGCGCGCATCAAGGCGGTGATCGCCGTGGCGCCGTGGGGCATGCAGGTTGGCTTCTGGGACACTGAAGGGCTGAAGGGCATCAGGACGCCGATCTTCTTCATCGCCGGGAGCGTGGACGATGTGGCGGGATACGAGAAGGGAACGAAGGCGATTTTTCAAGGCGCGGTGAACGCCGATCGCTACCTGCTGACGTTCGTCAACGCCAATCACAATGCCGGCGCTCCGATTCCAGCGCCGCTTGAAACCTACGAGTACTCGAACACGCTGCGTTCGTATCCGTTCGTTCACTACGCGGATGCCGTCTGGGATACGACGCGGATGAACAACATCTTCGATCACTTTGCAACCGCCTGGTTCACGTTCCATCTGAAGAACCAGGCGAACATGCAGGAGTATCTCGATGCTTCGTGGAAAGGATTCAATCGCGGCACGGCCGTCGGCTTGATCCTTGAACACGCGGCTCCAGGCAGGTAGCCTATTTACTATCCCATGCAGACTATCAACTTCACCCGTGGTGTTCCCGCGAACGAATCGTTTCCCATCGAGGAGATCTCCGACGCGGCAAGCGCAATTCTGAAATCGAAAGGCGCCGCGATCCTGCAGTACGGCCCGTCGTTCGGATTCCTTCCGCTGCGCGAGTGGCTGGCCGAGTGGCAGCACGCCTCAGTGGACTCGGTCCTCACGGCCAACGGCTCGCTGCAGCTGATCGAATTCCTGTGTCTTCACATGATCAAGCCCGGCGATCTGATCTTCACCGAATCGCCGACTTACGATCGAACGCTCGGCCTCCTGCGCCGTCACCATGCCACCGTCGTCGGCATTCCGGTTGCCGCCGACGGCCCGGACATCGACGCGCTCGAGCGCGCGCTCGCGAGGCAGGTGCCGAAACTCTTTTACGTGATTCCGGATTTTCAGAATCCGGCCGGATCGACGTGCTCGGGCGAGAAACGCCGCCGCATCGCGGAGCTCGCGACGCGCCACGGCTTTCTCGTCGTGGAAGACGCACCGTATCGGCTGCTGCGGTACCGCGGGCGGGAAGAACCGACGATCCGCGAGCTCATTCCCGAGCGCACGTTGCATATGAGCTCGTTCACCAAGCTCATCGCGCCTGGTGTCCGCACCGGTTTCATCATCGGGCCGCCGCCGATCATCAGCCAGCTCGCCAAGGTGGCGGAGGATACATACATTTCGCCTGGCTATCTCGCGCAGGGCATCACGTACGAGTGGTGCCGGCGGGGATTGTTGCCACCGCAGATCGAGCGGTTGAAATCGCTTTACGCGCCAAGGCTCGATGCGTGCCTCGCGGGGATCGATCGTCATATGCCCGAGGCATCTGTGACCCGGCCAGACGGCGGCTTCTTCATCTCGCTCACGCTGCCGGAAGGCGTGACTGCGGATGTCGTGCGCAAGCAGGCCGCATCACAAGGCTTGAATCTCACCGACGGTCAGGCTTTCTTCCCGCAAGGTGGTGGCGAACGATTCGTGCGTCTGCCGTTCTGCGCGCTCACGCCCGGAGAAATCGATGAAGGCGTCCGCCGGCTCGCTGAGTCCGTTAAGACCGCAGTCTGATCCATCCGGGCTTTACCCCGCTTCGCGAGTCACGCGAGTTCGAAGTCGGCGCGGCTGGAACGCCCGCTCGCCGCAGCAGCGCGATGAGTACGCAGCGGATAGGGAGCCGCTCCGCACGGCTGCGCCTTGGAGGCGAGCATCAACGATGTTTCCGGCGGCCGTGTTGTTCGCGAGCCGACAGGCGCGGCCGTGTGGAGTGGCTCCCTGTCCGCTGGCCCCGGCCTACATCTGATAGCATCCGACCGAAAGGAACCGCCCGCATGAAAGTCCTTGCACCTGTCGCTGCGGCGCTCCCGATCGTCCTGGCCGCGGCGTGCAGCCAGCCCCCGGAGCCGAAGATGACCTACCCGGAAACCAAGAAGGGCGATGTCGTCGAGGACTATCACGGCACGAAAATCGCCGACCCCTACCGCTGGATGGAAGATCTCGACTCGAAGGACGTCGCCGACTGGGTAGCGCGGCAAAACGAGGTTACCTTCGCATATCTCGAGAAGCTGCCGATGCGCGCGCGTTTTACGTCGCGTATTACGGAGCTCTGGAATTATCCGCGGGTCGGACTTCCGGCGAAGGAAGGCGGCCGCTATTTCTATCAGAAGAACACCGGCCTGCAGCGTCAGTCGCCGCTCTTCGTGCGAGCGAGCCTCACGTCGGATCCCGCGCTGGTGATCGATCCGAACGCCGTCTCGCCGGACGGTTCCCTCTCGCTCTCGCAGTGGTCCCCGTCGCCCGATGGGAAGCTCCTCGCGTATGCGATTTCAGAAGGCGGCGCCGATTGGGAAACGCTGCACGTCCGCGAAGTCGATTCGACGAAAGATTTGACCGACGACGTGAAGTGGGTCAGGTTTTCGAATATTTCCTGGACCAAAGACTCGAAGGGTTTTTTCTACTCGCGCTATCCCGAGCCGCCGAAAGGCAAGGTGCTCGAAGCGAAGTTGTCGGGCCAGGCCCTTTACTACCACCGCCTCGGGACGCCGCAATCCGACGATCGGTTGATCTACGAGCGCAAGGACATGCCGACCTGGTTTGTCTCCGGCGCAGCCACCGAAGACGGACGCTATCTCTTGATCTTCATGGCGAAGGGATCGGACAACAACAATCGCCTGTACTACGCGGATCTGGGCGATCCCAACCGGCCGTCGATTGGCGCGTCCATCAAACCGCTCGTCGAAGACGACGACGCGGAGTTCAACGCGTTTGCGAGCGTGGGGTCGACGCTGTACCTTCGCACCGACCGCAGCGCACCGAATCGGAAGGTCATCGCGATTGACGTTCGTCATCCGGAGCCGTCGGCCTGGAAAACCGTGGTGCCGGAGGCGAAGGAAGCGATCGAAAGCGTCACCCTGATCGGCGGCCGCATCGTCGCTCAATATCTCGTGGATGTGCAGAGCAAGCTGTCGCTCTTTGGCGTGGATGGTGGCGCGCAGGGCGACGTGACGCTGCCGGGCGCAGGCACCGTCGCGTCGTTCGGCGGCCGCGAGGACGATCCCGAGGTCCTCTTCACGTTCAGCTCGCCGCTCTTTCCAACGACGGTCTTTTCCTACGATCCCGCGGCAAAGAAGTCCACGCCCTTCGAAGCGCCGACGCCGCCGATTGACGTGAATCAGTTCGAGACGAAGCAGTTGTTCGCGGCGTCCAAGGATGGGACGAAAGTGCCGTTCTTCCTGACGGCCCGCAAGGGGCTGCCGCTCGACGGCAGTCACCCGGCGATGATGTACGGGTATGGCGGCTTTTCGATCAGCACGCTCCCGACCTACCGGGCAGACATTCCTGCGTGGCTCGAGATCGGCGGCATCTGGGTCACGGCCAACATGCGTGGCGGCGCGGAGTACGGAGAATCCTGGCACAAGGCCGGATATCTCGAGAAGAAACAGAACGTCTTCGACGATTTCATCGCCGTTGCTGAATACCTGGTGAAGGAAAAGTACACGTCGCCGTCGAAGCTGGGCATCATGGGCGGATCGAACGGGGGATTGCTGGTTGGCGCGGTGGAGGAGCAGCGGCCGGATCTCTTTGCCGTGGCGCTGCCGGCGGTCGGCGTGATGGACATGCTGCGCTACGACAAGTTCACCGGTGGGGCCGCGTGGGCGACGGAATACGGCACTGCGTCGGACGCGTCGCAGTTTGCGTTCCTGGTGAAGTATTCGCCGCTGCAGAACGTCAAGCCGGGCGCGTGTTATCCGGCCACGCTCGTCACGACCGCCGACCACGACGATCGCGTCGTGCCGAGTCATTCCTTCAAGTTCACCGCGGCCATGCAGGCGGCGCAGGGATGCAGCAAGCCCGTGCTGATTCGTGTCGAGACGGGCGGCTCGCATGGGTACCGGCCGACGGACAAGCAGATCGCCGAGCGCGCGGATCAGTGGGCGTTTGCCGCCGCGGCGATGGGGATCACGGCATCGAAGAGTGAATAGCTGGTGGGGCAGGAAGGGCAGGAAGGGCGGGATGGGCAGGACGGAAACAGAAGCGCCTGCGGCCATGCATCCCCGCAAGCGCGTTTGCGCGCAGCGGGAATGCATCAGCGTAAGAACGCGCTGGGGGTGGGGCCCCAGCGCCAGTGCAAAAAAGTCCGCGGTGACGCACGCAGTAGCTATTGCGCTGGGATTTATTGCGCCGCTCGGTGCCCAAGCACCGGTCAGTAAAACCCACAGGCTCGAAGCCACGCCGCAGACGGTGGCGTACGGCTACTACGACGCCGCCGCGCCGCCGGTCCTGACGATCGACTCAGGCGACATCGTCGACGTTGATACGCTGCTCACGAACGTGCCCGATCGTCTCGAGCGCGCCGGTGTTCCTGCGAATCAGGTTCAGGATTCGCTGCGCAGGATCGTGACGGAAGTACCGCAGAATCGCCGCGGGCCTGGCGGGCATATCCTCACGGGTCCCGTGTTCGTTCGCGGCGCGGAACCAGGCGACGCGCTCGAAGTGAGCGTGCTCTCGATCTCGCTGCCGATTGCCTACGGCTACAACGGCTGCAGCGGATTTCTGCGCGACAACTGCGAACCCGGCCACCAGGCGCTGATCATTCCGCTCGACGCGAAACGGATGATCGCGACCTTCCCCGGCGGCGTCGAGATTCCGCTCAAGCCGTTCTTCGGCAGCATGGGCGTGGCGCCGCCGCCCTCGGCCGGGCGCATCAGCAGCAATCCGCCATGGATTCACGCCGGCAACCTTGACAACAAGGAGCTCGTCGCCGGCACGACGCTCTTCATCCCGGTCCACGCAAGCGGCGCGCTCTTCGAGATTGGCGACGGCCATGCCGCGCAGGGCGACGGCGAAGTCGATCAGACGGCCATCGAAACCTCGCTGCGCGGACGTGTTCGTCTCACCGTCAGGAAAGGGATGACGCTGGCGTGGCCGCGCGCGGAAACGCCGACCCACTACATCAGCATGGGGACGGACGAAGATCTCACCGTCGCGACCCGCGTCGCGATTCAGGAGATGGTGGATTTCCTCGTCGCCACGAAACACTACGACAGGCACACTGCCTACCAACTCACCAGCGTGGCCGCCGACGTCGCCATCACCCAGCTCGTAGACGGTCGCGTCGGCGTGCACGTCAAGATGCCCAAGAGTATTTTCAAACGCTAGTCGTCCGGAGGTTCGAATGCCGCTCGCAGAGTCGCTCGCGAAGATCGCTCCCACCTTCACCGGTCAACTGCTCCAGCCGCTCGACACGGGCTACGAAGAAGCGCGCCGCGTCCACAACGGGCTTGTCGACAAGCGTCCCGGCCTGATTGCCCGCTGCCGCGGCGTCGCGGACGTCGTCGACGCCGTGCAGCTTGCCCGCGCCGAGAAGCTGGAAATCGCCGTGCGCGGCGGTGGCCACAACGTCGCCGGTCATGCCTCGATCAACAACGGCATCATGATCGACCTCGCGCCGATGAAGGGCATCCAGGTGTATCCGGCAGGGAAGGTCGCCCATGCCCAGGGCGGCGTGCTCTGGAGTGAATTCAACCGCGAGACGCAGGTCCATGGCCTGGCCACGACCGGCGGAGTTGTCTCCAGCACCGGCATCGCTGGACTGACGCTCGGTGGCGGTCTCGGCTGGCTGATGGCCAAGCACGGCCTGGCACTGGACAACCTGCGATCGGCGGATCTCGTGATGGCCGACGGGCGCGTGATGCGCGCGAGCAAGGATGAAAATCCGGATCTTTTCTGGGCGATTCGCGGCGGCGGCGGCAATTTCGGCATCGCGACGTCGCTCGAATACAACCTGCATCAGATCGGCCCGATCATCGTCGGCGGCGTGGTGCTGCATCCGCTTCCAAGGGCATTCGACGTACTCAGGTTTTTCCGCGACCAGTGCGCGAAGCTTCCCGACGAAATGGCGTTGTTTGCCGGATTGCTCACGGGGCCCGACGGCACGAAACTCTCGGGCATTCTTGCCGGACACTTCGGATCGGCAGCCGCCGGCGAAGCCGCTGTGAAACCGATCAAGGCGTTTGGTCCGCCGGTGATGGATGCCATGGGACCGATGCCGTACTCCGCGCTCAACAGCATGCTCGACCCGTCGCTGCCAAAGGGCGCGCTCAACTACTGGAAATCGCAGTTCCTGACCGATCTGAGCGACGATGCGATCAAGGTGCTGGTGGAAAAATTTGCAGCCGTGCCGTCGCCGATGAGCCAGATCGTGATCGAACACTTCCACGGCGCGTGCACTCGCGTCGGCGTGACGGACACCGCCTGCACGCTTCGAACACCCGGCTTCAGCGTCGTGCTCATTTCCCAGTGGAGCGATCCAAAGGACAACGAGACCTGCATCGGCTGGTGCCGCGAGACATTCGGCGCGATGAAGCCGTTTCTCGGCCAGACGCGCTACATGAACTACCTCGCGAACGACGAGGCCGACGACGTCGCGGCGACGGTCTATGGACCAAACTACAGCCGGCTGCGAGAGCTGAAGACGAAATACGATCCCGACAACGTCTTCAACGCAAACGTGAACATCAAGCCGAAGAAGTGAGAGGATCGACTCACTCATTCATCTGGAGGGGCCCGTGAAAATGTTCGCTCTGTCCGTCGTCGCGCTCCTGGCGCTGTCGAGTCCGGCGGCGTCGGAAACCATCCAGGGCCGGTGGAAGCTGATTGCCGCGGAGGACATGCGGCCTGACGGCACGGTGGGCCGCCTTCCGTGGGGAGCGCATCCGGCCGGCACGATCGTCGTGCAGGACGGCGCGTGCTATTTGCAGATCATGTCAACGGACGTGCCGTCGTTTCCGGCAGGCCAGCAGTCAACCGTCGAGCAGATGAAGGCGTCACTGCTCAGCACCTACATCGCCTACACGGGGCCGTGCACGATCGACGAAGCCGCGGGAAAAGTCACGCTGCAGGTGCAAGGCGCCTGGCGTCCGGACTACGTGGGTAGCGAACAAGTGCGGTACTTCAGATTCGAAGGCGGAAAGATGTTCTTCGGGCCCGGACCGAACACCAACCCGCAGCGCGGGCGCGGAGAGACGTTGCAACGCCGGCTGACGCTCGTTCGCGAAAACTAGACATCGATAGGAAGGCTTGTGAGCGACATTCTGCTAGGAAAGGGAAACCAGCCGGTACGTCTGCTGGCGAAGTACGGAAACCGCCACGGTCTTGTCGCGGGTGCTACAGGCACGGGCAAGACCGTCTCTCTGCTGGTTCTCGCCGAAGGATTTTCGCGGCTGGGTGTGCCGGTGTTCATGGCCGACGTCAAAGGCGACGTCGCCGGCCTGTCGATGCCGGGCACGCCGAGCGACAAGCTGCGGCAGCGCGCCGCCGATACCGGCGTTGACGGCTACACGAACGAAGGCAGCCCGGCGATCTTCTGGGACATCTACGGCAAGTCGGGGCATCCGGTACGAACGACGGTCAGCGAAATGGGCCCGACGCTGCTCGGTCGCATTCTCGAATTGAACGATACGCAGGAGGGCGTGCTCGAGATCGCGTTCAAGATGGCCGACGACAAAGGCCTGCTGCTCCTCGATCTGGACGACTTGCGCGCGCTCTTGAACTACGTTGGTGAAAACCGCAAAGAGATTTCGAGCGCCTACGGGCTCGCGAGCGCGACCTCGGTGTCGGCGATTCAACGCTCGCTGCTCACGCTGGACAACGACGGCGGCAAAGCTTTCTTCGGCGAGCCTGCGCTCGACATCAACGATCTGATGCGCACCGATCTCAGCGGCCGTGGCGTGGTCAGCATCCTTGCCGCCGACCAGCTCATTCTCAAGCCGCGCCTCTATTCCACGTTCCTGCTCTGGCTGCTCTCGGAGCTCTTCGAACATCTTCCCGAAGTCGGCGACCTGGACAAACCGAAGGTGGTCTTCTTCTTCGACGAAGCGCATCTGCTCTTCGACGATGCGCCGGCGGCGCTGCATCAGCGGGTCGAGCAGGTAGTGCGGCTGATCCGATCGAAAGGCGTGGGCGTGTACTTCTGCTCGCAGCTTCCCGACGATGTGCCGCAGGAGATCCTGGGGCAGTTGGGCAACCGCATCCAGCACGCGCTGAGGGCGTTCACGCCGCGGGATCAGAAAGCGGTGAAAGCGGCGGCGGAAACCTTCGCCGCGAATCCGAAGGTCAACGTCGCTGACGCGATCTCGAAGCTTGGGGTCGGCGAAGCGCTGGTCTCGACGCTCATGGACGGCGGGGTGCCGATGCCGGTCGAGCGGACGATCATGTGTCCGCCGCGCTGCCGGATGGGTGCAATCACGCCAGAGGAGCGCTCGTCGGTGCGAGGCAGGAGCCCGATCGGAGGGAAGTACGACACGGCGGTGAATCGCGAATCCGCCTACGAGATTCTCAACAAGCGCGCCGACCAGAAGGCCGCTCCGGTCTCGACCCAGGCCGATGCGGGGACGTCTACGTCTGGGAAAGCGCAGCCTGCACCGCCGCCAGCGCAGTCGTCGGCGGTCAACGATTTCTTGTGGGGGACGAAACGCCGCCAGGGTGCTGTGGAAGCGATGGCTAAGTCGGCCGTGCGGACCATGGGGACCGGGCTCGGGCGGCAGATTCTCCGCGGAGTCCTCGGTGGGATCATGGGCGGGAAGCGATAGGACGGGACAGTAATCAATTAAGAATTAAGAATTAAGAATTAAGAATTAAGAATGCGGAGTGAGCGCGTTCAACTCGCCGGGTTCCTTGCACGGTTCGATCCTCCGGTGGCAAGGCTGGCGCGGGCGGTTCTGTCCAGGCTGCGTGCTCGCATGCCTTCCGCAAACCAACTGGTTTACGACAACTACAACGCGCTCGCGATCGGCTTCTGCCCGACCGAGCGCGCCTACGATTCGATCTTCTCGGTCGCGGTCTTCGCTCGTGGCGTGAACCTGTTCTTCTTCAACGGACCGAGCCTGCCGGATCCGCAACGGCTGTTGAAGGGCGGCGGCAAGATGGTCCGGCACATCAGAGTAGACAGTATCCAGTTGCTGGACGATCCGGCGGTCCACCAGCTCATGGAGCGCGCGATCGAAGACGCCGATCCGCCGCTCGCGCCGAAGGGACGAGGCCGCGTGGTGATCAAGTCCATCTCGAAAAAGCGCCGCTCGCGCACAGCCGCAGCAGGAACCTCGAGAACCAAGCGAACCTCGAGAACCTCGAGAACCCCGAGAACCTCGAGAACCCCGAGAACCTAGAGAACCCAGAGAACCTAGAGAACCGATTCCGTGATGCGCTACGTCCCCTACGACGAGCTCCGCACCGAACCCAACATCATTGTTGACGGGTCGGCGACGGGCGGCACGGTGCTGACGCTCTCGCACTGGCCGAAGAGCGGGACGCCGACCGAGCTGGCGGCCGACACGTCGGCCGAGATCGTCTTCAACTACCTCCAGCGTCCGTCGGCGCAGGTGAACGCCAACGCGGTGTCGAACAATCATTTCGACGAGGACGGTCTGATCGGGATCTTTTCGTTGGTCCATCCCGCGATCGCCCTGCGGCATCGCGACCGGTTGATCGCGGCGGCGACGGCCGGCGACTTCGGGGTGTATTCGTCGCGCGACGCGGCACGAATCGCGTTCACCATCTCGGCATTCGCGGACGAGGCGACATCGCCGCTCCCGAGAGATATTTTCACCATGCCGTACGCGGCTCAATCGGCAGCGCTGTACCGAAGGCTGCTCGAGGTGATGACGCCGCTGCTCGCCGATCTGAATACCTTCTGGCGGTTCTGGCAGGAAGATGACCGCGCTTTGACGGCCGGCGAGGAGCTGATCGATCGCGGAGCGGTGACGATTGACGAACGGCGCGATGTCGATCTCGCGGTAATCCGCATTCCGCCGACCGAGCCGATGTTGCACGCGAGCGTGCTCAACACGCGCACGCCGTGCAGCCGGCTGCTCGTGATTCACGGACAGCACGTCGAGTTCCGCTACCGCTATGAAGGCTGGGTGCAGTTTCGATCGCGTGTGATCGCACCGAGGGTGGACCTCTCGGCGCTCGCGGAGGAGCTCAATGCCGCCGAAGAGCTTCCCGGGAAATGGGAGTTCGACGGCGTCGAGGCCATCACGCCCCGCCTGCATCTGCGGGGCGCACAAGGCACCGCGCTTCCTGTTGATACGATTGTGGCGCGCGTGGAACATCATCTGCGCGCCGGCGCGCCAGCATGGAATCCGTTTGGGTGACTTGCGACTTGCGACCAACATCGATTTAGTGGAGGCCTTTGATGATTAGGCGTCGTGATTTCTTGCTGACGCCGGTGCTCGCCGGACTCTCGGCGCGCGTTCTGGCCGCAGAACAGGGCACCCTGCCGGCGCCCATCGCGAGCCTGCCGTCGATGCGCAGCCAGGCGCGCCCGATCACCGCGGCCGAGCGAGGCGCCCGACTCGAGAAGGCGCGCCGGCTCATGGCCGAACAGAAGCTCGATGCGATCGTCCTCACCGGCGGCACGTCGCTCGTCTATTTCAGCAACATCCGCTGGGGCATTTCCGAGCGGCTCTTCGCCATGGTCGTCCCGGTCAAGGGGAATCCGTTCTACGTCTGCCCGGCATTCGAAGAAGATCGCGCGCGCGAGCAGATTGCGCGCGGACCGCTCGCCGCCTCTCCGGACGTGCGCACGTGGGAAGAGGATGCGAGCCCGTACGTGCGGCTCGCAGGAGGCCTGCGCGATCGCGGGATCACCGCGGGCAGAATCGGCATCGAAGAGACCGTGCGCTTCGTTTTCAGCAACGGCCTGGCCCTGGCGGCCCCGGCCCTGACGATCGAAAGCGCCACGCCGGTGACTGCCGGCTGCCGCGGCGTCAAGGACGCGCACGAGATCGAGCTGATGCGCCTGGCATCGAAGGTCACGCTGCGCGCCTACGAGGCGGCGTTCCGATCGCTTCGCGAGGGGATGACGCAGAACGACTTCGGCGAGCTCGTGAGCACCGCCCACGCCCGTCTCGGGTTCGACGGCGAGGCCAGCGTGCAGGTTGGCGAGTTCTCGGCGCTGCCGCACGGCTCCATCACGCCGCAGGTGATTCGCGAGGGCACCATTCTCCTGATCGACGGCGGCTGCACGGTTGAAGGCTACCAGTCGGACATCAGCCGTACGTTTGTCCTCGGCAAAGCCACCGACAAGATGAAGCATGTGTTCGAGATCGAGCGCCGCGCGCAGGACGCCGCCCTCGCCGCTGCCAAGCCCGGCGTCGCATGTCAGGCCGTCGATGCCGCCGCCCGCAAGGTCATCGTCGATGCCGGCTTCGGCCCCGACTACAAGTTCTTCACGCACCGCGTCGGCCACGGACTGGGGATGGACGGTCACGAGTGGCCGTACCTGGTCCGCGGCAATACACTAAAGATGCTGCCGGGCATGACGTTCAGCGACGAGCCGGGCATCTACATCCGCGGCGAGTTCGGGGTGAGAATCGAAGACGACATGCTGATTACGGAGAACGGAGCGGAGCTGTTCACGCCGCAAAGCTCGTCGCTCGAGCGACCGTTCTGAATTGAGCGTGACCGGAGGAGACGGAGGGAACGGCAACGGAGTGGACGGAGAAAGCGGATCACACGGAGGAACGGAGCAACGGAGATCGAGCGTGCGACCGGCGGCCGGCAGCGCCGGCCGCGCGTGATCGTCTCGAATCGGCGTAAACACAAACCACAACGAATCGAGCGGTTTGCGTTTACGTCGATTCGTGACGATCACTGCCCGCGAGCGGGCAGGTCGCACGCGGGACCTTTACACTCGATTCTCCGGTTCGTGCTCCGTTGCTTCGTTGCTCCGTGTAAACCGTTATCTCCGTCCCCTTCGTTTCCGTGATCTCTACGCTGCCGGTTTTCTCGGGAGGTTCTATGCTGGGCGGAAAAACCTGGGACGAATGGATCGCGCAGTACGCGACAAGCCATCAGCATCCGGTGAACCGTTTTTGCCACACGCTTGGCATCCCGCTGATCGTGATCTCGCTGGTGCTGATCGTGCCGGCGCTCTTCATCACCGGCTTCTGGCCCATAACGCTGACGCTCTTCGTGGCCGGCTGGGTGTTTCAGTTCATCGGCCACGCGTTCGAGGGAAAATCTCCTGAGTTCTTTCACGACTGGCGTTTTCTCCTGGTCGGCCTGCGCTGGTGGGCCGCCAAGATCCGAGGACGAGCCTGACATGATCCGCAAAGCACTGCTTGCCGTCGCTGTTACCACCATTGCCCTGGTCGTCGTTGATGCCGGGTCAGTTCCGGTCCGTGCAAAGAAAGGCATGGTGATTTCCGCCAACACAATGGCGTCGCAGATCGGCGCCGATGTGCTCAAGGATGGCGGCAACGCAATCGATGCGGCCGTGGCAACCGCCTTCGCGCTCGCGGTCGTGCATCCGACGGCCGGCAACATCGGCGGCGGCGGCTTCATCGTGTTCCGTCCGAGCTCCGGGGCCGCCGAAGCCTACGACTTCCGCGAAACGGCGCCTGCCGCATCGTCGGCCACGATGTTCCTGAAAGACGGCAAGTACGACGCCGACATCCATCACAACAGCTACGTGTCGGTCGGCGTGCCCGGAACCGTGTCCGGACTGCATCTTGCCTGGACGACGCATGGCAAGCTGCCGTGGAAGCGGCTGGTCGATCCGGCGGTGAAGCTCGCGCGAGACGGGTTCCCGGTGTCGGTCGCCCTGGCGCGATCGCTTGCCTCGACGCTGCCGCAGTTTCAGAAATCACCCGCCGCAGTGGCCCAGTTCTCGAAAAAGGGCGTGCCGTACGAAGCTGGCGAGATCCTGCGGTTGCCGGACCTCGCGCGGACGCTGCAGCGCATCTCCGACAGGGGTGCAGCCGGTTTCTATCAGGGCGAGACCGCCGATCTGATTGCCGCCGAGATGAAAACGCACGGCGGGCTGATCACCGTCGAGGATTTGAAGAACTATCAGGCGAAGAAGAGGGAACCGATTCGCGGCACGTACCGCGGCTACGAGATCCTGTCGATGCCGCCGCCAAGCTCCGGCGGCACCGCGCTCGTCGAGATGCTGAACGTGCTGGAAGGCTTCGACCTGAAAGCCAGCGGTTTTGGCTCGGCCGACAGCGTTCACCTGATTGCCGAGAGCATGCGCCGGGCGTATGCCGACCGCGCGCTGTACCTTGGCGACGCGGATTTCAATCCGCCGCTGCCGATCGATCGGCTCACGTCGAAGTCCTACGCCGCGACGCTGCGATCCACGATCAGCCGCAGCCGCGCGTCAACCTCCTCACCCACGAGCTTCACCTGGCCGGCCGAAAGCAACGAGACGACGCACCTGTCGATCGTGGACGAAGAGCGGAACGCCGTGGCGATGACCTTCACGCTCGAAGCCGGCTACGGCTCGAAGATCGTCGTGACCGGTGGAGGGTTCCTGCTGAACAACGAGATGGGCGACTTCAACGCCGGTCCCGGCCTCACGACGGTGGACGGGTTGATCGGCACGCCGCCGAACATGGCGGCGCCGGGCAAGCGCATGCTGTCGAGCATGTCGCCGACGATTCTCGCGAAAGACGGCAACCTCGCGATGGTGACGGGCACGCCGGGCAGCCGCACGATCATCAACACGGTGCTGCTCACCATCCTGAATGTGATCGACTTCGGGATGAACGCGCAGGAGGCCGTTGATGCCGGACGCTTCCACCATCAGTGGCTGCCCGATCGCATCAACTACGAGAAGTTCGCGTTCTCGCCCGACACCGTCGCGCTGCTCAAGGCAAAAGGCCACGAGATGCGCGAGGGCGACTCACAAGGCGTGGCGGAAGTGATCGTCGTAGATCAGGAAACGAAGACGCTTGAAGGCGGACTCGATCGACGTCAATCTGATGGTGGGGTCGGCATTCGGTAGCTGATCAACTTTTTTGCACTTGCGCGGGGCCCCACCCCCGCGCTTCTTACGCTGATGCCTTCCCACTGCGCGCTAACGCGCTTGTGGGTAGGCATGGCCGCAGGCGCCATCGTGGCTGAATACACCGCAACCGTGAAATGGGCTCGCCAGCCCAACGAGGTCTTCACCGACAACCGCTACAGCCGCGCGCACCAGTGGGAATTCGACGGCGGCGTGACCGTCCCCGCTTCCTCGTCTCCACACGTCGTCAAGCTTCCGTTGTCGAATCCGAACGCGGTTGATCCCGAAGAAGCGTTCGTGGCATCGCTCGCCAGTTGTCACATGCTGTTCTTCCTGTCGTTTGCGGCCAGCAAGAAATTCCTGATCGAGTCTTATGTAGACCAGGCGGTTGGCACTCTCGGAAGGAACGCAGAGGGCCGGCAAGCCATGTTGAAAGTCGTGCTCAGGCCCGCGATCGCGTTCTCCGGGACGCCGCCCACCGCCGAGGAACTCGCTGCCCTGCATGACCGCGCGCATCACGAGTGCTACATCGCCAACTCGGTGACGACGAAGGTCGAGGTCGAGCCGGCATGATCGCGGTGAAGCCGGTGGCGTTCGTGCGAGGCGGCCGGTCGCTCGTGGCAGACGATTACTGGGGCGATTCGAGCGCTCAGATCGTCCTCGCCGACGAGATCCCGACCGAGAGCCTCGATGGCCTCGACACGTTCTCGCACGCCGAGATCATCTTCTACTTCGACAAGCTGGACGAGTCGTCGATCGTGACCGGCGCTCGCCATCCTCGCGGGAACACAGCGTGGCCGCGTGTCGGCATCTTCGCGCAGCGTGGAAAAGCCCGCCCCAACCGCCTCGGCGTCACCATCGTCGAGATCGAAAAACGCGACGGCCGCGTGCTGCACGTTCGTGGCTTGGATGCCGTGGATGGCACGCCGGTGATCGACATCAAGCCCGTGATCGCCGAATTCCTGCCGCGCAGTCCCGTTCGTCAGCCAGCCTGGTCACACGAGCTGATGCGGGACTACTGGAAGCCGTGAGGAAACGGCAACGGAGCGGACGGAGATAACGGTTTGCATCGGAGCAACGAAGAAACGGAGCACGAAACGGAGAAGACAGCGGCGTGCGACCGGCGGCCGGCAACGCCGGCCGCGCGTGATCGTCACGAATCGACGTAAATCACAAACCTCAGAAGTCACGCGGGTTTGTGTTTACGTCGATCCGTGACGATCACCGCCCGCAAGCGGGCGGGTCGCACGCTCAGGAACTCAGGCATTTTCCGTTCGTCCTCCGTTGCTTCGTTCCTCCGTTGTGAGCCGTTTCCTCCGGATCCTCCGTTCCCGATGCCCGACGTCTCTGTGCAAGCTAGTGGCGCCGAGGTTTTCGGCCCACGACATCCAGCACAGTGGGCGCGATCAGCAGCGACCTCGGATCTTTTGCCGCGCGGCGCCACTGCGCAGCCAGGCGGCGGCCTTCGGCCGGCGTGAACGGCGGGAACATCGCGTAACGATCCATCACGCCGAGAAAGTACGTCGTCATCCAGTTCCACTCGTGTGAGCCGGGATGCCCGGTCTTGATCGTGGGCGTCACGTCGATCACATCGAGGCCCGCCTTGCGAAACAACGTCGGCAGCTGATCGCCGACGCTGGCATTTCCACCCTGCGACGCAAAGAAGGCATCGTCGGACTCGACGAAGTGCCGCCACTCGGGCGGCTCGGGAATCATCGAGAGCGTCTTGCGGTAGTAGTCCTGCACCGCGAGAATGCCGCCGGGTTTGAGCGCGGCGACGAGCTTCTTCACATGCGCGCCGGGATCCGGGAGAAAGAGAAACACCCAGCGCGCGAAGATGAAGTCGTACTCGGCACGCGGAAGCCGCGTGTGAAGGAGATCTGATTCCCAGATGCGTCCTTCGCCGAGTCCATCGCGCCGGCAGATTGACCGCAGCCTGTTCGCGAACGCCTCCGAGCGTTCGACCGCATCGATTGGCTTGCCAACCCTGCGACGCAGCGCGAGATGCAGCGAACCCTGTCCCGGCCCGACTTCGAGGACGCGTGCCCCTCGCTTGACGCCAACCCGATCGAACAAGGCCTCGGCGACTGGATCCCAGAGCCGGGCCTGGGCCCGGAGCCGAGCGGCCTCGACAGAGGAATCGCCCAGAAGATACACAGACATCCGCCGAGCGTACGCCACGGCGCCGGCGGCGCGATACCCGCTTCTTGCGGTCAAATTCGCGCACGATCGGTTAGAGTTTTCAATCTGGAGGATCGCCATGGTCGTGAAACCGAGAGTCGCCATCGCAGTCGTTGCAGGGGTGTTCGGGGTCGGGTTCGCGCTCGGCGGCGTGCTGCAGTCCGTGGCCTCCGCGCAGGCCAGCAATCGTGTGTTCGAGCTCCGGACCTACACTGCCCCGGAAGGGAAGTTGAAGGACCTGGACGCGCGCTTCCGTGATCACACGCTCAAGCTGTTCACGAATCACGGCATGACGAACGTCGGCTACTTCCACCCGCAGGACGCGCCGAACTCACAGAACACCTTGATCTATGTGCTCGCGCACAAGAACAGAGACGAGGCGAAGAAGAGCTGGGCCGCTTTCCAGGCCGATCCTGAGTGGGTGAAGGTGCGCACCGAATCCGAAGCCAACGGACGGCTGACCACGAAGGTCGAGTCGGTGTTCATGGAGCCGGTTGACTACTCACCGATGAAGTAGCGGACGCCGCACGACTCTCGATCTTTCGCGGTGATGATCATGCGCAAGCTCACTCTGATCCTCGTGATGGCTGTGGGGCTGATACCTGTTCCCACGATCTCGCAGGGACGGTATCAGCCCGACTGGACGCAGCTCCAGGACGAGACCATGCGGCATTTCCAGTCGCTGGTGCGATTCGACACGACAGATCCGCCCGGCGGAGAAGAACCCGCCGCGCTGTACCTCAAGGACGTCCTCGAGAAAGAGGGCATCACGGTGCAGGTATTTCCCACAGAGCCGAAGCGGGTGAATATCGTGGCCCGTCTGAAGGGCAACGGCAGCCGGCGTCCGCTCCTGATGATGGGGCATACCGACACGGTGAACGTCGATCCGGCGAAGTGGAAGTTCCCACCGTTCAGCGCCACGAGGGATGGCGGCTGGGTGTACGGACGCGGCACGCTCGACGACAAGGACAACGTGACCGCGTCGCTGATGACCATGATCATGCTGAAGCGGCTCAACGTGCCGCTGGCCCGCGATGTGATCTTTCTCGCGGAAGCCGGCGAGGAAGGCACGACCCGCGTCGGCATCGAGTTCATGGTGAACCAGCACTACCCTGACATCGATGCGGAGTACTGCCTGGCCGAGGGCGGAAGCGTGACCCGCACGGGCGGACAGGTGAAATACGCATCGATCCAGACGTCGGAAAAGATTCCCCGGCAAATCGAACTGACGGCAACCGGAATTTCCGGGCACGGATCGATTCCGCTCGTGACGAATCCGATCGTCCATCTGGCCAGCGCGGTCGGTGCGGCGGCGTCCTGGAAGGGCGACCTGCGGATCAACGAAACCACCGGCGCCTACTTCAAGCGCCTCGCCGACATCTCGTCGCCCGAGGAAAGCAAGCAGTACCGGGCGGCGCTCAGTCTCGATCCGAAAGTCGTGAGCGGCGCCTACGACTACTTCATGGAGCACGAGCCGCGGCATGCGTCCATGCTGCGCTCGTCGATTTCGCCGAACATCTTCCAGGCTGGCTATCGGGTCAACGTGATTCCGTCTGAAGCGAAGGCAACGCTCGACGTGCGGCTGCTGCCGGGCGAGGATGCCGACAAGTATCTCGAACAGGTCAAGAAAGTGATCAACGACCCGGCCATCGACGTGCGTTATGCCGCGCGCAGCCGGCCGCCGACACCAGTGGCCAAACTCGACACCGAGGCGTTTCACGTGCTCGAGGCCGCGGTCAAACGCAGCTACAACACGGTCACGCTGCCGACGATGAGTACGGGTGCGACGGACATGTCGTACCTGCGCGCGAAGGGCATGCAGTGCTACGGCATTGGCCCGGCGTCGGATTCCGAAGACGGCCCGCTCGGCTTCGGCTCGCACAGCGATCAGGAACGGATTCTCGAAAGCGAGCTGTTCCGGTTTGTGAGATTCAGCTGGGATGTGGTGATGGAGTTGGCCGCTGTGAAGTGAGCGATATCGGAGATAGAGAAGGCGGAGGGTACGAAGAGAACGGCTTAACACGGAGGCACGGAGCAACGGAGGACGAACGGAAAACGCCGAGCGTGCGACCTGCGGCCGGCAACGCCGGCCGCTTGCTCCCTTTCTTCGTTGATCCGTGTAAACCGTTTCTCGATAGCGCTCCGCTTCCGTTGGCTCTGATCCAGGGAGCTCATCACGCCGACAACTCTCATTACAGGCGCGGCAGGCAACCTCGGTAGCCTTCTCGCTCGGCATCTCCTCGCTGGCGGGCATTCGCTCCGCCTGATGTATCACAAGCGTCCGTTGCCTCCAGACGTCGCCAGCGCTCCTGGTGTCCGCGCTGTTCAAGCCGATCTCGCCGATCCCCGGACGATTCCTCCAGCCGTTTCCGGCGCTGACGTCGTCGTCCACTTCGCGGGCGTGCTGTTCTCGCCTCGTCCCGAGAAATTTCTTCCGACGACGAACCTTGGCTACTTCTCGAACCTGCTCGATGCCGCGATCGCCGCGCGTGTGCCGCGGGTGATCCTGATTTCGTTTCCTCATGTCGAGGGTCCGACATCCTTCGAGAAACCGGCGACGGGCCGCCTCGATCGCACGCCGATCTCCGTCCATGCGCAGACGCGCCTCCAGGAAGAGCGGCGACTCTTCGACCGGACGAGAGGCACCGGCACGACGCCGGTGGTCCTGCGGCTCGGCATGGTCTACGGCAAAGGGATCCTGATGATCGAAGCCGCGCGCTGGCTGGCGCGCCATCGTCTGCTGGCGGTGTGGCGCGAACCGACGATCATGCAGATGCTGGCGACTGAAGACTATCTGCGTGCAACAGAAGCCGCGATCGTCAAGAGCGGCGTGGAGGGCATCTATCACGTCGGTGACGAACAGCCGGTCACGCTGCAGCATTTCCTCGACGAGGCCTGCCGCGTGTGGGGCTATGCGCGTCCGATGCGCGTGCCCGTGTGGCTCGTCTACCTGTCGGCCGCGCTCTGCGAAGCAGGCGCATCGGTATTCGGCACGCGAGCCCCGTTCACACGCGACTTCATCCGCATCGGCCGCGTCTCGCACTGGGGCGACACCACCCGCGCTCGTGAAGAACTGCTGCCCGAGCTCCGATATCCCACGCTCGAGTCGGGTCTCTCGACGCTTTGAACCTCGAGAACTCGAGAACCTCGAGAAAGTATGATCGAAGCCCCTCATGCCGCACGGCTTTGATCTAATCCTGACGCTGACCGCCGGGCTCTCGGCCGCGCTGATCTGTGGATTGATCACGCAGCAGATTGGCATCTCGCCGCTCGTCGGCTATCTGCTCGCTGGCGTCATTATCGGACCGTTCACGCCGGGCCTTGTCGCCGACACCGGTATCGCCGAACAGCTGGCCGAGATCGGCGTCGTGCTGCTGATGTTCGGCGTGGGCCTGCAGTTTCACGTGGAGGAGCTGCTGGCTGTGCGGCGCGTCGCAGTGCCGGGCGCGCTTGTCCAAAGCGCTGTTGCCACAACGCTCGGTGCCGTCGTTGCGCGCGTCTTCGGGTGGGAATGGCCGGCGGCCCTTGTCTTCGGCGTGGCGCTCTCGGTCGCGAGCACGGTCGTCCTGATTCGCATGCTGTCGGACCATCGAAGCCTGCACACGCCGGCGGGTCACATAGCCGTCGGGTGGCTCGTGGTCGAGGACCTGTTCACGGTGATCCTGCTGGTGCTGCTCCCGCCGATTTTCGGCGGCGCGTCAGGCAGCGGAATTGGCACGGCGATCGTGGTCGCCGCCGTGAAAGTGGTCGCGCTCGTGGCTTTCACCTTCATCGTCGGCACCCGGGCCTTTCCGTGGCTGCTCGAACGAGTGGCGAGAACGGGCTCGCGCGAGCTGTTCACGCTCACGGTCCTGGCGCTCGCGCTTGGCATTGCGGTCGGGTCTGCGGCGCTCTTCGGTGTGTCGATGGCCCTCGGCGCATTTCTCGCGGGCCTGATCGTCGGCCGCTCCGACTACAGCTTGCGCGCGGCATCGGAAGCGCTGCCCATGCGCGATGCCTTTGCGGTGCTCTTCTTCGTGTCCGTCGGGATGCTGCTCGATCCCCACTTTTTTCTCGAGCAACCGCTGATGGTGGCCGCGACGCTTGCGGTAGTGATCGTCGGAAAACCGATTGCCGCGTTCCTGGTCGTGGCGCTCCTACGCTATCCGTTCAAGTCCGCGCTCACTGTTTCCGTGGCGCTTGCTCAGATTGGCGAATTCTCGTTCATCGTGGCGAAGCTGGCCGCCGATCTTGGCGTCATGCCCGCCGCCGGGATGCACACGCTCGTGGCGGTGGCGATTCTCTCGATCCTGATCAACCCGTTGGCCTTCCAGGCCATCGCTCCGGTCGAGCGGTGGGCCTCGCAGCGACCGGGTCTCTGGCGGATGCTGAATCCTGCGTCGGCGGATCAGCCGGCGCCGCGCCGCGTTGATAGCTCGCCGGCTCACCGCGCGATCGTCGTCGGGTACGGGCCAACCGGCCGCACCCTCACGCGTCTGCTCGGCGAAAACGGTATCGCCACGACCGTGATCGAGATGAACATGGACACCGTGCGTCAGCTGCGCGAGAACGGCGTCAACGCCGTCTACGGCGACGCGGCGCATCGCGACACGCTGCTCGCCGCTGGTGTTGAGAATAGCGGCACGCTCGTGATGTCAACCGACGTCGCCAATGGCGAGGAAGTCGTCAGAGTCGCGCGCGAGTTGAACAGCAACGTCACCGTGCTGGCGAGGACGATGCACCTTCGAGAACGAGATCGCCTGCGTCAGGCCGGCGCGCAAGCGGTGTTTTCCGGCGAGGGCGAGGTGGCGCTGGCGCTCACCGAAACGATGCTTCGCCGGCTTGGCGCAACGCCCGAGCAGATCGATCGCGAGCGCGATCGCGTGCACAAAGAGTTGCTTGGGTGATCGACTTGCGACCCTGCGACTTTGCTCAGGGTCGTCCCGAGCAACGTCGAGGGATGACTTTCGACTTGTGACTTGCGACTGACATGTTTATTGGACATTTCGCCCTGGGTTTTGCCGCGAAGCGCGTGGTTCCGCGCGTGTCGCTCGCGATGCTCTTTCTCGCCGCCCAGTTTGCCGACATCCTGTGGCCGGTCTTCCTCTTCACCGGGTTCGAGCAGGTTGCGATCGAGCCCGGGAACACCGCGGTCACGCCGCTCAACTTCATCAGCTATCCGTATTCGCACTCGTTGCTGACGATGATCGCGTGGGGACTCATCCTCGCCTTTGCGTACGAGAAGGTAACGCACACGCGCGGCGCCTTCCTCGTGCTCGCGGCGCTCGTTGTCAGCCACTGGCTCCTCGATTTCGTCACGCACCGCGCCGACATGCCGCTTTACCCCGGTAGCGCGCGGGTCGGCCTCGGCATGTGGAAATCGGTGCCGTTGACGGCCGCCGTCGAGTCCGTGTTATACGCGGCCGGCGTCTGGATCTACGCGCGAACGACGCGGCCGAAAGACGCGATCGGACAATGGGGTTTCTGGGCGCTCGTGCTGTTCCTGGCACTGGTCTACGTCGGAAACCTCATGGGCCCCCCGCCGCCGTCGGTAGCGGCCATCTACATCCTGGGCGTCATCGGCTCGCTGATTCTTCTGGCCTGGAGCTGGTGGGTGGACAATCACAGAATCGCGACAGGGATCTCAAGGTTCTAAGGGTTCTCAAGGTTCTCAAGGTTCTCAGGGTTCTCAAGGTTCTAAACGTTCGAAAGTCTTAGAGAACCCCGAGAACCCCGAGAACCCTTTTTCGTTTAAGCCTGATAGGATCTGCCCTTCCGGGAAAGGAGCCAGTGACCATGGCGAAAAGAGTGTTGATGCTCGTCGGCGATTTTGTCGAAGACTACGAAGTAATGGTGCCGTTTCAGGCGCTGCAGATAGCGGGTCTCGAAGTGCATGCCGTATGCCCGGACAAGAAGGCGGGCGATCGCGTGCGAACGGCGATCCACGATTTCGAGGGAGATCAGACCTACACGGAAAAGCGCGGTCACGACTTCGCGTTGAACGCGACGTTTGCCGACATCAAGGCCGACGAGTACGACGCGCTGATCATTCCGGGCGGCCGCGCCCCTGAATATCTGCGGCTGAATCCGAAGGTGCTGAGCATCGTGCGCCATTTTGCCGATGCCACGAAGCCGATTGGCGCAATCTGCCACGGACCGCAGATCCTCACCGCGGCCGGAATCGTGAGAGGCCGCAAGATTTCCGCGTATCCGGCAGTCGGCCCGGAGATCTCGGCGGCCGGCGGCGACTACGCCAGCATTGCGATTGACGATGCGATTACAGATCGAAATTTTGTGACCGGGCCGGCCTGGCCCGCGCACGTCGCGTGGCTGAAGCAATTTCTCGCGGTGCTCGGTGTCCGCATTACGCAGGAAGTCGAAGCCGTCCGGGTGTGACGCGGCGAACACTGGCCCTGGCCCTGCTCCTGATCGTGGGCGCGCCGTGGCGCGCTCACGCTCAGCCGGCGCGCCTTGAATCGGTCTCCTGGCTCATTGGCTGCTGGGAGATGCTTGCCACCGATCGGAACCAGCTGGTTCAGGAAAGCTGGGGCGCGCCGCTCGGCGGCAGCATGCTGGGCATGAGCCGGACGGTGCGCGACGGCAAGCTGATCGAGTTCGAGAGCATCATCCTGCGCGTCGACAAGGGCAAGCTGGCCTACGAAGCGCATCCTTCGGGTCAGCCCACGGCGACATTTCTCTCGACGAAAATCGAGCCGAGGTCCGTGCTCTTCGAAAACCCCACGCACGATTTTCCGAAGAAGATCGGATACCAGATGAAAGACGACTCCTCGCTGGTCGCCTGGATAGAGGGGCCGGTTGACGGCAAGCCGCAGCGCCGGGAGTTTGCGTACCATCGCGTCGTGTGTTCCGAGAGATAGGTCGGAGCCTGCATTTCTGGGAGGAACGTCATCATGACTCGGCTTCGTTTCGCGGTGCTGATCGTTCTTGTCATCGCATTCTCTGGCCTCGTCGGCCACGCACAGCGCGGGCGCGGCGGCGCGGCGAACGATCCGCCGGTTCCGCAGCTGAATCTCAATCCGAATCCGCGCATCGACCAGTTGAAAGACGAGCTGATGGCCGACATCGAGTCGCGGCGCGTGTTCACGCAACAGATGGTGGACAGCATCTTCAGCTTCAGCGAGCTGGGTTTCCAGGAAGTCGAGACGCAGCGGTACGTGACCGACATCCTGGTAAAAGAAGGCTTCGAAGTTCAGCGCGGCGTTGCCGGCGTGCCGACGTCCTGGATCGGCAAGTACGGTTCCGGCCGCCCGATCATCGCGCTCGGTACCGACATCGACGGATTGCCAACGACGAACCAGACGCCGGGTGTTGTCACCCGCAAGGAGCTGGTCGTCGGCGCACCGGGCCACGGTGAAGGGCACAACGCAGGGCAGGCCCTGATCATGACCGCGGCGCTCTCGCTCAAGCGGATCATGGAACGCGAGAAACTGCCGGGCACGATCATGCTGTGGCCGGGCGTCGCCGAAGAGGCGCTCGGATCGAAAGCGCATTTCGTGCGCGGCGGGATCTTCAAGGACGTCGATGCCGTGCTCTTCACGCACGTGGGATCGAACCTGAGCACGAACTGGGGCGAAGGCGGCGGCACCGGCATGGTGTCGGTCGAATACAACTTCACCGGCCAGAGCTCGCACGCGGCCGGCGCGCCATGGGCCGGGAAGAGCGCGCTCGACGCCGTGGAATTGATGGACGTCGCCTGGAACTTCAAACGCGAGCATCTTCGCATCCAGCAGCGATCGCACTATGTGATCACGCACGGCGGCGATCAGCCGAACGTCGTGCCGCCGGCGGCGTCGGTCTGGTATTACTTCCGCGAGCTCGATTACGACCACATCAAGGAGCTCTGGGATCTCGGCGACACGATGGCCAAGGCCGCCGCGATGATGACCGGCACGTCGTTCACGTCGCGCGTGCTCGGCTCAGCGTGGCCGCAGCACGGGAACCGCCCCATCGCCCAGGCGATGCACATGAACATCCAGAAGGTCGGCATGCCGCAGTGGAGCGAGGCGGATCAGCAGTTCGCGCGCGCATTTCAGCGCGCACAGGGGGCGGCCGAGCGCGGGCTGACCACGAACGTGCCCGAGCGGCTCAGCGGGCGTGAATCCATTCCCGACGAAGAGCAGCAGGGCGGCGCATCCGACGACATCGGCGACATCATGTGGAGCGTGCCGACGGTTCGATTGAGTTTCCCGTCGAACATTCCTGGCGCGACCGGCCATCACTGGACGAGCGCGGTCTCGATGGCCACGCCGGTGGCTCACAAGGGCGCGACTCAAGCCGCGAAAGTCGAAGCCATGACGGCGCTGGATCTGCTGATGCGGCCGGAGCTGATTACCGCCGCGCGCGAGTACTTCGACAACGTGCAGAAGGCGCCGACGGTCTACAAGCCGCTGCTTCGTGCGGAAGACAAACCGGCCGTCTGGTTGAACAAGGAGACGATGGATCGGTTCAAGCCGGAGCTGCGGAAGTTCTACTATGACCCGACGAAGTACAAGTCGTATCTCGAGCAGCTTGGCGTGGCGTATCCGCCGCCGATGCCGCCGGCGCCGTCGACGACGAAGCCCCAGTAACGCGACCAAACACAGGAGCTGACATGGTTTCCTTGATGTCGCTGTGGCTCCCGATTCTCCTGTCCGCGGTATTCGTGTTCGTGGCCAGCTCCGTGATCCACATGGTGCTGCCGTACCACCATACCGACTATCGAAAGCTGCCGAACGAGGACGAGACGATGGACGCGCTCCGGCGGGTGAACATTCCCCCGGGAGATTACATGATGCCGCGTCCAGGCGGGTCTGCTGGTATGCGAAGCCCTGAGTTCCTGGCGAAGATGAACAGGGGCCCCGTGGCGATAATGACTGTCATGGGCCCCGGCCCCATGAACATGGGGAAGAACCTCTCGCAGTGGTTCGTATTCTCGCTCGTCGTCAGCCTCTTCTCGGGCTACATTGCCAGCCGCGCTGTCGGTCCAAGCACTGAATACCTGGAGGTATTCCGTTTCGTCAGCACGTCTGCTTTCATGGGCTACAGTCTCGGCCTCATCCCGTTTTCGATCTGGTATCAGCGCAACTGGATGACCACGTGGAAGGCTGTGTTCGACGGGCTCGTCTACGCGTGCGTCACCGCCGGAGTGTTTGGCTGGCTGTGGCCGAGATGAGCTTCACCGGCTTTGGGCTTTAGGCTTCAGGTGTAGGCCGCAGGCGCTTCCGTCACTGAGGTGTGCAAACAGCTGTCTCGCGCCTTTTGATCACTACCGCAGATCCAAACCTCACGAGTTCGTCGTTCTCTGCCAGCACGTCCTTCGGAACCGCGGCGAGATCGGCGACCGCGTAGGGCAAGCCGCCGGGATTGATCCAGCGGATGATCTGCTCGCGCGGATCGAAGGTCTTGTCGTCGGCGGTTCGCGCCGACATCCGCCGATTCCCGAGGACGGCGAGGTGAAGCCAGTAAGCAGTGTGGTTGTCGCTCACGATGTAATCGACGCAGGCGGGATCGGAGACGTGCTCGCGCGCCCAGCGTCCCGCAAGAGAGAGCGATTCCGAGACCGTCGGCTTTTGCCGCGGAATGGGGAAGGTGCCGCGCGCAACCAGCAGGCCGAACGCAGCGAGAGCCGCCCATGCGGCGATGGTTTCCAGACGCTTTCCAGGAATCCGCCCGGCCGTGAACGACCACACTGTCGCGATGGCGACCGCGGCAAACACAGCCAGCGGATAGATCAGCAAATACCCCATCTTGATCGCCATGTAGGGCACTGCCGCATCGTCGTTCCGCGCCAGGAAGAAGAGCGCCAACGCCTGGATCGCGATGGCCGCCGTCAGAAAAACGGTCACGAGCGGACGCCGCCGTCCTATCGTGATGGCCACGCCTGCGACCGCGAGCACGAGCAACGGCCACGAGAAACTGCTCCAGCCGGGCGCGGTCATGTCGGCGCTCGTTTTAACGATACCAGCCCAGCCGAGACGTCCCGTCGCATGCGCGATTGCGACGAATACGACAGGCGCCGTCGCCGCGACGAACGCCTTTGCTCGAGTGCGGACATTCACATCACGCTTCAGGGCGATGATGGCCGTCAGCGCGACGACCGGCGGTCCGGCAAAGATCGGCCACGTCAGAAAGCTTGCGGCCGCTGAAACCGCGAAGATGGCGAGTGCCTGCGGCGAAGGCCTGTCGTTCCAGGCGACGACGGCCCACCATGCGGAGACGGCGAAACATTCCGAAACGACTTGCGGAATGTACGAGTAGCGCGTGAACGATTCGAGGAAGAACACTTCAGGAAGCAGGAGCAGGATCGGCGCCGCAACGGAAAAGGGCAGCGACCCTTCAACGCTTCTCCGCGCAATCAGAAATATCAGGCCGGCCTTAAGGGCCACCGAGACGGCGAGCACTGAGTAGATGGCGTGAAAGCCATCGGTTCCCGCCGAGCGGCCCGCCAGCGATGCCAGCAGATGGGCGCCAGGTGTGTAGTGCACCATCTCGCCGAGATACGCCTCGATCGACGGATCGTGCACGAGCCGCCAGTGTCGATCGACATAGTCCACGAGCTGCAGATGATGCGCGAGATCGGCGCCGCCGCCGGGCAGGAGCAGTGCGGGCCATTGGAGCCACAACAACGATCCGGCTGCGGCTCCGACGATCGCGATGTAGACGGCGACCTGTGTCCAGTGGTGAATCGCCTTCGCGCGCAGCCACACAAACGTGATGACAGAGAGCAGCCCGGCGGCCAGGAGCGTTGACGCTGGCGAAATGGTCAACCCGGCCAAGTCGGTGAAATACGCCCAGAAAATTGCGAAGGCCGCGAACGAGAGGACCGAGGCCGAGAGCGCCTCCGCCATGGTCAGCGGCGAAGGCCGCTCGATGTGCTGCGCCACAGAAGACAGGGCATTTTCTTTCAAAAACGCGAAGAGGAAGGGAGTATCTTCTGCGCATGGACAGACGTCATTTTCTCGTTGGCAGTCTCGTCGCGGGCGGACTCTCACCTCTGCTGGCCGAGCGCGCAGCTTCTGCCGCACAGGCTCTCCCCGAAAAAGTTCGTGGCGTCCAGATCCTCGTCTTCGACACCTTCGGCACGGTGGTCGACTGGCGAACGGCCGTGATTGCCGAAGGCGAGAAGCTCGGGAAGGAGAAAGGCCTGAAGGTGGACTGGGCGGCGTTTGCCGACGCCTGGCGCGCGGGCTACGCTCCGGCGATGAACCGCGTGCGAACCGGCGAGCTCCCGTGGACCAAGCTCGATGTGCTGCATCGCATGACGCTCGATGGGCTGATCGAGAAGTTCAAGATCACCGGACTGAGCGAGGACGACAAGAAGAACTTCAACAAGGTCTGGCACCGGCTCCACGGATGGCCTGATGCGGTGTCGGGCCTGACGCGGCTGAAGAAACGTTTCGTGATTTCACCGCTCTCGAACGGCAACGTGTCGCTCCTGACCGACATGGCGAAGTTTGCGGGGCTGCCGTGGGATACCGTTCTCTCGACCGAACTCGTACGCCACTACAAACCGGACAAGGAAACCTACCTGATGCCGGGCGAGTTCTGGGATCTCCCGCCCGCGGCCGTGATGATGTGCGCCGCGCACGAAGGCGATCTCGATTCAGCGAAGGCGCTCGGCCTGCACACGGCGTACATCCATCGACCGCTGGAGAACGGGCCAGCGAGAATTTCGAAGCCCGCAGCGCCTGGGAAATACGACTTCCAGGTGAAGGATTTCAACGAGCTCGCATCGGCACTCGGAGTTTAAGAGGGCGGGAAGGGCAGGAAGGAACAGATGCGCTCAATCATCACTGCGTTGCTCTTTCTGCTGCAGGCGCAAACATTGCCGCCCGCTTATCCGCGGCCTGGCGCGACGAAGATCCTCGAGAACGATCGCGTGGTCGTCTGGAACATCGCCTGGCTCAAGCAGCAGTACCCGCTCCATCGTCACATCTACGATCTCGTTGGCGTGTACTACGAGCCGGGCGATCGCATGATCATCGCCACCGACGGTTCGAAGCGGCCGGTCTCGACGAAGGCCGGCGACATCGCCTTTCAGAAAAGCGGCGTGACCCACATCGAAGAGGGCGCAAGCGATCCGCCGCTCCGCGCGGTGTTCGTCGAGTTCAAACAGCCGACGCCGTCGGGACAAACCGATAAGGCGGCGCAGCCGCCAGCCTTTCCACACGACGGCGAGAAGCAGCTGATCGACAACGAGCGCACGACGGTCTGGGAACATCCGGCCGGACTCAAATCCACCGGCATCCATCGTCATGTCCGGGATGCTGTCGCCGTGTGGATCGACGGCAAGACCGCGCACGCGACGTTCGTGCCGCGAGGGACTTCGCATCCAGACGATGGCGAAGGCCAGGCGAGGGCGTGGTTGTTCGAGTTGAAGTAGCTGCTACTGGTCTGTTCCCGCGAACACCGCTCGCGTCCAGATCCCGCGGTGATCCGACAGCGGCACATCGTCCACGCCGACCTCGCGCGGATCGAGCCGCCTCAGATACAACCAATCAAGCTTGAGGGGCAGTCCCATGAACTTGAATGTGGGCCGCGTGTCTCCGAAGGGTGTGCCGAAGCCGGCCTTCTCGAGCTCTTCGCGCACGGCCCGGCCCTGGTGTTCGCCGAATGGTATCGGCCACATCGAATCGAACCACTTGATGTTCAGCGTGTTGAAATCGCCGCCGATGATCTGCGGTCCGTCGAAGACGTCGAGTGCCTCGACCGCCGGCGACAGCTGCTCGATGCGGCGGTCGCTGTTGATGCGCGTGTCGAGATGAACGTTGGCGACCCGGATCGGCCCGTCGGGCGTGGAGATGGTTGCGCCGAGCGCGATGCGGCACCTGGAGCGAAACCGCAGGTGGTTGTATTCGAGCTGCTGGACGTTGACGTCGGTCAGCGGAAAGCGGCTGACGATCGCCAACCCCTGCACGTGCCCGCTCTCGAACGGGGTGGACGGTGCATACGCGTACGGAAGACGAAGGCGTTCCCGAAGCGTGGCCATGAACGCGGCGCCATCGCCATGTTCCTGTCCCACTTCCTGCAGGAAGAGCACGTCAATGGCCCGCTCGTTGATCCAGGAGGCGACCGCGTCGGCGATATCCATCTTGCCAGCCATGTTCAGGCTGGCAATTGTCAACGACGAATCGAAGGACCTTGCAGCGAGCGAGGATTCCGCGTCCGCGCCTTCGGTGACGATCTGTCCGGTGATGCAGCGCTCACGATCGGCGGCTGTCGATGCCGATGAAAACGAAACGACGATCGTGAATGCCAGAGCTACCAGTCGCCAAGGACGCGCGAAGGACACCTCCCATCGTAACCTCAGAATCTGAAGAGCCGATTGATCTTCACGACAAACGCGCGGTTTCGGAGTCCAGTCGCTCGAGGCACCGGGAGGCCGTTCGGGTCGGTCGTATCTCGCTCGTCGGTGTAGACGAGAAAGAGCTCGCTGCCCGGACGGTACTCCCACCTGAACCGCAGGTTGCTGCTGAAGGTCTTGTCGGCGGAGCTGTACTGCAGGAGCGCGCTGGCAAACATCAGCGGCGAAAATCCGTAGTCGGCGCGGGCCCGCAGAAGCGTCGACGTGAAGTCGCCGCTCGAGACGTCGATGTGATTGACCGAGACCGTCGGCTCGACCGAGAACTGCTTCAACACCGACACCCGGCCGCTGCCGAACGACACGGCGGTGATCGTGCCGTCGTAGTACTGGCCCAGCTGCACCGACGCCGTGCCCGAAATGCGGCGCTGCGCGCCAAACGTGTAGCTGGTGAGCGTATCGGTAAACGTGTAGCTGCCGCGGGGAATGGTCACCGACGAGCCGGGTACGGTGAAGGGCAGCACCAGCAGCTCGTAGTCGTTCGTGGTTTCGAAAGACACCGTGTCGCTCGACTCGAACTCCGTGCCGAAGTGTGCGTTGAGCACGCGCGATTCGAGCGATCCGGACGTCGCGTTTTCGACATATTCCAGGCTGCCGTCGTATGTGAACTTCCGGACCGACTTGATGTTCTTCGGCCGCGGGCTGAACCGGAGCTGCCCGAACGATCGATTGATGTCGATCCGCCGGGTGAAGCCCACGTCGGGAAAGAAATTCCGTCCGACGTTCAGATATTCCGCGCGGGCTCCGTAGCGATCGGCCGAGTAGTCGAAGCGTCCCTGGTAGCTCTGGTCGTCGCCGTTTCGTCCGTCGGTCTTGGTCTGCGCCCAGTAGACGCCCGTGCTGACGTTCTGGAAGAACGAGAACGCACCGTCGAGGCCATAGCCCTGGTTCTGTCCCGACCCGACGCTGACGAGCGATCGATTGGTGAACATGGCGCCGATGGCGCTCCGTCGCAGCACGTCGCGCTTCAGGCGAAGGACGGTGAAATTCGTCGGCTCGGTTTTCGAAACCGTCTCGTCGCCGGTCTGGATGTTCATGGCGCCGATGGCGTACTTGCCGGCCTTGCCGGTGAGGCGTTCGCCGATATCGATCGGAATCTCGCGGCCCTTGTTGAGGCCGATCCGGCGGCTATAAAAGAGGTAGGGCAGGTCGGAGGTCGTGGCGCCGCCCTGGGTCTGTGCGCCGGCGCCGCCTCTCGCGAAGTCGAAGATGCCGCGGCCTTCGAGGAAGAAATCGCGTTTCTCGGGGAAGAAGAGGCTGAAGCGCGTCAGGTTCACCTGCTGCTCGTCGATTTCAACCTGCGCGAAGTCCGTGTTGGCGGTGAAATCGGCGGTCAGGTTGGCGGTGACGCCGTACTTCGCATCGCCGCCGAGATCCGCTGTCAGATCGTTCGTGAGCGGGGGATTGCGCAGCTTGTCGGTCGTGAGGCGTGAGGTCGCGTACGGTTTCAGCTCGATGTTCTTGCCCGCCGGCGGCAGGTCTAGGCCGATCAGTGTGCCTCCGGCGGAAATGCGGTTGAACGCCTGCGGACCGGCAAGAATCTGCGGCACGGGTGTGAGGTAGGCCCACTCGTTTTTCCGCCGGACGGCGCGGCGAAGCTGGATGCCCCACGTCTGGTTGGCGCCGGAGCGGTAGCGCAGCGACTTGAACGGAATCGCCATTTCAACGGTCCATCCGCCTTCGAAGCGTCCGGTCTTCGATTGCCACACCGGATTCCAGTCGGTGTTGGATCCGCCTTCGTCGACGACCGAGTAGTCGGCTCGCGCGCCAAGCGGGTTCGTGTAGAACAGAAATCCGCTGCGCTTGTCGTGGAAGGTGTCGAACATCACGCCAATCTGATCGTTCTGGCGGAGCTGGTTCGTGTCGCGGCGCAGTTCGTTGGCGACCCATCGGTCGGGCGGCGCCGAGTCCCAGCAGCGGCAGGCGACATACATGTTGTTCTGGTCGTACATCACCCACACTTCGGTGCGTTCCGACTGTTCGGCGCCGTACTTCGGCACGACCTGGAGGAACCCGCCGAAACTTTTCTCGCGCTGGTAGACCTCTTCGTCGAGGGTGCCGTCGACGTGCAGCGGAGAGGTCAGCTTGATGGCGCGGATGATCGCCTGGCCGTCTGTGCCTCTGGTCATCACTTCCGGGGCGACTGGCGGCAAGAGCTCGGTTGCGTCTATGGATTGCGCGAGAAGGTCAGTGGCGCCGAGAAGGCAGATGAGGACCGCGCACGCTGTGAAAATCTTCGCCAAATCTTTCCTGCTCCGTACTTCGGGGTGCGGTAACGTGTTGGCCGACCGTGATCGTACTCTATGTGATGCTTGGTGGCATCATCGCCGCGAGGGCGGCGGGTGCTGTCGGCGTGCCGGCGCTCGACAGCGGGCCTGCTGCCATACGAGCGGGGCTCGCGCTGATGTTCGTCTTCACCGGCATCGCACATTTCACGCGCACCCGCGCGGATCTCGTGCGCATGGTGCCGCCGGCGCTGCCGAATCCTGAGTTGCTCGTTACGCTCACCGGCGTCGCCGAGATCGCCGGCGCAGTCGGACTGCTGCTTCCATCGACGGCCCGCATGTCAGCATGGGCACTGGCAGCGCTCCTGGTGGCGATGTTTCCCGCCAACATCTACGCTTCTCGCACCCGGCACACGATCGGCGGCCGCCCTCACACGCGGATGGGCATTCGCGCACCGTTGCAAGTGCTCTGGATCGTCCTATTGATTTGGTCGGTGCGGTGACAGGGTCGTTCTACGTGCTGCGTTCTACGTGCTGCGTTCTCGTTAGTTCTTCGTACTCACAGCACGGAGAACGCAGCACGCAGAACGCAGCACGTAGAACGACGGGTTACTGAACTGGCGTGGCGACCGGCTTGCCCTTGTCGATGATGTAGGTCCCGAGGACTTTCGCCACGCTGCCGCCGGCGTTCTTGGCGTTGTGGACCGTGCTCGGCGGGATGACGAAACCTTCGCCGGCCTTCTTGGTCGCCGCCGGCTTTCCCTGAATCTCGAGGGTGATGGTGCCTTCGAGGACGTAGGCGACTTCTTCGCCCGGATGCGTGTGCCGTCCCGATTCGGCGCCAGGCTGAATCTCGGCGACGGCTTGAACAACTTCCTTGCCCGCCACCGACAGATCGGCCTGCTGGACGGGAGTGCGCTTGAACCCGGTCTGCGCCGGCGCCTGCTGCGCGCGAACGCCGAACGTCGCGAGGACCATGGCGATGGTGATGCTGAGAACGATACGCTTCATTGGAGCTCTCCTGAAAGGTCGAGGAAATAGAAGGCTAGAACGATAACACGGACAGAAGCGCCAGCGGCCATGCCTACCCGAAAGCGCGTGAGCGCGCCTATTCGTATCTCAGCGCCCGCATCGGATCGACCTGCGACGCGCGAAGCGCTGGCACGAAGCCGGCGGCGAGAGCGACGAAGGTGAGAGCCAGCCCCGAGGCAATAAGAACGCCCGGATCGTAGCCCTGAAGCTTATAGAGGAGCGACGCGGCCACACGGCCGATGCCCACGGCGGCCGCGAGGCCGATCGCGCCGCCAATCAGCGTCATCACGCCGACCTGCCGCAACACCATCCTTCGAACCTGTCCTGGTTCCGCGCCGAGCGCCATGCGAAGACCGATCTCGCGGGTGCGTTGCGTAACCGTGTACGCCAGGACGCCGTAGAGGCCGACCGCCGCCAGAATCGTGGCGAGCACCGCGAACGCCGTTGACATGACGCTGATGAAGCGATCGAGAAACACGTTCTCGCGCATCTGCTGCGGCAGCGTCCGCAGATCCTCGACCGGCAGGTTCGAATCGATTCTCGAGATCACCTTCGGAATGTTCGTCAGAAATTCTGAAGGGTCGGTCGCGGTGCGCACGTAGAAATGCATGTCGGCGCTCTTGTCGTTCTGCTTGTATGGCCGGAAGAAGAGCGGTGGGATGTCGGCCTTGACCTCGCTGTACTTCGCATTCTTCACGAGGCCGACGATCTCGATATCCAGCGGCTCTCCCTGGTCGCCGTTGCTCATGTGCTTGCCGACCGCGTCCTGCCCGAGATTGAATTTCTTCGCGAACACTTCGTTGACGATCGCCACCTTCGGCGCCTTGAGCACATCCGCCGTCGTGAATTCGCGCCCCGCCAGGAGTGTCATGCCCAGCGTCTGCAAGTAGCCAGGGCCGACTTCGTTGAATCGCGAGTTCCTGTCGGTGTCGGGACCAAACTCGAAACCTTCCACCCTGACGCTATTTCCCCAGTTGCTGCCGCCGAGCAGCGGCACCCGGGCTGCCGTCACACTGGTCGCGCCCGGAAGCGCGGCGAGCTCGGTCTCGATCCGCTCGAAGAGTTGCAGCGTGCGCTCGGGTGTGTAACCGCTCAGGCCTGGCGAGACGCCAAAGGTGATGACGTGGTCGGCGTTCAGGCCGAGATCGACGCGCATCACATTCGTCAGGCTTCTCGTGAAGAGCCCGGCTGCGACGAGCAGCGCCATCGAGAGCGCGATCTGTGCCGTCGCGAGCGTCGTGCGGAACCTCGCCGCGGAGCGGGATCCGGACGTCTTGCCCGCCTGGTTCTTCAGCGACGCCACGAGATCCGGACGCGTGCTGTGGAGCGCCGGAAAGAGGCCGAAGAGGAGCCCGGTTCCAAGCGCGAGTGCCGCCGCAAAGATCATCACCATCGGATCGAGCGAGGTCTCGACGATCTGTGCGGCATCGGCTGGCAGCAGCGAAAGCATCAGGTGGAGCGTCCATCGCGCCACCAGAAGCCCGGCGAGTGCGCCAAATGAGGCGAGCAGGCACGATTCCGTGAGGAGCTGACCGATCAGTTGGCGCCGCGTGGCGCCAAGCGACAGCCGGACCGCCATCTCGCTCGTTCGCGCCGCCGATCGAGCGAGCAGCAGGTTGGCGATGTTTGCGCACGCGATCAGCAGCACGAACGCGGTGACCCCGAGCAGAATCGCAAGCGGCGTGCCCGCCTCGGTAACAACATTGCTCTGGCCGTGCGGATTCCGCTCCACGGTGGCCTGCCGCGTCCGGAACCGGGCCATCGTCTGATCGCTCATGCCTTTTTGAAGCGGCGCTTCGACGTCGTTGATGATGGCGTGATAGGGAATGTTGATGGCCGTGCGTGCCTGCTCGACGGTGACGCCCGGCTTGAGGCGCGCAAACACATACGCCCAGTACGCACGGCGGTTATCGAGCTTGCTCGAATTCGGTTGCATCTGCTCGCGCATCGTCATCGGCACGTAGATGCGGGGCCGTGCACCGAGTGTGGTGCTCAGGAACGTGCGAGGCGCAACGCCGGCAACGGTCATCGCCTGGCCGTTGACGGTGAGCGGCTGGCCGATCACCGACGGATCGCTGCCGAAATGCGTTTCCCAGTATGCGTAGCTCAACACGACGGCATGCGGCTCGCCGATCGTCTTGTCGTCGTCCGGGGTAAACAGCCGCCCGAGAGCTGGCTGGAGTTTCAGCGTCGGGAAGTAGCTGCCCGATACGAGCATCCCCTCGCTGTTCAACGTCTGGCCGCGGGCCGCCAGATTGGCCTGGAAGATGACGTGCGCTGCCAGCCCCGTGAACACCGTCTGCGCCTTTTCGAGGTCTCGGAACATCGGATAACTGAAGACCGATTCGCAGTCCCCGGCCTGATTGCAGGAGTTGCTGCCCGGCTTTGGACCCGGTGCGCCCAGGTTGACGAGCTCCTCTGGATGCTCGACCGGCAGCGGCCGGATCAACATCTGGTTGTACAGCGAGAAAATGGCTGTGTTCGCGCCAATCCCCAGCCCCAGCGACAGGATGGCGACGATGGTGACGAAGGGGGTCTTGAAGAGCGTGCGCAGCGCGAATTTCAGAGAGCCCATAAGTTAAGACTTAGACGGAGAACCCTGGCTGGTAGTTGTTCGGAATGATAAGCCCACAATGACACCCCATTTCTTCAAAACGCCGCCCGACTGGCGGCGCTGGCTGACCGCGAATCACAAGACCGGGCGCGAACTGTGGGTCGGCTTTCACAAGCTGGCCTTCGGGAAGCCATCCGTGACGTATCACGAGGCGCTCGACGAGGCATTGGCGTTCGGGTGGATCGACGGCGTCCGCAAGAGCATCGACCTGGCGAGTTACGTCATCCGCTTCACGCCGCGAAAGGCGAACAGCATCTGGAGCGCCGTCAACCTGAAGCGCGTCAGGCGTTGATCGACGCGGGACGGATGTCGGCCCACGGTCTCGCGGTGTACGAGAACAGGAACAAAGCACGCACCAATCGCTATTCGTTCGAGCAGAAGTCCATCGCGCTCACGCCGGCGCAGCGGCGTACCTTCAAGGCGAACTCCAGCGCGTGGACGTTCTTCAACGCGCAGCCGCCTGGATACCGACGGGTTGCCACGTGGTTTGTCGTGAGTGCGAAGAAAGAAGAAACGAAAGCGCGCCGTCTGGCCACGCTGATTGCGGATTCCGCGGCGGGCCGCCGTATTGGAATTCTGGAAAAGAGATCATCGAAGGGCCCTACGAATTCTAGTGAGTGAGGGCGTACATCACGTAGTTGACGCCCAGCTTGTAGGCCTCGTTCGACGGATCTACGAGAAACAATCCCGTCCCCGACCATTCCCAGTATTCCGCGACGTCGTTGTTGTGGTTTGCGATCACCATCAGTCGCTTGCTGGGATCGTTGTCTTCGAAGATGCCGAAGTAGTTCGGGTGATAGCCGAACATCGGGTGGGGGAAGTCGATCGTCTTCATCCGGAAGAAGCTGTCGAAGACCTTGTGCGTCTGATCGAGCTTGAAGAAGCGCGCCTCGGGGAGCACGCGCCGCATCTGCATCTCGAAGTTGTTCCACTGTTCCATCTCGAAATCGTCGAAGATGGCGAACCCGCCCTTGAGCAGGTATTCCCGGAACCGCTCGGCTTCGAGGTCGCTCATGGTCCAGAAGCCGGGCTCCCACATCATGGCAATTGGGTAGTGAAAGAGCCGGGGGTCGTCGAGCGTCAGGATGTGCCCGGCGTCCACGCGCGTATCGACGAGCGTCAGATCGCTGAGGATTCGCATCAGATTCTGTTCGGCGCGCGGGAAATCGTGGTTCCAGGCGGCATTCATCCCGCGAAACCCCCCGCCATTTCCGGATCCCCAGCGCAGCCGGACGAAGGTGAATCGTCCGTCGTATTCAGGATCGATCCGCCAGATCCCGGCCGGCCCCCGATCCTGTCCGTGCAGAGCCGCGGTCGCGAGCAGAATCGCGAGCACCACCATTCGGGTACGCACGGCCCGATTATCGCACCCCTTTTGTGTTACCCTCTCGCGACGCCTTAAGAGCGTCTTCGAAGAGGAGACCGCATGGCCAAGACGAAGCGAAAACCGAGTGCCGCCTTCATGAAGCCGATGACCCCCAGCGCCACGCTGGCCGAGGTCGTGGGCGCGAAGGCGATACCGCGGACCGAAGTGACGAAGAAGTTGTGGGCCTACATCAAGAAGAACGGCCTGCAGGACAAGAAGAACAAGCGCATGATCAACGGCGACGCGAAGCTCAAAGCCGTGTTCGGCGGCAAGGCGCAGGTCAGCATGTTCGACATGACGAAGCTCGTCAGCAAACATTTGAAGTAGATCGCGGGCGCCTCGCGCCCGACGACAAGTTTTCTGAAACGAGGCGACGGTTGCCAAGCCGTCGCCTTTATTTTTGGACCACGAAGGCACGAAGACACGAAGGGAAGACACGACGGTCTGCATGTGAAGGAGACAACATGATTCGCGTTGCTCGCTTCGTCCGGATTGCACTCGCTGCGTCCTTGATCGCGGGACTGCCGGCGCGCGCGTTCGCGCAGGATCGCCTGCCGCCGATTCCAGTCGAGAAGATGACCGATGCGCAGAAGAAGGCGGTGGAAGAATTCCGCGCGGCAAGGAATGCGGCCGTCTCGGGTCCCTTCATGGCGATGCTGCGCAGCCCGGAAGTCATGAACCGCGCGCGCGCGATGGGCGACTATCTGCGCTACAAGAGCGTGCTGCCGCCGCGTCTCAGCGAGTTTGCGATCCTGATCGCCTCGCGCGAGTGGACGCAGAACTACGAGTGGGACGCGCACTACACGCTGGCGATGCAGGCCGGGCTTCACGCCGACGTCGCGGCGGCGCTGGCCGAGGGCAAGCGGCCCGCGCGGATGGCCGAGGACGAAGAAATTCTCTACAACCTCTGCACCGAGCTTCACCATACGAAAAGCGTCAGTGACGCCACGTATCAGCGTGCCGTGGCGAAATTCGGCGAGCAGGGCGTCATCGATGCCATCGGGATTCAGGGCTACTACACGCTGCTTGCGATGGTGATGAACACGGCGCGGACGCCGCTGCCCGACGGGCACACACCGGCGCTCAAACCGCTGTCGCGATAGCTGGACGCGCAGCCACTATCTGATATTCAATTGCAGCCACCTATGAGATCGTCCCGTCTGCTTCCGGCGCTTCTTCTGCTCTTCGTGGGCAGTGGATGCGCCGCACTTATCTACGAAGTCGTCTGGTTCCAGCTGCTCGAGTTGGTGATTGGGTCGTCGGCGGTTTCCATGGGCGTCCTTCTCGGAACGTTCATGGGCGGCATGTGTCTCGGCAGCCTGCTGCTGCCGCGCGTGATGAAACCCGACTGGCATCCTCTGCGCACCTATGCGTTCCTCGAGCTGGGCATCGGCGCCATCGGCCTCCTTCTTCTTTATGGAATGCCGATCATCGGCGGCGCGTATGCGATCTCGGCGGCCTCGGGCGTCGCCGGCATCCTGGTGAGGGGCATTGCCGCGGGCATCTGTCTTCTGCCGCCGACGATGTTGATGGGTGCGACGCTGCCGGCGATCGCGCGCTGGGTCGAAGCCACGCCGAAGGGCGTTTCGTGGCTGGGTTTCTTCTACGGCGGAAATACAGCCGGCGCCGTGATCGGGAGCCTGCTCGCCGGTTTTTATCTGCTCCGCGTCACCGACATTTCGATCACCACCTTCACCGCTGTGGGGTTGAACGTGGTCGTCGGGGCGATCGCGCTTCTCGTGGCGTCGAGGTCGCCGCACGAGGCGCGCGCGGCCGTCGTGGCGCCGGTTTCTGTCGAACGGAATCGCGATCGGTGGCCGATCTATGTCGGCATCGGCCTGTCAGGGTTGACGGCACTATCGGCCGAAGTGTTGTGGACGCGTAACCTGTCGCTGCTCTTCGGCGCGACCACCTACACGTTCTCGCTGATTCTCGCGGTGTTCCTGACCGGTATCGGTATCGGCAGCAGCCTCGGATCCGCGTTCTCCAGAAATCTCGAGCGGCCGCGCGTGGTCTTTGCGTGGTGCCAGCTCTCGCTCTGCGCCGCGCTCGCGTGGACGGCGCTCGTGCTGAACAAGTCGCTGCCGTTCTGGCCGGTCAACCCGTCGATCAACACCGACCCGTGGTTTCAGTTTCAGCTGGATCTCACGCGCTGCTTCTACGCGGTGCTGCCCGGGGCGATTCTCTGGGGCGCGAGCTTTCCGCTGGCGCTCGCATCGGTCGCTTCGGAAGACGAGGATCCGGCGCGGGTGGTTGGCGGCGTGTACGCGGCCAACACCCTGGGCGCCATCGTTGGCTCACTCGGTTCGAGCCTCCTGCTGACCGTCTGGCTTGGCAGCCAGCGCGCGCAGCAGCTGCTCGTGATCGTCGCCGCATTGTCGGCGCTGATCATCGTGTGGAAGGAGAAGACGGCGACGACCGTCGTCTCGATCGCGGCGGTTGCGGCCGCGCTCCTCGCATTCACGGTCCCGCCGCTTCCGGGAATTTTCGTCGCCTTCGGCCGCTACACCGCGACGCAGCTCGGGCAGGCGGAAATCATCTACATGGGTGAAGGCTGGAACGCGTCGGTCGCCGTGTCCGAGCGCAGCAACGGTGTGCGCAACTACCACAACGCCGGGAAGGTTCAGGCGTCGAGCGAGCCACAGGACATGCGGCTGCAGCGGATGCTCGGCCATCTCACCACCCTCGTGCCGAAAAGCGCGAAGCGCGTGCTGGTCATCGGATGCGGCGCGGGGGTTACGGCTGGTGCCGTCTCGATCGATCCGACGGTCGAGTCCGAAACGATTGCCGAGATCGAGCCGCTCGTTCCCCAGGTCGTCTCGACCTACTTCGCCGAACACAATTTCGACGTGGTCCGGAATCCGAAGGTCACCGTCCACATAGACGACGCCCGGCATTTCCTCTTCACGACGAAAGACAAGTTCGACGCCGTCACCTCCGATCCGCTCGATCCGTGGGTCAAGGGCGCGGCGATGCTCTACACGCGCGAGTTCTTCGAGCTGGTCAAGAGCCGCCTGAATCCCGGCGGCATCGTCACGCTCTTCGTGCAGCTGTACGAAAGCAACACCGAAGCGGTGAAGAGCGAGATCGGAACGTTTTTCGAAGCGTTCCCGAAGGGCATGATCTTCGCCAACACCTATAACGGCGCGGGCTACGATCTCGTGCTGCTCGGCCAGGTGGACGGGACGTCGATCAACCTCGATGAAATGGAAGCGCGCCTGAAGAAACCCGAGTTCGCGCCTCTTCAGAAGTCGCTCTCCGAAATCGGCATGCACTCGGCTCTTGATCTCTTCTCGACGTTCGCCGGTCAGGCGCCGGACTTCGGTCCGTGGCTGAAGGACGCGCAGATCAATCGCGATCGCAATCTTCGCCTGCAGTACCTCGCGGGCCGCGGCCTGAATCTCTATCGCGCCGACACGATCTACTCCGACATGCTCAGTTACGCGAAGGATCCTCAGGGCATCTTCGATGCGAGCTCCCCCGGAGCGAAACAAGAGCTGATGTCGAAGATCTGGCAGTCGTGGGGAAGACAGTGACGGGGCGTCTAAGGCTTTAGGCTTTAGGTTCCAGGCTTTTAAGCGTTCATGCTCGACGGATTTGTCCCGCCGCTCATTGTCCTTGGCGTCGTCGCGGCGGCGCTGATCGCCAGGCGATTTGCGCTGAAGGCCGGCACGACCTCCGATTTCGCCATCATCCTCGCGCTGATCGTTCTGACCGGCGGGCTCGAGCGTGCGATGGGACGGCCGCTCAAGTACCGGAACGGTCCGGTGCGGTTCTGGTCGGGCAACATTCAAAGCGATCAGAACTCTCAGCAGATTGCCGACCCGTACACCTTCACGCACATTACGCACGGCGCGCTCTTCTACGGCCTGACGTTTCTGACGATGCGGCCGGCGACGGTGGCGACGCGGTTGATCGTGGCGACCGGGCTCGAGAGCGCCTGGGAGGCTTACGAGAACACCGAGACCGTGGTCCAGCGTTACCGGAAAGAAACGATCTCGCTCGGCTATTACGGAGACAGCGTCATCAACTCAGCCGCGGACATCTTTGCGTGCATTGTCGGATTTCTGCTGGCATGGCGGCTGCCGAAAACGGCGACGATCGCGTGGGTCGTCGCGTTCGAGATCATGCTCGCCTTCTGGATTCGCGACAACCTGACGCTGAACATCCTGATGCTGATTTACCCGATCAAAGCGATCAAGACGTGGCAGTCTGCCGGACTCGGCATATCATCAGGCTCGGGGTTCTCGGGGTTCTCTAGGTTCTCAGGGTTCTCGAGGTTCTGAGGGTTCTCGAGGTTCGACTTGTGACCCTTCGACTCTGCTCAGGGTCATCCCGAGCGAAGTCGAGGGATGACTTGCGACTTGTGACTTGTGACTTGCGACTTGCGACTTAGCTATGACCTACGTTCTTTTCTACGACGTTGTTGACGACATGGTGAACCGGCGCGCGCCGTACCGGGCGGAGCACCTGCAGCTGATTCGCGACGGACACGAGCGCGGCGAGATCATCATGGCGGGCGCAGTCGGCGATCCCGTGGACGGGGCCGTTCTCGTGTTTCGATCGGAATCGCCGGCGGTTGCCGAGAAGTTCGTCATGGCCGATCCGTACGTCAAGCATGGCCTGGTCATCCGCTGGAAGGTGAAGCCGTGGGCGCTCGTAGCGGGCGGATAGCCACGGCGCCGGCGTGGCCTGGCCCGCCGCGGTCGTTCCGCACGCTCTTCATCTACGGGCCCGGCCGCAATCCGCTCGCCTTCTTCACCGGACTCCAGCGCGACTACGGCGACCTCGTCCACGTGGCGATGGCAGGGGAGCATCTCTTCCTGATCAGCGATCCGCGCGTCGTCCGCGACATCCTCGTCACCGACCAGCGATTCTTCATGAAGGGCCGCGGCCTCGATCGCGCGAAGCGGCTGCTCGGCGAAGGGCTGCTCACGAGTGAAGGCGCCGTGCACGTCAGGCAGAGGCGCCTGATGCAGCCGGCATTTCACCGCGATCGCATCGCATCGTATGCGACGGTGATGACCGACTACGCGGGCCGCGTCCGCGAATCCTGGACCGACGGCCACGAGATCGATGCGTCGCAGGAAATGGCCCGGCTCACGCTCGGCATCGTCGGCAAGACGCTCTTCGACGCCGACGTCGAATCCCAGGCGAAAGACGTCGGCCGCGCGCTGGCGGCGGTCATGGAATCGTTCTGGATGCTGATGCTGCCATTCCCGGATCTGCTCGAGCGGCTGCCGATACCGGCGCTAAGGCGAAGCCGGCAGGCGCGCGAGACCCTGGACGCGATCATCTACCGGATGATTGCCGAGCGGCGCAGGACACCTACCGATCGCGGCGATCTGCTCTCGATGCTGCTGATGGCGCAGGATGAAGAAGCCGGCGGCCGCCGGATGACCGACGTGCAGGTGCGCGACGAGGCCATGACGATCTTTCTCGCCGGGCACGAGACGACGGCGAATGCGCTGGCGTGGACGTGGTATCTCCTCAGCCAGACTCCAGAGGTTGAAGCGAGACTGCACGAGGAAATCGATCGCGTCCTCGGCGGCCGCGTCCCGACGATGGCCGACATCCCCTCGTTACCGTATGTCGAAAAGGTCGTGACCGAATCGATGCGGCTCTATCCGCCGGCATGGATCATCGGCCGGCGGGCGCTCGAAGACTACGAGGTCGGCGACTATCTGATTCCCGCGCGCGGCATCGTCGTGATGAGCTCCTATCTGATGCAGCGCGATCCGCGCAACTTTCCGGATCCCGAGAAATTTCTGCCGGATCGGTGGACACCGGAATTCAAGGCACAGCTCCAGCCGTTTGCTTACTACCCGTTTGGCGGCGGCGCTCGCCGGTGCATCGGCGAGTCGTTTGCCTGGATGGAGCTGGTGCTCGTCCTGAGTACGTTGGCGCAGCGCTGGAAGCTTCGCCTCGTTCCCGGTCATCCCGTCGTCCCACAGCCCGTCGTCACGCTTCGGATAAAAGGTGGGTTGAGGATGGTTCCTCAATTGAGGAGCACGAATTCTTAATTCTTAATTCTGAATTCTTAATTTCGTGGTCCTTTCTCGATTCGCGCCGGCGCCCACCGGCTTCCTTCATCTCGGTCACGTCGTCAACGCCATCCACGTCTGGGGAATTACCAAGGCACGCGGCGGAAAGGTCTTGCTGCGCATCGAAGATCACGACCGTCAGCGGAGCCGCCCCGAGTACGAGCGCGCGATTCTCGAAGATCTCGAGTGGCTCGGTTTTCAGGCCAACGAGCCGTTCGTCCGGCAAAGCGATCGAAGCACGGTCTACGAGCGCGCGCTCGATCGTTTGCGATCGGCGGGTCTCGTCTACGCATGTGATTGCTCGAGGAAAGACATCGCTGCCGCCGGAGAATCCGAAGGTGAGCTTCGATATCCCGGCACGTGTGCGGCGAAAGGATGGCCAGAAAAGCCAGGTCTGGGCCTGCGTGTGCGGCTGCACCCTTCAGTGGAGCATTTCGACGATCTGAGACATGGGCCGCAAGAGCAGCGGCCGTCGGAGCAGTGCGGCGATCTGCTCGTCAAAGATCGCGAAGGCAACTGGACCTATCAGTTCGTCGCGACCGTCGATGATCTCGAGCAGGGAGTGACGCTCGTGATTCGCGGGGATGATCTGCTGGCATCGACAGGCCGCCAGATCCAGCTGGCACGCCTGCTGGGCCGGACCGAGCCGCCGCAGTTTTTTCATCACCCGCTGATCATGAAAACGCCCACGCAAAAGCTGAGCAAATCCGATCGGGATACCGGGGTCCGTGATCTTCGAGCACAGGGCTGGAGCGCCGCTCGAGTGATCGGCCATGCGGCGCAGTTCGCCAGCATGGCCGATTCCGGTTCTCTGGACTAGCGACTTATGACTAGCGACTTGCGACTCTCAGTGTCTTTACTTCAACCGGCTCACGCTTTCGGCCGCATCAATCAAGCGAATGAATTCTGCTCGATGACCGTGTGAATCGGCGCCCTTGAACTTCGTGGCGAGCTGCCGTACGTCGGCGAACGACGACTTGCCCTTGAACTCGCTGTCTCGAAGCAGCATGCCGAACTCGGTGACCGCCGACGCGAACCCGAGCTCCGGTGTCATCGAGGTGCTCGTCGGCACATTCACCGACATCAGCGTGCTTTCCGACGCTTCCGGCTGCTTGTAGCGCACCTTTACTGTCATCGTCTCTTCGAGACGCGCGTTCGACGACATTCCGCCTGGCTGCTGGTACTTCAACGGATCGATGCCCGGGATGTCGATCTTCTGGCCGGCCGGCACGAGCTCGTAGAGCGCGGTCACGGAGTGTCCCGCGCCCATGTCTCCGGCGTCCTTCTTGTCGTTGTTGAAATCCTGATCCTGCAGCAGCCGGTTCTCGTACCCAATCAGGCGATACGCGGCCACGGTCCGCGGATTGAATTCGACCTGCAGCTTGACGTCCTTCGCTACGGTCACGAGCGTGCCGCCGGCCTGTTCGACCAGCACTTTCTGCGCTTCGCTCAGCGAGTCGATGTAGAAGTAGTTGCCGTTCCCCTTATCGGCCAGCTTCTCCATCGTCGAATCTTTCAGGTTGCCCATGCCGAAGCCGAGGACCGAGAGACTGATGCCGGTCTCGCGCTTCTCTTCGATCAGGCGAGTCAGGTCGCCCTGGTTGGTGACGCCGACGTTGAAATCTCCGTCGGTGGCGAGCAGCACGCGATTGACGCCGCCCTTCACGAAGTGATCCTGGGCGACCTTGTACGCGAGCGTGATGCCTTGCGCACCGTTGGTCGATCCTCCCGCCTCGAGCCGATTCAACGCTTCGACGATCGTCGTCGTATCGCTGCCAGACGTCGAGGGCAGCACGAGGCCGGCGGCGCCGGCGTAGACGACGATGGCGACGCGATCCTTCGAGGTGAGGTTGGGCGCGAGCATGCCGAGCGCGCCCTTGACGAGCGGCAGTTTGTTCGCATCCATCATCGATCCCGACACGTCGATGAGGAAGACGAGATTCCTCGCCGGCAGACTGCTCGAATCGATCTTCTTCGCCTGGAGCCCGACGAGGGCCAGCCGATGGCCCGGGTTCCAGGGCGCGTCAGCCATAGCCGTGGTGATCGAAAAGGGCGCGTTGTCGCGCGGTTCGGGATACTCGTACGAGAAATAGTTGATCAGCTCTTCGATCCGCACGGCGTCCTTCGGAGGCGCCTGTGCCATCGTCAGGAACCGTCGCACGTTCGAGTACGACGCCGTGTCTACGTCGATGGAGAAGGTTGACAGCGGTTTTCGCAGGACTTCCGTCCACTGGTTGTCGTCGATCTTGTCGTAGGCCTCGGTGTTGAAGCCGCCTAGCGGCATGACCATCGGCATGGCCAGCATTTCCCGGCTGGTAAAAGCGTCGGCCAGTCCGGCAGTTTGCGCGTTGAGAGCTGGCGACGCTCCCGTCACCGTGATGGTTTCCTCCAGCGTACCCACAGACATCGCCAGCTTCACTCTTTCTGTTGCGCCGCTTTTCAGCGACACCTTGCTTGAAGCCGGCGTGAATCCGCGCAGCGTGGACGTCACGGTGTAGTCGCCGGGAGGCACGGCGGTGAAACTGAAAGCTCCGTTGGCGTCCGACAGCGTCGTTCTCGGCCTGATCGCGGGACCGCTCAGGGTCACCCTGGCGCCCGGAAGCGGCGCGCCCGACGGGTCAGCGACGATGCCTTCGATTCGGCCGGCGTTGGGCTGGGCGTTCATGCCCGAGAGCAGGGCGGCGATGAACGCGGCCCACACGATGACTGGCACGACGTACTTGCGCATACGTCCTCCGCTCGAGGGGGCGGGCGGCGCCCCGGAATAGAGATGCGGCCCGCTCCTTTGCCTGAGAACGAGCAGCTTTCATTCCCTTGCACGAGCCCGCGGGACACGCCAGAAATTGCGGGCTTTTGCTTTTGGATCGTCCGTGGGATCCGGAAATCCGTTGGCCGCCATTCATTGCGATGCACGGTGTATCGTGAGTCTCGCGGTGCGGGCCGCGAAGGAGACGTCGTGTCGGTCTGGCAGAAGGTCGTAGAGGTTGGCTGGGACGCACGTCACGCGATGCGTCTGTTGAAGCGCTCTCCCGGTTTCGCGTTCGTTGCGCTGGCGACCCTGGCGTTGGGCATCGGGTCCAGCACGGCCATCTTCACGGTGATCGACTCGGTGCTCCTGCGTCCGCTGCGTTTTGCCGAACCAACTCGTCTCGCGATGGTTCGCCCGACATCAGGCGCCCGTGTTTCGGCGGCGTACCTTCACGACTGGCGCCTGCAGAGCCGCGCCATGCAGGACATCGCCGGATGGCGCGATGCGCGAATGAACCTGACCGGCGGGGGAGAGCCGCTCGAGGTCCTCGTCGACCAGGTGACGAGCAACTTTTTTTCCATCCTCGCGACCGCGCCCATCCTCGGCACGACGTTTACCAGCTCCGAAGATTTGAGCCTCGTCGAGCATGAAGCTGTTCTGAGCTATGGCTTCTGGCAGCGGCGGTTCGGCGGCAGCCGCGACGTCATCGGCCGTCCGGTGATCCTGGATGGAGCGGCCTACTCGATCGTCGGCGTGATGCCCGATGGTTTCACGATCCGGACGGCCGAGCGGGCAGAATCCCGCGCCGAGTTGTGGACGCCGTTGCCGTTGATCCCCGGAAACAGGATCGGCATGGGAGGTGTTCTCAACGTTGTCGCCCGTCTCCGTGCTGATGTCACATTCGAACAGGCCCAGTCCGATTTGGCGCTCATATCCCGGGCGATCGAAGAACAGAATCCTTCGTATAGCCGCGACTGGAAGGTTGAAGCCGTTCCGCTTCTCGAAGCGACCGTGCGCGACGTCCGCCCGACGCTTCTCGTGCTCTTCGGCGCCGTCGGGATTCTGTTCCTCGCGACCTGCGCGAACCTGGCCAATCTGATTCTCGGCCGCGCTTCCGCGCGTCGCGACGAAATGGCGATTCGATTGTCGCTTGGCGCCACCCCAAGCAGGCTCGTGCGCCAACTGCTGACCGAAAGCCTGGCGCTCGCGGCCGTCGGAGGCGTGCTTGGCGTGTTCCTGGCAGCGTGGGGAACGCAGCTCCTCGTCTCGGTTTTGCCCGCCGGCCTCGATATTCCACGCGCGCGCGAAGTTGGCGTCGATCTCAAAGTTCTTCTCTTTGCGGTTCTCGCTACGATGTTCAGCGCCGCAGTGTTCGGCGTACTTCCGGCGATTGATTCAGCCCGGGCTGCATCGCGCCGTGTTGTTCGAGGGGCGTCGCCCGACTCGAACCAGAGCCGCATCGAGGCTGCTCTCATCATCGCCGAAGTCGCACTGGCGCTGATTCTTCTGGCAGGCGCCGGTCTTCTCGCGCGCAGTTTTCGGGAACTGATCCGCGTCCAGCCTGGATTTCAGGCCGACCGGGTTCTCACGATCCGCACAACGCTGCCCGAAGCGAAGTACGACAACGACGATCGTGTCCGGGCCTTCAGCACGGCGTTGCTGGAGAAAATCGGACACCTCCCCGGCGTCAGCGCCGTCGGTTTCTCCAACTATCTGCCAATGAGCCGAATCGGCGTGGCCGATCGTTTTGAGATCGTTGGGCGGCCCGAATCGCGGGTGGAGGATCAGAAGTTTTCCTGGGTCAGTGTCGTCGGCGGCCGTTACTTCGACGCAATGGGGATCCCTCTCCTTCGGGGACGGCTTCCAGGCGACTCGGATTCGGAAAAGACCCAACCCGTCTTTGTCATCGACGAGCAGCTCGCACGCCAGTACTGGCCCAACGAAGATCCCCTTGGAGCGCGTCTGCTCTGGCGCCGAGGTGACACTCAGACGCTCACCGGCGAAATCGTCGGTATCGTCGGCAGTGTGCGCTGGCAGACGATGGCGAAGGATCCTCCGGCGACCGCGTACTGGTGGTTCCCGAACGCACCTGGTCGCTCGCTGACAGTCGTGGCACGTACATCGGGTCCGCCCGCGACGATCGCTGGCCTCATTGTCGGGAAGGTGCAGGAGATCGATCCGAACCAGCCGGTTGCCGAGATTCGGCCGATGGCGGATCTCGTCTCGGCCGATCTGGCACGGCCACGGTTCACGATGCTGCTTCTTGCTGGCTTCGCCATTGCCGCCGTGATGATGGCGGCGATTGGCTTGTACGGCGTGATCGCGTTTGCGGTGTCGCATCGAACACGAGAGATAGGCGTGCGAGTCGCGCTCGGCGCGACCTACCGTGACGTCCTTTGGCTCTTCATGCGGCGTGGAGCGGTTCTCGTCGGCGTTGGACTTGTCATCGGGATTGGATCAGCGCTCGCGCTGGGCCGGCTTGTGGCGAGTCTCTTGTACGGCGTGACTCCGAGCGATCCGCCGACGCTGTTGCTGGTTTCGCTCCTGCTCACAGTCGTCGCGCTTTCGGCCACATACTTTCCCGCCCGGCGGGCCGCACGAACCGATCCTGCGGAAGCGCTACGAGCCGACTGACTATTCGTCCCGATGCACGGTGGCCGGCGAGAAGGCGGGGAGGCACACAGCCAGGTATTCGGCACCCTCGGCTTCCGGGGTGCTGTAGCGGACCCACTCGCCTGGGGAAGTGACGATGGCCTGGCCGGCGCGGACATCGATGGTCCCGCCATCGTGCTCGACTCGAAGCAGGCCCCGGAGGACGATGGTGATCTCTTCGAATTCGGGGCGCTGGCCGGGTTCCTGCCAGCCGGATGGCGACACCATCCTGGCCACGCTCACGCCCGCGTGGCCGGAATTCACGCGGCCGGCAAACTCCTGAATCTGCTTCGGCTTGTTTCCGGCTGACTTAATGATCGTCGGCTGTTCGATCAATCTCGGCATGTGAGGTACTTTATCTGGTGTAGTTCTCGGCCGGAAGTCTTATGAAAAAAATCTGCAACACGATCCTGGATGCCATTGGCGAGACGCCGATGGTGCGCATCAATTCGATCACCAAAGGCCTCGTCAAGGCCGAAGTCCTGGCGAAGATCGAGACCTTCAATCCGGGCAACTCGATCAAGGACCGCATGGCGGTGAAGATGATCGAAGATGCCGAGCGCGCCGGCCTGCTCAAGCCAGGCAGCACGATCATCGAAGGCACATCTGGCAATACCGGGATGGGCCTTGCGATTGCGGCGGTCGTCAAAGGCTACAAGTGCATCTTCACGACGACCGACAAGCAGTCGAAAGAGAAAGCCGACGCGCTCAGGGCGTTCGGGGCCGAAGTGATCGTGTGCCCGACGAACGTCGAGCCTGAGGATCCGCGCTCGTACTACTCGGTGTCGTCGCGCCTGGTGAAAGAGGTGCCGAACTCCTGGAAGGCCAATCAATACGACAATCTCTCGAACACGCAGGCGCACTACGAGCAGACCGGCCCGGAGATCTGGCGGCAGACAGACGGTCGCATCACGCACCTGGTGGTTGGCGTCGGAACGGGCGGTACGGCGTCTGGCACCGGACGCTATCTCAAAGAACAGAATCCCGCGATCAAGGTGTGGGGCATCGATACCTACGGATCGGTGTTCAAGAAATACAAAGAGACCGGCCTCTTCGACAAGAACGAAATCTATCCCTACATCACCGAGGGCATCGGCGAAGATTTCCTGCCGAAGAACGTGGACTTTTCGGTCATCGATCATTTCGAGAAGGTGACCGACAAGGACGCTGCCATCATGACGCCGCGCCTGGCCCGTGAAGAAGGCATCTTCGCCGGCAACTCCGCCGGTTCGGCGATGGCCGGCCTTCTGCAGCTCAAGGACAGGTTCAGCGCGAAGGACGTGGTGGTGGTCATCTTCCACGACCACGGTTCGCGGTATCTCGGCAAGATGTTCAACGACGACTGGATGCGCGAGAAGGGATTTCTCGAGCGGAGCGGCAAGACGGCGCGCGATCTTGTCGCCGCAGGTGTGTCCGGCGAACTGTGCTCGATCGAATCGAACGAGCCCGTCGAGCACGCCATGGTGCTCATGAGCGAGCACGACTTCTCTCAGATTTCGATCACACGCGAAAAGCGCCTGGTGGGATCGCTGAACGAAGCGCAGCTCTACGCCGAGCTCGTGAGGAACCCTTCAGTCAAGCGTGAGCCGGTCGAATCGATCATGCTGCCGGCGTTTCCCTTCGTCGACGTCTCGACGCCGGTCGATCTGATGGCGACGATGGTGACGCCTGAAAATCCGGCGGTCCTGGTGCGCGATTTCAAAACGGACAAGACGTTCATCATCACCCGGTCGGATCTGATTCGGGTGCTCTAGGGCCCCTCGACTCGCTGACGCTCGGGGCAGGCAGGAAGGGCGAGAGTGAGAGGAGCGCCTGCGGCCATGCCGAGCCGAGGCATCAGCGTAAGTACGCGCTGAGGCACGACGGACACTCGCTTGGTCGCTCAGGTCGCCTGCGCGAACAAAATCGGCCGTCGGCAACATTGATTAGATGTTTGGGCTCGGGCGAAGCAGCCCTTACGATCGAGGTCGCCCGAGCTTCGGTGGCCGCCGGCCCATTTTGTCAGGCTTCGATTGTTGACGCTTGCCCTTCGGCTACGCTCAGGGCGACCCCGAGCAACGTCGAGGGGTGGCGACAATCGCGACTGTCGCGAGTGTCCGTCATGCCTCAGCGCCCAGCACGCTAGACCCGTGACACCCGGACTACGGGCACTCGTTTGACGACGACTTCGAACTCGCGCGACTCGCGAAGCTCGGTAAAACGCGTTCGCAGGCCAGGATGCCGCGTCGATCCTCCCCGCCCGTAATGGCGGTGGATGCACCCGGATGCGACCGGTTTTCAGAACAGGCGGTTGGAAAAGCTGAATCGACGCGGTCCATCGACAGATCACGCCGAAGGACGCGTTTTTCCGCGCGACGTTCGACGGAGGCGTTAAACGAGTGCCCGTGGGCCGGGTGGCGTCGCCTCAGCGGGCTACTTGGTGAATAATCTCCACGAGCAGCAAGGAGATACCATGCCGCGGCCGATGATTGCGATCGCCCTGTCTGTCGTCCTGTCCGCGCTCGTTCTCGCGCAGTCCGAAAAGCTCGATTACGCGACGCTTGGCCGGATCCGCGACGAGGGACTCAATCGATCGCAGGTGATGGACCATATCTCGTGGCTGGCCGACGTCTACGGCCCTCGCGTGACCGGTTCGCCGGCGATCCAGCAGGCCAGCGAGTGGGCGATGAAGAAGTTCGGCGAGTGGGGACTGGCCAACATTCACCAGGAGCGCTTTGCGTTCGGCAAGGGCTGGTCGCTCGTCCGATTCCACGCCAGCATGATCGAGCCGCAGCCGCAGCCGCTCATCGGCTTTCCGCAGGAATGGTCGTCGAGCACCCGCGGCACCGTCACCGCCGACGTCGTTCGTGTGACGCTCGCTTCGGAAGCGGACTTTGCGAAGTATCGCGGCACGCTCGCGGGCAAGATCGTCCTCACGCAGCCCACCCGCCTCGTCCGGATGCTCGAAGGCCCGATCATCCTGCGCATGGACGGTCCCAACGCGCGCGAGGCGGAAACGACGCCGGTGCCTCCAGAAACGCGAACCGGTGGCGGCGGCAACACGCAGTCGGCCGCGTCGTTCCGCCGCAAAGTCGACGAGTTCTACAAGTCGGAAGGCGTCGTCGCGCTCTTCGATCGCGGCAGCGAGAGCGACATGGCGGCCGGCGGCAGCGATCTATCGTGGCTGACGCAGCGTCCCGACGGCGGCACGATCTTCCCGAACGGGTCCGGCGCGAGAGACGAAAACGCGGGTCAGGCGGTGCCGTCGGTCACGCTCGCCGTCGAACACTACAACCGGATGGTGCGCGTGCTCGAGAAAGGACTGCGCGTCCGCGTCGAGCTGAACGTGGAAACGAAGTTCTACGACGAAAGCACACCGAACGGTTTCAATACCATCGCCGAGATTCCCGGCAGCGACTTGTCGTCGGAAGTCGTCCTGCTCGGGGCGCATTTTGATTCGCATCCCTACGCGACCGGAGCGACCGACAACGCGACGGGCAGCGCCGCGATGATGGAAGCCGTTCGCTTGCTGAAGGTGCTGAATCTCAAGCCGCGGCGAACCATTCGCGTGGCCCTCTGGGGTGCGGAAGAACAGGGCCTGCTTGGATCGCGAGCCTACGTGAAAGAGCATCTTGCCGACATCGATACGATGTCTCTCAAGCCCGAGCACGCGAAGCTGTCGGCGTACTTCAACTCGGACAACGGCACCGGGCGCATCCGCGGCGTCTGGATGCAGAGCAACCTGGCTGTCCGCCCGATCTTCGCGCAATGGATCGAGCCGTTGAAGGACCTGAGCGTCACGACGCTCAGCCCGCGCCCGGTTTCGCAGACAGACCACGTCTCGTTCGACAACGCCGGGATTCCGGCGTTTCAGTTCCTGGTGGACCGCCTCGAATACAACTCGCGCACGCACCACTCGAATATGGACACGTTCGATCGGGTGCAGCGCGACGACATGGTGCAGCAAGCCACCGTCATCGCGACGTTCGCCTACAACGCCGCCATGCGCGACGAGAAGCTGCCTCGGAAGGCGCTCCCGGCCCCGGCGAGACGCTCCGGATCCGGCCAGGATTAACGGATTTCCGGCAGCTGCGGCGTGCCGGCAAACCGGCCGTCCAAATAGACGAGCACGACGTCCAAAACACGAGCATGCTGAAAATCCACCGAGTCGTTGTCCTTCTGGCCGTTCTGTCGGCTGCCTTCAACAATAGCGCTTTCGCTCAATCCGGGATCACAGCTCCGGATGCCGCACAAGCCGCCCACGCCATAACCGCCGTCAATCCATCGCTCGGTGCCACCTTTACTTCCCTCGGCGGCGATCTTCGCCGGATGTTTTCCGCGGACAACGCGACAATGGGGATTGTGTTTGCGGGCGCGGCGCTGGCCGCCTCACAGTGGGATGCGGCTGCGGTCGGCGAAGTTCGCGAGCTGCCAGCGCGTACATTCAATCCTGGCAACACTACTGGCGCGTTCATCACGCAGGTGGGTGCGGCGTTCGGCACCTACGCGATTGGCAGGGCGACCGGGAATTCCCGTATCGCCATTACCGGCTCGCACTTGATTCGCGCGCAAATCGCGTCGCAGGTCGTGGTGCAGGGCTTGAAACTGGCTGCAGGCCGTTCGCGGCCAGACGCCAGCAATCATTTCTCGTTTCCGTCGGGTCATACGGCGTCTGCCTTCGCAACCGCCACAGTGATCCAGCGCGACTTCGGCTGGAAATTCGGGATTCCGGCGTATGCCGTCGGCGCCTACGTTGCCGCCTCACGGATGGGCTCGAACAAGCATTTCCTGAGCGATGTGATCGCCGGCGCGGCGATCGGCATCACCGCGGGCCGTTCCGTGACGATCGGCAGCGGACGGGCCAGATTCGATCTCGGTGTTGCGCCGGCCGCCGGCGGCGCCGCAGTGACATTCACCAGGAAGGACTGAACGAGCCCGCTCAGTCCGGCATCCGCTCGAACCCCACCAGCTGAAATCCTTCTCCGCCGCGCTTGAAGTACGCGCGGACGGGTGTGGTCCAGGACGGGTGCGCGCCATCCGTCGCGGCGATCTCCACGCGGACGAAGCTGCCTGGCGTTGCCGGCAGGCCGGGTGGTAGTGGGACGCTGGTGGACGGGGCGGATGTTTCCGCAATCGGCTTCGACTCTCGCGTGATGTTGTCGAACGTGGACCATGCGGCCCGATAACCACCCGCGGCCGCTGCAATTCCCGCGTCCGCTGCCGCGTTCGCGAACGTCAGCGCGTTTCCTGCGATGGCGACGTCCACGATCGGATTCACGCCCGAAAGCCAGGTCCGCACTACTTTGTCGCGCCGTTTGATGAGCGTCGCCGTGATGTAGTCGGTCGCGCGCGCGTCGCTGTATCGCGCCTTCTCGACCACGGCGCGGATCATGTCGTTGCTGAAGCGCGAGACAATCCTCGCAGCCCAGAATGCGTCGTCCGCGCGCATGTTGTGGAAGGCCTGGTTCGGATACTCGGGTTTCCACAGGATCGGATCGAACGCCTCGCCTTCGAATCGCCCGACCGAGGCGGGCACGTCCGGATAGGAGTAGCGCGCCCACGGACGCGTGTAGAGGCCGAGTGTGGCGAGCGTCAGCCAGCCGGGACGCCATTCGAGGATGTATTCATTGCCCGCCCGATGACGCTGCGCGAACATCGTCCCGCTGCCCATGATCGAGCCGAAGTCGAACATGTAGTGCTTGACGTAGTTGCGCCCGGATTCGGTGGTGAGGAAATCGAGGCTGTTCACACCGCGCGAGTCGTCGTGATTCAGCCACGCGCCAAACACGCGAGCCGCGCGCAGCTCGCGGCGGTGCTCGTGCGCGACGATGTCGTTGGGGTCGTCCGGCCTCGTGCCGTAGTAACGGAAATTCCCGAGCGGTTTGCCGGCGGCGAAACGGCTCGCGAGCACCCGGTACCGGCCGTTCGGCTGGCGCCTGGACTGCCTCAGTACTTTGTCCAGATCGTACCGAGTCAACGCCCGCTTCTCTCCAATGAGCGGGTCCCAGACCTTTGCCGTCGGCGCAATCACGATCTTCGCCGGATCGAGCTCCGCGATGTAGACGTCAACCGTGTGATATCCGAACGCGTAATAAAACGCCGTCCCGATGATTTCCGCGCCCGTCGCCATTTCGGGATTCGACAACGGGTCGAATTCGATCTGGTAGGTCTGGTTGTCATCTGACGGGTCGATCATCCGGAAGCCGGGTTGAAGCCCCGCAGGCTTGCCAGCCGATACCATCCAGTTATCGAGAGAGACGGACGAACGCGAATCGGGACCTTTGACGATGTCCGCGATCGGGAGCTCGTGGCGGCCCATGCGATTGGTGAACCAGCTCGAATCAGGCACCTCGTCAACCGTATTCACGTTCAGGGCCCGGACATCGCGCCTCTCCCCGGGCTCTACGAACGTGTTGACGACGAAGTCGTAGCTGTTGCTGTCTTCGATCGACGTCACCTTCGACGCGTCGAGTGCCCTGTCGTTGTCGGCCCAGATCGGATCGTCGGGAAAGAACTGCGGGCTCGCCGACGAGGCAAGAACAGCCGCTGCGGCGGCCAGTGCCAGCACGAGCAGCACGCGGCGCGTCACGTTAGAAGAGGGTGCCGAATACCACATGAAGGTGTTTGCCGTCCCTGCTTCCAAAGGCGGCGTCCACGCGCATCACCACGCCGTTGTCGGTGTTGAACCGGAAGCCGATGCCGTAGTCGTGTTCGAGATCCTCCAGGTTCAGATCGGCGCGCGTCATGGCGACTTTGCCAGCGTCCACGAACAGCGCCGCTTCCAGGGCGGACCAGATCTCCCAGCGATATTCACCTTGCAGCAGGATCGAATGCGGGCCGCGAAACCGGTAGGCCCTGAAGCCGCGGAGCGTGTCGTTCCCGCCAAGGAACGGCAGCAGGTAGAACGGCACCACGCTCGCGTCGTCGGCATCCGTGGTCGCGATTTTCATGCGGCCGACCAGGACGCGGCGTTCCGCGAGAAAACTGACGTACTGCCGCAGATCGAGATCCAGCCTGGAAAAACCGTGGAAGGTATTCCGGCGATCGTCGAAGCGGCTCACATCGAGGCGATAGTAGCCGCCCTTCCGCGCGTTGATCGGCTGCCGATAGTCGTAGGTGACGTGTGCGAGCGATCGGATGTAGTAAAGGCCGAGACCGAACCCCGCCGTATCTTGGCCCGCGAAGATCTCCTCGATGGATGGCGGCAAGCCCTCACCGTGGCTGACTGTCGGCTGATAATTCTCGACACCGCCGCCAACCGTCAGCCGCCGGCTGGCTTTCCATCCGAGCTGAGCGCCGGCAAGCCTGCCTTCCAGGGTGTAGGTGGCTTGATTCGCGCGATCGGAGCCGGGTCCGACGCCGTAGAACTCTTCCTGCGGGTAGGTGAAGCGCCGTCCGTAGCCTTCGATGTTCACTTGATCGTTGGGGAACAGCGGATACGACCCGCGAAGTTCGACGGTCCAGTACCCCTTGACCGATCGTCCCGCCCAGGCGTCGACCGTTCCGCGTCCACGCACGAGGGATCGATCCCGATAACCGCCACGGTAGGAAAAGGCGCTCCCTGTCGTAAGGCTGCCAATCGACGCGTAGACCCCGTCGCGATTGAAGAGCGGGGCGATCTTCCGTTCTCCCAGGTCCATCGCCCGCTGGAGGCCGCTCGGCTGATACGGCTCTAGTTCAACCTGCTTCTGCTCGCGCTCGCGGAGCAGCAGCGCTTCGCGCGTTTCGGGTTCCTCCGCGCTCTGCGCGAACGCGGAGGTGGCAAACAACGCCGCGAAGACCAGGAGTACAAGCTTGAAGGCAGGGACCGACGCGACGTGCACGTTGACGATTCTAGCGGACGTCGTTCATCTGGCGTTCATCTTCGCCTGACAACCGTTCCCGCACCCACCCCGTCTAAGCCGCCAACATGACGGTCTTGTCCGATCTGCGGCTGGCGGTCCGCGGGCTCGTCCGTAGTCCGCTCTTTTCCGCCGTCGCTATCCTCTCGCTGGCCCTTGGCATTGGCGCCAATACCGCAATCTTCACCATCCTTGACCAGCTGCTTCTGCGGAAGCTGCCCGTCAAGAATCCGGCCGAGCTGGTGATGCTCTATCAGGAAGGCCCGCACAGCGGCAGCAACATGGGCGTGCGGATGCATTCGTACCCGATTTACCAGGAGTACCAGAAGCGGGCCGAGCCGCTCGCTGAAGTCATCACCCGCCGCCTGACCCCCGCCTCCATCAGCATCGACAACCAGACCGAGCGCGTCTCGGCGGAGATGGTGTCTGGCAATTTCTTCAGCATGCTGGGCGTGCAGGCGGCGATCGGCCGCGTCTTCAACTCGCAGGAAGACGATCAGATCTACATGGGGCATCCGGTTGTCGTGCTTGGGTACGACTTCTGGGTCAGCCGATTCGCACGCGATCCGAACGTCATCGGCAGAAAAATCCTGGTAAACAGCTATCCAATGACGATCGTCGGCGTGTCGGAGGCCGGCTTTGCCGGTCTCGATCCAGCCCGCGCACCGCAGATCCGCGTGCCCATTCTGATGAAGGAGGCAATGGTTCCGGAATGGACGTTCCTGAAAATGAGCGATGAGCGCACGCGCTGGGTCCAGGTGTTCGCGCGGCTCAAGCCGGGGCAGACCGTCGAGTCGGCGCAGCCGTCGCTGCAACGTCTGTTCATGGATATCCGGCAGTACGAGATGACACTGCCCGGCGCCAAGAACTGGTCGCAGTACCAGCGCGACCGCTTCATGACCGGGCGTCTGAGCGTGGCACCCGCCGACATCGGGTACTCGCAGCTCCGCAACGATTTCTCGAAGGCGCTGGTCGTGCTGATGTGCATGGTCGGCCTCGTGCTGCTGATCGCCTGCGCCAATGTCGCGAATCTCCTGATCGCGCGTGGCTTCATGCGCCAGAAGGAGATTGCGGTGCGATTGTCGCTGGGCGCGACGCGCGGTCAACTCGTTCGACAGCTGCTCACCGAGAGCCTGGTGCTCTCGACCGCGGGCGCGGCTGTTGGTTTGCTGCTCGCCGTCTGGCTCACGCGCGGGCTCCTGGCGTTTATCCCCTCGTTCCAGAACCAGCCGATCCTCGTTCAGGCAGAACCGGATATTCGCATTCTTGCGTTCACGCTGGTCATTACGCTGTTCACGGGCGTGGTCTTTGGACTTTTGCCGGCGCTCAGATCAAGCCGGCCGAACCTGTGGGGGACGCTGAAAGACACGGTTGGTGCGATTGCCGGCGCGGGTGGATCGCTCTTTCTCCGCAAGGGGCTCGTATCGCTGCAGGTCGCGCTCAGCTTCCTGCTGCTCTTCGGCGCCGGGCTGTTCGTTCGAAGCCTGCAAAACCTTCAGGGGACCGAGACCGGCCTCGCGCTCAACAATCTGGTGACCTTCCAGCTCTCGCCGGCACTGAGCGGCTACACCGCCGAACGCGCCACGCTGTTCAATCTCCAGGTGGTCGACCGCCTGCGATCAGCGCCCGGCGTGACGTCGGCCGGGCTCACCTCCGTCGCGCTGCTGACCGGCAACGAATGGGACAGCACGATGTCGGTCGAAGGTCACAAGGCGCAGGATGGCGAGGACATGCAGGCGTTCATGAACTCCCTCTCGCCCGGGTACTTCGAGGCGATGGGAATTCGGATGCTCGATGGCCGCGACTTCACGCGACTCGACGTCAAGGAGCAAGCGACCGTCGCCATCGTCAACCAGAAATTCGCACAGCATTTCTTCAAGAACGAAAGCCCGATCGGAAGGCACGTGGGCTTCGGTGGCGGTCCGCAGTCGAAGCTCAATATCGAAATCGTCGGCGTGGTGGCGGACTCGTTGTACGAAGGCCCGCGGGAGGGCGTTCGCCGCCAGGTCTTCATTCCGAACTACGGGCTGGCGAGTGTGACGTTCTACGTGCGCACGACCACGCCTTCGTCGGTGGCATTCAACATGGTGCGCGACGAGGTGCGCAGCCTCGACGCATCAATGCCCGTTTACCAGATCAAGACCGTCCAGGGGCAGCTCGACGAGCGGCTGCTCACCGATCGGCTCATCGCGATGTTGTCGGCTGGTTTCGGCCTGCTGGCGACGCTTCTCGCCTCGATCGGCCTTTACGGCGTGATGGCGTTCGTCGTCGCGCGTCGCAGGAAGGAACTCGGCCTCCGCCTGGCGCTAGGCGCCGAGCCGTCGGAAGTCGTCTGGATTGTGATGAAGGAAGTGCTGCTCCTCGCAGCCGTCGGTTTTGCGGTCGGCATTCCCACGGCGTTCGCGCTCGGACGTTTCGTATCCTCGCAGCTGTACGGCATCCAGCCGCACGATCCGCTGATTGGTGTCGTGACGATGGCGTTTCTCGTGGTGGTGTCGGTGACGGCGGGACTGATTCCCGCTCGAAGAGCGAGCCGGATCGATCCGTTGCTCGCTCTTCGATACGAGTAGCGCCCTTATCGCGACGCGGTCTGGCCGGTGTTCTTTGCCGGCGTCATCAGCGAATCCCAGTGGCGTCCGGCTTCCTGCACGATGACTTGAACGTCTTTCGGCAGGATGTATCGCTCTCCGGCCAGCGTGGTCGCAGACTCCTGGATCTTCTTCAGATAGTCGGCCTTCGAGCTGTAGCGCTCGGAAATCGATTGCCGTGGATCTTTCGACTTCTCACGCTCGGCTCTCGTCGTCGGCAGTGGAATGTACGCACCGGCCATCGCGATCAGCGTGTCGGGTGCGCCGATTCGCTCGCTTCTGAAATTCCAGCCGGTGAGCGTCGCCAGCGGCACTGCCTGCTCTGGCAGGCGAATACCGGCGATGTCGTTGCCGTCGGCGTCAACCTTTGATACCAGGAAGGGCAGCGCGGAGAAGGGCCCCGGGACGTCGACGCGATAGCCGCCGGGAACGTGCTGCGGCCACTTCACGCCGGGAATCGCCGGGAACTTCAGGTTGTCGCGCGCGACGAGCGTCAGATCCGAAAGTTTCGGATGGCGGCTCGCCGGCGGCGTCGTGCCTTTCTGCACCCACGCGTCGAGCGCCGCGAGAAGTCCGCGCTGCGCCCAGCGGTAATCGTTGGTGTTCTCCTTGAACTCGCCGCCGTTGTCGGCTGCCGGGAAGCTGCCGGCGCCGTGCTTCGTGCCGGCCAGGTAATAGACGCGCACATTCGGCGCGTCCTCGACGTCTTCGCGTCCGTCGAGCGAGGTGTGACGCAGCGCCGCCACGCGTCCACGATCCCAGTATTCAGATCCGGTGTCGACGAGCAGCATCTTCGGCTCGAGCCCCGCGGGAATTCTCGCGCCCATTCCGTCCTGCTTGCCGGTGAGCGGATCGGTGGTCGTCTTGTACAGGAACGGGAACTTCGTCTGCGTGAACGACCCGAGCTCGTTCGGCTGCGCGAAGCGCTCGTTGAAGCTGCCGTAGCCGGTCGCGCCGGTCTGGACGAACGCGGCATCGAACGCCTTGCGGCCCTGCTCGTCGATGGTGAAGCCTTCGTACACGATGTGGCGGATCAGCCGGCCCGTCTGCGAGGCGCCCTGCATATAGGCGTAGCGGCCGGGCGCAATCGGATTCGATCCGTACTTCATATACGACGCCATGTCCCGGATCCCGGCCATGCCGAGCCCGGCGACCGGCGGATTCTTCGTTTCGTAGGCAACCTCGTAGGTCAGACCGGCGCGGAACCCGGTCTTGAGGTGAATGAAGTTCGGATCGGCCACCGGCTTGCCGTTCTCCATCCGGGCGAACTCCCACTGATCGCGCGGAATGAGCTTGACCGGCGCGTAGATGCCTTCGCGTTCAGTGAGGCGGTAATTCGGATCGTTCGGATTGAGCGCGGGATACGCGCGCGTGTTGTATCCGTTGGCCACGTACTCGAAGGCCAGCGTCGGCTGGTTTGAAATGAACCACATCTTCACCCAGCCGGTGATCTCCTTGCCGTTGTCGGTCGCGATCGGCAGATCCGCGCCGACGAGATTCTTGCCCTTGGCGACGTCGAACTGCCAGCCAGTCGCCACGATCGTGTAGCCCTGTTCCAGCAGATAGGCGTCGCCGAAGTCGGCCTCGGTCGTCGGATCGGCGGATCCGGTCGCGCGGCTGAACGTCCGCAGCAGCCCCTTGTTTCCGCGATTGACGATGTCGAAGAAGACGACGCCGTTGCCCTTGGACGGATCCTTCGGCTTGATGATGTAGACGTCGGCAGAGAACTCGACCTTGCCCTGCGCGTTTTTCGGCGCCTTGTCGAGATCCACGATGATCTTGTTGTGCGGGTTGTTCGGATCGACGGCGAAGTAAACCTTGCCGACGATCTTTTCGTACGGCCCGGCGCTGCCGAACGACTTGCCGCCGAGCACGTCCTCCCGGCGCTGCACGTCGACGCGGGTCACGTCGGCCCGGCTCGCCGCAGGCGCGAGCAGGGAGAACATCACCACCGACATCACGATTCGGATCCACAGCGTTCGCATCATGATCCTGTGCTCCTCGTTAGATATTCCACGCGCCCGCCGCGCGCGATGAATGCTGCTACGAGATCGTTGAACGGTCTGCTGAGAGAATCATTGGTGAGCCAGTGCCGATCGACGACGTACATCGTATCGACGCCGGTCAGTTCGTCAGCCAGGTCGCGAAAGAGATCGTCCTGAGTTCGGTGGCCTCGCACGGCCGGAGGTTCGCCGCCGGCATTCCACAAGACGTCTGCGTCTTGCGATTCAGCGGTGATGCCCGCGTCGAGGGCGAGCATGTACAAGCGCTCGCCCGACACTTCGACTGATCTGCCGCGCGGACCGGTACGAAGCGTGAGGAAATCGCGTCGGTTCACGTGCGGTTCGCAAGCTCCAGGATTGTGCGCTTCACCATCTTCTTTGTGAGCGGCACCTTATACGCATTCTTCGAAAGCGGACGCGCGCCTTCGACAGCCGCTTCACCAGCGCGAGCGGCGAGGTCCTCGGTGATCCGCTGGCCTGCGAGCATCTTCTCGACCGCGGCCAGCCGCCAGGGAATCGGAGCCACACCACCAAGAACAACTTTTGCGGCGCGGCAGGTCGATCCGTCCATCTCCAGGACCACCGCAGCGCTTACAACGGCATGGGTCCAGGCCTGACGGTCCATCACCTTGTAATAGGTGCTGCGCGTCCCCGGGCGTGGGGTGGGAATCTCGATCGATTCAAGCACTTCGTCGTTGGCGAGCACAGTCTCCTGTGCGGCGTTCTGACGCGGCAGCACGAAGAAGTCGGACGACGCCAGCGTGCGATCGCCTGAAGGCCCGACGATCTTGAACCGGGCGTCCAACGCGACGAGCGCCGGAGCCGTGTCCGAAGGATGAACGATGTAGCTAGGCCCGCCGCCGAAGATCGCGTGGAACTGGTTCTCGCCCGCGAACGAGAAGCACTGATTGCCCCCCGCCTTGTAGCAGGGGAACCCGTTTCGGAAATACCAGCACCATGGTCGCTGGCAGACGTTGCCGGCAATCGTCGCAACATTTCTGATCTGCGGCGTGGCTACATCCGCCGCCGATTCCGCCAGCACTGCGTACTGCTGCCGGACGGTGGCGTTCCTGGTGAGCGCATCGAGCGTCATCTGACCGCCGATGGTGAGGCCGCGGCTCGACGAGCTGACCTGGTCGAGGTTCTTCATCGTCTTCAACGAGACGATGACGTCGGGACGGATGATACGCTCCTTGACGAGCGCGAGCAGGTCGCTGCCTCCTCCGGCATACGAAGCCGCACGGCCGCCGCTGCGGGCACGGCCCGCAAGCGCGACCGCGTCTTTCGCGTCTTTGGCCGACTGGTTGGCGAATGTCTTCATGCCAGCGCTCCCAGGATCTTGTCGCGCGTAATCGGCAGATCCTTCATCCGGCGTCCAATCGCATTGAAGATCGCGTTGGCGATGGCAGCCGGCGACAGGATGATGCCGGCTTCGCCCATGCTCTTCGCGCCGTACGGTCCGTACCCGTCGTCGGATTCAATGAATGTGACTTCGATCGGCGGCGCGTCCTGGTGCGTCGGCACGCGATCGAAGTAGTACCCTGCGCTCAACGGCTGGCCGGTGCGCGCGTCGTACAGCAGGTTCTCGTGCAGCGCCTGGCCGATGCCCTGAATCGCCGCGCCTTGAATCTGGCTCGCGGCGGTCAGCGGATTCATGATGCGGCCCGAGTCGTGGACCGTCGTGTATTTCGTCACCCGGACATCGCCAAGCTCGGTATCGACTTCGACCTCGACGAAGTGCGCGCCGTACGAGCTTCGCACCTTACCTTCGAGACGCGGGCTCGGCGTGGCCGACGCGATGAGCACGTTGCTGCCGGTCGGCCGGCCCTTCTCGGCGATCTGCTTCTTGATGTCGGCGGCAGCCATCACCACGGCGTAGCCGGTCATGATCGTCGTGCGGCTGCCGGATTCGCCGACCGAGTACGGGCAGCGATCGGTATCGCCCCAGACGACGGTGACTTTCGACGACGGCACGTCGAGCGCTTCCGCGGCGATGAGATTCATCGTGGTCTTCGCGCCGGCGCCCACGTCGGTGACGCCGACGAACAAGGTGTACTGGCCGTTCGCGTCGAGATGGATGACCGCGCTGCTCTGGCCGAGGCCCGAGCGGAAGATCATCATCGAGAAACCGGCGCCGCGTTTCTTCGGTCCCGGATCGGATCCCGGCTGCGGACGCCAGCGCGCCTTCCAATCGAACTGAGCGGCGCCACGGCGGATGCACTCGTCGAGCGAGTAGTTCGTGTACGGCACCTCGTCGCGCGACATCCGGCTCATGTTCTTCATGACGAACTCGACCGGATCCATCTTCATCTTGTAAGCGACGTCGTCGATCATCGACTGCGCGCCGAAGAAGCCCTGCGGGAATTCCGGACCGCGGAAGTTGCCCGACACGGTCTTGTTCGTATACACCGGCGAGATGACGCTCTCGGTGTTGGCGCACTTGTACAGCTCGAGCCCCGCCATCGCGCCGGAGTTTTTCCGGTACGGTCCCATGCCGCTGTAGCCGCGCAGCTTCAATGTGTTCAGCGTCGCGTCGTCGTTGACGCCGACCGTGTAGTACTGAACGGTCGGCCATCGGCCGTGCACGCCGATGAAATCTTCCTTGCGCGACATCTCGAGCTTGACCGGCGCGCCGGTTTCCTTCGCGAGAACCGCCGCAATCAAGTCGGCGTCCTGGTTCTGGTTCTTATTTCCGAAGTTCCCGCCCATGTACTGACACACGACACGGACCTTTTCGTCGGCGATGCCGAGATCGCGTGCGATGTCGTGGTGGCAATTGGCGATTCCGCCGGTCGGCGTGTAGACCGTGAGCTTGTCGCCTTCCCAATGCGCGACCGCCGCGCGTGGTTCCATCTGCGCGTTGTGGACGAAAGACGTCGAATAGCGATCTTCGAATACGTGGGCCGATGTCTTCAGCGACTCCGCGACGTCGCCGCGACGCTGTGTGTTCGGGACAGCTTCATTGCGTCCGTTCAACGCGAGATTGCCCTCGGGCCAGATCTTCGGCGCGTCGGTCTTCAGCGCGTCCTCGGGTTCGAGCACAAAGGGCAGAACCTCGTAGTCAACGGTGATCAGTTGAAGCGCTTCTTCCGCGACGTGACGGTTCACGGCCGCGACGGCGGCGACCGGATCGCCAACGAATCGAACCGGGTTGTTGAAGGTGTAGCGGCGCTGCTTCGTGATCTTCTTGACGTCGTCGTTGTATTGCGTACCGCCGGCCACTGAGCCGGCGCCCCACACGACCTGGCCGTTTTCGTGCGTGATGATTGCTTTCACGCCGGAGAGCGCACGGGCCTTCGAGACGTCAATCGACTTGATGCGGGCATGCGGATGCGGGCTGCGGAGCACGCGGGCGAAGAGCATGCCGGGCAACTGAACGTCGCCCGTGTATTTCGCGCGGCCTGTGACGCGTTCCATCGCGTCGATACGCGTCGTCGAATGACCGAGTGTCTTGAGCGGCGACGGCGCGGACGATGCCACGTTGTCGTTGCGTTGAGGTTTCATGGCTGACCTCCCGCCCCGGTCGAACGCGCGCCAGATCCGGCCGCGGCGAGGACTGCCTCAACGTAATGGTTGTAGCCGGAGCAGCGGCAGATGTTGCCGACCATGGCGGCGCGAACATCAGAGGCCGCCGGCTTCGGGTTCGCCGCGAGCAATGCGGTTGCCGCCATTAACTGTCCTGATGTGCAGAAGCCGCACTGCGGAGCGTCGTGCTCAATGAACGCCTGTTGCAGTGCGCTGAGGCGCCCGTTTACGGCCAGGCCTTCGACGGTCGTGATGGATTTGCCGTCGGCCCAGACCGCAAGGTTGCTGCACGAGTAGACGGGCTTGCCGTCCATCAGCACCGTGCACGCACCGCATTCACCACGGTCGCAGCCGATCTTGGTACCCGTGAGGGCCAGCCGATCGCGGAGCAGTTCGACCAGTGTCCAGCGATCTTCGACTTCGATGCGCTGCGACACGCCGTTCACTGTCACGCGGATGGTGGTGCGGGGTACCGAAGGATCGGCCGAGATGGCAGGTGCGGGCGCCGGAGGAGTCTGCGCGTCGAGGACAGGAATCGCGACGGCGACTGCCAGCGCCGCGCCGGTGCCCTCCAGAAACTCGCGCCTACTGAGATCGTCGTCGGGCTTGTTCATGATCGCCCCTTTGTAGCGCTTATCTTGCCACTTCTCAGGGCAGGAATGGCGAGGAGAGGCGGGAAAGGCAGGACGGGACGGAAAGCACGTGCGGCCCCAGCATGTCGTAACGTATAGCCCCATGCGTTCGGCGTGTTTTCGCGCGGCGGCCGCTCTCACCGTCGGGCTCGCGATATACCTGGCGTTCCTCTTGACTCAGTATTTCCTGCCCCCTCACATCCCACGGTTCCGAATCGAGACATTCTTCATGTGGTTCGTCGCTGTCGGGTTGTTGACGGTCATCCTGCGAGCTCCGGGCAGCGATCCGGGCCATCCCGATGAGACCTTTCTGGCCTGGCAGTCTCTTGCCCTCTTTGGCGTCTTCGCCGTCGTTGTCCTCCTTCAGTACAGCAATGCCATTGGCGTCGGATTTCTTTCAGACGACTTCGTCATCGCGGACTGGGCGTCGAGGCGCGAGTGGATTCATGCGGCCGAGACTGGATTCGTGCGGCCGGTTGTCCCCATGACGTGGGGCCTCCTTTCTTTCCTCCCGTTCACGTGGCCGGCCACGCTTCATGTCTTCAACCTGCTGCTTCACGCACTCAACGCCTCGCTGCTTACAGCGATCGGCTTGAAGCTCGGACTCAATCGAGCAAGCGCCGTCGCTGCGGGGTTGATCTTCGCGACGATGTCGAGCCTGACGGAGGCGGTGGTCTGGATCTCCGGCATGCAGGATGTCCTGATGGCCACCTGTGCGCTGGGCGCCGTGCTCGCGGTGCTTGGCCTTCGCGCGCTGCCAAACGAGACGCCTCTGCGTGCAGGGACAGCGGTTGTTCTTACGGCCATTGCTATGGGCGTCAAGGAGACGGCCGTCGCGATTCCTGTCCTCGCCTGGATCGCCGCGTGGGCGACGCCTTACGGCATCGGTCGTGGCACGAGACGCCGCACGTTGTTCACGATGACGACGGTGGCGATTCTTTACGTCGCGATCCGCGTGGCTGCGGGCATTCCCTCCGGGTACTCGCAGGGCATCGGGCGATATTTCTTCAAGCAGCTCACCGTCGAACCATTCGCTGGATTGGGCGCTCCCTGGAGCTCCTCGTGGGCGCAGGCAAATCCGTGGGCCGGTCTGTCGCGAATTCTGATCGTCGCGATCATCGCCGCGGGCTTCCTGATGTTCCGTCGCCGCGACGGCCGGCTCGGCGTCTCACTTGTCGCGGCGGCGTGGGTGCTCGTTGCCGTCCTGCCGGTCTTCTCGCTCTTTCACGTGAGCGCGACGCTCGAAGGTTCCCGCTACCTTTATTTACCCGCAGCGGGATTTGCCTTGCTGCTGGCCGTATTGCTCTCCGCTGTGGCGCGACCCGTGGGGGCCACGATCGCGCCTTTTGCCGTCGCCGCTGGTGTCATCGTCGTCGCGCTCCCGTCGCTCGCAGCTACGCGTGTAGAAATCATCCGCTGGAGTGAAGCCGCGAATCTGCGCGATCAAATCCTGAACAGCTATGTCAAAGTCGTCCCGCCGGACTTCTGCTCGACGTTCGTTGCGGAAGGCGTCGTTGACAATGTCGATGGCGCATACGTGCTGCGGAACGGATTTAGCCAGGCGCTCAGGGAAATGGGGGCACCAACGGATCCAACTTCCGGAGCACCATGTCGAGTGACATGGACAGATCACCTGATCGTCAGACAGTAACGCCAGTCACTGCACGACAACTCCAGTCGCTACGCCTATCGATCCTCGAAGTTCTCCAGGTTCTCTAAGTTCTCTGGGTTCTCAGGGTTCCAGGTTCTCGAGGTTCTAGAAGCGCGCGCTTGTGTTGGCGCACCTCGTGCTCTGGCAGCGGTCATGATTGCGACACGCTTCGAGGATCTCATCGTGTGGCAGCTGGCGACCAAACTGAAAGAAGAAGTCTTCGCGTTCACGAAACGCGCGCCTGTCTGCCGCGACTTCAAGTTCTGCGGGCAGATTCAAGAATCGGCGCGATCGGCGCCCAGAAATATTGCCGAAGGTTTCGGCCGGTTCTATCCGAAGGAGTTTGGCAGGTTTCTGAGAATCGCAGCCGGCTCACTCAACGAGACCAAAAATCATCTCCGTGACGCGCGAAAGTGTTCGTATCTATCGGCGGAAGAATTCGAACGGCTCACGCGGCTTTGCCTTCGAGCGATGAAGGCGAACGCACGACTAATGAATTACCTAAGAACTTGCAAGCCGCCAGTGCCCTATTCGAGAACTAAGAAAGTTCGACAAGTTCGAGAACCCCGAGAACCCCGAGAACCCTGAGAACCCTGAGAACCCTGAGAACCCTGAGAACCCTGAGAACCCTGAGAACCTTGTAACTGGCTATGATCCCCCCGTGCTGCACGCCTTGACCCGTGGGGTAAGCCCCGCAATTGCCCGTTGCGAATTGACCCACCAGGCGCGCATACCGATCGACTTTGCGCGAGCGATGGCACAGCACGAGGAATACGAGCGCGCGCTTGAAGGGTTGGGGTGCGCAGTCCATCGGATCGAGGCCGCTCCGGATTTGCCTGATTGCGTGTTTATCGAAGACGCCGCCGTCGTTCTCGACGAAGTGGCCATCCTGATGAGCCCGGGCGCGGAGTCTCGCCGCGGAGAGGTCCCGGCCATTGCCAAAGCTCTCTTACCGCATCGTCCCATCCTGAGCATCGAAGCGCCGGGGACAATGGATGGTGGCGACATGATGGTCGTCGGCCGGGGAATCTACGTCGGAGTGTCCAGCCGGACCAACCTCGCCGGGATCGACCAGTTGCGGCAGATCGCCGCACCGCTGGGATACGCGACGCACCCCGTGACGGTCGAAGGATGCCTTCATCTGAAGTCCGCGGTGACGGCTCTCGATGACACGACGCTCCTCATCAACCCGTCCTGGGTCCGACGGGATCAATTTCGGGGATTTGCCTTTATTGAAATCGACGAGGTCGAACCGACGGCGGCCAACATCGTGCGCGTCGGTTCCAACCTTCTATATAGTGCCGGGTTTCCGCGGACGCTCGAAGCGGTCCAGAAGCACGGTTACGACGTCCGGGTCGTGGATGTCAGTGAAATCGCCAAGGCGGAAGGTGCCGTCACCTGCTGTAGTCTGATCTTCAAGCCCCTTATTCCAGGAGACTGAATCGCTGATGGACCCCAAACGCGAGCTGCTTCGCCACATTGTCGCCACGATCGCCTATCGAGGAGGGAAGGCCGTGCGCGGAGCGCCTTCTTCCTTTGCCACTTTCGCGGTGGGCGATACGAGCCGGACACCTGCACGAATTCTGGCGCACATTGGCGATCTCTTCGATTGGGCGCTCTCGATTGCGAAAGGCAAACAGACCTGGCAAGACTCGACGCCGCTTCCCTGGGACGAAGAAGTGGCTCGATTCTTTCGGACGCTCGGAGCTTTCGACGCTTACCTTGCGTCGAACGAGACACTGGCGGCTCCGGCCGAGCAACTCTTTCAAGGCCCGCTGGCCGACTCCCTGACGCACGTCGGCCAACTCACGATGCTGCGCCGGCTGTCCGGCACGGCGATGAAAAGCGAAAACTATTACCGCGCCGACATTACGGCGGGACGCGTTGGCGCCGAACAGACACCTCCGAAGAGAGAATTTGATTAGGGCCTTCATTGGGCTAACCCCAGAATCGTAATCGCCTGTTGCAAATCAGGACCTGAACGATCGCTTCTGGCCGGGAAATCACACGAGATTCCGAGCGCTTCAGCCGGGTCAAGTTTTTGCGAAGGCTGATTACAGAAAATGCGCAAAACAGCTGGTTCGCCGATCTGTTCCGAGGTTTGGAGCCGACCGATACACCACCAAACCGTCAGCGATCCTCAGAGGACCACAGGACACTCAGGCGTGCTGCGCGCGCACGGCGTAACGGACAAAGGCCGCGTCCGACAAATCAACGAAGACTGTTTCCTGGTCGACGAATCGCTTCGCCTGTGTGTGATTGCCGACGGGATGGGCGGTCACAAGGCTGGCGAGGTTGCGTCGCGCCTTGCCGTCGATGCCGTTGGCGAGTACATCCGCGAAGCGTTCAGCGCGCCGCATAACCCTGAAGACACTGGCGCGTGGCCGTACGGCTTCCAGCCCCGACTCTCCAGAAGCGGAAATATCCTTCGGACCGCTATTCACATTGCCAACGTTCAGGTGCTCGAGACCGCACTGGCCGCTCAGGAATGCTCCGGGATGGGCACGACGATCGTCGCCGCCCTGCTCGTCGGCGACACCCTATCGGTGGCGCACGTTGGAGACAGCCGCCTTTACGTTTTCTTCCAGGACCGACTCCGTCAGTTGACGCGCGACGATTCGTGGGTCGCCTCGGTGCTTGCCGAGGACCCAAAAGTCGATCCCGCCACGCTCGTGCATCATCCGATGCGAAACGCCCTGACGAATGCGGTCGGCGCATTGGCCGGGACCGAGATCCACGTTATCGAGGAACAGCTCGTCGGCGGCGAGTTCATTGCCCTCACGACAGATGGCGTGCACGGCGTGCTAGACGAGCGGCGGATCGGTATGGTGCTGTCGCAAGGCTGGGATCCAGCCGCGATGGCGACCAATCTCGTGCACGCGGCGCTCAACCGCGGCAGCCAGGACAACTGCACCGCCGTCGTGGCTCATTACCGCGAACTGGTTGACTAGTCAGCTCTACTGCTGCCCGCTCAGCTGATCCGGCTGCCGCTTCCCACGATAACCACCAGGAACGATGGGACTAAGCGGGTTATGCTGCTTTCCTGCCTTTCTGCGTCGGCCGGTGTTGAAAGATGTTCTGCCGGGCACAAGTAGCGCCAAATCTCTGCTCTGCTTGCTTGCGCGTGTTTGAAATGCCGTGCTATATTCGTCAGGTTCTGTCGGAGCTAGGACACCCTATCTAGCTTCGCCGCTTAGGAATAGCGTCCCCGGCACTGTCTCTAGGTCACCGGGAAGACCGTCCGCCGCGAACAATCGAACTGGGTCGTAGGGTTTTCAGGCGCCAAGCCGTACGGCTTTTAGGCCTGAAGCGATTCTGGATGCCGCCTTCGGCATCCTGTGTCTGTTTGTTGATCGATTTTCCGGGAAATCGTATGCCCACAATCAGTCAGCTCGTGCGCGCCGGCCGCAAGAAGATCGTCACCAAGACGAAGAGCCCGGCGCTCCAGAACAGCCCGCAGAAACGTGGCGTGTGCGTCCGTGTGTTCACACAGACGCCGAAGAAGCCGAATTCCGCGCTGCGAAAAGTCGCGCGCGTGCGGCTCACGAACGGCATCGAGGTCACGACCTACATTCCGGGCGTCGGCCACAACCTGCAGGAGCACTCGCTCGTGCTGATTCGCGGCGGTCGCGTGAAGGATTTGCCGGGCGTTCGTTATCACGTCGTGCGGGGAACGCTGGATGCGGTGGGCGTGCAGGGCCGCATGCAGGGCCGGTCGAAGTACGGTGCGAAGCGTCCAAAGAAGGCGTGACGGAATCTTCGAAATTAAGAATCAAGAATCAAGAATTAAGAATCAGGAACTGCGATGCCACGAAGACGAGAGATTCCAAAGCGCGAAATCGCGCCCGATCCGCTGTACGACAGCCCACTGGTCACGAAGTTCATCAACTGCATCATGACGGGCGGCAAGCGCGCGACGGCGGAGCGCATCCTCTATAAAAGCTTCGACATCATCAAGGAAAAGACGGCTGATGATCCGGTGAAGGTGTTCAAGAAGGCCGTTGACAACGTCAAGCCGAGCCTCGAAGTGAAGTCGCGGCGCGTTGGCGGCTCGAACTACCAGGTGCCGGTCGAAGTGAACCCGAACCGCCGTCTCTCGCTGAGCATCCGCTGGATCGTGGGCTACGCCACCGCGCGCGGCGACGGCAAGACGATGCAGGAGAAGCTGGCGAACGAGTTGATGGACGCGGCGAACCTTCGCGGCGGCGCCGTGAAGAAGAGGGAAGACACACACCGCATGGCGGAAGCCAACAAGGCCTTCGCCCACTATCGCTGGTAGAAACCGTTCGAAGAACGCAGCATTTAGAACCTAGAACGACAGAAATTCAGAATCATGGCCAGGCAGTCATCGTTAGCGAACACGAGAAACATCGGCATCATGGCGCACATCGATGCCGGCAAGACCACTACGACTGAACGCATCCTTTTCTATACCGGGATTACCTACAAGATCGGCGAGGTGCACGAAGGCACCGCCGTGATGGACTGGATGGAACAGGAGCAGGAGCGCGGCATCACGATCACGTCGGCCGCGACGACCTGTTTCTGGCGCGAGCACCGGATCAACATCATCGATACGCCCGGCCACGTCGACTTCACCGCCGAAGTCGAGCGCTCGCTGCGCGTGCTCGACGGCGCGGTTGCCGTGTTCGACTCGGTGGCCGGCGTCGAGCCTCAGTCGGAGACCGTCTGGCGCCAGGCCGACAAGTACCGCGTCCCGCGGATCTGCTTCGTCAACAAGATGGATCGCATCGGCGCCGACTTCAAGCGGACGTTCGACCAGATCATCTCCAAGCTCGAAGGCAATCCCGTCGCCATTCAGATTCCGATCGGTTCGGAAGACAAGTTCGTGGGCGTGGTGGACATCATCAAGATGAAGGCCATCACGTACAAGGACGAAACGATGGGTGCCGACTACGTCGTCAGCGACATTCCGGCCGACATGTTGGCTGAAGCGCAGCAGTACCGCGAGAAGCTGATCGAGAAGGTCAGCGAGTCGCACGACGAAGTCTCCGACCGAATCCTCGAGAAGTACCTGCACGGCGAGCCGATCGACGAGGCCGACATCAAGTCCGTGCTCAGAAAGCGCGTCCTCAGCTCGGTGAGAAACAAGAGTGAGGCCGCGTTCGTGCCGGTGATCTGCGGATCGGCGTTCAAGAACAAGGGCGTGCAGCCGCTGCTCGACGCCGTCGTCGACTTCCTGCCGTCTCCGGTTGACGTGCCGCCGATCGTCGGTCTCGATCCGACCAAGACCGAGGAGACGCCCATCGAGCGGCCCGCGTCAGACGACGCCCCGTTTGCGGCGCTGGCCTTCAAGATCATGACCGACCCGTTTGTCGGGCACCTCGCCTTCTTCCGCGTGTACTCGGGCGTGCTGAAATCCGGTGCGACGGTTTACAACGCCACGAAGCAGAAGAGCGAGCGGATCGGCCGCCTCTTGAAGATGCACGCGAACAAGCGCGAGAACATCGAAGAGGTGTACGCGGGCGACATTGCCGCGGCCGTCGGGCTCCGAAGTGTGACGACTGGCGACACGATCTGCGACGAGAAGAAGCCGGTCGTGCTCGAGTCGATGGACTTCCCCGAGCCGGTCATCTCGCTGGCGATCGAGCCCAAGACGAAGGCCGATCAGGAAAAGCTCGGTACCGGTCTCGGCAAGCTGATGGCGGAAGATCCGACTTTCCGCGTCAACACCGATCAGCAGACCGGCCAGACGATCATCCGCGGCATGGGCGAGCTGCACCTCGAGATCATCGTCGACCGGTTGAAGCGCGAGTTCAGCGTCGAAGCGTCGGTCGGCAAACCGCAGGTGGCCTACAAGGAAACCCTCACACAAAAGGCCGACGGCGAGATGAAGTACGCCAAGCAGACCGGCGGCCGCGGCCAGTACGGCCACGTGAAGATCCATCTCTATCCGGGCGAGCCCGGGTCGGGCTACGTGTTCGAGAACGAGATCAGCGGCGGTGCGATTCCGAAGGAATTCATCAAGCCGATCGACGAGGGGATCAAGGAAGCCCTCACGCGCGGCGTACTCGCCGGCTACCCGATCGACGACGTCAGGATCGAGCTGTACGACGGCTCGTACCACGACGTGGATTCGTCGGAAATGGCGTTCAAGATCGCCGGATCCATGGCGTTCCAGGATGCGGCCAAGAAGGCCAAGCCAGTGCTGCTCGAGCCGGTGATGCGCGTCGAGGTCGTCGTGCCCAAGGAACACATGGGCGACGTCATGGGCAATCTCTCGGGGCGCCGCGGCCAGATTCAGTCGCAGGAAGATCGCGGCGGCACGCAGATCATTTCCGCGCGGGTTCCGCTCTCGGAAATGTTCGGCTACGCCACCGACCTCCGTTCGCGCACGCAGGGACGCGCGACCTATTCGATGCACTTCGATCGGTACGAGCCGGCTCCGCGGGACGTGAGCGAAGAAGTTGTCGCAAGGATGCAGGGAAAGTAATCACATGGCTAATGCGTTTTCCGACAAAATTCGAATCCGCCTGAAGGCGTACGACTATCGCGTGCTCGATCAGTCGACGAGCGAGATCGTGGACACGGCGAAGCGCACCGGCGCGCAGCTGGCCGGTCCGATTCCGCTGCCGACCTCGAAGAACAAGTGGACGGTTCTCCGCTCGCCGCACGTGGACAAGAAGTCGCGCGAGCAGTTCGAGATCCGCACGCACAAGCGGCTGATCGACATCTTCGAGCCCACGTCGCAGACGGTTGACGCGCTGATGAAGCTCGATCTGCCGGCGGGCGTGGACGTCGAAATCAAAGCGTTCGGGAAAGAACACAAATAGGGACCGTTCTGCGTTCTAAGTGCGTGCTCGGTTCTGAAAGAGCACGTCGCACGAAGAACGAAGCACGGAGAACGACATGATTACAGGCATCATCGGAAAAAAAGTCGGCATGACGCAGGTCTTCGATGCGGACGGGACGATTCATCCCGCCACCGTGATCAAGGCCGGTCCGTGCGTCGTCGTTCAGGCAAAGACGACGCAGACCGACGGCTACGAGGCGGTTCAGCTCGGGCTGGTCGAAGACACGCCGGCGAAGACGAATAAGCCCACGAAGGGACATTTCAAGGCGGCGAACGTGCCGCCGACGCGTTTCCGGCGCGAAGTGAAGCTGGACGCGGGCGGCGACGCGCTGAAGACCGGCGATCAGGTCCTCGTGTCGATCTTCGCCAACGGCGATCGGGTGGACGTGATTGGCACCGGTCGCGGCAAAGGCTTTCAGGGCGTCATGAAGCGGCATCATTTCGCCGGCGGCGCGGCCACGCACGGATCGATGTTTCACCGTGCGCCGGGCTCGATCGGCGCTTCGTCATTCCCGTCGCGAGTCATCAAGGGAATGCGGGCAGCCGGCCGTATGGGAGGTGCGCGGACGACCGTGCACAACCTGAAGGTGCTGAAAGTGGACGCAGACAACCATCTGCTCGTCGTCGAAGGCGGCATTCCAGGCGCGCCAAGCGCGTACGTGATCGTGCGCAAGGCCGTCAAGGCGAAGCGCATCAAGGTCGCGCAGGTCGAGAAGCCCAAGAAGGGCAAGAAATAGCAGGTCTGAGGCGCAGTCATGCAGCTCAACGTAGTCAACACCAGTAACGAAAAGGTCGGCGCCGTCGATCTCAGCGATGAGGTGTTCGGCGGACGGGTCAAGACCGACCTGATCTGGGAATCCGTCGTGCGCGCGAATGCCGCGGAACGTCGCGGCACTCAGATGGCCAAGAACCGCGCGCTCGTGAGCGGCAGCGGCAAGAAGCCGTGGCGGCAGAAGGGCACCGGCCGGGCCCGCGTCGGCTCGATCAGGAATCCGCTCTGGCGGCATGGCGGCGTCGTGTTTCCGCCGCAGCCACGCAGCTACGAATATCAGTTGCCGAAGAAGGTGGAGCGCGGCGCGCTGCGGGCGGCTCTGGCCGAGAAGCTCGCCCACGGCGAGATCGTGGTCGTCGAGGCGCTCGAATCCAAGGCGATCAAGACGAAGGCTGCCGCCGAGATGCTGCGCAAGCTGGGCGTCGCCGGCAAGGCCGTCCTCGTGGACATCAAGCCCGACGCGACGCTGGCCAAGTCGGTCCGCAACATCCCCGGCGTCAACATCGTCGCCAGCTCGAAGCTCACGGCGCGTGACGTGGCGGAAGCCGGGAAGGTCGTGGCGACGAAGAGCGCGTTGGAGAAGTTGCAGGAGGCGCTGGCGTGAAAATCACCGACGTCATTCGACGGCCGCTCATCACCGAGAAGACCTCGATCATGCGCGAGGACGGCAGGACGATCGTCTTCGAAGTCGCGCCGGGTGCGACGAAGACCGAGGTCAGGCGAGCGGTCGAGCAGTTGCTCGGCGCCAAGGTGTCGCACATCCGCACCAGCATCGCGCACGGAAAGATCAAACGTCAGGGCCGGTTTGCCGGACAACGGCCCGACTGGAAGAAGGCCTACGTGAAACTGCGCGAAGGCCAGAAGATGCCCGAGTTTTTGGAGGGCGCATAAGTGCCGATTAGAAAATTCAACCCGACTTCGCCAGGTCAGCGGTTCCAGACCGTCCAGACCTTCGACGAAATCACGACGTCGGAGCCGTACAAGCCGCTCGTCGAGCCGCTCAAGAGCACCGGCGGACGCAACAGCCGTGGTGAGCTCACGTCGTGGTGGCGCGGCGGCGGCCACAAGCGGATGTACCGGATCATCGACTTCAAGCGCGACAAGCGCGAGATTCCGGCCAAGGTGTCGACGATCGAGTACGACCCGAACCGATCGGCGCGCATCGCCCTGCTGACCTACGCGGACGGCGAGAAGCGCTACATCCTGCAGCCGACCGGCCTCAAGGTCGGCGACACGATCGTGGCGGGCACCAATGTCGACATCCTGCCGGGCAACGCGCTGCCGCTGAAGAACATTCCGCTCGGCACGATGGTCCACAACGTGGAGCTTCGTCCCGGCAAGGGCGGCCAGGTGGCGCGGAGCGCCGGATCGGCCGTGCAGGTCGTGGCGAAAGAAGGCGAGTACGCCTCGGTGAAGATGCCGTCGGGCGAGATTCGCAAGATCTACATCGAGTGCTTCGCGACGATCGGGCAGGTCGGCAACCTCGATCACGAGAACGTGTCGATCGGCAAGGCCGGGCGAAGCCGGTGGCTGGGCCAGCGGCCGCACGTGCGCGGCGTGGCGATGAACCCGGTCGATCATCCTCTGGGCGGAGGCGAAGGCAAGACGTCCGGTGGACGGCATCCGGTCTCACCGTGGGGCCTGCCAACCAAGGGTTACAAGACGCGCAATCGCAAGGTGACCGACAAGTTCATCGTTCAACGGAGACCGAAGTAATGGGTCGCTCACTGAAAAAGGGTCCGTTCGTGGACACCCCGCTGCTCGAGAAAGTCGAGCTGATGAATCGTGCGGCGGAGAGAAAGGTCATCAAGACCTGGTCGCGCCGGTCAACGGTGGTGCCCGAGATGGTGGGACACACGCTCGCCGTCCACAACGGCAAGAAGTTCATTCCGGTGTACATCACCGAGAACATGGTCGGCCACAAGCTTGGCGAGTTCTCGCCGACCCGGATTTTCAAGGGCCACACGACGCGAGTGGCCGAGCGCGCCGCGGCAGCAGCCGCAGCGGCTGCGACGGCTGGTCCGGGAGGAGCGCCAGGAGGTCCAGGCGCACCGTCCGCGGCTCCGGCGGCAGCACCGGCCGGCGGCAAGGCGGGAGGCAAGGAGTAATGATCCAAGCTCAAGCCACGGCCCGCTACATCCGGACATCAGCCCAGAAGGCGGGGCTCGTCCTGGCCTTGATTCGGGGCAAGGACGTCAATCGCGCGCTGGCGACGCTGAAGTTCACGAAGAAGTCCGTGGCTTCGGACATCGCGAAGCTGCTGCGATCGGCGATCGCCAACGCCCAGCAGAAAGACGGTTTCAGCGGAGACGTCGATCGCTTGTTCGTGTCGGCCTGCTACGCGAACCAGGGTCCCTCGCAAAAGCGCGTCCGTCCGGCCCCGATGGGCCGTGCGTTTCGCGTGCTCAAGCGGACTGCGCACCTGACGGTGCTCGTATCGGAGCGGCCCGAAAAAGTGGTCGCGGTCGGTGCGGCCGGCGAAGAAGGAGCTCCGAAGCGGCGCGCCCGTACGGGTGCGGCGAAGAAGAGCGAATCGAGCAAACGCGCGGCGAAGAAGTAGATAAAGGAGAAACTGTGGGCCAGAAGGTTCACCCGTTTGGATTTCGGCTGGGGTTCAACAAGACGTGGCGTTCGCGGTGGTATTCCGATCGCGACTACGCGAAGCTCCTGCACGAAGATCTGGCGCTCAGGCAGACGCTGAAAAAGCGCTTCGCGCACGCGGGTGTGTCGAAGATCGAAACCGAGCGCGCGGCCAACAAACTGAAGATCGACATCTACACCTCGCGCCCGGGCATCATCATCGGCCGCAAGGGGACGGAAGTCGACAAACTGAAGCAGGAAATCCAGAAGCGCACCAACCGCGAAGTCTTCATCAACATCCAGGAAATCCAGAAGCCCGAGCTCGACGCCCAGCTGATTGCGGAATCGGTGGCGATGCAGCTCGAGAAGCGCGTGGCGTTCCGGCGGGCGATGAGAAAAGCGGTCGAGTCGGCGCTTCGTTTCGGCGCGCGCGGCATCAAGGTTCGCGTGTCGGGCCGGTTGAACGGCGCGGAAATCGCGCGGTCGGAGTGGTACCTGCACGGCCAGCTGCCGCTGCAGACGCTGCGCGCCGACATCGATTTCGGTTTCGCGGAAGCGAACACGACGTACGGACAGATCGGCATCAAGGTCTGGCTGTACAAGGGCGAGCGTCTCGTGCCGCTGCGTGGTCGTGAGGAAGAGTATCGGGAACGTGCCCCACGGCGCCCAGCGGGCGGCGCGGAGAGACGGTAGACAATCGGGTAATCGAGTAATTGATTGAGCGATTGAGCAGCCAATCCTCCAATCAATTACCCAATTATCAGATTCTCCATTACCAGATTCAGGTGATTGCTTATGTTGATGCCGAAGAAAGTCAAATACCGCAAGCAGCAGCGCGGCCGCATGCGCGGCAAGGCGTGGCGCGGCGGCGAGGTGTCGTTCGGCGACTACGGCCTGAAAGCGCTCGAGCCGTGCTGGCTGACGGATCGGCAGATCGAAGCGGCGCGCGTGGCCATGACGCATTTCATCGCGCGCGGCGGGAAGATCTGGACGCGCGTGTTCCCGGACAAGCCGATCACCAAGAAGCCGCAGGAAACACGAATGGGCAAGGGCAAGGGCGCGCCCGAGCAGTGGGTGGCGGTCGTGAAGCCGGGACGTGTGCTCTTCGAAATGGAAGGCATCAGCGAGGTGGAAGCGCGCAAGGCGATGAGGCTCGCCGCGTCGAAGCTGCCGATTCTCACGAAGTTCGCGACCCGGTTCTCGGCGGAGAAGACTCAATGAAGGCTGGCGAACTGCGCGATCTGAACGTGGACGAACTGGGCGCGAAGGAACGCGATCTCGTCGATCAGCTGTTCCGGATGCGCATCCAGAAATCGATGGGGCAGCTCGAAGCTCCCGACAAGATGCGAACCGTGCGCCGCGACCTGGCGCGCGTGAAAACCGTGATCAGACAGAAGAGGGCAGGATAGGCAGGAAGGGCAGGAGCCCATCCCGCCCGTCCAGCCAGTGAGATTCAGACATGGCTGACAAGACTGAGAAAACCGGCGTGGTCATCAGCAACAAGATGCACAAGAGCATCGTGGTGGCCGTCGAGTGGCACGTGCGCCACGGGCTGTACGGCAAGACCGAACGGCGCACGTCGACCTTCATGGTCCACGACGAAAAGAACGAAGCCAAGCCGGGCGACACCGTGGAAATCGTCGAAACGAGACCGATGAGCCGCCGCAAGCGCTGGGCGCTCAAGAAGGTCGTGCGGCAGGCGGTGGGGGCGTAGCGACATGATTCAGATGCGCTCGATTCTGGACGTCGCCGACAATTCCGGCGCACGCAAGATCGCCATCATCAACCCGATTGGCGGTTCGACCGGCCGGTACGCCCGGCTGGGTGATGTGGTTACGGCCTCGGTGAAGGAAGCGACGCCCGAGTCCAACGTGAAGAAGGGTCAGGTCGTGAAGGCCGTGATCGTTCGCACGGTGAAGGAGCAGCGCCGCCGCGACGGCACGTATATCCGGTTCGATCGGAACGCCGCCGTGCTCATCAACGATCAAGGCGAACCGATCGGCACCCGCGTGTTCGGTCCGGTCGCCCGTGAACTCCGCGAGCGACGGTTCATGAAGATCATTTCGCTCGCGCCTGAAGTGCTGTGAGGAATTTCTAGTCATGTCGCGTTTAGCTACGCCAATTCGGAAGAACGACAACGTGCTCGTGGTCACGGGCAAGGATCGCGGCAAGCGCGGCCGCGTGCTCAAGGTCGTCCCCGGCGCCAATCGTCTGGTCGTCGAGGGCATCAACATGATCAAACGGCACACCAAGCCGAATCCGGGCCGCAACATCAAGGGCGGCATCGTCGAGCGCGAAGCGTCGCTCCATGCGAGCAACGTGCAGCTCGTCTGCCCCGAGTGCGGCGCGCAGACGCGCATCGGCCACAAGGTGCTGGGCGACGGCCGCAAGGTCCGCATCTGCCGCAAGTGCGAGGGAGTGGTCGACAAATGAACCGCCTGAGGGACAAGTACCAGAAGGACGTGGTGCCGGCCCTGCGCAAGGAGTTCGGCTACGCGAACATCATGGCCGTGCCGCGAATCCAGAAGGTCGTCATCAACATGGGTCTCGGCGAAGCGACCGCCAACGCGAAGCTGGTCGACACGGGCGCCGACGAGCTCGCGCGCATCACGGGCCAGAAGCCGGTGACGCGCCGCGCGAAGAAATCAATCGCGGCCTTCAAGGTCCGCCGCGGGATGCCGATTGCGACGATGGTCACGCTGCGCGGGGAGCGGATGTGGGAGTTCCTCGACCGGCTGATGAATATCGCGCTGCCGCGCGTCCGCGACTTCAAGGGCGTGTCGCCGCGCGGCTTCGACGGCCGCGGCAACTACACGCTGGGGCTGCGCGATCAGATCATCTTCCCGGAGATCGATTACATGAAGGTGGACAAGGGACGCGGGATGAACGTCTCGGTGGTCACCTCGGCGAAGAGCGATCTGGAAGCGCGGAAGCTCCTCCAGTTCATCGGGATGCCGTTCAGGGCGAATTAAGAGCAGGGATTAGGGATTAGGGATTAGGCGATATGGCCACCACTGCAAAGATCGCAAAGGAACAGAAGAAGCCGAAGTTCAAGATTCGGCTGCGCAACCGGTGTCACCTGTGCGGCCGGCCTCGCGCGTACATGCGGAAGTTTGCATTGTGCCGTCTGTGCTTCCGCAAGCTCGCGCTCGAGGGTGATATCACGGGTGTCACGAAGAGCAGCTGGTAGCGCTGACGGCTGAGAGCTGAGAGCTGAGGGCTGAGAGAGTAAGAGAATGACTGATCCAATTGCTGACATGCTGGCGCGAATCCGGAACGGTGTGGCTGCGAAGCACACGCGTGTAGACATGCCGACTTCGCGCATCAAGATCGACATCGCCCGGATTCTTCAGGACGAGGGCTACATTCAGGGCTTCAAGCTTCTGGAGCCGGAGGCCGACGGCAAACAAACGTCGCCGGTGAAGACGCTCCGCCTGTTCCTGAAGTACGGCCCGCACGGCGAACGTCTCATAACGGGTCTCCAGCGCATCAGCCGTCCTGGCCGCCGCGTGTACTTCGGAAGAGACGAGGTGCCTGACGTCCTTGCCGGACTCGGCACCAGCATCTTGACGACGTCGCGCGGAGTCATGACGGGCAAAGCCGCCGTCAAGGCAGGCGTCGGCGGCGAAGTGCTCTGTAACGTCTGGTAAGGCCCACAAGGATTCTGCAATGTCTCGAATCGGTAAGAAGCCCATCGCGATTCCCAAGGGCGTCACCGTCAAGGTGCACGACGGCGCGGTCGAGGTCCAGGGACCGAAGGGCAAGTTGAAGCAGGCGGTGCCCAACCGCATCAAGTTCGAAGTCGCCGACGGTCAGCTGCTCGCCAAGCTCGCGACCGAGGATCCGGAGCTCGGCAAGTTTCACGGTCTGGCGCGCAGCCTGGTGGCAAACGCCGTCGCCGGCGTGACCGAGGGATTCAAGAAAGAGCTCGACATCGTGGGCGTCGGGTACCGCGCTGAGGTCAAAGGCAAGCAAGTGATCTTCGCGCTCGGCTACTCGCACGCGGTCGTGTTCGATATCCCGAACGGTATCGACATCGCCATCGAGAAGCAGACGCATATCACCGTGACCGGCGTCGATCGGCAGCTCGTGGGCCAGGTCGCCGCCAACATCCGGCGTTTGCGCGAGCCCGATCCGTACAAGCAGAAGGGCGTGCGCTACACCGGTGAAGTGTTGAAGAAGAAGGCCGGCAAGACAGGGGCTAAAGCGTAGGGCTGGGAACTAAGGGCTCAGGGCTGAGGGTTTAGGCGTGAAGATCAAAACAAAAGACGATCGCCGGCATCGTATTCAGCTCCGGCAGCGCAAACGGATCATGGGCACGCCCGAGCGTCCGCGGTTGAGCGTGTTTCGCAGCGTCACGCACATCTACGCGCAGGTGATTGACGACCTGAGCGGAAAGACGCTGGCGTCGGCGTCGAGCGTCGAGCCGACACTGAAGGGCGCGTTCAGCAAGGGCGTGGCAGGCGGCAACGTCAAGGGCGCCGAGGCGATCGGCAAGGCGATCGCGGAGCGTTCGATCGACAAGGGCATCAAGCGCGTCGTGTTCGATCGGAGCGGATTTCTGTATCACGGCCGCATTCGTGCGGTCGCCGACGCGGCCCGTAAGGGCGGTCTGGAGTTTTAATGCGCACACGTGAACGCATCGACCCGTCGCAGCTGGACATCAAGGACACCGTGGTGTCGATCAACCGCGTGACCAAGGTCGTCAAGGGCGGCAAGAATCTGAGCTTCAGCGCGCTCGTCGTCGTGGGCGACGGGCATGGCGTGGTCGGGTTCGGGATTGGCAAGGCCAAGGAAGTACCCTCGGCAATCAAGAAGGGCATCGAGGCGGCGAAGAAGAACCTGATTCGTGTTCCGCTTCAGGGATCGACGATTCCGCATCCGATCGTCGGACACTTCGGCGCCGGAAGCGTGTTGCTCAAGCCCGCGCCAGACGGCACCGGCATCATCGCCGGCGGCGCGGTTCGCGCGGTCGTCGAATCGGCGGGTATCACGAACATCCTGACGAAGTCGCTCGGGTCGGCCAACCCGCACAACGTCGTCCGGGCGACGGTGGCCGGGCTGGATTCGCTGAAGGATCCGGCGCGTGTGGCGCGGATGCGCGGCAAGGAACTCGAAGACCTGACCGCTTCGGCATAGTCTCAATATTTATGGCGAATCAACGAACCGATTCGAAAAACAAGGGCACGGTGAAGGTGACCCTGCTGAAGAGCCCGATTGGCTTCAACGGCAAACAGGGCATCATCGTCAAAAGTTTAGGCCTGCGGCGCATCCGTCACACGGTGGAGCTCAAGGACACGCCGGCGACGCGCGGGCTGATACATAAGGTGAGACACTTGGTCGAGGTCAGCGAGTAAGCCCTATGGCTCTCAATAATCTGCGTCCCCCGAAGGGGATGAAGCACCCGAAGAAGCGCGTTGGCCGGGGCCAGGGGTCTGGCCAGGGCAAGACGGCGAGCCGCGGCAGCAAGGGCGCGAAATCGCGTTCCGGGTACAAGTGGAAGCGCGGCTTCGAAGGCGGCCAGATGCCGCTGCACCGCCGCGTGCCGAAGCGCGGGTTCCACAATCTGTTCCGCGTGGCCTACGAGGTGGTGAACCTCGATCAGCTGGCCGCGAAGTTCGAGGCCGGAGACACTGTGACGCCGGAGCTTCTGCGCGAGAAAGGTCTCGTGCCGGGTGGTAACCGCCCGGTGAAGATTCTGGCGCGCGGCGAGCTCGGCAAGAAACTCACGGTGCGCGCTCACAAGTTCAGCGGAAAGGCCGCCCAGAAGATTCAGGAGTCTGGCGGCGCCGTCGAAGGACTCGCGACGTAGGGCAGGAAGTTATGGAGAACAGTCTCAAGAACATCTTCGCCGTTTCGGATCTGCGAAACCGCGTGCTGTTCACGCTGGGGATGCTCGCCGTCTATCGCATCGGGAATCACATTCCGACGCCCGGCGTGAACTCGGCGGCGCTCGTCGAGATGGCCCGCCAGCTCGAAGGGACGATGTTCGGCCTGGCCGACATGTTCACCGGCGGCAACCTCGCGAAGGTCACGATTTTCGCGCTCGGCATCATGCCGTATATCAGCGCGTCGATCATCCTTCAGCTGCTGACCGTGGTGTGGCCTTACCTCGAGCGGCTCTCGAAAGAAGGGGAGCTCGGCCGGCGGAAGATCACGCAGTACACGCGCTACGGCACGATTCTGCTGAGCGTCGTGCAGTCGTTCGGCATTGCGTTCTTCCTCGAGCGGCAGACGCAGATCGCGGGCGGGCTTCCGCTGGTTTACACGCCGGGGCTCGCGTTCCGTCTGATGACCGTTCTCACGCTCACGACCGGCACGTGCTTCATCATGTGGCTGGGCGAGCAGATCACCGAGCGCGGCATCGGCAACGGCATGTCGCTGATCATCTACGCCGGGATCGTCGTCGGCTTCCCGCGCGCGGTGGTGCAGACGATCGATCAGATTCGCACGGGCCAGATGGGCCTGCTGTCGGTGATCTTCCTGCTCATCATGATGGTGGTCGTCGTGGCGGGCGTCATCTTCATCGAGCGCGGACACCGGCGCGTCACGGTTCAATACGCCAAGCGCGTCGTCGGACGACGGATGTATGGCGGATCGAGCACGCACATTCCGCTGAAGGTCAACACGGGCGGCGTGATCCCCGTGATCTTTGCTTCGTCGATTCTGGCGTTCCCGGCAACCATCGCGCAGGCCTTCCAGGGTCCGTGGGCTCTGAAGGTGAGCGAGCAGCTTGGCATGGGCATGCCGCTGCACAACCTGCTCTATGTGGCCGGCATCATCTTCTTCGCGTACTTTTACACGGCGATCATCTTCAATCCCGATGACGTCGCCGAGAACATGCGGAAGTACGGCGGGTTCATTCCCGGCATCCGGCCCGGCAAGCGGACGGCGGAGTACATTGACACGATCCTGGCGCGGCTGACGCTCGCCGGGTCGATTTACCTCTCGCTCATCGCGATTCTGCCGCAGTTCCTGCTGCAGGGGTTCAAGGTCGCGCCGATCCCGTTTGTCGGCGAATGGCTCGATACGTACCTGCCGCAGTTCATCACGCAGGGCCTGAACGTGCAGTTCTTCTTCGGCGGCACGTCGCTCTTGATCGTGGTCGGCGTGGCGATGGACACCGTTCAGCAAGTGGAATCGCAGTTGATCATGCGCCACTACGACGGATTCATGAAGAAGACGCGAATCCGAGGGCGCCGAGGGTAGCTTGGCCCTGAACATCCTCATGCTTGGTGCTCCTGGCGCAGGGAAAGGGACGCAGGCGGAGCGCTTCGCAAAGGCGCGGCGGATTCCGAAGATCTCGACGGGAGATATTCTTCGAGAAGCGGTGCATGCGGGTACCGAGCTTGGCAAACGCGCGAAAGCGGTGATGGATCGCGGCGAGCTCGTGAGCGACGACATCATGATCGGGATCGTGAAAGAACGCCTCGATCAGGCAGACGCGGCGGATGGCTTCGTGCTCGACGGATTTCCGCGGACGGTTGCGCAGGCGCAGGCGCTCGACGGCATCATGCTGGGCCGATCGCCGCTCGTGATCGTGGACATCGACGTGCCGGAGGCCGAGCTGATTCGCCGCCTGGGCTCGCGGATGGTATGCGAGGACTGCGGATCGAATGCGGCGGCACCGGGGGAGGCCGCGTCGCTCGTTTGCCCGAAGTGCGGAGGCCGGCTGGTTCAGCGGTCCGACGACAACGACGCCACCGTGCGCGATCGACTGGCTGTTTATCGAGCGAAAACGATGCCGCTGCTGGATTTTTACAAGATGCGTCCGACGTTCCGGTCGATCAACGGTGCGGCGACTCCCGATGCCGTTGCCGAAGACCTGGCTCGGACGGTCGACAGTGTGCTCGGTGCGGGAGCAGGCCGGTGATTGTGTGCCGTTCGGCAGCGGAGCTCGACAAGATGCGGGCGGCCGGCCGGCTGGTTGGCGAAGTGCTGACCGAGCTCGCTTCGAAGGTCGCGCCCGGCATCAGCACGGCGGAGCTGGACGAGCTGGCCGAAAAGCGGATCGCGAAGGCTGGCGCAGTTCCGGCGTTCAAGGGTTATCACGGGTACCCGGCGACGATTTGCGCGTCTATCAATGATGAGGTGATCCACGGCATTCCTTCGGGACGCCGTGTCCTGGCCGAAGGGGACATCATCTCGCTGGACGTCGGCGCGTCAATCGATGGCTACTTCGGCGACAGCGCGATCACGTTAGCCGTCGGGCGCGTGTCTGAGGAAGCGGCCACGCTGCTTCGCGTCACCGAAGAGTCCCTTTTCAAGGCGATTGAACAGGCGCGTCCGGGACGAAGGCTTTCGGACATCAGCCACGCCGTGCAGCACCACGTCGAGGCGCATGGATTTTCGATTGTCCGGGAGTTTGTGGGGCACGGGATCGGTCAGCGGATGCACGAAGAGCCGCAGGTGCCGAACTACGGCGAGCCCGGGCACGGACCGCGGCTGGCCGAGGGGATGGTGCTGGCCATCGAGCCGATGGTGAACGCGGGGCGCGCGGCGGTGAAAGTGCTGGCCGACGGGTGGACCGCGGTGACGAAAGACAAGAGCCTGTCGGCGCATTTCGAGCACACGGTGGCGGTGACGGCAGGTGAGCCGTGGATTCTGACGGCGAGAGAAGTTCCGGTTCACGCGGTTCGCGGATAACGGCGACCGTCGTGGAGCAACTGCCCGCCGGTCTGTATCGCGTGAGGCTCGACGAGGGGTCGATGGTCACGGCGCATATCGCCGGCAACATCGATCGCAATTTCATCCGGCTTCTTGTAGGCGATCGCGTCGGCATCGAGCTATCGCCGGTGGACGCCGGGCGCGGACGGATTGTGGAAAAGATTCTCTGAATTTCGAGGATCTGGGGATTCGAAGATCTGAGGGTTTCATGAAAGTACGAGCGTCGGTGAAACGGATTTGTGACAAGTGCAAGATCGTGCGGCGCCGCGGCGTCGTCCGCGTGATCTGCTCGAACCAGAAGCACAAGCAGAGACAGGGATAAGAAACACATATGGCACGAATTGCTGGCGTTGATCTCCCGCGGACCAAGCGGGTCGAAATCGGGCTGACCTACATCTACGGCATCGGCCGCGTGCGTTCGAACAAGATCCTCCAGGAAGCCGGCGTGAGCCCGGACATCCGCGTGAAGGATCTGTCGGAGGACGACGTCCGCAAGGTCAGCCGGGTCATCGAGGAACAGGGCGGCGTCGAGGGTGACCTCCGCAAAGACATCTCGATGAACATCAAGCGGCTGATGGAAATCGGCTGCTATCGCGGCAGCCGTCATCGCCGGAATCTGCCGGTGCACGGGCAGCGGACCAGAACCAACGCCAGGACACGCAAGGGCCCGCGCAAGGGCGCTATCGCCAAGAAGAAAACTATCTAGTCAGGAACAAGCATGGCCAAGAGCGAAGCAGCAGCGGCACCTGAAGGCGCGACACCAGATAAAAAAGAAGGCGCCGCAGGAAAACGCAAGAAGACCTACAAGAAGCGCGGCGAGAAGCGCATCGTGCACCACGGCCTGGCGCATATCCAGGCGTCGTTCAACAACACCGTGGTCACGATCACCGACACCGAAGGCAACGTGGTGGCCTGGTCGAGCGCCGGCGGCATCGGCTTCAAGGGCTCCCGCAAGGGCACTCCATTTGCCGCGACGCAAGCCGCGCTCAATGCCGGCAATGCCGCCAAGACTGTCGGCATGCGCTCGCTCGACGTCCGCGTGAAGGGTCCGGGGTCCGGCCGCGAGTCTGCAATCCGCGCGCTGCAGACGGTCGGTCTCGAAGTGAAATCGATTCGCGACGTGACGCCGATTCCGCACAACGGATGCCGGCCTCCGAAGCGAAGGCGCGTCTAGGCAATCAAATTTTTAAGGGGATTGAATGGCTCGTTACATCGGACCAGTTTGCCGTCTCTGCCGCCGCGAAGCGATGAAGCTCTTCCTGAAGGGCGAGCGGTGCTACACGGAGAAATGCGCGATCGAGAAGCGCAACTTCCCGCCGGGGCAGCACGGCAAGACGCGTAAGGCGAAGCTCGCGGGCTACGGCCTGCAGCTGCGCGAGAAGCAGAAGGTCAAGCGCATCTACGGCGTGCTCGAAGATCAGTTCCGCACTTACTTCGAGAAGGCCGAACGCGCGCGGGGCATCACCGGCGTGACGCTTCTTCAGCTCCTCGAGCGGCGGCTCGACAACGTCGTCTATCGCCTTGGCCTCTCGACGTCGCGGCCTCAGGCCCGGCAGTTCGTGCGCCACGGCCATTTCCTGGTCAACGGCAAGAAGGTGGACATCCCGTCGTACTCGGTCAAGGAAGGCGACGTGGTCACGATTCTCGGCCGGAGCCAGAAGAACCCGACGATCGAGCACGCGATGGAAGAGGTCAAGGGCCGCGGTATCCCCGAGTGGCTCGCCTTCGATTCGTCGGCGCTGAGCGGCCGCGTGGTGTCGATGCCCACCCGCGAACAGATCAACCTGCCCGTGCAGGAACAGCTGATCGTGGAGCTCTACTCGAAATAAGTAATTAAGAATTAAGAATTTAGAATTAAGAATTCGTCGAACCGACATCGCATTCTTAATTCTTAATTTTGAATTCTCAATTACAGGTCTTTTGACGTCGTCAGCCGCCGATCCGCAGCCTTACACAGACCTGCGGCGTGAGATCGGCGGGAACTTGCAGGTCTGGAGGCCCGTCTGCGGGCCCGTAGACGAAAGGAATCACATCGATGCTCTGGAAAGGCTTTCAGCGACCCAAACGTCTCGAGTACGAACGCGAAACACTGACCGATCGGTTCGGCCGTTTCTACGCCCAGCCCTTCGAGCGCGGGTTTGGCACGACCATCGGCAACGCGCTGCGGCGCGTATTGCTGTCTTCGATCGAAGGCGCGGCGATTACGGCGGTGAAGATCGACGGCGTGCTCCACGAGTTCTCGCCGATTCCCGGCGTGGTCGAGGATGCGACCGACATCATCCTCAACCTGAAGCAGATTCCGCTCAAGCTGCACAGCGATCACACCAAGACGCTCACGCTTCGCGTGGACAAGCCCGGTGAAGTGCGCGCGAGCGACATCCAGGCCGACGCCGACGTCGAAATCCTCGAGCCGGATGCGCATATCGCGACCGTGGCCGAGCACGGCAAGCTTCACATGGAGATGCGGATGAAGCGCGGCCGCGGCTATGTAGCGGCCGACAAGAACTTCGACGAGGATCTCGGGATCGGATGGATTCCGATTGATTCGGTCCACTCGCCGATCAAGAAGGTCAACTACCTGGTCGAGGCGGCGCGTCTCGGACAGACCACCGACTACGACAAGCTCACGGTGGATGTCTGGACCAACGGATCGATCAGCGCGCGCGACGCGGTCTCGCTCTCGGCGAAGCTGATTCGGGATCACCTGAACATCTTCATCAATCTCGAGGAAGGCGCGGAGCCGCAGGCCGAAGGCGCCGGCGAGCAGCCGCGCAGCGGCGTCGGCAACGAAAACCTCGACAAGTCGGTCGAGGAGCTCGAGCTGTCGGTCCGCTCGTACAACTGCCTGAAGAACGCGAACATCCGGACGATTCGCGAGCTCGTGCAGAAAACCGAAGCCGAGATGCTGAAGACGAAGAACTTCGGGCGCAAGAGCCTGAACGAGATCAAGGAAATCCTGCACACGATGGGCCTGAGCCTGGGCATGCGCGTTGACCAGGGCGCGGCCGCGTCGCAGCAATAACCGTTCTACGTTCTTCGTTCTCCGTGCGACGTTCTGATGGCCGAACGCTCGTAAACGAGAACGTAGAACGTAGCACTCAGAACGTAGAACGACTATGAGACATAGAGTCCAACACAGGAAGCTGGGCCGCGTCACCGAGCACCGGCTGTCGATGCTCAGGAACCAGGCGACGGCCCTTCTCCGCCACGAACACCTGACGACGACTGTTCCTCGGGCGAAGGAGCTGCGTCCGTTCGTCGAGCGGCTGATCTCGATCGCGAAGCGCGGCATTGCCGTGAACGGCCGGAAGAAGGCCGAGAGCGAGCTGGCGGCGTTGAACGCCAGGCGCCATGTCATGCAGAGCCTGCAGGACGAAGACGTCGTGCGGAAGCTGTTCGACACGCTCGCGCCACGGTTCGAGACGCGTCCGGGCGGCTACACCCGCCTGCTGCGCCTGGGATTCCGGCGCGGCGACGCCGCCGAAATCGCCCAGGTCGAGCTCGTGGGCAGCGAGTTCAACCCGCGCGCGAAGGCCGAGGCCGAAGCCACTGAAGGCGAAGGCGAAGCGCCGAAGAAGGCCAAGGGCGTCGGCGGACGGTTGCGCGCCGCAGCCGATCGCCTGCGCGGAAAGAAAGACGATTCGACCTCAGAGGAGAGAGCGACCAAACGCGTGAGCACCAAGGGCGCCGGCGGGGCCAAGCCGCGGCCGAAGAAACAAGGCCCGCGCGGCAGCTAGCCGTTCGCTACCTGATTCCGATGAGCCCCGCACGGTCGAAAGACTGTGCGGGGCTTTTTTGTTTTGGAACGGTTAAGATTCCCCGGTCACTTTCGCACCGAGGAGAGGTCACGATGAAAACGCCTGGACTCATGAAGCAATTCGCGGTGATCGCGGCGCTCGTTCTCCTGGGCGGAAGCGGGGCTGTCCCGCGGATGCTGCAGGCCGCATCGGCCAACGACGTCACGCCCGGTGAGTTCGTGATCGAGCCGCCGACGCTCATCAATCTGGGCTTCGAGTGGTTCATCCAGGGCGACGACAATCGCAACGCCACGGTGGCGGTGAGCTACCGGAAACAGGGCGTGAGCCAGTGGAGCACGGGACTGCCGCTGCTCCGTCTGCAGGGCGAGCGCATTTACGGGTCGGTCCGCGTGGACGTCGTGTCGCCGAACATGTTCGCGGGCAGCGTGCTCGATCTCGAGCCCGACACCGCCTACGACGTGCAACTCGTGCTGTCGGATCCTGACGGTGTTCGCGGCGAAGCGAGGAAGGTCGTCAACGTCCGTACCAGGCCCGAGCCCAAACCGTTTGCCGGCGGGCGCGTATTTCACGTCTACACGCCGGGCTTCAAGGGACAGAAGATCGAGCCCGCGTTCGAGGGGTTGATGTGCGCCTACAACCACGAGTGCTCAGGCACCGACTGGGCCACGTCGGGCCGGCCGCGAATGCAGCCCGGGGACACGATTCTGGTGCACGCAGGCCTCTACAAGTACAACCGGCTCGAATATACGAACGACGTGGCGGTGAACCGGACGGTACCGCTCGAAGGCACCTACTACCTGATGGCCGACGGGACGCCGGAGAGGCCGATCGTGATCAAGGCGGCCGGCGACGGAGAGGTCATTTTCGACGGCGACGGCAATGCCAATCTGTTCAACGTGAAGACCGCCGACTACAACTACTTTGAAGGCATCACGTTCAGGAATTCCGACATTGCGATCTGGGCCGGCACGCAGTTCGAGATCGGCTCGAAGGGTCTCACCGTCAAGCATTGCAAGTTCGAAAACGTCGGCGCCGGCATCTTCACCAACTATTCAGGCTCGAGCAACTTCTACATCGCCGACAACTATTTCTACGGCCGCGACGATCCTGACCACATGATCGGCTGGTCGGGGAACTTCTGGGCGCCCTTCAACGGCGTCGAAGGCCAGAAGTTTCCACCGGTGATGGGGTCCTATGTGGCCGTCAAGGTCTACGGGCCGGGACACGTCGTCGCCTACAACTACGTCGCGAACTTCCACGACGGCATCGACGTGGAGACCTACGGCAATCCTGACGGCTCGGTGGCGACCGGGCCCGGACTTTCCGACGGTCCGAAATATCCGCCGAAGGACTACTGGAATCTCCGCCCGGTGGCGATCGACTTCTATAACAATTACATGACCAACTTTCACGACAACCCGTTCGAGACCGACGGCAGCATGCACAACGTGCGCGTGATGCGGAACATGATGATCAACTCCGCGTCGCACGCGTTCTGCAATCAGCCCGCGCTCGGCGGCCCTGTCTACTGGATTCGCAACATCGCCTACAACCTGCCGGGCGGTTCGACGCGGCTGACGCAGGGATCGGCGGGCGTGGTGTTCTACAACAACACGATTCTCTCGGAGACGACCGGCAACACGTCGAACACGCACTGGCGGAACAACCTGATTCTCGGCCAGAATTCCGGGCCTCAGATCTTCGCCATCAGCACCTTCACGAACTACACCTCGTCGGACTACAACGGTTTCCGGCCGAATCCCGGCGTGGACGTCTCGTTCCAGTGGGCTGCGCCGCCGGCTGGTGTGCCGGCCGACTACGCTGCGCCCGGGCACAACCCGCAGCTCGAGACGAAGCGCTTCAAGACGCTGGCCGAGTACGCTCAGGGCACCGGTCAGGACAGCCACAGCGTCCTCGTGGACTACGACGCGTTCGTGAACGTTCGCCGGCTCGACGCGCAGGACTTGAAGACCGTCCAGAAGATCTACAAGGCGGAGGAGTTCGATTTCCGGTTGAAGCCGAATTCCGCGGCGGTCGATCGCGGCGTGGCGCTGCCGAACGTGACCGAAGGATTCGCGGGCAAGGCGCCGGATCTTGGCGCGCTCGAGGTGGGTCAGGCGCCGCCGCACTACGGTCCGAGGCCGTGATAGGATGCGCGACCATGCGTGGCGTGATTTTTCCGTCGATGATCCTGGTTGCGCTCAGCGCGGATGCAGGGCGGGTCTTCCCGCCTCCGCTCGCCCAGCATCAGGCGAGCTATGGCGGGAAGACCCGGCCCACGTACCAGGCTTCGCAGGCTCCGCTCGCCGGCCTGTTCAACGAGCAGCAGGGGCCGGTCGTGAACTACCGGGGCTACGCATATGCAGATTGCGCTTCGAGTGCGGCTGCCGTGCGAGTCGTCGCACTTCAGGGTGTCGTTCCCGAAGGCATTCCCCGCACGCCGCCGCGTCCCTCAATCGAGATTCTGATCAACGCGCCGCTCGAAAAGTCCGTCGGACAGCAGTTCACGGTCGAAGCCAAAGCGGGTCCAGGCGGAGCCGTGGTGTCTTCGTGCCCGGTCGTGGGCGACTGTTCGCCTGCCGGAAACGGAACCGTCGCAGTGGTCAGCAAAGCCGACGATGGGACGATCGTGGGCGAGTTTCGTGCGAAGTGGGCGATCGGCGCGCCGCGGGCCGGGCGCTTCACCGTTGCGTGGCGTCAGTCCGAGAATAAGTGCGGTTGAGCGCGTCCTTCCAGTAGCTCGCCGTGGTCGAACCGATCACGGCGGGCGCGTGTTCGTATTCCTTCAACAAGGCTTCCCCGAACGCGCGAGCGAGCATCGGCTGACCGAGCAGCGTCAGGCTCTTCACGATCCGCGTCTGCCTGAGAAAATTGTGGTTGTGAGGCCGTAGCCAGGCCGTCGATCGCGATGCCCACGTGTTCGCGCGTTCCACCGCCGCCCCGCGAGCCGATTCAACCAGACGAAACCCGTAGAAGGCGAGCATCCGCAAGAACGCGCGTTTGACGTTTCCTTCGAGCACTGAGTCAGACGCGAACACGATGCTGTCCGCCGGCGTCACGAGCGGAGCGTCGGCGTTGAACGCGCTCGGCTCGTTCAGCGGAAAGAGCCACTGGATGTAGTCGTGGACGCCTTCGAGCAGACGGTCGTCCCAGGCGAGAATCTCGTCGAGGCGGCGGCCCTCCGAATCCGGTCCGTCGCCCCGATAGAAGTGCAACAGCGGGCTGTCCGACTCTATGCTTCCTCCACCGCTTCCTGGCCGCGTTCGGCTTTCGCGGCCGCGATGATCTTCGTCTGCAGGTGGGACGGCACTTCGTCGTAGTGCGAATACTCCATGTGGTAGGAGCCGCGTCCGCCCGTGGCCGACGTAAGGTGCTGTTCGTAGGTGAGCATCTCGGACATCGGCACTTGCGCCTTGATGATCGTCGTTGCTCCGCGGGTGTCCATGCCCCCGATGCGTCCGCGCCTGCCGTTCAGATCGCCCATCAGGTCGCCGGCGAAGTCCGACGGCGCGTAGACCTCGACGTTCATCACCGGCTCGAGAATCGTCGGTCTCGCGCGCGTCATCGCATCCTTGAACGCGAGCGACCCCGCGAGCTTGAACGACAACTCGTTCGAGTCCACGTCGTGGTACGAGCCGTCGAAGACGGTGACTCGGAAGTCCACCATCGGGAAGCCGGCCAGGTAACCGCGCGTGCGCGCGTCCTGAATGCCTTTCTCGACCGCCGGGATGAACTGGCGGGGAATCGAGCCGCCGAAAATGTCGTCGACGAACTCGAAATCGGCGCCGCGGGCGAGCGGTTCCACTTTGATCTTGCAGTCGCCGAACTGTCCGTGGCCGCCCGTCTGTTTCTTATGGCGCCCATGCGCTTCGGTCGCGGCCTTGATCGTTTCGCGATACGGAATGCGAGGCGGCTTCAAGTTGACGTCGACCCCGAACCGGCGCTTCAGCTTTGCCACCGTCACTTCGATATGCAGCTGACCCTGTCCGGCGAGCAGCAGCTCTTTGGTCTGCGGGTCGCGGCTGTAAGCAATCGAGGGATCTTCTTCGATCAGGCGATGCATCGCCTGATTGATCTTGTCTTCGTCGCCGCGGCTCTTCGGCTCGATCGCGTACGACAGCACAGGCTCCGGGAACTTGAGCGGCGGATAGGTTGTCGCGTCGTTCTTCTCGCCGAGCGTATTGCCAGTGACCGTGTCTTTCAGCTTGGCCACCGAGCCGAGATCGCCTGCTTTGATTTCCGGAACAGCCGTTTGCGTCTTGCCCTGCAGCAGCTGGAGCGTGCCGAGGCGTTCTGCGGAATCCTTGCTCTTGTTGAGGATGGTTGCGTCTGATTTGAGCGCGCCGGTGATGACGCGGAACATCGTGATGCGTCCGGCGAACGGATCGGCGATCGTCTTCCAGACGAAGGCCGAGGGAGACGCCTTGTCGTCGGCGCGTTTCTCTATTTCCGCGCCGGCTTTGTCGAGACCCTTGAACGGACGATCTACGGGCGATGGCAGGTAGGCGAGGATCGCATCGAGCAGCTGCTGCACGCCAATGTTCAGCGCGGACGTGCACACGAGCGGAAAGACCTTTCCCGCGATGGTCGCACTTCGAAGGCCGGCTACCAGCTCCTCGTCGGTGAGCGTGCCGGCCTCGAAGAACTTCTCCATCAGCTTTTCGTCGGCCTCGGCCACCATCTCGATCAGCGCTTCGCGCTCGGCGTCCACGGCCGATGCCAGATCGGCGGGAATCGGCGCCTCGGTGAACTTGCCGCTTTCGTCGGTCTGGAAGAGGTACGCCTTTTTTGTCACCAGATCGACGACGCCCTTGAATGATTTTTCCTGGCCGATGGGCATCTGAATCGGCACCACCGCCCGGCTGCACGATTCGCGCAGCGAGGCCAGTGTCCGTTCGAGGCTCGCGCGCTCGCGATCGAGCCGGTTCAGGACGACCAGGCGAGGGAGGCTGGTTTCCTCGGCCGCCGCCCAGACCTTCTCGGTCTGCACCATGACACCGCCCACCGCATCGACGACGACGAGGGCCCCGTCGGCGACGAGCAGCGCCGCCCGGGCATCGCTGAGGAAATTTCCCATGCCTGGCGTGTCGATCAAATTGATCTTCTGTTTGTTCCACTCGACGTACGCAAGGCTGGCCGAGAGCGTGTGCTTCCGCGAGATTTCTTCTTCGTCGAAGTCGGTGACCGTCGTGCCTTCGTCAACCTTGCCGAACCGGTTGACCATGCCGGCGTCGAACAACATGGCGGCGGCAAGCTGCGTTTTTCCAGATCCGGTGTGTCCGACGAGCGCGACGTTTCGAATACTGGCGGCGTCGTAGACTTTCATGCGGGGGGCCCCCTGAAACCCGGTTCACACGCGAAGCTAAACGCGAATCATATTTCAGTCGACAGGGGGCAGTCGACAGTCAACAGATGGGCCGGAGAGCGGCGCGGCTATTCGTAGCGGAGCGCTTCGATAGGGTCGAGGCGGGAGGCTTTCACGGCGGGCCACATGCCGAAGAAGATGCCCACCGACGCGGAGAAACCGAGGCCTATTGCGAAAGACCACCAGGGAAGGGAGATGGGGAAGCCGGAGATCAAGTGAACCGCCCAGCCGATCCCGCTGCCGAGCATGATCCCGATCACGCCGCCGAGCGAGGTCAGAAAGGCCGCTTCCATCAGGAACTGAAAGAGAATCTCGGTCCGCCGGGCGCCAAGAGCCTTACGGACACCGATCTCCCGCGTCCGCTCGGTGACCGAGATCGACATGATCGCCATCACGCCGATGCCGCCCACCATCAGGGCGATCGACGAGATCACGATGAGCGCGAGAAAGGTCGCCTGGCTGATCTGATCCCAGAGCCCGAGAATGGCGTCCTGGGTGGCGATGTCGAAGTCGTTCGGTTCGTTGAGCCGCAGGCCGTGCCGGACGCGCATGATGCTTTCCACTTCGGCGATGGCGTCCTTCAACTCCACGTTGTCGCGCGCGAGAAGGCCGAACTGGATCGGGACGGCCGTGCCCCTGAACTGACCGCGGCGCGTGATGTTGATCCCGTTCAGCCCGAACTGCTGTTGATACTTCGTGTAGGGAATGACCACGAAGTCGTCCTGGCCTGTGTTGAAGCCTCCGATTCCCGGACGCTTCTGGAACACGCCAACGACGGTGTACCGCTCGGCTCCGACCCGCACTGTCTTCCCGATCGGGTCGGTATTGGTCTGCTCGAAAAGCGCCTGATACGCGGTCTGGCCAAGGACGACGACGTTCCGGCGGTACTGGACCTCGGTGCCGTTGAAGAAACGTCCGTGCGTGAGCCCGAGCGATGTGCCGACCGCGAAGTTCTCGGTCGTCCCGAGTGTCAGGAGCGGCTTGGTGCGCAGGTTCCTGTAGAAGACGCGCTCCTGGCTCGGCGGGGCCAGGCCGGGGATGCCAAGCTGAATGTCCACGACCTGGATGGTGGTGGCCTCGGCCTCGATCACGCGCGCATCGGAAATCGTCAGGTTCGGCCGCTTCATGATTTCGGCGAACTCGACGCCGTTCGCGAAACTGAGCGGGCCGGCGCGCTGGAGCGTGATCACTTTCGGGCCGATCGTGCGAATCGCGTCGCGCAGGGATTCGTCGAACCCTCGGATCATCGCGGTCATGCCGACAATCGACGTGATGCCAATCACGACGCCGAGGACGGTCAGGCCCGAGCGCATCTTGTTGCTGCGCACGGTGTCGAACGCCATCGCGATGACTTCGGTGATGAGGGTGGCGCGCATCTACTCTCGCCTCAGCGCCTCGATCGGATCCAGCCTCGCCGCGCGCGCCGCCGGATACAGTCCGAAGAACAAGCCGACGAGCCCGGTGATGCCGATGCCGAGCGCCACCGACCAGGCCTGCACGGACGCCGGAACCGGCGTGAAAGACGAAATCGCCATCGCGATCCCGGCGCCGAGCAGCGTGCCGATCACGCCTCCGCACGCCGACAGGAGCACCGACTCGGTGAGGATCTGCGTCATGATGTCGGCGCGGCGGGCGCCGAGCGCCTTGCGCAGCCCGATCTCGCGCGTCCGCTCGGACACCACCATGAGCATGATGTTCATGATGACGATGCCGCCGACGACGAGCGACAGCGCGACGACGCCGACGAGCACGGCGAAGATTCCGCTCGTGGCCTGACGATACAAGCCGAGAAATGTGTCTGAGGTGAACAGTCCGAAGTTGTCGGGCTGCGTCGGTTTGAGACGCCGGGCCACTCTGAGCGCAACCGTCGCGTCGTCCATCGCCGGCGCGATGTCGGCGATCTCCTTCGGCTTGACGGTCATGTTGATCTGGCGCCGCGAACCGAAAATCTGCTGGAACTGCCCGAGCGGAATGACGACGAACTGGTCCTGCGAGCGGCCCAGAAACGATCCGCGCTTGGCGCTGACGCCCACAATCCGGAAATGGACGCCCTCGACCTGAATGGTCTTCTCGAGCGGATCGGCCGTGCCGAAGAGCCGGTCGGCGACGTCCCATCCCACGACAGCCACCGGCCGCGAGTGCTCGACTTCAATCGCGCTCATCAGCCGGCCGCGTTCGGCGTCGAACATCGAGAAGCTTCCGAAGTCCGCGCTGACGCCCTGAATCGAGACGCTGTCGATCGTCTTGTCCTTGTAAATGACCTGTCCGGCGCCGCCCGAATCCAGCATCACGGCGGCCACGAGGTCGCTGTAGCGGCGGACGGCGCGCGCGTCGTCGGGCGTGATTCGCGGGTTGTAGCGGAACTTGTCGAACTCTTCGTCGCTGAACGCGATGGGATACTGCTGCACGCTGAACGAGTCTGCGCCGGCCTGGTTGAGAATAGCCGTCTTGACCGAGGCGTTCAGCCCTTGAATCAGCGACACGACGGCGATGATCGACGTGACGGCGACGATGTTGCCGAGCACCGTCATCAGCGACCGCAGCTTCGCGCCCCAGATCGCTTCGAGCGCGATGCGTGCTGATTCGAGGACCTTGTCCACTTACCTGACCTGTCGGTTTTGCGCTGTCTTGTCGAGTTTGACCGCCGCGCCTTCCTGTAAATTGCGCACGGAGTTGTACGGGCCGGTGATGACTTCGTCCCCGGGTTTCAGTCCGTCGAGAATCTCGAAGTACTTGTCGCCGGCAATGCCCATCTTGATCGGCACGAATTCGGCTTTGCCGGTGCGCATGACGAAGACGCCCTCGGTCTCCTTGCGCGTCTGTCCGGGCATCAACTCGGCTGCTGATGCGACGGGCTCCACGCTCGCCGTCCGGCGGCGCCGACGATCGGTTGGCGCCTTCACGATCTGACCGTTGGCGTCGTAGACGAGCTCGCGAACCGCTACCGCGGGAATCGGTACCGATGTGACGTTGGTGCGAGTCGCAGTCGTGATATCGGCCGTGCAGGTGAACCCGGGGCGCACTTCCGGAATGTCACTTTCGACGACGACGACAACCTTGAAGTTGGTCGCCTGTCGGGACGTCGTGTTTGCGCTCTGAATCGGACTGTTGCCAATCTCAGTGACGCGGCCCACGAACGATTTGTCGGGGAGTGCATCGATCGTGACCTTCGCGCGCTGGCCGACCGTCACGAGCGGGATATTCGTTTCGTCTACTTCGACTTCGGCCTGGATAACGGCCATGTCGGCGAGCGTCAGCAGGGTCGTGCCCGGGTTGTTCATCGTCCCGATGATGGCGGTTTCGCCTTCCTGAATGTTCCGCCGGGTCACGATGCCGTCGATGGGCGACTCGATCCGGACTTTGCTCAAGTCGTAGCGGGCGTTTTCGAGGCTCGCGCGCTCCTGATCGATTCTCGCGCTCTGGGCCTCGACGAGCCTTTCGCGCTCGGTTAACGCTGATTCAGCCGTGCGGACGTCGTTCTCGGCCTTGTCGAGGCTTTCCCGCGTCGTCAGCTGTTCCTTCCAGAGTTCCTGTTGGCGCGCGTAGGTGCGCCGGGCCTGTTCGAGCTGGACGCGTGCGGTTTGAACCGACTGACGCTGCTGTTCGAGGCCGGCGGACGCCGCGGTCAACGACGCCGTGCCGCTGTCCACGCGCGTTCGCAGCGAACGAGGGTCGATCTGAAGCAGGAACTGTCCCTTCTTGACGCGATCGCCCTCGTTGACCGCGAGATCGACGACGCGGCCAGATGTGTCGGCGCTGATGTTCACGAGCCGTTTGGGTTGAATCTTGCCCGACGCCGAGACGATGGCTTCGAGATCGCGGGGCTTGATGGTTTCTGTCGTGACTGCGAGGGCAGAACCCGACGAAAACCAGAGGTTCGCGGCCACGACTGCCGCCGCGACGGCGATGATGCCGATGGTGACGAAGATTTTCTGCCGGGTCATCCTAGGCTCCCGAGAGCGCGGTCCTCACGGCGGCGACGATGAGCACGATGCTTACGTAAACCGTCAGCATGCCGATGGCAATGGGTGCCGTCTTCCTCTTGTACAGGACGCCCACGCCGATCGCGAGGTTGATAATCATCCAGATCAGGAACAGATCGATTCCGCTGAGCAGGCGCGAGATGAACGTCATCTCGTCGAGAAATGGAAAGAACGCCGCAAGCGTGGTCGGATTCGACATTGCCCCGCGCGCATAGTTCAGCGGGTTGACGAACAACTGTTGCAGCGCCAGCAACACCGCCGAGTGCGTCACGATCGCGTACACCTGTTTATACGTAGCCGTCCCGCCCATGGCGAGGCTGAACACGCCGGTGATGATTCCGGCGATTGCCGCCCAGACAACTGGAAATGCGACCAGCATGAAGCCGGCCGTTGTGTAAGGTGCGTACGGAAGCTGGCGCTCCATGCGGTCGTACATCTGATCATTGATGCGGAATCCCATCGATTCCATCGTGTTGAGTTGCTGATCGAACAGCGCATCTTTGCCGACATCGGTCATCAGGAGCGCTGCCGCGGCGGCAATGCTGATGAGCAGGACCAGCGCCATCATGCCGAGGATTCGAGGGTTCGCGGCGACGTCGGCGTAGGTGTTGCCCGGCGAAAAGATCACGCCGAGCGCGCGGGTACCCAGACTTTTGGACGCAGGGATATCCGGGCTGGCTGTTGCGGTTAACGGGGTGGCCACGTCGGACATATATACGGCCGCTGTTCAGCTCAGGTTCTAGCGCGCCCGCGGCGCGCTTGCGAAGACGTTGCGCAGCACGCCGAGGCCGGCCTGCAGTTTCCTGCGGGACGCGCCGTCCAGCGGAGCCAGGACGTCTGCGAGGTGGGCTTCGGCCGAGCGGCCCACCCGCTCGACGGCGGATTTTCCGGTGGCCGTGATTTCGATGACGACCACGCGGCGGTCGCTCGTCGGCGCGGTTCGCCGAACCCAGCCGCGATCGACCATCGCGCTGATCGAATTGGACATCGTTGGCAGGCTGACGCCCTGCAACGCGGCCAGTTCGGTGAGCGTGCGCGGCTGCTGGCTGATGATGGTGAGCAGATGGAAGTGAGCGGGCGCGGGAAGCTCGCCCGCCGCCCGCAGTTCCGCCGCGACCGTGCGCATCACGAGCGGCACAATCTTCAGAATCTCGCGTGCCGATGTGCGTGCCTGCGTTCGTGTCATCTGATTCCGGGCCCGCGTTTCGTCGAATTTACGGCTGCCGGGTTAGGCTGCCTAATTGTTAAGTGGGCTAAGCAAAATACCGTAGCATGCAGGGTCGGACGTGGTCAATCGGCCGCCGCGAGCCAGCCCGAGAGCGCCGGCCCTGCACGCGGTTTCCTTGACACTGCAAATTCTGCTGTTTACCATGCACCGTCCCTGCGACAAGGAGCCAAAGAGCGTGGTCGGATTCGTTCCCAAGGAGATGTTCTTCACCAAGGGCGCCGGAAAGCATCGAGAGAAGCTGACCTCGTTCGAGCTCGCGCTCCGGTCGGCGGGTATCGCTGCCTGCAATCTGGTGCGCGTGTCGAGCATTTTTCCGCCCAAGTGCCGCATCCTCCCGCGAACGCAGGGCATGAAACGGCTCGAACCGGGCCAGGTGACGTTCGTCGTGATGTCGGAAGCGGCGACGCGCGAGCCGCATCGCCTCATCGCCGCGACGGTCGGCGTGGCGATCCCCCGCGACAAGAACACCTACGGATATCTTTCGGAGCACCACAGCTTCGGCGAGAGCGAGGACGTGGCAGGAGACTACGCGGAGGAGCTCGCGGCCGAAATGCTCGCGACGACGCTTGGACTCGAGTTCGATCCTGACAAGAGCTGGGACGAGAAAAAAGAGGTCTATCGCCTCTCGAACGAGATCGTCCGGACGCAGAACGTGACCCAGACCGCCGTTGGGGACAAGAAGGGCCTGTGGACGACTGTCGTCGCCGCCGCTGTCCTCGTCGGCTAAGCGGCGCCGTTCTCACGGCGCTCCTTCTCTCGGTCCCCGCGAGCGCGTCGGCGCAAATCTACGAAGTCATCGGCACGCGCGCGCAGGGCATGGGCGGAGCCTTCGTCGCGGTGGCCGACGATGCCACGGCCACGTGGTGGAACCCGGCAGGTCTCATCCTTTCCTATTTCAGCATCGTCGTGGAGCGCAGCGAGATCGAAGAACCCGATGGCGGGCCTGTCGAAGGCCCGGCATGGCGCGCCAAAACGGGCGGTTTTGCGGTGGGTTTTCCAGCCCTTGGCGTGAGTTATTACCGGTTACGAGTCAGTGAAATAGCGCCTGCCGTACCTACAGCGCCCGCAACCCCAGACCGACAAGATCTCGGGGTTGCAGGTCCCCGTCTGTTCACGCGCGTCATGAACCAGTTTGGCGCGACGGTTGGGCAGTCGCTTGGCAATCACTTCGTTCTTGCGACGACGGCCAAGCTCGTTCGCGCAGGCGAGGCGGTGCCGGTTGGCAGCTCGCTCGACGACGCCGAGGACTTCGAAGTCCCGGTCGATTCGTCGGGCGATCTCGATGTCGGGGTCCTGGTGCTCCTTGGGTCGGCGCGGATCGGTGCAAGCGTCAAGCACCTGTGGGAGCCGACGGTCGGAGAAGTGAACGGCGCTCCAGGGTTCGTGCTGGCGCGCCAGGCGCGTGTCGGCGCAGCGTGGATGCACGGCCAGGCAGGCGCGCCGGTGCATCTGACTGTGGCCGGCGACTATGACGTGACGCGGACGCCGACGATCTTCGGCGACGAGCGACACGTCGCCGCGGGCACTGAAGTTGCTGTGCCGCAGCTGCACCTGACCGTGCGCGGCGGCTTGAGTTGGAATACGGTCGGCGATTTGAGCCGATCGGCAAGCACCGGCGTAAGCATTGGGCTTTCGCGGGGTTTTTACTTCGACGCGGCCAGGACCTTCGGGACGGATCGCTCGAGAAAGGGGTGGGCCGTCGGGTTCCGGCTGACACTTTAGGTCAGTTGTGACTCTTTTTGTCATAGCAAAGTAACTTTCGCATGCCCGTCCGCATAGGCGAACTCCTGCTGAAGGAGAAGCGCATCACACCGGATCAGCTCCAACAGGCCCTGAACCATCAGAAGGCCAACGGGGGCAAGCTTGGCTACAACCTCGTCAAGATGGGGTTCGTCAAGGACGAGGAGATCACAGCCCTCCTCAGCAAGCAGTATGGCGTCCCCTCAATCAATCTCGCGCAGTTCGAGATCGACCCGGCCGTCATCAAGCTCATTCCGGCCGACACCGCTCAGAAATATCAGATCGTTCCCCTGAGCCGCGCCGGCGCGACGCTCACGATCGCGATGACGGACCCGACCAACGTCTTCGCGATGGACGACATCAAGTTCATGACCGGCTACAACGTCGAACCGGTCGTGGCCTCCGAGATCGCCGTCACCGACGCGATCACGCGCTACTACCCGGTGACGACCAAGCCCGGTCCGAAGGAGAAGGCGCCAAAGATCGAGCGCGAGATCATTCCGAGCGGACCGAGCGCGCTCGAAATGGCGAGCAAGGGTCTCGAAGATCTGCAGTCCACGCTGGACTCGGATGCCGGAGAAGTCGAAGTCCTCGAGGAGCTCCAGGAGATCAGCGCCGAGGCGCTGGCGAAGCAGGGTGAAGACGCGCCCGTCGTGCGCCTCGTGAACGTGCTGCTGATGTCGGCGATTCAGAAGGGCGCCAGCGACATCCACATCGAGCCCTACGAGAAAGAGCTGCGCGTCCGGTACCGCATCGACGGCATTCTCTACAACATCATGGCGCCGCCCATGAAGTTTCGCGACGCGATCTCTTCGCGCGTGAAGATCATGTCGAAGCTCGACATCGCCGAGAAGCGCCTGCCTCAGGACGGCCGCATCAAGATCCGGTTCAACGAGAGCGGCATCCCCAAGGAAATCGACTTCCGCGTCTCGGTGCTGCCCACGCTCTTCGGCGAAAAGATCGTGCTCCGCTTGCTCGACAAAGACAAGTTGATGCTCGACATGACGAAACTTGGCTTCGAGCAGGAGTCACTCAACAAGTTCGAATCCGCGATTCTCCGGCCGTGGGGCATGGTGCTCGTGACCGGACCGACGGGCAGCGGCAAGACCAACACGCTGTATTCCTCGATTTCAAAAATCAACACGCCCGAAACCAACATCATGACCGCGGAGGATCCCGTCGAGTTCAACCTCGCCGGCATCAACCAGGTGCAGGTCCGCGAGAACATCGGCCTGAATTTCGCGGCCGCCCTGAGGTCCTTCCTCCGCCAGGACCCGAACATCATCCTCGTCGGCGAAATCCGCGACTTCGAGACTGCGGAAATCGCGGTGAAAGCGGCGCTCACCGGACACCTTGTGCTCTCGACGCTCCACACGAACGACGCGCCGAGCACGATCAACCGTCTGATGAACATGGGCATCGAGCCGTTCCTCGTCGCGAGCTCGGTCCACTTGATCTGCGCGCAGCGCCTCGTGCGTCGCGTGTGCAGCAACTGCAAGGAGCCGCATCCGCTGGCGCCTGCGGCGCTCGTGCAGGCGGGTTACACGCCCGAAGACGCCAACTCGGTAACGCCGATGAAGGGGAAGGGCTGCGATCGGTGCAACAACACGGGATACAAGGGACGCGTCGGTCTTTATGAAGTCATGGAAGTGACCGAGGAGCTCAGAGAGCTCGTTCTCGTCGGTGCCTCGGGCCTCGAGCTTCGGCGAAAGGCGGTCGACGAGGGAATGATCACGCTGCGCATGAGCGGCTTGCGAAAAGTGAAAGATGGCGTAACCACGATCGAAGAGGTCGTGAGGGAGACGGTGAAATAGATGGCTACTTTGCCTGAATTGCTCAAGACGACGGTGGAGATGGACGGGTCGGACCTTCACATCACGACGAATACGCCACCGCAGATTCGCGTTCACGGACATCTGCAGCGGCTGCAGATGCCCGAGATGAACCCTTCGGAAACCAAGGCGCTCGTCTACAGTGTGTTGACCGACGCTCAGAAAAAGCGCTTCGAGGAAAGCAAGGAGCTGGACTTCTCGTTCGGTATCCGCGGCCTCGCGCGTTTCCGCTGCAATGTCTTCAATCAGCGCGGAGCCGTCGGCGCCGTGTACCGGTTGATTCCCGAAAAAATCCGGACGTTCGGCGACCTCGGCCTGCCGAGCGTCATCAGCAAGCTGGCAGAGCGGCCGCGCGGCCTCGTGCTCGTCACAGGTCCGACGGGCAGCGGCAAGTCTACGACCCTGGCCGCCATGCTCGACAAGATCAATTCCGAGCGGCACGACCACATCCTCACAATCGAGGATCCGATCGAGTACATCCACCAGCACAAGAACTGCCTGGTGAATCAGCGCGAGGTGCACGCCGACACCGACAGCTTTTCGAACGCGCTGCGCGCCGCCCTCCGCGAGGACCCCGACATCGTTCTCATCGGCGAAATGCGAGACCTCGAAACGGTCGAAGCGGCGCTGAAGATCGCTGAAACCGGCCACTTGACGTTCGGCACGCTGCACACGAACTCGGCAGCGCAGACGATCAACCGAATCATCGACATCTTTCCAGCGGGCCAGCAGTCGCAGATCCGCACCCAGTTGTCGCTCGTGCTCGAAGGCATCGTCTGTCAGGCGCTGCTCCCGAAGTCCGACGGCAAGGGGCGCGTGGCGTCGCTCGAGATCATGGTGCCGACGCCCGCGATCCGGAACCTCATTCGCGACGACAAGGTCCACCAGATCTACGGCATGATGCAGGCCGGCCAGTCCGACCTCGGCATGCAGACGCTCAACCAGGCGCTCGCCAGCCTGTACATGAACCGGAAAATCACGAAGGAAACGGCGCTCAACGCTTCGTCGCTGAAGGACGAACTGCTCGAGATGATGGAACGCGGCGTCGGCGTCGTGCCCGGAGCGGGGATGAATCGCGGGAATTTGGCCAGGCCGGTGAGGTAGATATGGCTGGGCTGGGATCCCAAACAGGGAATTGACGAGTTCGTCAAGCCCTAAAGTCTGGAGCCCACAGCCCGAAGCCTGAAGAGGGGTAAAGGGGAAAACTGCCATGCCGACATTTGCATACGCTGGACGGACCAGAGCCGGACAGACGGTGAGCGGCGAACGAGTCGCCGACACGATGGACGCCGCTGTCGCCGCACTGCGCCGCGAGCAAATCCAAGTCACGCGCATAACGCCGGCTGCCAAGGCCGCTGCCGCGAAGGCTGCCGGACGGTCTGGAAAGTCGGTGGCCGCCAAGAACCTGGCGGTGTTCACGCGCCAGTTCTCGGTCATGATCGACGCCGGTCTTCCGCTCGTGCAGTGTCTCGACATTCTGGGCTCACAGGAAGAAGACAAGAACTTCGCGGCCACGATTCTGCAGACGCGCACCGACGTCGAGGGCGGCGCCTCGCTCGCCGACGCGATGCGCAAGCATCCCAAGACCTTCGATCCGCTCTTCACCAACATGATTGCGGCGGGTGAGGCCGGCGGTATTCTCGACACGATTCTGAAGCGGCTCGCGACCTACATCGAAAAGGCCGTCAAGCTGAAGGGCCAGGTGAAGTCGGCGATGATCTACCCGGTCGCGGTCATCGTGATCGCGGGCGGCGTGGTCGGCGTCATTCTGTGGAAGGTCATCCCGACCTTCGCATCATTGTTCGCAGGCCTTGGCGCCGAATTGCCGCTGCCGACGCGCATCGTGATCGCGATGAGCAACGGCCTCGTGACATTCTTCCTGCCGATCGCGGTGATTCTTGCGATCGCGGCCTGGCTGTTCCGCAACTATTACCAGACTCACAACGGTCGGCGCGTTGTGGACGGCACGATGCTGAAGTTGCCCATTCTGGGAGACATTCTCAAGAAGATTGCCGTGGCGCGTTTCTGCCGGACGCTTGCCACGCTAATCAGTTCGGGCGTCCCGATTCTGGACGGGCTCGAAATCACGGCCAAGACATCGGGCAACTCCGTCATAGAAGATGCCGTGATGTTGACGCGGAAGAGCATCGAGCGCGGCGAGACGATCTCGGCGCCCCTCAAGGAAACGGCCGTCTTTCCAGCGATGGTGACCCAGATGATCGGCGTCGGCGAGGCGACGGGCGCGCTCGACACCATGCTGGCGAAGATCGCCGACTTTTACGAGGAAGAAGTGGACACGGCGGTGGCCGGACTCCTCACGCTGCTCGAACCGGTGATGATCGCCGTGCTCGGCGTCATCGTCGGCGGGATCGTCATCGCCATGTATCTGCCGATCTTCGACCTGATCAGCAAGCTGACCTAAGATCGCTCGCGTCCGAGCCGGCGACCGGGAGCGGGGCAGGGAAGTTGGTCTTCCCGCTCCCGCATCCCGGTTCCCGGATCCCAAGGCTCTCGTTTCATGCAGGATCCCGCACTACGCCGAAAACTGGCCTGGCTGATTGGCTTTCGAGCCGTGATCAGCACGGTTCTGCTTGGCGGCGCGACGGTGGCGCAGATCACGTCACCCGGATCGTTTCCGGTTGACCCGTTCTTCCTCCTCATTGCAGTCAGCTACGCGCTCGCCGTTGCCTATGGAATGTCGCTGCGCTTCGTCGAGCGCCATCGCTGGGTGATCGACGTCCAGCTCGTAGGCGACGCGCTCATCGTCACAGCGTTCATCTACCTGACGGGCGGCATCGAGAGCGTGTTTTCGTGGCTCTACGTACTGCCGATCGTTGCCGCCAGCACGGTCCAGTTCCGCCGTGGCGGCCTGCTGGTCGCCACGATCAGCGCCGCGATGTACGTGTGGCTGGTGCTCACACAGTATCGGAATCTGGATCCGCGGGCGCTCCCTGCGCCTGTCATTGCGCAGTACCGAGTGGGTTTGAACGTGTTCGGCTTCTTTGCCGTGGCGCTCCTGAGCGGATCGCTTGCGGAGAGTGTCCGATCGGCAGGCGCGCGACTCGAAGAAGCGTCGGAAACGATTGCGGACCTCCAGGCGCTGAACCAGAACATCATCGACAGTCTCCCAAGCGGACTCGCCACCGCTGGGCCCGATCAGCGGATCCTGACGTTCAATCACGCGGCCGAAGCGATCACCGGCATTCCGCTCTCGAAGGCCGTGAATCGCAAACTGACCGAGATCCTCCCGCTGCCGCCGGTGCTGGTCGATGCGCTCGACCGGGGGCTTGCGCACGGCAATCCACGCCGCGTGGAATTCCGCTTCCAGACAGCCAACGGCCGCGGCGAGATCGACATCGGGCTGAGCGTGGCGCGATTGCAGGCGCCTGGCGGTCCACAGGGATTTCTCGTCACGTTCCAGGACGTCACCGAGATCAAGAAGCTTGAAAACGACGCGCGGATTCAGCAGCGGCTCGCAGCGGTCGGTGAAATGGCTGCCGGCATCGCGCATGAGATCCGCAATCCGCTGGCCTCGATGTCCGGCTCGATTCAGATTCTGCGGCACGAGCTGCCGCTGACGACCGAGCAGGAACAGCTGATGGACATCGTGCTGAGGGAATCCGAGCGGCTGAACACGACGATTCGTTCGTTCCTGTCTTACGCGCGGCCTCAGAAGTTCCAGATCGCGCGGTTCGACGTCCGCCGGGTGATGAACGACACCGCGCTTCTGCTCCGGAACAGCTCCGAGCTCGGCAATGGGCATACGATAGACGTCGACGTGCCCGCTGCAGAGCTGTGGTTCGAGGCGGACGAGGGCCAGATCAAACAGATTCTCTGGAATCTTGCGACCAACGGGCTTCGCGCCATGCCGGACGGCGGGAAGCTGCTTTTGCGCGCTTCACACGACGCTGCGACCGATAAGGTTGTGATAGCGGTCCAGGATGAAGGAATCGGGATTCCGGCCGATGAGATCGATGGTCTCTTTCAGCCCTTCCGCGGCACCTTTGCGAAGGGCAGCGGACTGGGCCTGGCCATCGTGCACCGCATCGTGACCGACTACAACGGCGACATTAAGGTCAGCTCACGTCAGGGAGCCGGTACCACGGTTTCCGTACGTCTTCCGGCCCGCGCCACGGTAACCGCATGAGCACGGCAGATACGCGCGAAGCGGCGCCCGCTACGACCGAACGACGTCCCGCCCGCATTCTCGTGGTGGACGACGAGCGCTCGATGCGCGAGCTCCTGGCCATCGTGCTCCGGCGCGAAGGATACGAAGTGCTGCTCGCCGAGAATGGCCGATCGGCGATCGATCTCCTCGAGCGCGAGCCCGTCGATCTGCTGATCTCCGACATTCAAATGCCCGACTTGAGCGGCGTGGACGTGCTGCGGGCGGCCAAGAAGATCGATCAGGACATCCTCGGCATCATGATTACCGCGTTTGCCTCCACGGAAACCGCGGTCGAAGCGATGCGGCTCGGCGCGTGCGACTACTTGAGCAAGCCCTTCGACGTGGACCTGCTCAAGATGAAAGTTCGCGAGAAAGTCGAGAACCGGCAGCTGCGCCAGGAAAACGTCATGCTGAAGCGGACGCTCGGCATGACGCACCAGTTCTCGAACATCATCGGACGCAGCGAGTCGATGCTCGGCGTCTTCAAGATGATCGAGACGGTCGCCCGCACCAATAGCACGATTCTCCTGACGGGCGAATCCGGTACCGGCAAAGGCCTGGTCGCGCAGGCGGTTCATTTCCACTCACTCCGCCGCGACAAGCCGATGGTGTCGCTCAACTGCGGCGCGATGCCCGAGACACTCCTCGAGTCGGAAATGTTCGGTCACATGCGCGGCGCGTTCACCGGCGCCGATTCGAACAAGAAAGGCCTGCTCGAAGTCGCCGAGAAGGGCACGATCTTCCTCGACGAGATCGGCGAGATGAGCGCGGTGATGCAGGTGAAGCTCCTTCGTGTGCTGCAGGAGCGGCGTTTCCGCCGCGTCGGCGGCCTCGAGGAACTGCAGGCCGACATCCGTGTGATCGCGGCCACGAACCAGGATCTGACGAAGGCGGTTGCCGAGAACCGGTTCCGCGAGGACTTGTACTACCGCATCAATGTCATCCCCATCGCATTGCCGCCGCTTCGCGAGCGGCGCGAGGACATTCCGCTCCTCGCCGATCATTTCCTGTCGAAGTATGCGGAGCAGATGGGGAAGAACATCCAGGGGATCGCGAAAGGCGCCATGGAGTTGCTGCTCCAGCACGAGTGGCCGGGCAACATCCGCGAGCTCGAGAATGTGATCGAACGCGCGGTTGCACTTGAAGCCACGCCTGCCATTCTCTCGGAGAGCCTGCCGCAGTCGATTCGTGGCGCCGGCCCGAAGAGCATTGCCCCCACAGAGTCGCTGCCCGACTCAGGATTCGATCTCGAGGCGCATGTGAAGGAAATCGAACGCGGCTACATCGCCCAGGCGCTGGAACGCGCCGGCGGTGTCCAGGTCAAGGCGGCCGAACTTCTGGGCATGAGCTTCCGATCCTTCCGCTATTACGTCAAAAAGTACAACCTTCGCTGAAATACACGCTTAGCGCCTCTGCTGACGATCTCGTCGGTGACGCCGTAGGAAAAAACGGCAACTGACACCGAGGACGCCACGCTTAAAGCGTTGACCAGCGTCAGCTTATGGCCAAACGGTACGAACGGCTGAGGACTGGCACTGCCGTTGCTCCCTCGGTTAGTCCAGCGTCACGGCCAATACGGGCTTTTACACAGTCGTAACTGTTTTATCTGAAGGAGTCAGAACCAATGAAGATGCGTAGCGCCAAGGGCTTCACCCTCATCGAGCTGCTGATCGTTGTGGCGATCATCGGCATCATCGCCGCGATTGCGGTTCCCGGCCTTCTCCGCGCCCGTATGTCGGGCAACGAGGCGTCGGCGATCGGTTCGCTGCGCTCGATCAACTCGGCCGAGTCGACCTATTCGTCCAGCTGCGGCGGCAACGGTTACGCGCAGACGCTGGCCGACCTGCTTCTGCCCCCGGCCGGGTCCACTGCCGGATTCATCTCGCCGGACCTTTCGAGCAACGGCGTGATCAAGAGCGGCTACCAGGTCAACCTCGCGCCGGACGTGAGCGCGGTCACCGTGACGAACGCGTCGGCGACCTGCAACGCGGCGGCGGCGAATGCGGTTTCGGCGTACTTCGCCGAAGCGCACCCGGTGACGGTTGGTTCGACGGGCCAGCGCTCGTTCGCGACCGACGTCCGCGGCACGATCTACTTCAACAACCTCGGCACGACGATCGCGGCCGGAATGGCCGGCGCCAGCGTTCTCCAGTAACGCTGACCGTTCAGTCAGAGCAGTCCAGGGGATGCCGCTTCGCGGCATCCCCTTTTTTATTGGCCCTCGTTTCAGATCTCTTCCCGTCTCGCCTCACTTCTGCGCGAAAAGGCCCGGTCCCGCCTGCCATTCCTTGACGTTGGCGCCCTGACAATAAATGGCGAATGGACGCAGAGTGTCACCAGCCGTCGCGATTACAGGAACGTTAAGACTATATATTGCAGCGATTTACAGTCTCACTTCCTACGGATGAGGCTTGGCACCGCGGTTGCTCAATGAGTGACCAAACGAAACTGCCCCACTGATTGGGACTCGGAAACTCGGATCGTTTTCAAGGAGTTAGAAATGAAGATGCGTAGCGCCAAGGGCTTCACCCTCATCGAGCTGCTGATCGTCGTGGCGATCATCGGCATCATCGCCGCGATTGCGGTTCCCGGCCTTCTCCGCGCCCGTATGTCGGGCAACGAGGCGTCGGCGATCGGTTCGCTGCGCTCGATCAACTCGGCCGAGTCGACCTATTCGTCCAGCTGCGGCGGCAACGGTTACGCGCAGACGCTGGCCGACCTGCTTCTGCCCCCGGCCGGGTCCACTGCCGGATTCATCTCGCCGGACCTTTCGAGCAACGGCGTGATCAAGAGCGGCTACCAGGTCAACCTCGCGCCGGACGTGAGCGCGGTCACCGTGACGAACGCGTCGGCGACCTGCAACGCGGCGGCGGCGAATGCGGTTTCGGCGTACTTCGCCGAAGCGCACCCGGTGACGGTTGGTTCGACGGGCCAGCGCTCGTTCGCGACCGACGTCCGCGGCACGATCTACTTCAACAACCTCGGCACGACGATCGCGGCCGGAATGGCCGGCGCCAGCGTTCTCCAGTAAGGCTGACCGTTCAGTCAGAGCAGTCCAGGGGATGCCGCTCCGCGGCATCCCCTTTTTTATTGCGCCGAACACTTCCCGACGCTCCGAACCCCTTACCTCAGCCTTTGACATTCCGTGTCGGTGGCGCCGTGACAATAAGTGGCAAATGACGCAGAGTGTCACCGGTTTTGGTGATTACAGTAACGTTAAGACATTATATAACAGCTATTTACTGCCACACAGGCTTACGGATGAGGACTGGCACCACGGTTGCTCAATGAGTGAGTCAAACGAAACTGCCCAATACCTGGGCTCGCAGAAAACGTAAACGGTTATTCAAGGAGTCAGACAAATGAAGATGCGTAGCGCCAAAGGCTTCACCCTCATCGAGCTGCTGATCGTCGTGGCGATCATCGGCATCATCGCCGCGATTGCGGTTCCCGGCCTTCTCCGCGCCCGTATGTCGGGCAACGAGGCGTCGGCGATCGGTTCGCTGCGCTCGATCAACTCGGCCGAGTCGACCTATTCGTCCAGCTGCGGCGGCAACGGTTACGCGCAGACGCTGGCCGACCTGCTTCTGCCCCCGGCCGGGTCCACTGCCGGATTCATCTCGCCGGACCTTTCGAGCAACGGCGTGATCAAGAGCGGCTACCAGGTCAACCTCGCGCCGGACGTGAGCGCGGTCACCGTGACGAACGCGTCGGCGACCTGCAACGCGGCGGCGGCGAATGCGGTTTCGGCGTACTTCGCCGAAGCGCACCCGGTGACGGTTGGTTCGACGGGCCAGCGCTCGTTCGCGACCGACGTCCGCGGCACGATCTACTTCAACAACCTCGGCACGACGATCGCGGCCGGAATGGCCGGCGCCAGCGTTCTCCAGTAAGGCTGACCGTTCAGTCAGAGCAGTCCAGGGGATGCCGCTCCGCGGCATCCCCTTTTTTCTTTTTGCGCGCTGTTGCCGACTGTCTGCAGACGCTTTCTGCGCCTTGTCCTGTCCACCCGATGACGAGCCGATAGACGTCGTAGAATATGAGCCGCGAGACATCCTGCGCTTATGACCAAAACTGCGGGTTGGATGGCCCTGGCCTCGGCAGTGGCCGGGCTGGCTGCGTCGGCCGCGGCCGCCTATGTGCATTACCACCTGCTTCGCGACCCGACCTATCTGAGCTTCTGCGACATCAGCTCGACGATGAGCTGCACGCAGGTCTATTCGAGCCCGTACGGGTCGATGTTCGGAATGCCGGTCGCGGTCTTCGGCGCGATCTGGTTCGGACTGGCCGTCCTGCTCGCGGCCGCAGGTCTCTGGGGGCCCCCTTCCGTCCAGGAAAGCGTGCCCGGCTATCTCTTCGCAGGATCGACGCTGGCCTTGTCGATGGTTCTTTACCTCGGGTATGCGTCGTTCGTTCTGCTCAAGCTGGTCTGCATTCTGTGCGTGATTACGTATGCCGCGGTGATCACGTTGTTTCTGGTATCCGGCGCGGCGGGTTCCGTTCCCATGACATCTTTGCCACGCCGCGCGGCGCAGGATCTGAAAGCACTCGTCTCGAGCCCGCTGGCTCTCGCGCTCGCCGTGTTGTTCATCGGCGGCGCAGTCTCGACGCTGGCATTTTTCCCGACGACCGGCAGTGCGGCCGAAACGCCGGCGGCCGGCTCAGAAACCAACAGCAGCAGCGCCGCCGCGGATCAAGATCAGCGTTCGGAGTTCGAGCGTTGGTACGCCGGGCAGCCGCGCATGAATCTCGTCGTGCCAACCGAAGGCGCCAAAGTCCTGGTCATCAAGTTCAACGACTATCAGTGTCCGCCATGCCGCCAGTCGTTCATGGAATACAAGAACATCTGGGCGAAATGGGACAAGTCGAATCCAGGTGAAGTGAAGCTGGTGCTCAAGGATTTCCCGCTCGACTCCGAGTGCAACAACAACGTGCAGCAGACGTTGCATCCCGCGGCGTGTGAAGCCGCGGTCGCGGCGCGCCTCTCGCGCGAGCGCAACCGCATCAATCAGTTCGAGGACTGGGTGTTTGCGAATCAGCCCACGCTGACGCCCGAAGCTGTCGCGAAAGCTGCAAAAGACGTGGGTGACGCGCCGAATTTCGAGGCTCGATACCAGATGGTGCTCGAACAGGTGAAGGCCGACACCGCCTACGGGAAGACGCTGGGTGTGCGGTCGACGCCGACCTTCTTCATCAATGGCGTGAAAATCGAGGGAGCGCTGCCGGCGGCCTATTTCGACCAGGCCATCGCGTTGGAGCTCGCCCGGGCTAATGGGAAGTAGCAGGGCTCTTTCCACAGACAGACTCACAAAAGACTACGCCGTCGGGTTCTGGCGTAAACGTCCCTACCGAGCACTCGATTCGCTCACCCTCGAGGTTGAACGCGGGGAAGTCTTCGGCTTTCTCGGTCCGAACGGCGCCGGGAAGACGACGACGCTGAAGCTGCTCATGCGGCTCGTGTTTCCGACGTCGGGCAGCGCGGATCTGCTCGATCGGCCCATCGGAGACCTCTCGACGAAGCGGCGCATCGGCTACCTCGCGGAAAATCCCTACTTCTACGACCACCTCACAGCCGAGGAGCTGCTCGACTACTTCGCGGGACTCTTTGGCCTTGGCGCGGCAGAACGCCGCGCGCGTGCGAGCCGCCTGCTTGATCAGGTCGGTATTGGCGCCGAGCGGCGGCTTCAGCTTCGAAAATTCTCGAAAGGCATGCTGCAGCGGGTCGGCATCGCGCAAGCGCTGATCAACGATCCCGAGCTGGTCATCTTCGACGAACCGATGTCGGGCCTCGATCCTCTCGGGCGTCGTGACGTCCGTGCGCTGATTCTGTCGCTCCGTGACAAAGGCGTCACGGTGTTCTTCAGCTCTCACGTCTTGAGCGACGCCGAAGCGCTGTGCAGCCGCGTGGCGATTCTGGCCAAAGGCCGGCTGGTGACGACGGGCCGGTTGAGCGACATGCTGGCGTTTCAGATTCAGGGTTGGGAGCTCGTGGCGTCGCACGTCAGCGACGAGCTCGCGCGATCGCTCGAGCAGCGGGCCCGGAAAATCGTGAAACTGGGTGAGGAACGTTACTCGATCGATCTGCCGCTCGATCCGGCTCCCGATCACTTGATTGCCGAACTGTCGCAGCGTGGTGCCCGCCTCGTCTCGGTCAATCCGATTCGAGAGACGCTCGAAGACTTCTTCGTTCGCGAGGTGACAAGTCCCGAGGTCAGAGGACGCGATCGCGGCCTCGGCACCGCCGGAGGCGCGGCGTGAGGCTCATCATGTGGGTCGCACTCAACGCGTTCCGCGAGTCGGTGCGGGACAAGGTGCTCTACAACCTGGTGGCGTTCGCCATCCTGTTGATGGGCGCGTCGTACTTGATCGGACAGCTGACCGCCGGCCAGGACGTCAAGATCATCAAGGATCTCGGGCTGGCGGCGACGTCGATCTTCGGCCTCTTCATCGCCATCTTCATCGGCATCGGTCTCGTGTCAAAGGAAGTCGAGCGCCGCAGCATCTATGGCCTGCTGGCGAAGCCCATCGAGCGGTATCACCTCGTCCTCGGCAAGTACGCTGGCCTGATCATCACGCTGGCGGTGAATCTCGCCATCATGACCGTCGCGCTCTACATCGTGCTGGCCTACATGACGTACCTGACGCCGCCGGAGACGAGATCAGCATGGGACGCGCCCGGGCTCGACCCCAGGGTGCTCAAAGCGATCGCGCTCACGTTTGTCGAGCTGTCGATCGTCACGGCGATCGCCTTGTGCTTCTCGACTTTCTCGACGCCAATTCTGTCGGCGGCATTTACCTTCGGTATCTTCGTCGCCGGACGATTCAGCGCCGACCTTCGAAATTTCAACGACGTGGTGGACTCGAAGGCCGCAAGCGCCGTGACCAACGCGCTCTACTGGGTGCTTCCGAATCTCGCCGCGTTCGACGTGCGGTCGCAGGTGGTTCACGGACAACCGGTGCCGTTCGACTACATGGCGCTCACGATTGGCTACGGCCTGCTCTATATCACCGCGCTCCTGGCAACGGCCACACTGGTGTTCTCGCGCCGTGATTTCAAATGACGGATAAACCCTGGGTCCAGACGGCGGGCGTGCTCGTCCTGATTGCTCTCTGCCTGGGAGGCGGCGCCTGGCTGCAAACGACGCGCGATGCGCGGTACCCGGCGCCACCCATTGAAGCAGAGTCTCTGTACATCACGTCAGGCCGGGCCCTGAAGCTGATGACCGCGGGTTTCAACTCGCTGGCTGCGGATCTTTACTGGATTCGAACCATCCAGTATTACGGCCGGCTGAAGCTTCAGACCCGCAACAGCGCGGCTCCTCCGGGGCCTGACACCGACTACCACTTGCTCTATCCGCTGCTCGATCTCACGACGACGCTGGACCCGCGGTTCAACATTGCTTATCGCTTTGGCTCGATTTTTCTCGCGGAGGCATATCCCGGCGGGCCGGGACGCCCCGACCTGGCGATTGCGCTTCTCGAAAAGGGGATTCGTGAAAGACCCGATAAATGGGAGTACATGCAGGACATCGGGTTCGTCCACTACTGGTGGACGCACGACTTCAAAGCCGCGTCAGATTGGTTCAACCGCGCGGCGGATGTGCCAGGCGCGCCGTGGTTCCTGAGATCGCTCGCGGCGACGACCCTGGCTGAAGGCGGGGACCGGCGATCCTCGCGCGTGATGTGGGAAGCCATTCGCGAGTCGGCCGAGATTGACTGGCTCAAGAACGAAGCAGAGCGCCGATTGGGACAGTTGCTGGCACTGGATCAGATCGATGCCCTGCAGCAGGTCGTGGACGACTTCGAGCGCAAGACTGGAACCACAGTCACCGACTGGACACCGCTCATTCGCGCCGGCGTCATTCGCGGCGTTCCCGCCGATCCAACGCGAAGCGCGCCATACGTGTTCGATGCCTCAGGGCGCATAACTGTTTCCAAGGACTCGCCGCTCTTTCCGCTGCCGGTCGAACCCCAGCGGATGATGCTGCAACCGCCCGCATGACCGGCCCCGGCCCGATCATCTTCGTTGCCGTCCTGGGCGCCATGGTCGGCAGCTTCCTCAACGTCTGCATCTACCGGCTACCGATCAAAAAATCGATTGTCTGGCCTGCGTCGGCCTGCGCGAAGTGTGGCCGCCTGCTCGCCTGGTTCGAGAACATTCCGGTGGTGAGCTGGACGTTGCTCCGCGGCCGCTGCCGCACGTGCAAGAAACCGATCTCGAGCAGATATCCACTCGTCGAATCGCTGACCGCGCTGATGTTTGCCGCGGCCTTCTGGTACTACGGTCCGAGTTGGTTGTTTGTCTCGCGGATCCTGCTCGGGTGCGCGCTGATAGTGCTCTTCGCCGTCGATCTCGAGCACTTCCTTCTTCCCGACCTGGTGACGCTTCCAGGAATTGTCGTCGGGTTCCTCATCAGCGCTTACACCGGCAACCCGGGTTGGAAAGCGTCGTTGATTGGAATCATCGCCGGTGGCGGCGGCTTGTGGCTGATGGCTGAAGCCTGGTCGCGCCTGCGCAACGTGGAAGCGATGGGCTTCGGAGACGTCAAGATGCTCGCGATGATTGGAGCATTCCTCGGCTGGCAGCTGACATTTGTGACGGTACTTCTGGGAACGTTTGCAGGCTCTGCTCTAGGGTTGACACTTATCCTGACCAAGCGGGGGGGCCTGCAGACCGCCCTTCCATTCGGCACTTTTCTCGCATTAGGGGCTGCACTCGCGGCCACGGTCGGTCAGCCGCTTCTCGACTGGTACTCCAGGTTTTTGTGAGCGATCGGTCGCCGTGGCTACGCCTTCTCGCGATGGCTGTCCTGCTTGCGGCATTCGTGGCGACGGCGCGCGGAGGCGCGCGCAGCGCCGGCCCCGTCGACGCCAATTCTACAGTTGCCTGTGAACTGACCCCGCCGCTCGAGGTCGACGGCCTCGAGCGCTGCCTGGCCGTCAGCCCGCGCGACATCGAGCTGATGCTCGATCTCGGCTCCGCCTACGAAGCACAACGCGATTTCGAGCGTGCCGAGACCATCTACCGGCGGGCACTCTCGGTCGACTCGAAGGACGCCGACGTGCATGTGCGCCTCGCCCAGGTTCTGCTTCGCCGCGGCGAGCACGCCGAAGCGACGGATGAAGCTCACATCGCGTTGACGTTGCAGCCGCGAAGCTCTCGAGCCCTGACACTCCTCGAACACGCCGGCGGGCGGGGCCATCAATGATTCGCCGTTCGATCGTTGTCGCGATCGCCCGTGCCATCAACGCGGCGTTTTTCCTGACGACGTCGATCTATTGCATCCTGAGCTACAGCTCGTTTGCGTACTACCAGTTCATCCGGCCGGAGGTCTTCTACTGGCCTGGCGCATTCGTCGCGCTCCACCACGTCTTCTTCTGGTTGATGTGGTTCATCACGGCGCTCACGCTCGCGCCCTATACAGGAGGCACGCACGGGAGCCGGCCGATGTGGGCCGCGCGGTCATACCTGGGCGTGGCGGCGCTCGTCGGCGTCTGGTTGCTCTGGCATCGGGTGCTCGAAACCGTCGATCTGAGTGTGAGCAGTCTGATCGCCGGGCTTCTCTGGCTGGCGTTCCCGCTGTCTCTCGCGATTGTCGATCACTTGATAGCGCCGCGAATGCAGGTGCAGCCGTCGAGCGAACGCCGGTTGTGGCGAGCGTGCGCGCTCGGAGCGGTGGCGGTGTGGCTCTCGTATGCTATCGCCGCGCCGTTCCGGCTTTTTCGGGCCGCAGCCATCGATCTTCCGATCAGCGGCGTTCTGTTTGGCATTGCCACTTCTGGCCTTGCTCACCTGATGTTGTTCACGGGGCTCTTTCTCGCGCTCGCGATCGTTGTAAATCTGTCGCGGGCGGCGAAACTCGGTGCTGCTTTGGAGTACTGGACGCTTGTCGTGGGCGCCGGCGTGGCTCTGGCCACAGTGCTGAACGTCATGGCGTTCGCGGCTGTCGGATTCGCCGGCCCTGCGGCGTGGGCCTCTGCGCTGGCGCTCGGTTTGACGATTGCCTGCGTCTGGTCCGGCATCGCGCAACATCGCGCCGCCGATCGATCTGGCGAGCTCGATGCTCTCGACGGATTTCTTGCGCCGATCTACTTCGGTTCGTCGCGAGTGCGCGCGGTGCTGCTAACCCTGCTCCCGCTGTTGGCGGTTGCGCTGGCTGCGTCGGTGGAAAAGATGGATTGGGACTTTCTGCTCCAGAAGCTGGGCGTCCTTGTCTTGTGGCTCCTTGCCTTCGCGGTGATGCATGCAAAGGCGAGCGCCACCGATCGTCGTGTGTCGCTGACGATGCCGGCGATTGTGCTTGTGGTGTTCTGGCTTGCGTCCTACGGCGCGCCGCGTGTGATGGCGCTCACCGGCGATGCGAGGCTCACGCCCGACTTCGCGCTCGATCGCTACGCCGCGGTGGATCCGTCCTTTCATTTTCTTCAGGACATCTCGCGCGCGAACTCGGCCGATGCCGTGTCTTTCTACGGTTATCTCAAATCCAACAGCACGATTTCGCGCGACGACATCAAGCCGGTCGACATCGACCTTGTCAGCCCACTTGGGCCGCCTCCGGGTGAGCGTCCGCACATTTTTCTGTTCATCCTCGATAGCCTGCGGCGCGACTACATTTCTCCATACAACCCGCGCGTGACGTTTACACCGGCGATCGACCGCTTTGCTCGAGAGAGCTTTGTCTTCGACCGTGCGTTCACCAGGTACGGCGCCACCGGGCTGTCGGTCCCGTCAGTCTGGGTGGGCGGGATGACGCTGCACATCCAGTACATCCGGCCGTTCACGCCGATGAACACGTTGATGAAGCTGCTCGACGCGGGCGGCTACCAACGCATGATGGGAATGGACACCATCGCCGTTCGCATTCTGGATCCGACGCCACTTTTGACCGAGGTCGATCGCGGGATTCCGACCAAGGACTACGACTTCTGCCGCACCCTCGGTGAGATGGGCGAGAAGCTCGCGGGGGTCAAGAACGACTCGCGCCCGGTGTTCGGGTACACGCTTCCGCAGAACCTGCACATCGCCAACGCGTTCGACAAGCCGGTGCCGGCCGGGGAGTCCTATCCGGGGTTTTTCGAACGCCTCGCCGCGCCGGTCCACAAGATCGACGGGTGCTTCGGCACGTTCATCGATCGTCTGAAAACCCTCGGGCTCTACGACAACAGCATCGTCATCCTGACCGCGGATCACGGCGATTCCCTGGGCGAGGACGGACGCTTCGGGCATTCCTACACCGTGTTCCCGGAAGTGATGCGGGTCCCGCTGATTGTTCATCTGCCGGCAAAGATGGCCAGCGCAGCCGAGACCGATCTGACGCGCGTGTCGTTTCTGACCGACATCACGCCTACGCTCTACGCGCTCCTCGGATATCAGCCAGCCGATCTCGGCAGTCTCTACGGATCGCCGCTCTTCGGCAGAACGCCGGACGAATCGTTCCGGCGGCGCGATCCGTTCCTGCTGGCGTCGAGCTACGGGGCGGTTTACGGCATGCTTCGGCACAACGGCCGATTCCTCTATATCGCCGACGCGGTAGAAGGAAGGGATTACGCCTACGACCTGGCAGACGGAGGCCTCGGCCGCCGCGTCGAAATTACCGAAGCGATGCGCGCGTTGAACTGGGATCTGATTCGGAAGGAAGTCGGGAAGATCGCGGCCCAGTATCACTTCACACCGGAGCCGTGATGGGTTCGAGCGTGCCCGTCTTCCGGCGTACGGTTCTGGTGGCTCTCGTTCGCGTCGTCAACGCGATCTTCTTCATGACCACCTCGTCCTATTGCCTGCTGACGTACAGCTCGTTCGCGTATCAGCAGTTCATCAAGCCGCACCTCGTCAGCTGGCTGACTGGATTTGTCGTATGGCATCACCTGGCGTTCTGGTTGATGCTGCTTCTCACGGCGTGGACGCTCGTGCCGGAACTTCGCCGGGCGCGCTGGTCTGGCATCGCCTGGAGTTATCTCGCGGTTTCGATGGTCATCGGTCTCGTGCTGCTCGCGAGGCCGGTCCTGCCGCAGGTGGAGAACAACGGACGCGGTCTCGCGCTGGCGCTCGTCGCGCTGCTGCCACCAATCTGGCTGGCGATCTTCGATCACCGCCATCCGCGAGTACTCACGCCGTCGCCTGAAGGCCGGGTGCTGAAGTCCGCCTTGATTGCAGCCGCAATCGTATGGGTGTGCCAGGTGGCGGTTATTCCCTGGCGATGGAGCCAGACCGGCGACATCACGCTGCGAGCGGGCGATTTTGTGTTCGGCATCGCCACGTCACTCGCCGGCCACGCGCTCGTGTTTGCGCTCATCGCTGGTGTGGTGATTGCCGTGCTCCGTGCGGGTCGAACTCTTCGGTCTGGTGCGGCCGAGTACTGGCTACTCGCCGTCGCCTCGGCCATCGGCGTCATGTTCATCACCAACCGTATGGTGTTTGCGTCGATCGCGTTTGCGGGAGCGGCCGCGTTCACGCTGTCGATGCTCTTCGGTCTGCTGGTCGCGTCGGTGTGGTCGGGTGTCGTGCATATTCTTCAGAGCGATCGACCTGCCAACACGGAAAGCGCGATCGATTGGTGGCTTGCACCGTTGCCGTTCCACCGGATGAAAGCCGTTTCGGTTGGCGTGCTCGCGAGCCTGGTCCTCTTTGAGGCCGCAGGCATCAACTACCTGATGACCTTCGATTGGGACTTCCTGCTGCAGAAGCTCTTAGTGCTCATCGTCTGGTTTATCGCCTTCGGCTACACCTGGTCCGTCGGACGAGCGGCGCTGGAGCCGCCAGGAGCACGCAGGCTAGCGGCACAAATCCTCGTACCCGTCCTGTGCTTTGCGGGTTCAGTTGGCGCCGGCCGTCTCATCGCCAACGCGGACCCTGCGTTTGTTCCCGAGTTCGTGCTCGAAGGCTACGTTGCAGTCGATCCGTCGTATCGAATCGTTCACGACACGCTCACGCTGCCGTCTGCCGAGCAGGCTCGCTTTTTCGCCCATCTCCGGGCCAACAGCCTGATCCAGCACGTCAACGCGGATCCAATCCGGATTGACTTCGATACGTCGCTGGTGCCATCACGCGTCGAGAAACCGAACATCTTCCTGTTCGTGATCGACAGCCTCCGGCGTGACTACGTGTCGCCCTACAACTCGAAGGCGACGTTTACGCCAGCCATCGGCAAATTTGCGGAGGACGCCGTGGTGTTCGATCGCGCGTTCACGCGCTACGGCGGCACCGGTCTGGCTGTGCCAGCGATCTGGGCGGGCGGGATGCTGCTCCACAAGCAGTACGTGACGCCGTTCGATCCGATGAACACCCTGCTCAGGCTGGTTGAAACAGACGGTTATCGCCGTTTGATGAGCATGGATTCGATCGTCGTGCAGTTGATGAACCCGCCGCCGCCGGCCGACGAAGTCGATCGAGGCGTCCCGGTCGTGGAATATCGATTCTGCCGCACGCTCGAGGACATGACGTCGAAGTTATCGCGGGCGGCCGGCGATTCGCGGCCGATCTTCGCGTACACACTGCCGCAGGACATTCACATCTCGCACGTCCGATCCGAACCGGTGCCGGCGGGGAAGTCGTACGACGGATTCTTCGCCCCCGCGGCGGCGCAAATCGAACGCATGGACGCGTGCTTCGGCGAGTTCATTCACTTCTTGAAGCGCGCGAAGTTGTACGACGACAGCGTGATTATCCTCACCTCCGATCACGGCGATTCGCTCGGCGAGATGCTGCGGTGGGGCCACTCGTACACGATGTTTCCGGAGGTCGCGCGGATCCCTCTGATTGTTCGGGTGCCGGAACGCCTGCGCGCGCATTTTGTGGCGAACGAGCAAGCGCTCGCGCTCTCGACCGACATCACCCCGACGCTGTACGCGTTGCTCGGGCATCCCCCGTCTGATCTCGGGCCGCTTTATGGGCGGCCGCTCTTCGCATCGCACGATAAACAGCTGCAGCCCCGTAGCGGCCCAATGTTGATCGCATCGAGCTACGGCGGGGTATATGCAGTGCTTCACGATGGCGGATCGCGGATGTACATCGCCGATGGCGTGAATGGCCGCGACTACGCCTATGACCTGACCGGTGAACAGCCCGTGAGGATTGGCGTCACACCCGAGAACCGAACCGCGGATCAGCAGTTCATCCGGACGAACGTGGACGACATCGCACGCGCGTATCACTTCGTGGCCGAGCGGTGATCCGGCCATGAAGCGAACCGTTCTGCTCGTCCTGCTTCTCGCCGCCTATGCAGGCCTGTTCGGACACGGGCTGGTGACGAACTCCGGCGACGAACTGGACCCGGTCGGTCCGCAGGCGCGCGAGATCGAACGGGCGCTCGCCGACAAACAGTACGAGCGGGCCATTCCACTGGCGAAAGAACTTCAGAGCCTGCATCCTGAGGAACCTCTTGTCCAACTGTGGCTCGCGGAAGCCTACAGAGGGCTGCGTCGATTTCCGGACGAGGCCAATGCGTGGGAGCGGTTCATCAAGATCGGATCGGCGCCTGAGGAAGCCTGTCCCTGGATCGCCTATGCGTACAACGGCGGGCCGGACCAGGCCCGTCTGAATCTCGAGCCATTCGAGCGCTGCGTCCGGCTCGATCCACGCGACCCGGAACGGCTCCTGGCTCTAGCAGCGGCCCTCGACCATCCAGGAAAACTGAAAGAAGCGCTTGAGGTTTACAAGCGGGCGGCCGAAATGGACCCGCGTAATCCTGCGATCGCCAAACAAGTGGAGCGGCTGTCTCGCGAGGTAGCGGGAGGCCTCCGATGAGCGGTTCCGGACGGTGGACGTGGAGGGCCGGGCGCTTGCTGCTCGCGGCCTTTTGCTGGCTGACCGCTCTCTATGCCTTCGTCAGTTCGAGCGCGTTCTCATACCTTCAATTCATCAAGCCGCGCGTGTTCCCCTGGGTTGGACTATTCGGCGACTGGAACCCGCTTCTATGGGGTCTCGCGGACGGCACGCGCACCCTCCTGGTTGGCGTGCTTGCGCTTCTGCCGTTGATCGGGCTCGCGCTCATCGATCTGATCCGGGAACTCCCGCACCTGCGTTCGCAGAGACCGGCAGCAAGCGAGGCGGAGCATCAGGCCGTCGAGGGACGCGTGCTCGGGGCTTCGATTGCCGCTTCGATGATTCTGTCGGTGCTCTACGCGGTTCTGGCGGCATCCGGAATCGGCAACAACTTCGAGCCCGATCTGCTGCCCACGGGTCAGGCGCTCGGCTTCGCGGTGTCGGTCGCTTATCACTCGGCAATCTCTCTCTCCTTCTTTCTGGTGTGTGCGCTTCTCGTGCGGGCGGCAAGCGGCCGCTTCCTGCTGCAGTACGCGCTGATTTCTCTCGCCATCATCGTGCTGCTGGCCACGGCCTTTGCGCGAATCGTCGGTGATGCGCTGAGCCTGCGAGGGTGGTCCGCAGCCCTTGCCGCGGTGGCCACCGGATGCAGCATCGCCGGCACGTGGACAGGATTGAGACTGCGAAGCCTTGCGTCGCGCGAGGTATCGCCGCTCGATCTTTACTTCGGATCGACGCGACCGTTGTGGTTGCTGCGATTGGGAGTGGCGGTCCTCTTTGCGTATGCTGCCATTCGCGTATCGAGCCGGGTCGACTGGGATTTCGCGCTGCTCGATAGCAGCGTCCTGATCGTCTGGCTGACGATCTTTGCCCTCGCGTATCAGTGGGCGAGAGTCCTGCCTTCCGCGCGCGGCTGGCTCGTTGCTGTTCTTTGCGTCGCGCCTCTCGTGGCCACCTTCGCCATCTCGACGAGCGACTCGATCCGTATCACGCTCGATCGATACGCCGTCTACAATCCATCATTCCGCGTCGCCGAAGCGATCCTCGGCAGAAGCGGAGAAACCATTTCGAGCTTCGACCGCTATCTGCGCGTTCACACGGGCCTGACTGACGTCTCCGTCGCGCCGATCGACATCAATTTCGTTCACGCGCCCGTTGATCCGGCCCCCGATCCCGGGCCATCGATCTTCCTGTTCGTGGTCGACAGTCTCCGCCCGGACTACATCGCGCCGTACAACTCCGCCGTGCGATTCACCCCTCGGATGGCAGACTTCGCTGCCGAGAGCATCGTGTTCACGAACGCCATCACACGCTATGGCGGGACCGGGCTGTCGGTGCCGGCGATGTGGGCTGGCTCGGCAATCCCCCACAAGCAGTACGTCACGCCGTTCCATCCGATGAACGCACTGGAGAAACTGCTCGACGCGAATGGTTACAAGCGCCTCGTCGGCCTCGATTCGATCATGGGTCAGCTGCTGCGGCCGTCGAAAGACATCGACGAGCTCGATAAGGGCCGGCCGGTCATGGAGTACGAATTCTGTCGCACGCTCGACGAGCTCGCATCGAAGCTGCCAGCCGACTCTCGTACGCCTGTCTTTGCGTATTCGCTGCCACAGGACATTCACATGTCCAAGCTGCCGCGAACGGTGGAGGCGGGACCGGAGTACGAGTCGTTCTTCGCCCCCTACGCCACAAAAGTGCACGCGATCGACGGCTGCTTCGGTCGGTTCATCGACACTCTGAAGGCGAAGGGCCGTTATGACGACAGTCTGATCGTGTTGACTGCCGACCACGGCGAAATGCTGGGCGAGGATGGCCGCTTCGGCCACAGCTACCATCTGTTTCCGCAGACGGTTCGGGTGCCGCTCATCATCCACCTGCCGCCCAGGATCGCGCGTGAGGCTTCGATCGAGATCGACCCTGATGCGGTGAGCCTGACCACCGACATTGTGCCGACGATTTACGACGCGCTCGGATACAAGCCAGTCCCCTCGAACGATCTCATGGGGCGCTCGCTCATCAGGCGTTGGGACCCGACGTCATATTTCCGGCGCCAGGATACTTACGTGATCGCCGCGAGCTATGGTGCGGTCTATGCCGTGGCCAGCCATAACGCCCGCCGGCTGTATGTCGTGGACGCTGTTCGAGGCGGCGATCAGGCCTTCGAGCAGGATCGCTCGGGGAAGTGGGAGAGCGTGAAGGTCACGCCCGGTCTGCGCGCCGTGAATCAGTTCGCCATCAGACGCTATATCGACGAGCTCTCACGGTTGTACGAGCTTCCTGAATTCACAAACTAGACAGTCAGCATGCCGCTCACGCCAAGCGCCTACGCGCTCCTCGGACTCACCGCCATCGTCGCCGCGCTTGCCGCGGCGCTGACTTTTGCGCTCCTGCGTTTTTTCGCGGCCGCACGGGACACGCGCAAGACGATGCGTGGAGGGGCGGGTGAGGTGGCACTGTTGACGGCAGCGCTGCACGACGCCGTCGGCAAGCTGAAAGAACAGGAGCGTGCAACTGCCGCGCGAGCCCTCGCCTCGGACGCGAGAGCCGAGGCTTCCGAGCGCATGAGCGGCGAGATCATCGCCAGCCTGACCGCCGGCCTGCTCGTCGTGACGTTGAACGGCAACCTTCGCATCATCAATCCGGCCGGGCGAAGGCTGTTGAACATGCCCGACGATGCGCCGCTGGAAGACTACACGCGGATCCTTCCCGAGCCGCTTTCGGGGGTGATTGGTGAGTGCCTGTCAACACGAACGGCGATCGCCCGCCGGCCGGTCCGGCTCGATCGCGACTCAGGTGCCGCGCATCTCGGCGTCACGGTGTCGCCACTCTTCGACGAGGGCGGCAGTCTCGATGGCGCTATCTGCCTGTTCACCGATTTGACGGCGGTGAAGGAACTCGAAGAGCAGCTGCGGCTGAAGGAAAGCCTGGCCACGGTTGGAGAGCTCACCGCCGGGATTGCGCACGAATTCCGGAACGGGCTTGCGACGATTCACGGATACGGCAAGCTGTTCGATCTGAAGCAACTGCCGGCCTCACACCGCCCGTACGTCGAGGGCATCCGTGCGGAGGCCGAAAATCTCGGTCAGGTAGTGACGAACTTCCTGAACTTCGCGAGACCCGCCCAGCTCACCACGTCAACCGTGGACCTGCGCACGATCTGCGATCGCGCGGCCGACGAACTGCGGGCCGAAGCGCGAAACCTTGGGGGCGATATCAACATCCGCGGTGATTTTGGCAAGATCGAAGGCGACGAAGTGCTGCTGCGCCAGGCCTTCACCAATCTGATTCGCAACGCTGTCGAGGCGTGTTCGGGCGCCGAGCTCGCGCCGGTCGTCGTCGTTCGATCGGAAATCGATCGTTCCTCGAAGGCCACGCGAATTTTTGTGGACGACAGCGGGCCTGGTATCGAACCAGCGGCGCGCGAACGCATTTTCCGGCCCTTCTTCACGTCCAAGCGAAACGGGACGGGCCTCGGTCTCGCTCTCGTACAGAAAATCATCGTCTTTCACAACGGCAGGATCACCGTCGGCACTTCATCGCTTGGCGGTGCGAGCCTCCAGATCACGCTCCCTCTCGAAGCAGAAACTTAAACATCTCCGGTCGCTGGCTGCTGCAGTTTCTGCAGCGGCGCTCGGTCCATCACGCATCGCTCGCTGAAATCCCGAACATTTTCGCGGGATTGGTGTTCCCGAGAGGATGGTGCGGCAGTTGCACTGTGGCGGCTGCCATGAAAACAGGATCGCGCGGATTCTCACTCGTCGAAGTTCTGATCGCGACGACCATCACGGTCGTGAGCCTTGCCGGCCTGGCGCATCTCTTCGTGCTCGCGTCTGCGGCGAATCGGTCTGCGCGAATCAGGACGATGGCCGTCATGCTGGCGCGCGACAAGATGGAGGAATTGCTCGGAGGCGACAGCGTGGTCACAGGCGGCGCCGACTTCATCAGCGGTCGCGGCGAGTGGTTGGGCAACTCGACTCCACCGCCCGGCACCGTCTTTGTACGCCGATGGTCTGTCTCCTCGGGTGCGGGCTTGTTGCCTCGTTCCCGTCTGTTGATTGTCTGGATTACACCGCACGACGCGTCCCGCGAACTTGCGCGGATCGTCGGAGCTCGCGAAGGGCGCCTGCCATGACTGCAGGCCAACGCGGTTTCACGCTCGTCGAACTGCTTGTCGCAGCCACGATCACGCTGACGGTGACAGCCGCGCTTCTGGCCGCCATGAATCCGGCCGACGGAGTCTTTTCGAGCGAGCTCGAAGCTGGCGATCAACAGCAGCGGCTGCGTGTGTCAATCGCCGTATTCGTCAAGGACCTCGTCAGAGCCAATCTGGTGCTTCCGTACCGCGCCAGTCGTGGTGGAGATGCGCCCGAAACGTTCAGGGCAGACGCCGTCACGGTGCTGTATTCCGCCGAAGCGAAGGCCACGCTCGCAAACGCCCTGACGGCGGAATCCGGCCAGGCGCGCGTCAACATCGGGCTCGGATGTCCGTTGAACGATTCGGTCTGTGGTTTATCGCGAGTCTCGACGGTTCTCGCCGCCGACGACACGAAATCCCTCGATGCGTTTCATGTTGACGACGTACAGGACGCGGTCCTCGTGCTTCATCACACGATGACAGACTCGCCGAAGATCTACGCGCCGGGCAGCCGGCTCGTCGAAGCCGTCGTGCGCTCCTATTTCCTGAAAGTAGATACGAGCACGGACTCGGTGCAGCTGGTGCGAGAGGATGGGAATAATGCGGCCGTTCCCGTTGTGGACCACGTGGTCGGCCTGCTGCTGGAATATTTCGGTGGCGCCTCCAATTTAGAACGCCTGGATGCTTCGGCGCTAACCGACGGCCCGTGGCTGCCGGATTCGGCGGCGCCAAATCGATTCGACGCCGATTTGCTTCGCGTACGGTCGATTGCGGTGACGGTTCGCGTGGAATCGGCGCTTGCGGCGCTTCGCGGCCCGGCCGGACCCCTCTTTTCCCGAGGAGGAACTTCGCGGCGCGGCAGCCGATTCCTCCCCGATCTTCAGATGCGGGTTCGCGTGTCACCCCGGAATCTCGGGCGCCTTCCGTGAGCGCCGAGCGTTGCGATGAATCGGGATTCGCGATGCTCGTGGCCGTGATGGGGCTGCTCATCATGAGCGCGGCAGGTCTGGCGCTGATACTCGCAACGTCCACCGAAACGATGATCGCCAGGAACTTCAGCGAAGGTACTGCCGCCATGTATGCCGCCGAAGCGGTGGCTGTCAAAGGATTGGCCGACCTCGCTCTCGAATCCAATTGGACCGAGGTCGTTGGCGGTTCGGTCCGTGCCAGTTTCTTCGACGGCAGCGGCTCCGGGATTAAGTCGCTCAGCGATCGGTCCACTATCGATCTCACTGCGATCGTCAATGCCTGGAACTGCGGAAAACCCACCACGTGCAGCGATGCCGACATGGACCGCGTGAGCGCCGAGCGTCCGTGGGGAGACAACAACCCTCGCTGGCGAGTCTATGCCTGCGGTTCGCTGGCCGATCTCGCACTGTCGGCGTCGCCTTTCTACGTGGTCCTCCTCGTCGCCGACGATGCGCTCGAGACGGACGGCAACCCGCTGGTGGATGGAGCAGGCCCCGGGCATGACGTCCTGCTGCTTCGAGGCGAGGCGTTCGGGCCCGGAGGCACTCACAGCGTGGTCGAACTCACGGTGGCACGCGCCGAAGATGCCTCGGTTCGCGTGGTTAAGTGGAGGCCGATTCTGTAAGTCCACTGCGCGTCCACGTGCACGCCGCTGCATGGCAGTTCACACGACACGACTGGTCACACGATTTGCAGGGCACTGAAAATTGCCCAGGTTGATCAATCCGTAAAGCCTTAACTAGGATTCGTTTCAGGCCGATAAACAGAGGCGAGAGATATGAAAAGCCACGTATCAGCTGCCGTCGCGTTCGCCATCTTTGCCGTGTGTGCGGTGCCCGCCAGTGCGCAGGGCCTGGCCGCTCTGGCCCAGAAGGCGGAAGACAACAAAAAGGCCGCGGAAAAGAAAAAGGCGACCGGCAAGAAGTACACGAACGCCGACGCCGGAAACGTACAGGCCGCGACCGCGCTGTCGCAGCCGGGCTCCGGCGGTTCGTCCGCGAAGCCGGCACAGAACGACGGGAGCCTCGGCGCCGATCCAGCCGCAGCGGGCGGCGGTGATGGGAAGGACCAGGCGTATTACTCAGGGAAGGCCAAGGAACTGCGAGCGGCACTCGATCGCGATACAGTGATGGTGTCCGCCATGCAGACCCAGATCAACAGCCTGACGACCGACTTCGTGAACCGCGACGATCCGGCCCAGCGGGGCACGATCCAGCAGGATCGCAACCGCGCGCTCGAGGAACTGGCGCGTCTTCAGAAGCAGATCGACGCCGACAAGAAGGCGATTTCCGATTTCGAAGACGAGGCTCGCCGTTCGAACGTGCCGCCGGGCTGGCTGCGGTAGTGGCCGCGCGCCGCGCGGCAGACCCGCCGATTCTTCTCGTCGAAGACAAAGATTCCCTGAGGGCGATGCTCAAGCTCGCCCTCGAAGCCCAAGGTCATACCGTCGTCGAAGCCCGCGACGAGCCGGAAGCCGTCAAGGCTCTCGGTGCGTCCCGGCCTGGCGTCGTGCTTTCAGATCTGCGCCTTCCGGAAGGCGATGGGTTTGGTGTCCTTCGCGCGGCCAAAGAGCTTGATCCCGAGCTGCCTGTCATTGTGATGACCGCGTTCAGCTCCATTCAGGACGCCGTCAAGGCGATCAAAGACGGCGCGCTGGATTTTCTCGCGAAGCCCGTCGATCCGGATCACCTGCTGTTGATGGTTGAAAGGGCGCTCGCGCAGCGCCGCCTGGCCACGGAAAACATCCTGCTGAAAGAGGAGCTCGCGTCCCGGCGCGGTGCTCCCCAGATCGTTGGTGAAGATCCCAAACTCAAACAGGTGACCGTTGCGCTGCAGCGCGCGGCCACGACCGATGCCACGGTGCTGCTCGAAGGCGAGAGCGGCACGGGTAAAGAGCTCTTTGCGCGCGCGCTTCATATACTCAGCCCTCGCGCAGACGGTCCGTTTGTCGCGATTAACTGCGCGGCCATTCCGGAAACGCTGCTCGAGACGGAGCTATTCGGGCACGAGAAAGGCGCCTTCACGGGGGCCGGGGCCCGGAAGCCAGGAAAATTCGAACTGGCACACCGGGGCACACTCTTCCTCGATGAGATCGGCGATCTACCGTTATCGCTTCAGGCAAAGATCCTGAGGGCCCTCGAAGAGAAGGCGTTCGAGCGCGTGGGCGGCACCGCGCTGCTTCACGTGGATGTCCGGGTCGTGGCTGCGACCAACCGAAACCTCAAGGCCGCGGTCGCCGCGCGCCAGTATCGCGAGGATCTGTTCTTCCGTCTCTCGGTTTTTCCGATCACGATTCCGCCGCTTCGTGAACGGCCCGACGACATCACGATGCTCGCGCGGTATTTCATCGAGCGGTTCTGCCGCGATCTGAACAAGAAGCCGCTTGCCCTGGCCGATACGGCGATCCAGGAACTCTGTTCCTATCCATGGCCGGGCAACGTGCGCGAGCTTCAGAACTGCATCGAACGCGCGGTCATCCTGACCGAGGGCGACATGATTCACGGCCGGCACCTGAATCTCTCGTTCAGGCGCGAGGCCTCGGCGCCTCCGGCCGAGAGCCCCTGGGCCCAGATTGATCTGACGGGAACGCTTTCCGCCGCCAGCAAGCGCGTCGTCGCGGAAGTCGAGCGGCGCAAGATCGAACAGACGCTGAAGGATACTGGCGGCAGCCGCAGCAAGACGGCAGAGATTCTTCAGTTGAGTTACAAGCAGCTGCTTGGCAAAATCAAGGAATTCGGCCTCGACGCGCTCGCTACTTCTTGAACCCCATCCTGGTCAGCGCCGACTTCATTTCTTTCTCTGTCACATCGTCAACAATGGTCGTTGCGCCGATGGCCGTCGGGAGCACGAAGTTCAAGCGGCCGTTCACCATCTTCTTGTCGTGCTGCATCGCTTCCAGGAGTTCGGCGGTCGAGATGTCGGAGATGGGTGGCAGCGGACCCAGGCTGGCGATCAATTCCGCCAGGGCCTTTCGATCGAGCTCGGCAAGTGCGCCGCGAGCGACCGAGAGTTCGGCAGCGACCAGCATTCCGTAGGCGACCGCTTCTCCGTGCAGGAATTTCCGGTATTTCGTGACCGACTCGATCGCGTGGCCCGCGGTGTGGCCGAAGTTGAGAATCCGACGGAGGCCCGACTCGCGTTCGTCGGCCACGACCACGGCCGCCTTGATGCGGCAGGATTCGCTGATGACGGCCATCAGCTCGGCTTCGGACTTGGCAAAAATCGCCGTCCGCTCGCGGCCGATTCGGTCGAACAACGGCGGACTCGACGTCATGCCGTACTTGATCACCTCGTACAGCCCGGCGCGAAATTCCCGCCTGGGGAGGGTGCCAAGCACCGAAGGATCGATGACCACGGTGTGGGGCTGGTGAAAGGCGCCGATGAGGTTCTTGCCGAGCGCGTGGTTAACGCCGACCTTGCCGCCGATCGACGCGTCTACCTGCGCAAGGAGCGTGGTCGGTGCATGCACGAGCGCAATGCCGCGCAGGTAGCTGGCCGCCGCAAATCCGGCCATGTCGCCAATCACGCCGCCGCCAAACGTGACGACCGTGGACTGGCGCTCGGCATTCGCGCGTATGAGCGACTCGTAGATTCTCGAAACCGTCTGCAGCGACTTGAAGCGCTCGCCGTCGGGCACGAGTATCGGTTCGCCGAGCCCGGCGCGCGCGAGCCTGGACGCATGAAACTTCCAGACGAGCGGGCTGGAGACGACAAACCGCCGCGACGGTGCGCCGGCCTCGTCGAGCAGGCGCGGCAGCCGGTCGAGGATGCCGTTCCCGATCGTGATCGAGTACTGCCGCGAGGGTGTTGGCACATCGATTCGTGTCGGAGTCATGATTTACGACGTGCGTCTACGGAAGAGTGCACGCGAACGTGAATGCTAGGATAACAAAGTCGAGCATCCCACCGGGCGTGACCACCTTCGACTTTCTCATTGTCGGCAGCGGCATCGCGGGCCTCCGCGCGGCCATCGCGCTCGCATCGATCGGGCGAGTGCTCGTGCTTACAAAGACCGTGGCGACCGAAAGCAACACCGGCTACGCGCAAGGTGGCATTGCCGCGGCCATTGGTCCAGACGATAGTCCCGATCTTCATGGCCGGGACACGATTCGTGCCGGCGACGGCCTGTGCGACGAGGAAGCGGTCTCGGTGCTCGTGACCGACGGTCCGAAGTATGTGCGCGAACTGATTGAGTGGGGAGTCCGTTTCGATCGCAATGCTGACGGAAATCCCGCGCTCGCCCTCGAAGCCGTGCACTCGGTGCGCAGGGTTCTGCACGCCGGGGACGCGACCGGCCGCGAGATAGGCCGGGCGCTCTGGGAGCGGGCCTCGCGGACACCGGCCATCACGGCGATCAACCACGCGCTCGTAGCACAGCTGATCGTGGAGCGCTCTGCGGTTCGCGGCGTCCGCTACTTCGACGCAGACGGCGTTCAGCAGGAATTCCGCGCGCCGGCGACACTGCTGGCAACCGGCGGGGCGGGCCTGGTATTCCGCGAATCGACGAACCCGGCCATCGCAACCGGAGACGGTGTCGCACTCGCATATCACGCAGGTGCGCGCGTCGCCGACCTGGAGTTCGTGCAATTTCACCCGACCGCTCTGCAAGTGCCGGGCGCTCCACGGTTCCTGATCTCCGAAGCGATCCGTGGGGAAGGCGCACGCCTCGTGAACGTCAGCGGCGAGCCATTCATGTCGCGCTACCACGAGCTCGGCGATCTTGCGCCGCGCGATGTCGTCGCACGCGCGATGGTCCTGGAGGCCGAACGGACCGGTGGGCCCGTTGCGCTCTCCCTCGCGCATCTCGATCCCGCTCGCGTGCGCGACAGATTTCCAACGATCGCCGCGGTTTGCCGCGACGCCGGTCTCGATCTGGCGTCCGATCGCATTCCGGTCGGCCCCGCGGCGCACTACTTGATGGGCGGCATCGATACCGACGTTGACGGCCGGACCTCGCTGGCGGGCCTCTACGCTGCGGGTGAAGCCGCCTGCACCGGTGTTCACGGCGCGAACCGCCTGGCCAGCAATTCTCTGCTCGAAGGACTCGTGTTCGGCGCCAGGGCGGCCGCGGCGATGGCGGGCAGACCCGCACCGGCGCCGCTCAAGAACAATCGCCGGATGGCGCGACGCTGGACGGATTCGACTTCGACGGCGTCATCGCGGATACTCACCGCGCAGGAAATCCGCGACGTGATGTGGCGCGACGCGGGGTTGTTCCGCAACGCCACGGGCCTCACGGCAGCCATTCAGCGGCTCGACGCCTCCTACGAACGCGGGCTCGCCAGCCTGCGAGCGGCGAGTCCGGGCGCCTCTTTCTGGCGCGACTTCAACCTCGCGAGCGTGGCGCGCTTGATCGCGCGCGCCGCCCTCGGGCGGGAGGAAAGCCGCGGCGGACACTATCGCGAGGATTTTCCTTCGCGAGACGATCTACACTGGAAGGTCCATCTCGTCGACGAGCGCGATCCCTATGGCCAATAAGCAGGAAGGTTTCGTCACCGAAATTACTCCCCGATCCAGCGATTTCTCGCAGTGGTACCTGGACGTGGTGCGGCGTGCCGATCTCGCCGACTACTCGCCGGTGAAGGGCTGCATGGTCATCAAGCCCTATGGCTACGCGATCTGGGAGCTGATACAGCAGGCGCTCGACAGCCGGATCAAAGCGACCGGCCACGTCAACGCGTACTTCCCGCTCTTCATTCCGGAGAGTCTTCTGCACAAGGAAGCCGAGCATGTCGAAGGCTTCTCGCCGCAGGTGGCCTATGTCACGCACGGCGGCGGCGAAGAGCTCGAAGAAAAGCTCGTCGTCCGCCCGACATCGGAAGCGATCATCGGCACGATGTACGCCAAGTGGATCCAGGGCTGGCGAGATCTGCCGATTCTGATCAACCAGTGGGCGAACGTGGTCCGGTGGGAAAAAGTCACGCGGCCCTTCCTGCGGACGACGGAGTTCCTCTGGCAGGAAGGCCACACCGCGCACGAAACTGAGCAGGAATCCGAGGAAGAAACGCTCAAGATTCTTGATCTCTACTCCGATGTCTGCGAGTCGATTCTCGCAGTGCCGGTCGTCAAGGGCCGCAAGTCCGAGAGCGAGAAATTTGCCGGCGCGCTTCGGACCTATTCAATCGAGGCCCTGATGGGCGACGGCCGTGCGCTGCAGGCCGGCACGTCGCACAACCTCGGCCAGAACTTCGCGAAGGCGTTCGACATCACCTTCCAGGCGCGCGACAAGACCGTTCAGCACGTCTGGGGAACGTCGTGGGGTGTCACGACGCGGCTGGTCGGGGCCGTGATCATGGTGCACGGGGACGACAGCGGGCTGATCCTCCCGCCACTTGTTGCGCCCTACCAGGTGGTGGTCGTGCCGATCGGACGGGACAATTGGCGCGAAACGGTGCTTCCCAAGGCGCGAGAGATTCAGGGCGCGCTGCAGGCGGCTGGCATCCGGGTCACGCTCGACGAGCGCGACGAGCGTCCGGGATGGAAGTTTGCGGAATGGGAGCTTCGCGGCGTGCCTCTCCGGCTCGAAATCGGACCGAAGGACATCGAGAAATCGCAGGTGCTGCTGGCTCGACGCGACACGCGCGAGAAGCTTGGCATTCCAATGGACGGCCTGGCGGACCGTGTGCGCGGCCTGCTCGCCGACATCCAGCGCGGCCTCTTCGAGCGCGCCCGCGCCTTCCGTGAAGAGCACACGCAGCGCGCGACGACCTACGACGCGTTCAAGGCGCTCATGGAAGGACGTCCGGGGTTTGTGATCGCTCCGTGGTGTGGCTCCGCGGAATGCGAAGCGCAGATCAAGAACGATACGCAGGCCACGATCCGCAACATGCCGCTCGCCAGCGCGGCTCCCTCAGGCAACTGCGTGCGCTGCGACAATCCGGCCACCGCAGAGGCGTGGTTCGCAAAAGCCTACTAAGTCACAAGTCGCAAGTCGCAAGTCACAAGTCGCTAGTCATTACTCGTACAAAACAAAAGCCGGCGATTTCTCGCCGGCTTTTTCTTGCGACTTGCGACCCTTCGACTCCGCTCAGGGTCGTCCCGAGCGAAGTCGAGGGGCGACTTGTGACTTACTGCACTCTGACCACGAGCGCGGCGCGGCGGTTCAGCCGGCGCGTTTCTTCGCGAGCGTTGTCGAACTTCGGCCGCTCTTCTCCGTAGCTCCGAATTTCGAGACGGCCCGCAGAGACGCCACGCGACGTCAGGTACTCGCGAACGCTCGTTGCACGACGCTCGCCGAGCGCGAGGTTGTATTCGGCCGTGCCGATGTTGCAGGTGTGGCCTTCGATGATGATGTTGCGCGTCGGGTTCGCCTGCAGCTTGGTAACCGCATCGTCGAGCAGGCGCAGCGCTTCAGGCCTCAGCGAGGACCGGTCGAAGTCGAAGTAGACGTCTTCGAACGTCAGTTCGACGATGGGCGCGGGACGCACAACCTGAATGACGGTCTGCGCCGTGGCCGTGCCGCCCTTGCCATCGTTCACCGTGACGGTGATTTGCACGGGCCCTTCCTGCTGCGGCGCTGTCCAAAGCGTCTGGCGATCGGCCGGCTGCTGAAGCACGCCGCCTGGAGCCGTCCAGCGATACGTCAGGGTGTCGCCATCCGGATCCTGCGCGTCAGCCGTGACGGTTGCCGTCCGACCCACTTCCACCGTGCAAGGTTCGCAGCGAGCCGTGACCGTCGGCGGCCGGTTGGCCGGAGGTGGCGGCGGTGGTGGTGGTGGTGGCGGCGGTGGCGGTGGCGGCGCGAAGATGCGGACGCCGCGAGGCGAATAACCAATCCGGAACTGCAGGTCCATGAAGTCCGGGCTGTCCTCAACGGTGCCCGTGTGACCCGATCTCGAATCAGTGGGCAGGCTGAAGTTGAAGCCGCCGCCCACGAAGAAGCCCTTGGGTGCGTGATACGTCAGGCCGATCGTGCCGTTCGTGATGCTGTCGTAGTTCGAAGAGGCCGGCGCCAGGCTTCCGTCGAAACCTCTGATTGGAGTCGTGACTGTGACTGTGTCGTCCGACGGGATATCGCCGTTGATTTCAGCGGTCAGCCGGAGCGACTTGCGCGACGGGAACCCCGCGCCAACACCCCAACGGAAACCGGAGCTCTGAGAGACACCGTCTGGCTCTCCGCGAATCGCAAAGCCGCCGTATCCCGCGAAGTCGACTTTCTGGTTCATCTCCTTGCTGACGACGATGTCGAGCAAGGTGTCGAGCTCGCCGGTGCTTGCGCCGGTGTCTTTGTCCCCGGTCGGGATCTTGAAGGCGGCGCGGAATGCCACTGATGCCGGCTTCTGATCGGCCTCGCTCAGCAGACCGATCTTGACGCCGGCGGTCCAGTCGCCAATCTGGTTTCCGCTCCATCCACTCGTGACGAACGGATTGCGCGGAGTCACCCCACCGAACTCGGCGTTGTTCTGGTAGAGCGGCCGAGTGTCGCGATCGATACGCGTAATGAATTTGAAGGACGTGAAAAATTCCGCGCGTCGATTGATGCCGTACGCAAACGTTCCAGCGAAGTCGCCAACGTTGGTAAAGCCCGGTACGTAGTTGACGCCCTGGCGATACACGCTGGCCATGAAAGCGCCGCGTGCCAGTAAGTCGGCGGTCGGCACATACCAGAGGCCGGCGTCACCGTTGAAAGTCGGGAGCGAAGGACGCGTCGGTTCGTCGGAAGAAGTCGTCGACGTCTGCGCGCCCGCCGAGGCGGCCCACACGAGACAGAGAATCGTGAGCCCCAGGTAGCGAAGCGTGGTCTTCATCTGGCTGAACCTCCAGCGGTGCAGCAAATGCATCAGTTAATACTAAGGTCCGATGCGTATGTCAGTCAATGAAACCTAGTCGGTTTTTCCCTGTTTCTTCGGTCCTACAACCCACGCGATGCCGATGCTCAGCAGGTAGAGCCCGATCATTGGTGCGGCAAACACCGTCTGCGTACCCGGATCACCCGATGGTGTCACGACGGCTGCGACGATGAAGATGATCAGGATCGCGTACTTGAGGTGCCTGGCGAGGAACCGCGCAGTCACAAGCTTCATGCGCGCCAGGAAGTACACGATTGTCGGCATCTGAAACGTAACCGCCATGGCGATGAGAAATTTTGTATACATCGACCATACGGACGTCAGCGAGGGCAGGAACTGCAGGTCAGGCGTACTGAACGTTCCGAAGAACGCCATCATGAACGGGAAGGAGACGTAATGGTTGAAGGCCGCGCCGGCGAGGATGCCGAGCGTGGACAGGACCACGAACGGAATCGCCATCTTCTTCTCGTTGATGTACAGCCCAGGTGCGATGAATCCCCAGACCTGCCACATTGTCCATGGCGCAGCGAGAATCGCACCTGCGATGAGCGCGATCTGGATGTGCAGCGAGAACGCTTCCGAAGGCTGGGTGTAGATCAGGTGGCTGCCTTCAGGCAGCACGCGGCGGGTCGGCTCCAGGATGAAGTCGTACAGCTCCTGGTGAAACGTGAAGCCGGCAAGCACACCGACGCCCACGCCCACGACCGCGCGAATGATGCGTTTCCGGAGCTCGTCGAGATGCTCCAGGAACGACATCTTCCCAGCCGAGGATAGTTCGTCGTCGTCGTCCTCGTCGGGCGGATGCTGAAGCGCTCCCGACTGCGAGCCCGGGAAGGGCACGAGGGCCATTTACGTGGTGCCGGTTCTAGGCGTGATGATCGGCGGTCTGAGCGGGCGCCGGCGTTTCAACGGGCGCCGACGGTGCGGCAGACGCGGTTGACGTAGAAGCCGGAATCTTCGCCGACTCGCGCTGGTCCTCGAGGCGTATTTCTTCCTCAAGGGTATTCCTCAATTCGTTGGATGCCTTCTTGAATTCCGCGATGCTCTTACCGAGGGTCTTCCCGAGCTCGGGGAGCTTCCGTGGGCCGAAGATGAGCAGCGCGATTGTGAAAATCACGATGAGCTCGCCCATCCCGAGATTGCCAAACATAGTCTCTCCTCGCGGCCAAGACCGCGACTTGCTGATTGCCAGTCAATTATAGGAACCGGCGGTCAAATGGGTCAAGGAAATCCATGCGGCATTATCGCCAGAAGTCATTGCTGATCAGGAATTTATCTGCTAGCATCCAGGCATGCAACGCTTCCGGCCTTTGCCCGTGGTGCTTCTTGCGATAGCCGTGTCTGCGCTCGTCGGCGGCCTGTTCGGGTCGAGTGTTCTCGCGACCGACGATCGGGTGCCGGAACGCTACAAAACATTCTCGACCGCCCTTCGCGCGATCGAGTCGAGTTATGTGGACAACGTCGAGTCCGATCGCCTGGTCTACAGCGCGATTCGCGGCATGCTGTCGACGCTCGACCCGCACTCCAGCTTCTTCGATCCGCAGGAATACGCGCGCATGCGCGAGCGCCAGGAAGGGCGCTACTACGGCATCGGCATCCAGATTACGTCGAACGACGGCGACATCATCGCGGCGACGGTTTTCGAGGGCTCGCCCGCCCACAAGCAGGGCATCCGCCGCGGCGACGTGATCGCCAACGTTGACAGCGAGAGCGCCAAGGGCTGGACGATCGAGAAGGCCCAGAGCAGGCTGCGCGGACAGCGCGGCACGCCGGTGAAGCTCGAGATCCGGCGGCGTGGGTACACCAACCTGATTCCAATCGACTTGAATCGCGACGAAGTCCACATCCTGACCGTGCCGGCGCACTTCATGGTTGACGCGACGACCGGCTACATCCAGATGCGCGACTTCGGCGAGAACACCGACCGCGAGGTCAAGGCCGCGCTGAAGGAACTGACGGCCAAGGGCATGAAGCGGCTGATCTTCGACGCGCGCGAGAACCCTGGCGGCCCGCTCGATCAGGCCATCAAGGTGTCCAACGAATTCCTGCCGCGCGGCAAGATGATCGTCTACACGCGCGGCCGCATCAGCAATTCGGATCAGGATTACCGCGGCGCCGAAGAGGGCGAATTCCAGGACATGCCGATGGTGATGCTGGTCAATCGCAACAGCGCCAGCGCCACCGAGATCGTCAGCGGATCGCTGCAGGATCACGACCGCGCGTATATCGTCGGCGAGACGACGTTCGGCAAGGCACTCGTGCAGTCGGTCTACAAGATCAGCTCCGGCGCCGGTCTGGCGTTGACGACGGCGCATTACTACACGCCGAGCGGCCGGCTGATTCAGCGTCCATGGGACGCGACCTTCGACGAGTATCTGAGCTATCGCCTCCGCGATCAGGACGCCAACAAGGTCCACAACCCGACCGATCAAAAGCGCACCGATGCCGGCCGGCCGGTCTATAGCGGCGGCGGCGTCGAGCCAGACAAGTTCCTTGCCGGTCCGATCGAAGGCTTCAACCCCACGGCGTTCGGGCGCATGCTCTATAACCGCGGCGAGTTCGAGAACTTCGCAGTGAAGTTCACGGCGCAGGGTGATACGCGCATCGCACAGCAGGCCACCGGCCGCGTGGTTGTGGCGCAGAACTTCAAGATCGACGACGCGATGGTCGCTGATTTCCGCGAACAGCTGAAGACCAACCGCGTGCGGATCGACGAAGACGCGTTTCAGAAAGACCTGACGTTCATCAAAGGAATGATGAAGTACCGCATCGACGAAGCGGTATTCGGGCTCGCCGAAGCTAAGCGGCACCTGCTCGAAGTCGACCCCCAGGCGCAGCTGGCCTTGACGCTCTTCGGCGAAGCCGAGAAGCTGAAGGGGCTGGCCAGCGGGGGAACGGCGCGAGTCGCGCACTAGTTCGTCGTTGGTCGGGTTCTGGCCGAAGTCTTGGGCTTCAGCCAGAAAACAAAAAAAGTTGCTGACCACAACGAATGGGCTCGACTTTCCCCTTGCCCCCTATAAGTAGCAGTTGTTACACTGACGACCGTTTTGCGAGCCCGGGGCCGTTTTCCAGCTGAAAACGAAGGGTCGCTCACGCGGTCCCCATCGATTCTGTCTCCCAGTCAGAACACGTGGCTTTTTGAGGGGTTTCTGTCGCGCCCTTCGGGGCGAAGACTGCGACCGGCGCGGTATCTCTGCGTTTGTCTTCCGGTGTGCTTATGCGACTCGAACGTCTGGAAATAAACGGTTTCAAATCCTTCTCCGATCGATCGGAGCTCGCCTTCGACAAAGGCGTCACTGCGATCGTCGGGCCCAACGGCTGCGGGAAAAGCAACGTAGCCGATGCCATCACCTGGGTGATGGGCGAGCAGAGCGCGAAGAGCCTTCGTGGCGAGCGCATGGAAGACGTGATCTTCAACGGCAGCGACGCGCGCAAGCCGACCGCGGCTGCCGAAGTCCGGCTTCGCTTCAGCGGCGTGCTGAAGACCATCACCGGTCCGGCTTTTGGCGATGCAAGCGAAAGCGGCAACGGACACAACGGCAACGGGAACGGCAACGGGCATCACTCGAACGGCAATGGCAACGGCAATGGAAACGGAAACGGACACCACGCCGAGGTGGTGGCAGTAGAGGCGTCCATCGAACACGCGCCGGTGCTCACGAGCGCCGAGGCCGAAGAGCTGATTCAATCAGTCGCTCGCGAGGTTGAAGTCACGCGGCGGTTGTATCGATCAGGTGAGAGCGAATATCTGATCGACGGGCAGGTGTGCCGTCTGCGCGACGTCCACGAACTGCTGATGGATACCGGTCTGGGCGCGAAGGCCTACTCGATCATCGAGCAGGGCAAGATCGGCATGATCCTGAGCACGCGGCCAACCGATCGGCGTCAGCTGATCGAGGAAGCGGCTGGCGTCACGAAGTACAAGGCGCGGCGCCGGTCCGCCGAGCTGAAGCTGGAAGCCGCACAGCAGAACCTCACGCGCATTGACGACATCGTCTTCGAAGTCGACAAGCAACGCGGCACGCTCAAGCGGCAGTCTGCCAAGGCGCGGCGCTATCAGAGGCTCCGCGACGAGCTGCGCCGATGGGAGCGCGTGCTCTTCGCGCGCAAGTACCGTCAGCTTGCAGAGATTATCGACTCGGCGCGCGCTCGCCTGGATTCTGCGCGGGAGCGCGAAGGAGCCGCGGCGGCTCACGTGGCGGAGATTGAATCCGATCTGGGCCGGATACGCATCGAGCTCGTCGAGTCGGAATCGCGCGCGACCTCGCGGCGCGAAGCCGCACATGCGTCCGAGCTCGGCATCAACAACCGTCAACAGCAAATTACCTTCGATAAGGAGCAGATTCAGCTTCTCGGCAGCCGCCTCGACACCGTTGTTGCCGATCTGCTGGGTCTTGAACGGCGCCGCGAGCCAGCGCAGGCTCTGCTCGAGTCCCGCCGCGCGGCGGCGGCTGCTGCGAATGTCGATCGCGATCGAGCGGCGGCCATGCTGGCGTCGGAGTCGGACGCCTACGAGTCGGCGCACCGCGGTATCGAAGGCCTCGAAGCCGACGTCGAGGCGGCACGAAGCGAGGTATTTTCGGCCATCAACTCGGCCACGGCCCTTCGCCACTCCCTGGAGCACGCGGCGACGGCCCGGGATCGCGTCGCTGAGGTGCTGTCGAAACTGCAAGCCGAGATCGATGACGCCCGAATCGAAACCGAGCGCGTGTCGAGCGAACACCAGTCGGCGTCCGAGACAATGCGGCGAGCCCATAGCGCCCTGGACGCGACGCGCACGACGAGAACGGCGCGCGAGTCCGAGCTGGCCAGCGCGCATATCGAACACGAGTGGCGTGAACGCTCCGTGCGATCACGCGAACAAAGCCTCGCAGGCCTCGAAGCGCGGCTGAAGTCGCTCGAAGAGCTCGAAGCGGCTCGTGCAGAGTACGGCGACGCCGCCCGCACGCTGCTCGCGCAGGCGAACGGGCACGTGGGTCAGCGCGGCGCGGTGGCCGACTTCCTCGAAGTCGAAGCGGGATACGAACGCGCGGTCGAGGCCTGTCTTGGCGACCTGCTGCAGCATGTGATCGTCGAACGAGGGGAGCACGCGCAGGCCGGATTCGATCTCGTGCGCGAACAGCGCGCGGGACGATGTGGATTCCTGATTGTCAGCGAAGCGGAAGGTGAATCCGCCGTCTCGTCTGCTCCGGCACCCGACGGTGTCGTGGCGCTGTCTTCGGTCGTGCATGCGAGCGGTCCATACGCACCAGCGATCAACCGCGCGCTCGGCGAGGCCTGGATCGCGGAATCATTCGAGGGCGCTCGGTCGGCGAGCCGCGGAACCGCGCTTGCTGTGGCGACGAGGGCCGGCGAGCTTTTCCGCAGTGCGTATCTGGTCACAGGTGGACGCGCTGAAGAGGCTCGCGGAATTCTCGAAACCAAACGCGAGATCAAAGAGCTTCGCGGCCAGATTGACGCCGAGCGTCAGGCCCTCGGGCGGCTCGCTGAAGAAACCGCCGCCTACGAGACGACGATCGCGCACACATCGGCCGCCATCACCGCGCTCAACGCGGACTACCACAAGCACGAGAAAGCGATTGTTGGGCTCGATTCGCAGCTGCAACACCTCGCAGGCGAGCAAGCCAGGCTCTCGCAGAAGAGCGGGCAGCTCGATCGTGAGCAAAGGATGGCGGAGGAAGAGCGGGATGGCCTGGATCGCCGCCAGGAAGAAGCACGACTGTCGATCGCGCGGCTCGAGGGTGAGCAGCGCGCGGCCGATGAACGCCTGACGGTTGCGCAGCGGCTGCTCTTCGAAGCCCGCGAATCCGCCGATGATCTGAGCCGCCGGACCGCGGACGCCGGTGCGTCGCATGCGGCGCTCGTGGAGCGAGCCGCGGCGCTCACGACGGAAGTTCAGCGGCTCGAGGAGGCGGGCGCCGAGCTCGAGTCCCGTGCCGTTGCTCTCGCCACGGAACGCGACGAGATCACGCGGCGCGTGGATCAGCTCCGCGTCACCGTTATCGAAAGCGCCGCGCAACTCGACGCAGATGTCCTGACGCTCGAAACACTCCGTCAAGACGTCCATGCGGCCGAGGACCAGGTGTCTGGTCTCCGCATCACGGCAGAGGAGCACGAAGGTCTGATTCGCACGGCGCGAGCCTCACTCGAAAGTCTCCGCGGAGCAGTCGCCGAACTCGATATCCAGCGCGCCACTGCCGAGAGCGATCTCGGTCACCTCGCGCAAACCTGCCTCGACAGTCTTCAGTCAACGCTCGACGATGTCATCGCGCAGGTGACGGCAGAGGAAGCCGGCGGCGAGCTTGCCCCCGATGCGCAGGTGATTTGCGCGGAGGAGCCGGAAGACGAAGACGGCGAAGTCGCAAGTCTGAAGTCGCAAGTCGCAAGTCCCGAGAGCGCGACGGAGGATCTGGAGCGGGCAACTCAGGAATTCGCGCGTCGCACGCTCAGCGCGGAAGAAGCCATTTCGACGCTCCGAGCCAAGATTGATCGTCTGGGGCCGGTGAACATGATGGCCATCGAGCAGTTCGACGAGCTCGAAACCCGCCACGTGTTCTTGACGACGCAGCGCAAGGATCTCGTGGACTCCATCGCTCAGACGACTCAAGCCATCAAGCGCATCGACGAAACCACGCGCTCTCGCTTTGCCGAGGCGTTTGCGGCCATCAACCGCAACTTCCAGGAGTCGTTCAGCACGCTCTTCGGCGGCGGCCGCGCCGGCCTGACGCTGCTCGACGAAAACGATCCGCTGGAAAGCGGGATTGAAATCATCGCGCAGCCGCCGGGCAAGCGCCTGCAGAGCGTTCAACTCCTGTCGGGCGGCGAGAAGGCCCTGACGGCCATCTCGCTGATGTTCGCGCTCTTCAAGTACAAGCCCAGTCCCTTCTGCCTCCTCGACGAGATCGACGCACCGCTCGACGACGCCAACATCGGCCGGTTCGTCGAGATGCTGCGGGCGATGCAGTCGCACACGCAGTTCATTCTCATCACACACAACCGGAAGACAATGGAGATTGCCGACCGGCTTTATGGTGTGACGATGGAGGAGCCGGGCGTGTCCAAGCTCATTTCGGTGAGACTGAACTAGGAAAATTGCAGGACGCAGGATCGTGATTCGGCAATTCTGTAGTGCTGCCATTCTCCTGATCGCCGTCGCCTGTGCACCTCCCAGCCGTTCCCAGATGACGGCGACCGCGAAGGACGACTGGGTGCGCACCTACAAGCTCGCGGACGGCGGAGAACTGAACATCACCAATCCGAGAGGGTCTGTGGACATCCAGGCGATGGATGGCGAAGCCGTCGAGGTTCGTGTCGAGCGCATCGTCCACGGAGTGACCGAAGCGGCAGCCAAAGACATCCTCCCTCGGCTCGAAATGGTCGAAGAGGCAACGCCGGAAAAAGTACTGGTGAGCGGCGAGCGGCTGGGCGGTTTAGTGATTGGCGTCTCTGTCGAGATGCATTTTCACGTGCGCGCGCCGAAGGGAGCGATGGTTCGCGCGAGGACGAGCGGCGGCGAGATGAACGTCAAGGGGTTCAGCGGGCATGTCGTGCTGAATGGAAGCAACGGCGCGGTCCACGCTGAAGACCTGGGCGGCGGCATCGAGACACGCTGGGTCAATGGTCCCGTCAATCTCGCACTCGCCGGGATCGGCAACGAACTCGTTGACGTCCGCCTGACCAACGGTCCGCTGAATCTTCGGGTCGCTCAAAGCATCAACGCCAATCTAAGCGCGACGGCCACCAACGGCAGGATTGAGGTCAAAGCGGCGAAGTTCGAGCCGCTTGGCGATCAGACCGCGCGCCGGGTGCGGGGCCGGCTGAACGCGGGCGGCGTCCCCATCGAGTTGACGACGATCAACGGCAGCATCACCGTGGAAAGTCAGTGAACGAAGACAAGGCGGCAAGGTACCACCGGCTTAAGCGGCGGGTGAGCCTGGCCTCACTTGCCTGGAACATCTTTCTTCTCGGCGGTCTCCTCGCAACCAGTATTAGTGCCGGTCTTCGCGATTGGGCCGAAGGCCTCGCACGGATCGCGCCCGATCCGCTGGCGTCGGCAGCCACCGTCGTGTTTTACGTGGCGGGCCTGACCCTCCTTGGCGAGATCGGCAGTCTGCCTCTGGCTCTCTACAGCACCTTCATCGTCGAACGGCGATACGGGCTCTCGAACGAGTCGTTTGGCGCATGGCTGAAGGATCAGACGAAGTCCTTCGCGATCGGCCTGGTCCTCGGTGCCGGTGCTGCCAGCGTCATCTATTTCTTTATCCGCCTCTCGCCGGCAGGGTGGTGGTTGCCCGCCGGCGCGGTTTTCGCGCTGGTGATCATCGGGCTCACGAATCTCGCGCCGATTCTTCTGCTGCCTCTCTTCTACACGCTCAAGCCGCTCGCTCGTGAATCGCTGCGGGCTCGTCTGGTCGGCATGGCCGAGCGCGCAGGCGCGCGGGTGCTGGGCGTCTACGAGTGGGGACTTGCCGAAAAAACGAAGAAGGCAAACGCCGCGCTGACAGGTATCGGCGCGACGCGGCGCATTCTCGTCTCGGACACCATGCTGGCCGAGTACTCAGAAGACGAAATCGAAGTCGTGATGGCGCACGAGTTGGCACACCACGTCCACGGAGATATCTGGAAGGGCATCGTGTTCGAAGGCCTGTTGATTCTTGCGGGATTCTTCGTCGCAGGCCGGGTGTTGTCGCTCGGCGTGGAGCCATTCGGGCTGAGGGGCCCCGACGATGTCGCGGGTCTGCCGCTCTTTCTTCTGGCCGCTGGTGCCGTCTCGCTCGTGATGCTGCCGGCGGCGCACGCGATTTCACGCGCGCACGAGCGTCGCGCTGATCGGTTCGCGTTGCAGCTGACGAAAAACCCGGGGGCGTTCGTCTCGGCCATGCGGCGGCTCGGCGCGCAGAACCTCGCAGAAGAAGATCCCTCGAAGGTCGTTCAGTGGCTGTTCCACAGCCACCCTCCCATCCGCGAACGCATTGCCGCCGCGCAGTCGTTCAAAGTCTGATTGCCAACAGGCTGTCCCCCGACTTAGGCTGATTCGCGTCATGGCTACCTACATAGGATTGCTGCGGGCGGTGAACCTCGCCGGCATCAACAAAGTGGCAATGGCCGATCTTCGCCAGTTGATGACCGGACTCGGTCTCGAAAACGGGAAAACGCTGCTGCAAAGCGGGAATGTGGTCTTTCGCAGCAGGATTTCGTCGGCGGAGAAACTCGAACGGCTGCTCGAGGACGCTGCCGAAAAGCAGCTGGGCGTCAAAACCGAGTTCTTCGTGCGGAGCGCTGAGGACTGGAAGGCGTTGATCGCGGCCAATCCGTTTCCTGCGGAAGCCCGCCAGGATCCCGGCCATCTGCTGATGTTGTGCCTGAAAGCCGCTCCGGAACGTGCCGCGGTGACCGCCCTGCAGGCGGCGATCGTCGGGCGCGAGATCGTCAAGGCCAAGGGTCACCAGGCCTACATCGTGTATCCAGACGGACAGGGTCGATCGCGCCTGACCACCCTGATGATCGAGAAGAAGCTTGGCACTCGTGCGACCGGGCGAAACTGGAACACCGTTCTGAAGCTCCAGGCGCTGGCGGAAGCCTGAGAATCACACGCCCACATCCGGGGTAACTTATGCGTTCGATGGAACGATGGCTCGTCGCGGCGCTTATTCTGATCGCGGCCATGGTGATTGCCGCCCGCGCGGACGACCGCCCGCTGCTGGGGTCCGCCAGTGCGTCCGCGCTGACGAAACAACTGCAGAACAGCGTCGATCGTGGTGACGTGCCTGGGGTCGTTGCGCTTGTCGTGAACCAGGATCAAGTGCTCTTCCTGGGCGCTGTCGGGAAGCAGGACGTGGCTCGAAACATCGCGATGAGCCCGGACTCGATGTTCCGAATCGCGTCGATGACCAAGCCAGTCACGACTGTGGCGATCATGATGCTGGTCGAAAGCGGGAAAGTGAGCCTCGACGATCCGGTGTCGAAGTATCTCCCGAATTTCAAAGACCGGCCAGTCATGACCTCGTTCGACGCGGCAACGGGTAAGTATCAGACCCGGGCGGCCAAGCGCGAAGTGACGATCCGCCACCTGCTGACGCACACCTCTGGTGTCGGCTACGGGTGGTCTTCGCCTGTCGTTGCACGGTTGATCGGCAACGATCGCGATAAGGAAACCGAGCTTCCGCTGCTGTTCGATCCGGGCGAGAAATGGATGTACGGCGCGAGCACGCGGGTCCTCGGTCAGGTTGTCGAGAAGGCGTCTGGCCAGCCGCTCGATGTCTTCCTTCACGACAGAATTCTCAAACCGCTCGGGATGAACGACACGGCGTTCGCCGTGCCTGCGGAAAAAGTGTCCCGTGTGGCCACGGCTCACTCACGCACCGGCGGCAAGCTCGTCGAGCAGCCTAACGCGCCGGTCCAGCAGGCGCCGGTTCGCGGAGACGGTGGCCTGTATTCAACGGCTCGCGACTACGGCACGTTCATTCAGATGCTGTTGAACGGTGGGGCGCTGCATGGAACGAGGATTCTCGCCGAACGCTCGGTCCGCATGATGGGCGAGAACCAGATCGGATCAGTCGTCGTCGAAGAGCAGCCCGCCGCGGATTCGCTTCGAAGCCGTCCCTATCCGCTCGGAGCTGGACGCGACAAGTTTGGTTTCGGCTTTCAGGTGGCGACGAAAGATCCGCGGTACGCGAAGTATCGGAGCGAGGGCAGCTTGAGCTGGGCCGGCATCAACAACACGCACTTCTGGATCGATCCGAGCCGTCGGGTCGGTGCGGTGTGGCTCGCGCAGGTGCTTCCGTTCTACGACGAGGCTTTCCAGCACAGTGGGATCCGAAGCTTGGAATTCACGTGACTTGAAGTCGCGGC